>OLHJ01000160.1_pt1 | contig 25219 bp, 22 predicted proteins | sample 1609491 | NCBI WGS metagenome assembly OLHJ01 (sample SAMN05416861, study PRJEB24817) | seawater metagenome | isolation source: Sea water | place: Canada:Atlantic | collected 2013-11
TCTACACAGAGTAGATCGTCGGCAGCGTCAGATGTGTATAAGAGACAGGGTTACAAAATTTTTTTATATCAAAGGTCAATCTTCGGATTGACCTTTTTTTATGCGCTAATTTTTGAGTTGTTCATCGGTTAATGCCTCAAAAAAGTGGAGTAAATCAACTCTTTCCTGCGCTGATAATTTAAAGCTTTTTATCTCCTCGCTTTTATTTGGGAAGTCGTGACCTCCCGTTTCTAATAAAGTAAGTAACTCAGTTAAGCTTGTTACCGAACCATTATGCATGTACGGAGCGGTTAGTTTAATGTTTCGTAAACTTGGAGTTACAAATTTATTGCGATCTTCGGCTAATCCAGTAATTCGAGCTCTTCCACTATCTAGAGAATGAAATTCTAATCCAATGTTATGGATTGAAAAATCAGAGAGGAGTTTGCCTGAATGGCATTCCGTACAATTCAACCGTTCTGATTCAAAAAGTGTTAACCCTCTTTTTTGTGAGGAAGTAAGGCTATTACTATCTCCGTTTAAGAAATCATCGTATTTAGAATTGAACTGAATTAGTGTTCGCTCAAAATTAGCAAGAGCACGAGTAAAACCGTAAATGGTAGGAGTGGAGTCAAAAGCTATTTTAAATAGGGAAACATATTCGCTATCTGAATTAAACAATTCTAAAACGGAGTAATAGTTGTTAGCCATTTCTTGTGGGTCAGTTAATGGGGCAAGAGATTGAAGCTCTAAGTTTTCTATTCCGGCATCTGTATGCAGGTAAGGTTTAAATGCCGCATTAATAATAGATGGGGCATTCCGGAAACCAAAATCACCATTTGTGCCCACACTAATTTTCGCACTGTCGGCAAAGGCTAACTCCGGCTTATGACAGGAAGCACATGCAATATTTTTGTTTTTACTTAATCTTTTATCAAAAAATAGCCTTTGACCTAATGCAACTTTATTTGAATCGTAGGTATTATCTTCAGGATAATGCACTACGGTGTTGGTTGTACGAATGGAAAAAGAACCTGTAGGGGAATCCGCATCTGAACAACTAAAAAGTTGCCCTAAAAGGGCGAACATAAGAAAAAGTTTAATTAAACGCATGCCTAAAATTATCCATCTGATGCACTACTAAAGGCATGTTATCCATGGTATGCGACTGACCATCTACCGTTAGATTAAACGTATAATCTGGTTGGTTTAGCAGGGTATGCATATCCAAATGTACATTCACATTAGTACCACCCTTTATTTGAGTAAAAGTTTTAGAAACACGTACATCCGGACGGTATAAGTCTTCTGTACCTGAGTGCATAAAAAAGCTCATGGTATCATTGCCAGAAATCTCCACACCTTCTAACTTAGCAAAGATGTATTGCGTAGACCATGTCCAGTACATATCATTTAATACACTCAAAGGGTGATTTTGGTCAAAGGTAGCCGGATCTTGTTCATTTAAATCTTGTCTTACTCCTAAATCAAATTCTACTTGTGTATAATCTCCGGTTTCAATAATACCATTTATGGTTACCGAATTTACATTTGGGCTAAATTCAATTAACTCAATTTCTGAAATTAGTTTTTCTGTCCCATCTGATTTGATAGCTACAATATTTGATAAATAGAAGGTATTGGTTGTGAATGATATTGGATTTCCTTGGGAACTAACATATTCTTGATAAAATTGCAGCGCTTGTCCATCATAAAGTTGATCAATTGTGATGGTAATGGGTTCCTTAACAACCGTAGGAACGGTTACTTCATCCGGATCGTTACAGCTACTAACAAAAAGTGATAGTCCAACAAAGGCAATATTCAATAGAACGGAGATTTTCATGATCATTTTTTTAAGTAGTTCATAAGAAGTTCGAAATATATCGGGAATTCTGATATACCACAAACTTACTACCAACATGACGTAACTTTTGAGATAAAGGTTACTTTACCATGACTTAAATAAATTTTAACTTTTATTTTGCTGTTAAAGAAATGTTAAGTCAAAAAATACGGGCTTTTTATCCTCATTTTTGAAGTCATTCCAAAGAACAAATTAAGTTTGTAACCGAAAAAAAATAAATTAGAATGAAGAAAGCTTTTTTTACTATTGTTGCTTTTGCACTTTCCCTTGGAGCCTTTGCTCAACATGATTTCAGTTTTAAAATATCAGGACTTTCCGATACCAACGTGTATTTGGCTAATTACTTTGGTGGTAAGCTCTATTATAATGATACTGCTAGAGTTGATGCTAATGGTTTGGCCAAGTTTGTTGGCGATGAAACTAAACCCGGAGGAATATATGCGGTAATTTTACCGGATAATAAAACCTATTTTCAAGTAGTGGTGAATGAAACCAAAATTGTAATGGAAACAAAATCTGTTAATCCGGAAGGGAATATGGAGGTTAAGGTTTCTAAAGAAAACAAAGCATTTTATGAGTATTTAGATTTTGTAATGGGGATGCAATCTAAAATGACTAATTTGAATAATCAAAAGAATGTAGAAGGGGCCGATACTAAAAGACTAGATAAAGAAATAAAAGAAGCTCAAACGAATGCTGAAAAATACAAAAGTGAATATTTAGAAAAGAACGAGGATTTATTTGCGGCCAAGGTTCTTAGAACTTCGGACGAGATTAATGTTCCTGAGTTTGAAAAGAAAGATGGATCATTGGATGATGAAAAAAGATTTCGATATTACCATGATCACTTTTTTGACAATGTAGATTTAAGCGATGATCGTTTATTGAGAACTCCTGTAATAAATACTAAAATTGAAACTTATTTAACTAAACTAACGCCTCAAACTCCTGACAGTATTTGCAAGGAGATTAATTATTTATTGTCCCAAGTAGCAGATTCTAGTTTAATGTATAAATACATTGTTCAATTTTCTACCAATTATTTTGAGAAATCAGAAATCATGGGGATGGATGCCGTATTTATTTGTATTTCAGAGAATGTGTATGCAAAAGATAAGGCCTGGTGGTTATCAGAAGAGCAATTAACGGATATTTTGAAACTGTACAATACGAGAAAGAATCTGATTGTTGGAGGGAAGGCTGAGAACATTATCTTGATGGATGTAGACTCAAACTGGAAATCTTTATATGATGTGGATGCCAAATATACGGTTTTGATTTTCTGGGCACCAGATTGCGGTCATTGTAAAAAGGAAATGCCAAAATTACAGGCTTTTTATAATGATAATAAATCGAAAGGAATAGAGGTGTATGCGGTAAGTACGGAGTTTGAGAACGAAAAGTGGCCAAAGTTTATTAAAGAAAATGGATTTGATTGGATTGATGTTTCGGATAACCCTGATATTAATAAGAATGCACAAGAGTATATTTTAAGCGGAAAGACCACCCTCAATAGTTTAAATTTTAGAGATTATTGGGATATTTATTCTACGCCACAGCTTTATTTACTGGATGCTGATAAAAAAATTATTGCGAAGAAACTGAATGCGGAGCAATTAGAAGATTTCATTGAGAAATACGAGAAACGTTTAGAAGCCCAAGCCAAGAAAAAGAAAAACTAAAAGCGGATATTGAAATTTTGGGGAGTTAAACGCTCATCAAAAAACACAATACCAATAAAGAATAGGTCTAAGGTCACCACCGTTTGGGGGTGGCCTTTTATTTTGTTCCAAGCTTTAGTCATTCCAATAGACCAATGAATATCATCAAAGATGAAAATGCTTTTAGAGGAAACATTCTTTAATGCAGTTTTAAAGTACTCTAGGGTAGCTTGTTCCTGGTGGTTTCCGTCAAAAAAGATGATTTCTTTTTCACCTCTGGGTGTAAGGGCTTCTGATAGACGATCTTTAAAGTCACCTTGTAGTGTACGAATGTTATTTAGGTTAAGCTTTTCAAAATTGGTGGTAGCAATTTTCAAGGTTTCGGGACAACCTTCAATGGTGGTTACTTTAAGGTGAGGATTGTTCTGGGCAAAGTAACTCGAACTGAGGCCAAGCGAAGTTCCTAGCTCAATTACTTGTTCCGTTTGGTAATACTTTACCATTCTATTGAATAAACGGCCGTATTTGGAAGGTTTTGAGCTGTGTTTTGCAATATCTTTAATCAATCGGTTGTTGTTTTGATTGATTTTTGATCCAGCTCCTAAATCTGTTATTTGAATTACTCTTTCATCATTTAGCAAGGCGTTTTTCAGTTGTTCCAAATTCTTAAATTCAGAACGATCATCCGCGTACAATACATCCTCTAAAAAGGCATAAACAAACGGTGAATGTATACCGTGACGATTGTACGCTCTAATTTGATGTTTTACGTATTGTACTATTGTATTGAGATGACTCATAAAATTAACCACAAAAAAAGGGGTGGAAAAACCACCCCTAAAATTATGTGTTTTTATACGGTTTACATTCCGTATTTAGACATTACTTTTTCACTAATTCCAGTAAAAGAGAAACCTCCGTCATGGAATAAGTTTTGCATGGTTACCATTCTCGTATAATCAGAGAACATCATTACCGTGTAATCTGCACATTGGTCAGCAGAAGCGTTTCCAAGGGGAGAAATATCTTCGGCAAAGTTGATGAACTGATCAAAACCACCCACACCTTTACCCGCAGTAGTTAGGGTAGGAGATTGAGAAATAGTGTTCACACGAACATTTTTCTTGTTTCCGTATTGGTAACCAAAGTTACGTGTAATAGATTCCATTAAAGATTTAGCATCTGCCATATCGTTGTATCCAGGGAATGCTCTTTGAGCGGCCACAAAAGATAAACTAATGATAGATCCCCATTCGGCCATGGCATCCATTTTATAAGCAGTTTGTAAAACTCTATGTAAAGACATTGCTGATACATCTAAAGTTTTGTGAAACCAGTCGTAGTTTAATTCAGTATAGTGCTTTCCTTTTCTAACGTTTGGAGACATTCCAATAGAGTGTAAGATAAAGTCAAGAGGTCCACCCAAAATTTCAACAGCTTCTGAAATTAGTTTTTCTAAATCTTCCATGCTTGTTGCATCTGCTGGAATGATTTGAGAATTTGTGTCAGCAGCTAATTTGTCTAAAGCGCCCATTCTCATTGCAATAGGTGCGTTTGTTAAAACAAAAGTAGCTCCTTCTTCGTGAGCTTTAACTGCGGTTTTCCAAGCAATTGAATTCTCGTCAAGTGCTCCAAATATAATTCCTCTTTTTCCTTTTAAAAGATTATTTCCCATGTCAATAATTTATTAGCTGCCAAAGATATTATTTTATGAATAAGGTCAATTTTTTTTTGCTAGAGTTTTATTACTAGGTTTTGTTCGTAAATTAAAAGTCGTCTCTGTCGGTTCCTTTTTCTTTTTTAGGTTCAAAATAATACCTCAAATCAATGGAAAAGAATGTTCCTGTTTGTTTCATATTAACAATAGCAGCGGTGGTGTTTCGTTCTCCAATATTGGCGGCAAAGGGGGGTACAAAAGGTTGGTTATAAGCAAGCCCAATATAAAAAATTCCCAAATCTTCTGGATGTATTTCCCAGCCTAAGTTAGTAACAAACGAACCTTGAACCCAGCTTCTTCTGTTTACTTGTACCTGCCATTCAAAATTATAAGCGAAAATGTCACTAGGATAGAGGTCTATTTGACCACCTAGAGAAACATTAAAGTAAGAATTATCAGAACTTCTTAAGCGAACCATAGCTTTTAATGGTATTTCGTAGGCAATAATTCGGTAATCTATACTACTAGAATAGCTTGTAAATGCGCTGTCTATGTTTACAGCATAATTACGTTGTGTAAATCGCAAGCCAGATTCAATGGCCAATACTTTTGTGAATTTTTTGCGAATGGTCATTCCAAATGAATATCCAAATTTGTTTGTGATAGAAAAGTTAATAGTATCATTAGTCGTGGTTTGTGCCGTATTGGAAAAAACGCCATTTCCTAACATGGGTTTAAACTGAAAACCACCTAAATAGCCTTTTCCTTGCGTAAGACCAGAAGTTTGCATAGCCAACAAAACAACGGTGAAGTAAAAGAACTTTTTCATTAAGAATGTGATTTATAGTAACTAATTACTGCCAAAACTAAAATGGCAAACATCGAGATTATTAATACATACCGTAACACAGGAACCTGTAAAAATGGCTTTCTGTATTCGCCAACGGCAAGATGGTTATAGGTAATCACTTGCTTTTCGTTTACTTTGTTAACGGCAAAATAGTAATTATAGTTTGGTTCACTTTTGTCAAAATTGAACTCATACCAAACATTGTGTTCCTCTAGCAACTTTTTGAAATAGTTGCTTTCTTGTTCCGTTTTAAAAAAGAAAACGGTATATCTATTGTCGGATGGATGCTCTCTCCAGTTGGTGAAATCAAAGGATGGTAGATTCATATAACACGCAGTTTTTGGCCTACAATTAGTGGTGAATTTCTTTTAATTCCGTTCAATTTGCAAAGCTTCGAAACGGTAGTTCCGCATTCGGATGCAATTTTATATAAATAATCTCCGTTTTCCACTACATAAAAAGCACTTCCTTTGGGATAACCTGCAAAGCCATGTTTTGTTTTTTGTAACACCAAGATATCGTTAATTAAAGTGCCTGTTTCGTAATCTAAAAAATTTAGAGGGTTAATAGGATGACCTTTAAAGCGAACTTCCCAGTGCAAATGACTACCTGTAGAATGCCCAGAACTACCTCCAAGCCCCACAAGTTCTCCAGGAGCCACAATTTGACCGGGTTCTACTTTAATTCTATGTAAATGGGCATAAAGTGTTTCTAATCCATTAAAATGTCTCACTACCACAACTCTACCGTAACCTCGATAATTTCTAGCTACTCTAACCATTCCAGAAAAGGCGGTAACTACTGTATCCCATACCTGAAGATCGATATCTATACCTTTATGCATTCTGCCATTTCGCCATCCATATTTTGAAGTGAGCTTGTCCTCAATAGGCATTACAAATGCGGTACTTCTTTGAGTACCTATTAATTTTATTTCAATGATACTGTCATTTTGGGCCAACTCATTTGCTTTATATGGATTTGGCGTAATGGTATTCCACGAATGGTAATAATAATTTGCAGGGAATTGACTGGTGTCAATAGTTTCATTGGCAAAATTGAGCAGCTCCTGTTGGTTTTCGCTAATATATCTGTTTAGTTCATTAATGAGAGGATAGGGAACATGGTCCAACTCAAAAAGAGAGTCAATAGCTGTGTATAGTTCATCGAAACCCATAGTTCTAATCTTAAGCAAAAGATTTACCTGGTCTATTAATTTAATGGGTGCTGGGGTAATTGCAGTTAGCGAATCTTTATAAGATTTGAGCTCGGCAGGTGAGAGGTGGTCAATACTCTTAAAAAGGTAGTCTTTACCATAAACAACTTGGGCAATGGCGGTATCTCTTTTTACTTCGTTGGAGTTATTTGCATTGGCGTAAAAAGAAAATAGCATCAAAAATGCTAGCAGAAGTTTATGTGGAATGTTTATACTCACTGGGGTGCAAATATAAAATTTAACGAGCAACTTGAATTAAAGAGGAAGTTATGCAGGTAGGCTTACCATAAATGAGGTGCCTTGATTTTCAGAACTGATAAACTCTAATTTACCACTTAGTTCCTCCACTGATTTCTTTACAATAGCCAATCCTAGCCCAACTCCTTCAATATCAGATGTGTTGGAGGCTCTATGGAACATTTCGAATAAGAATTTTTGATCTTTTTCTGGTATTCCTAAGCCATAATCAACTACTGAAAAATGCAATGTACCCTCATCCATATTAAAACTAACCTCTACAATTTCCGCATCAGGAGAATATTTCGCAGCGTTACTTAAAAGATTCGTGAAAATTTGGGTGAATAGCCTTTTGTCAGTATTAAATAAAACTGGAACTTCAGTTCCCATTTCTAACTCAATGGTGTGGTTTTTTCCAATACCAGATTCAATGGTGTCAATAATATCATCAATTAACTCTCTCAGATGGGTGGGCTCATACTCTGGCTCCAAAGCTCCTGACTCTATTTTACCAATAAGAAGCGTTTCATTGATTATATTGGTTAAAGAATTCACCGAACGGTCAATACTACCAATATGTTTTTTTATTTTTTCTCCAGGAGACTGATTTTCTAAATGAATTTCAATAAGTTCGGCTGAACTTTTAATACTAGTGAGCGGTGTTTTTATCTCATGGGAAATAATACTAACAATTCTTGATTTTAGTTCATTCAACTCTCTTTCTTTTGCTAGAGAAACTTTTAATTGGGCTTCTGACCTTTTTCTCTTCGCTACTTCTTTTTTGAGATCTCCATTTTTACTATTTAGCTCTGAAGTTCTCTCCCGTACTTTTTCTTCTAGGTTTGAATTTAATTGTTGCAGTTGAACTTGACTTTGTAATAATTCTCGTTCAAGATTAAAACGTTGCATGGACAGCTCAATCACTGTTTGTAAGCTACCTTCGGTTACCGGTTTTGAGATATACCCATAGGGATGAGATTTTAAGGCTCTTCCAACGGTATCTCGGTCTGACATGCCAGTAATATAAACCACAGGTAATTCTAATTTTTCTATGATTACATTGGAAACTGATATCCCATCCATTTCACCGGGAAGAGAAATGTCCATTAAAACTAAATCAGGACTTTCGGATTTCACTAATTCTAAGGCTTCCTCTCCGGTATAGGCAATTCCTACAGGTTGATGTCCCATTTGCTTGATTACTCGCTTTATAAATAGCGCAGTTACTTGATCATCTTCTGTAATTAAAACCTTGTAGGACATAACTTATATTGTTGCGACTAATATAAATAAAATTGCCTCTTTTTGCAGTGATAACAATGTTATTAATCGATTTCAAATCTTTTTATTAGTAAAAAATTATACGTTACTTTGTAGGGTAAATAAATCAATAATGAGAGGACGTAGAATTAGTATCGCCTGTGAAGATTGTCAGGTAAAAGGGATATCTAAATTTAGTGGTCTATGCGCTGAAGATCTAAATAAGATAAACTATAATAAATCATGTACGGCCTACAAAAAGGGACAAATAATTTTCCATGAGGATACGCGTCCATTAGGTGTTTTTTGTATCAATAAGGGACGGTTAAAAGTTTATAAAACAGGAGATGACGGTAAAGACCAAATTATTCAGGTAGCTAAGTCAGGTGATATGGTTGGATACAGAGCAATGATTGGTGAAGATCTGTATCCAGTTACAGCGGAGGCTCTTGAGGATGTTCAGGTTTGTTTTGTTCCCAAATCGGAGTTTCTTAGGTTAATGGAAGAATCTACTGATTTTAGTAAAATGTTATTAAAGGAAGCATGCCATGAACTTAGTATGATGACTGAAATGTTAACTAATCTTGCTCAGAAAACCGTTAGAGAAAGGTTGGCTGTTTCATTATTGATGTTAAAAGATATTTACATTGATGAAGAAAATCCAGTAGAACCAGCTGAAATTAATATGACAAGAGAAGACTTGGCTAATATTGTGGGCACAGCTACCGAGACAATCATTCGTTTACTACATGATTTTAAGGAGGAAAATTTAATCAAAACTAATGGGCGTAAAATAATGGTATTGGATGCGCAGCGATTGGTTAAGGTTGGCAATATCTATTAGGAACAAATAATAAAGCATAAAAAAAGGGGAGCATATGCTCCCCTTTTTTTATGTTCTATAATAGCTTATTGAACAAATACTTTTTGAGCTTGAGTAGCTCCGTTTTCTGATTGCACTGTAACAATGTAAACCCCAGAAGTTAAATTTGAAATATCAAAGTTTTGATTGAAGTTTTGTCCACCGTTAGAAGTGGTCACGGTTTTTACAACTTGACCTGTGATACTCATTAATTTTACTTCAGTGACAGCGCTTGTGTTTTTAACAATAACTGTCATCACGTCACCAGTAGTTTTGATATTCGCAATTTCAGATGTTTGTAAATCTGCTACACTTGCAGGCCAAGCAAAATCAAAATCATCACAGAATTCCATGTTTTGATCCGTGTTAGGAACGAAAGTTCCGGTACTTGCGATTAATATATTTGTTAATTTCACGCACATTTCATGTGACCCAGGATCTCCTACTGCACCCCAATTAGTGGCCAAAGTTACATTTTGGCTAGTTCCAGGAGCTAAATCAAGGTTAATTTGTTTTACCCAAATTGGAGCTGAAGTTGTGGGGTCATTAATAGCATTTCCATCTACCGTAACTTCAAATGATAATTGCGTAAAAGCGCCAGGATAGGTAAATGCACTTTCGTTGTTTGTAATTTCAACCTCTAGTAATGTTGTACCATTTGCAGGATCTTCCGTGGTGACGGTCCCAGTTGGTGATACATAGCTATCTACAGAAACTAGTCCATCTTGTGCAAATGTCATGGTGCTCATCCCCATGGTGAAAGCAAAAAGTAAAAGTTTTTTCATAGTATTTAATTAAGTATTTTTTTAGATAATTTTTACGGCCCTAAAGTATGAAAAAGAATCCAATTATTAAATTATTAATACATCTGAATCTTTTTATGCAAAAGCACCCAAGTTTCCGGCTTAAAATAAATGGATCTAAATGAATTACTGAGAAATAACCTGATTCAACTCTTCTATTATTTTAGCAGAAACCTTATGAAAATATCTTTTCTTTTCATATCCAAGTACCCACGAAACTCCAGAAATAGCATTGGAATAAAAAACTTCTTCAGCCTGTTCAAATGCATTTACCCCAACTGGGGTTTCCAATACTTCTAAGCCTAAATTAGGAGCTAAGGCCAAAATATTTTGACGCATAGTTCCAGGCAAACACCCTTCAGTAAGAGGGGGGGTTATTAAGCGGTTGTGGATGACCAAAAACAGGTTGGAAGAGATGGTTTCGCATACTAATCCTTTGGAATTTAGTATGATCATTTCATCTACCTGATGCTTTTTCTTTGCTAATCCTGCCTTTACAAATAATAAAGCGTTTGCGGATTTCATAGAGTTAAAGGCATCAATTGGTTTAAAAACCTCATCAAAAATGGCAATGGTTTTGCCTTCTTTGTTTAAGTAAAATTCATTAGCGTCTGAATCCGATTCAATCAATACATTTATTTCGTTAGTTTCCGGTGTATACCGCCCGCCATCTGCTCTGTAAACAGTGAGTCGCACCCTTGCTCCATCTTTATGACGGTTACGAACCAGTAAACGAATGATTTCTTCATTGATGACGGACTTCAAAAGTTGATCACTCCAATCAAAATTCAAAAATTCCATTCCCGAATATAAACGTTGTAAATGGCCCTCTAAAAATAGGGGCATTCCATGGGCACATTTTATAGTCTCAAAAAGAGAATCGCCATATCTAAAACTACGATTGGCGACTGTGAAAATTGGTGCCTCTGAAGGAATTAATTTTCCGTTTAAGCTTACATATCCGCTCATGATAAATGGTTTCTTAAAAATTCTAACGAAGAATTGGGTTCTATTAAAAACCCCTTTACGCCAACGGCTTCACTTGCTTGGATATCTCTAGAAGAATCGCCTACCATAAAACTCTGAGATGCATCAATTTTATAAATGGCTAAAGCTTTTTCAAGCATTAATGAACCCGGCTTTCGATCCAAAGATTTAGAATAATCTTGGTGATGAGGAGAATAGAAGACATCAGTGAGTATAATCCCATTTTTTTTCAATTCCTTTTTCAAGTATAAATGACAATTTTCTACATCTTGATGACCATATATTCCTTTGGCAATTCCACCTTGATTGGTAATGAGAATTAGCAAATATCCTAATTCTTGAACCCATTTTAGAGTTGGAACTACACTAGGTAAAATATCAAAGTCTTCCACCTGGAAGGTGTATTCTCCGCGTTCACGGTTAATAACTCCGTCTCGATCTAAAAACAATGCTTTCATGACTATAATTAATTAAAATCCGATAGCTGCTGCAATTTGAGCAAAAAAACCAGTAAAGAAACTAGGTTTAAATATTATGGTGGCAATCACACCATAAACGGCTCCAAAATAATGAGCGTCATGACCAATTCCATCGTTTACATTTTGATCCGCTAATCGTTTTTCATACCATAAATACAAAGCTCCAAAAACAATGGCCGGAATGGGCAAAATAGCCATAAAATATAAGGATCGAGTAGGGAACATTACTATATAGGAAAACAGAACAGCAGCAACCGCTCCGGAAGCTCCAATGGAGGTGTAATAGGGGTTGTCACCATGTTTTTGCAAGGAAGGAATAGAGGAGAATAAAATGCCACCAAAGTATAAAACGATATAAAGTATTCCTCCAAATGAACCGAACTCGGCATAAAACACGGATTCCACAAAAACACCAAACTGCCAGAGAACAAACATGTTTATTAGCAGATGTCCCCATCCTCCATGTAAAAAGGCATGAGATATAATTCTATAGTATTGCTTTTTATGTTTGACCAAATAGGGGTCAAATAGGTATTTAGCAAATATTTCACGATTGCTAAACGCTATATAGGATACAATACAGGTAACAGCTATAATGATGTATGTTATCATATTTTAATTTGGTGAAATTTAAATTATTTACTTCAAATACCTTTAGTTCTAAAGTTTTCGAAATAGGATTTCAAAATCCCAGCATTTTCTTTTTGTGGAGTTTCTACCTCCAAAATACCAGAAGATCCCGTATCAATTAGTTTTTTTAGTTTATTTTCAAATTCAATCTTTGAAGAAGCACAAAAATAAGGAAGGTCAAAGCCTAGGGCAATGTGTTTCACACTGTTTTTTTGATGCGTTTCGAAATGGTTTTCTAGTTGTCCGGTACTATTAGGCCCGTCAATAAATCTAAAAATCCCACCTCCATTATTATTAACTACAATTACTTTTAAATTATTTGGAATGTGTCTATGCCACCATGCATTTGTATCATAAAAAAATGAGATGTCACCTACAATTAACACCACTGTTTTAAGTGTGGCCATTGCAGTTCCCATCGCTGTAGATACAATTCCATCAATTCCACTAGTACCTCTATTGGCATCAAAAACTAAATCTTGTTTCCAATTAAATAGTTGCGCATATCGAACAGAAGTACTGTTCGCTAGGTGAACAATACTTTTAGGTGGAATCAAATTCTTAACGGTTTGCATGACTTGAAAGTCACTGAACGCAACTGTTTTTTCAAATTGGGTTTGTACAATAGCCCTTTGCTTGTCTACCCCTAACCATTGGTTTACATAATCAGAAGAATCAAGATCTGAATGAGATTGGAGAGTACTTAAAACCAATTGATCTGAATTATAGAAATGTTGATTTAAACAGTAATAAGTGTCTGGCGCTTTTTCGATGGTTTCGATATGCGCATGATGTTTTGGAGAAAACTCTCTAAGAAAGGCTTTAATCCGTTTTGAAACAACGTTTCCTCCAAAGGTTATTAGAACATCTGGTTGTAAAGATTTTTTTTCCTCCATAGAGAGTGTAGTGATCAGTCTGTCAATACATTGTATGGAATTTGGAACGTCAATATTTGAAGTGGTTTCAGATAGAATTAAAGCTTCTTTACTCAGTTCTTTGAGTAAATCATCCACTTGTGAGTTTGAAGGTTTTTGTCCCACTAAAATCATTTTCTTTTTACTGGATGCCCAAACCTGATCTAATTTGATTATTTCTGACTCATCTATTACCTCTTCGTCCAAATTATGTGGTGCAGGAACTGACTCCGTAAACTCAGATCGGATATAAAGGGGTTCTTCAAAGGGTAGATTAATATGTACCGGTCCCCCTCCATTTATTGAGGTTGGGATTGCTAAATTTAACGCACTTTGAATTATAGAATTGTTTTTAACGATTTGAGAACCTTTCGGAAATTCATCTAATTGCGCAGAATACAGAATGTGATTTGCGTACACGTTCTTTTGACGAATGGTTTGGCCATCACCTTGATCCACTAATCGTTCAGGCCTATCTGCCGATAAGACGATTAAAGGGATTTTACGATAAAAAGCTTCTGCAATAGCAGGGTAATAGTTTAATAAAGCAGAACCTGAGGAGCAAACTAATGCAACGGGCTTACCTGTTTGTTGGGCCATTCCTAAAGCAATAAACCCAGCAACTCGCTCATCTGGAACAGAAAAACAATCGTACTTGGAATGGGTGGTAAATCCCAAAATCAATGGGGCATTCCTCGAGCCAGGGGAGATTACAATACGTGTTAATCCTCTTTGCCAAAGCTGTGAAATAAGTTGCTGAACGCTTATTTTATTTGTGGTTTCCAATTTGGAAGAATGTTTAGGTGAACCTATGGGTTGTCCCCCTTAGTTAATGATTCGATTTCTTTTAGTAAAGTTTGTGACTTAAAAACGGTTTCTTCCCACTCTTTTTCTGGAACCGATTTTTTGGTAATACCTCCTCCCAAATACAAACCTATAAAGTTTGGGAAGATCTGCATACATCTTAGATTAACAAATAATCGAACCTCTTTTTGGGGATTAATTATTCCTAAATATCCTGTGTAATACTCACGTGGGTGTCTCTCCATATTTTGGATTAAACTTTTTGCTCTTGTTAAGGGTACTCCGCAAATGGCAGGGGTAGGATGCAGCGATTGAGTAAGGTGTAAAACTTGCATAAAACTCACCCCATAATTTGATGAAACTTCATTATGTAAATGGTATACTTGACCCGCTTTTACACTTCTGGTTTCATCAGTGCTAAAAGCAATCCTATTTTTTGAAAAGCATGTTTCAATATATTGAGTAACGTATTGTTGCTCTTCTTTTTCTTTTTCCTCCCAATTTGGTGTTATTCCCAAATCAGGTTGCGTACCCGCCAAAGACATGGTGCTAATTCGATCTCCTTTCCATTCGATTAGGGTTTCAGGACTTGCTCCCATCCAGTATCCAGATTGAGAGTGGTGTATTAAGTAAACAAATGCATTTTTATGATGGTGTAAAATGCTAAAAAATAATTCGGTCAAATCTAAGTCCTTCGTATTCTCCACTTTTTCAATACGTGAGTAGATGAATTTATCTACTTTCAACTTTGACATTGCTGAAATCCCTTTTCTTAAATCTTTGAGATAGGTTTCTTTAGTTATGCAAAAAGGGGAATCGTCTAATTGCTTTTCTTTACCTGGAGGTAGGTGTGCAATTTGGGTGGAATATTTTGACCAATCCGTATCTGTGATTAAATGGAAATCTGCAGGTATAAACACTTCCTGATTTTGATTAATCATTTCAAAAGGACGCATAATAAAACCCACATCCGAATGATTTTTTACTAATGGATTTTTTAGGACGAGTTGAATTTCTTGACTATTGGGATAACTGAAAACTGCGAAATTTTGATTCTTTTCTATGCAGTTGGAAAGAACTTCTCTTATGGCTTTTTCTTGGCGATTCAATGTGATGTTTAATTTCAAAAATGGAATGTCAAAAGTAAGAGGTTGTAGGTGGCAATCCAAACCTACTGAACTGTCATTTTTCTGTAATTATTATCTCAAATTTCGCGAAAACGAAAAGACAAGGTTTAGTGCAATAATTAATCATTTATTTTTGTATAAAACCAAATTTCATGGCAGACAGAATTTTATTGGTAGAGGATGAACCATCATTGTATGAGGCTTTAAAATTGAACCTAGAGTTAGAAGGGTATAATGTTACCGTTGCGGTAGATGGTGAGCAAGCTATTGAGAAATTTAAATCAAGTCATTTTCAGTTAGTGATTCTGGATGTAATGATACCCAAGATTGATGGTTACGTGGTTTGCGAAACCATACGGTTAGAAAATTCTCAAGTACCTATATTATTTTTAAGTGCAAAAAACTCTGCTGAAGATAAAATTTTAGGCTTAAAAACGGGAGCGGATGATTACATGGCAAAACCCTTCAATTTAGAAGAGTTCTTGTTGAGAGTGGGTTTATTGGTAAAACGTGGACATGCGCTGAACGACACGGCAACAGAAGATTTAAATTCGTTTTCTTTTGGGGGAAATAAGGTGGATTTTTCGAGCTTTGAAATTTCCACGTGGAGTGGAGAGGTTAAATCACTTTCTAAAAGAGAGATGAAGCTATTGAAACTGTTAATTGAAAAAAGAGGAAAGGTGGTGTCTCGTGAAGAAATACTGCAAAAAATTTGGGGGTACGATGTTTTTCCATCTACCAGAACCATTGATAATTATATTCTTGCTTACCGGAAGTATTTTGAGCAAAACCAGCGCCAACCTAAATTTTTCTTTTCTGTGCGCGGAGTGGGTTACAAATTTGAAGCTGACGCGGAGTAGTTTTTTCCAATTATGATTCTGACCTAATTTTTTTAGTAGTAGAAAACTAATGTTCCCTTTACATTTGTGTAAAATGAAACGAGGTATGAGGATAATTCCATTTTTGATTTTGACTTTAAGTTTTATGGGGCTGACTTCCAGTATCGCCCAAAATATTAATTCAAATCAATCGGTAGAGTATTACTCATTGATTAAACGCTATGAAACGCTTTCGAGTAACTATAACAATTGCGATTTAATTTCATTTGGAGAAACAGATTCAGGAGAGCCCTTACGCTTATTTTTAATAAACTCTAGTGGCGAGTTTTACCCAGAAGATATTCATAATAAAGCTGTAATTCTAGTTCAAAATGGTATTCATTCGGGTGAGTCTTGCGGTATTGATGCAAGTATTGAATGGGCGGAGGAATTGCTGACTAGCCAAAACCTACCCGAAAATGTGGTAATTGGAATAATTCCAGCATACAATATTGGCGGCATGAAAAACCGTGGGTGTTGCAGCAGAGCCAATCAAAATGGACCTGCAGAACATGGGTTCAGAGGGAATGCAAGAAATTTGGATCTAAATAGAGATTATATTAAAGCCGATAGCAAGAATGCTTTTGCATTTTATAGGTTGTTTCATTGGTTGCAACCCGAACTGTTTGTGGATACACATACTTCTAATGGTGCCGACTATCAGTATACCATGACGCTATTATCTACACGTAAAGAAAGACTGGATGCACATCTAGGAAATTATTTAGAAGCTAAAATTACACCGTATATTTATCAGAATTATGATAGCCTAACTCCCTATGTAAATGTTTTTGGTACCACTCCGAATAAAGGGATTAAGGCGTTTAATGATATGACCCGATTTTCAACAGGGTATGCGGCACTTTTTAATTGTATTGGATTTACTACGGAGGCACATATGTGGAAGTCATTTGAAGCACGAAAAAATGCCACTTCGAAATTTTTGAAATTGTTGACCCAATTTGTAGATGAAAATAGTACCGAGTTAAAAGAAAACAAAAGGATTGCCGACTCTGAATATGCACGTGAATTTGAATATATCAATCTAGCTTTGGATACGACAAAAAAAGAAGAATTAACCTTTTTGTCTTATGCTCCAGAATACCATTTCAGTGAAATTTTAGGGAAGGAACAGGTGTATTATAACCGCAATAAAAAAGAAACAATAAAAATTGATTACTATAATACCTATGTAAAAGTTAGTCAGGTTCATGTGCCCAATTATTTTGTAGTAAAGGGGGCATGGAAAGAAGTTATTACGCGATTAAAAGCGAATGAAATTGAGTTGACCATGATAACCGGAGATACCACTATTTACGGAACAGGAATGTACATTAGCCACTATGAAAATGGAACAAAACCCTATGAAGGTCATTATCTACACCAAAAAGTAACGGCTAGAGATTCGGCTATTTCTATGGATTTTTCAACTGGAGATTATTTGGTTTCAACGCAACAAAAAGGTTGGAGATATATTTTAAATGTATTGCAACCCGAATCAGATGACAGTTTTTTTGCATGGAACTTTTACGATGAGGTGGTGCAACAAAAAGAATGGTACTCTGCTTATGTTTTTGAACCATATGCGCAAAAAATGCTGGATGAAGATGTAATGCTTAAAATGCAATACGATGCCAAGCTAGAAAGTGATCCTCAATTTAAAAGTGGAAAATACCGTTTGTATTGGTTGTATACACAGTCTCCTTTTTACGAAAAGGAACATAATAGGCTACCTATTTTAAAACTATATTAGAGTTTGAAAACCAAGATTTACATATTATTACTTGGTTTTCTTTTTTTAGGGTTACTAAAAGGGGAGGCTCAGTTTAGTAGGTATTGGGGAGAAAGCTTTAGTACCAAATCGGCCTTATTGTCTGGTGCGGTGGTAGGGGGGTATCAAGATGAATCTTCCATTTACTATAATCCTAGTATCCTTTCGGATTCTAGTATGAATCAGTTTTCGTTTGCCAACGGGGTGTTAAATATAGATTATTTGAGGTATGAGAATGCCATTGGAGATAGGATGGATGTGAGTACCCTTGAATCTTCGGTAACCGCGGGATTTTTATCGGCCAATTTGTACCCAAAGGATAAGTTCCAGTTGGTATGGAAAGCGGCTTATTTTAATCGTGCAAAGTTTGATCACTCTCTAGAAGATGATGTGAAAGAAGAATATGATGTTGTAAAAGATTTTCCGGGAGAGGAACTCTACATCGGGAGTGTCAGTACGCGATCCGAATTTAATGATTATTGGTATGGAATTGGAATTGCAAAGTTTGTTAATGAAAACCTTTCCTTTGGGCTGAGCGGTTTTTTGAGATATACGAGTCTTAGGTATCACTTTACGAAATCAATTGAGATTTCGGCTATTAGTGCAGATACAAATCAACGAATAGCCTTAGCCAATGATATTACCAGTTCTAGGGGATATAATTGGCGGGGTACGGTGAAGTTGGGTGCAAACTATCGTTTCTCAAAAAACGTAAGTGGAGGAATGACGATTACTAGCCCATCCATGTATTTTGCCAGCAGCATTTCGGGCAGTCGGAATATTTCAAGAATCAATAACCCGGATCCAAACGATACTGGTGTGTTACCGGATTACTTTTACGATGCTACGGGCGAAAAAATGAAATTGAATGTAAGAGACCCATTGTCTATTGCCGTTGGAGTGGATTACCGGTTAGAGAAATTGCGTTGGAATTTAACGACAGAGTGGTTTGCGGGATTAAAACCTTACAAGGTAATTGATCAAACAGATGGAGATGTAAATGTTCTGAAAACGGCTTATTTTCCGGAGTTTGAAACAGAGGTTCTTTCCTTTGTTTCGGGTGGCAAGAGTATTGTCAATATTGCTGTAGGGGTAGAAATTTATAATAAAAAAAACCGTTCGATGATGTTTGGATTTAAAACAGACTTTGATGCATTAAAGGATTTCAATTATGGCGATTTGAATGATTTGGATAAGTTCAAGAATTCAAGGTCTCATTATTACCACTTTTCTGCAGGAAAAAGCTTTCAATTCTTAAAGTATGACGTTCTTTTTGGTTTACAATACTCTATTTCACGTCAAAAAGGAATGTTAGCTTTGGCCAATTTTACACCTTCTAAATCGATGGAAGGTTTTGAGCCTTATCAGCTTGAAGGCCCTTTAAAAAATAACATGTCATTTAAAGGAGATGATTTGACTGTTTTTTTAGGATTGACAATTAAAGACTAATCCCAATTAGGTATATTACTTTTCCAGTAAAACAACGCTTTCAACATGAGCTGTGTGCACAAATTGATCAACGATACTGATTTGTTTTTCTTCGTATCCGGCTTTATGAAAATCTAATAAATCCCTTGCTTGAGTGGCAGGGTTACATGAGATGTAAACTATCCGGCTGGCATTTAATTCTATTATTCTTTTTAAGGCTTTAGGGGTAATCCCTGAACGTGGAGGATCTAATATTACCGTTTTAATTTTGCCTTGATACCCTTGGTGATCGTTTAAAAAATTCTTGACATCAGCAGCATAAAATTCTAGGTTTTGAATACCATTCTTTTTAGCGTTTTTCTTTGCGTCTTCAATAGAGCTCTTAATAATATCTACCCCAATTACTTTTACGCAGCCTTTGGCTTGGTTTGCGACTAATTGACCAATAGTTCCCGTTCCACAAAACAGGTCTACAATAGTATCTTCTTCAGTATAGTTCTGGTCTAAGAAGGTGTAGTCAATCGCTTTTTGATAAAGTAATTGAGCCGATTGAGGATTAGGCTGAAAAAAACTGCCAATGCTTACATCAAAATAAAGATTATGAATCTTTTCTTCTAAATTATCTTCTCCAAAAATTACGGTTGACGAAAGGTCTTCATCTTGTGTTCTATCTCCTTGCCCATCGTTAATGGTATGTATAACACCAGCTAAGCGATCTCCTACCACATTTTTTAGGATTTGAATAAAACCCTGTTTATCAAAGCTTTCTAGGTGTGAGGAACTAGTACTGATTTTGAATAATACTTTATTGGTATAAAAACTCTTTCTTACGGTTAGGAATCGATAGAAACCATGGTGACGAACAGGATGCCAAGCAGGTAAATTACTATCAATGCACCATTGACGAATAGACTTCAATCCATCTTCAATTTGTTTATCAAATAATCCAGAATCGGCATCTAAGTTATCTACCACTCGCCATTGTCCTTTGTGTTTGAAACCTAATCCAAAATCATCAATATCCGTTTTTTGATCCTCATCCCAAATAATGGTAGAAAAGGAATATTCCATTTTATTTCTATAGTGCCAATTGGAAGGGGAGGGAATAAATTCATCAAAGATATCATCAGCATTTTTGACAAAACCAATACGTTTTAAAACGTCCAGAGTACTCGTTTTTTTATGTGTTTGTTGTAAATCCACAGGCCAAGTAGCATACGGAGCTCCTGGAATGGGTTGAAATTCAATGGAATATTCATCGGGTGAAGCTTTTACCACTTCTGTAACCTTAGCCTCAGCAAACCGTTTTTTCTTTTTAATTACTCTGGCTTTAACCACCTGTCCAGGAAAAGTATTTAAAACGAAAACAATATAATCACCATCTTCGGTAGGAATTTTTGCGATTCCTTTTCCTCCAAATGCTAAATCAGTAATAGTAAACTCAAGAATATTACCCTTTTTCATTTTTTTTACGTCCATCCAGTTACTTTTTAAGAAGCTGCAAAATTACTGATAAAATTGGTTTAATTAATCGAAAGTACATACCGATTATTGGTCTATGATATCAAGTAACTATAGGTTTATGATGGAGTTGTTTAATTAGTTTTTCAATCACTTTCATTAATTTGTCATAGTTAAAACTACTTGGTATTTAATACCCCTTATTGAAAAAGTAGGTTATACATTTGATAGGTAAGAAAAGTCAGAGGGGTTTTTCTTACTGACGAAACTATCCATCATTAAGGCGTTGGTCTTAATGTTTTCACTACGCTAAACATCTTACAAATTAATCACACACACACACTACTATGATTGATATTTGGTATTAAATAAATCCATAAGGATATTAAATGCAAGCCAGACGAAAGTCTGGCTTTTTTTGTGCGCAATTTTATTACGAAGACGATAGGGAAACAAATGGAAATATGAACCATTAATTGTAAATTTGCGGTTCGAAATCAAAAATAAAAGCATGGCACAAACTTCAGAAAAGTTAAGCTCTAAAGATTATATAGCATTAGAAGATAAATATGGCGCGCACAATTACCATCCACTTCCAGTAGTACTTGAAAAAGGCGCGGGAGTTCATGTATGGGATGTAGAAGGAAAAAAATATTACGACTTTTTATCGGCTTATTCTGCGGTAAATCAAGGACATTGTCACCCGAAAATTATTGGGGCGTTAACGGATCAGGCTAATACGCTTACCTTAACTTCGCGCGCATTTTTTAACGATAAGTTAGGGGTATATGAAAAGTTCGCTTCTGAGTATTTTGGATTTGAAAAAATTCTTCCTATGAATACAGGAGCAGAAGCAGTTGAAACGGCACTGAAAATTGCACGTAAATGGGGATATGAAAAGAAGGGTATTGCTCAAAATCAAGGAAAAATAATTGTATGTGAAAATAACTTTCATGGAAGAACTACCACTATTATTTCCTTTTCCAATGACCCAGATGCGAGACAGAACTTTGGCCCTTTTACCACCGGATTTGTAAGAATCCCTTATGATGATATTGACGCTTTACGAGAGGCGTTACGGGATGATTCCAACATTGCTGCTTTCTTGGTCGAACCAATTCAGGGAGAAGCTGGGGTATATGTGCCGGGTGACGGTTATTTAACTGAAGCAGCTAAACTATGTAAAGAGCATAATGTTTTGTTTATTGCTGATGAAGTTCAAACCGGAATAGCACGCACTGGACGAATTTTAGCTGTAGATCATGAGAATGTTAAACCGGATGTTTTGATTTTGGGTAAGGCAATTTCTGGAGGTGTTTATCCAATTTCAGCTGTGCTAGCTGATAATGATATTATGGAGGTAATTCACCCAGGACAACATGGATCAACTTTTGGAGGAAACCCTATTGCTGCTGCAGTAGCGATGGCTGCCTTGGAAGTGGTAAAAGATGAAAAGCTAGCGGAAAACGCAGAAGTGTTAGGCGAATTGTTTCGTATTGAAATTTCTAAATTAGCCAAGAAAAGCAAGTTGGTGAGTATGGTTAGAGGTAAAGGATTATTGAATGCTATTATCGTAAATGACTCACCTAATAGCACTACGGCTTGGGATTTATGTATTAAGCTTGCTGAAAACGGTTTGTTAGCAAAACCTACCCATGGAAATATTATTCGTTTTGCTCCACCGTTGGTTATTAATCAAGAGCAATTATTAGAATGTACTTCCATCATTGGAAAAACATTCTTAGATTTCGAAGAGAATATGTAATTAAATGAAATACCAAATAGAAAAGGGCAATTTCTTATGAGATTGCCCTTTTCTATTTATACCGCCTCCTTAATCTGTGAGAATATGGTTGATTTTAAACTCTCGGGGTGAAATGGTTTTAGTATGGATGAGGTGAAAATTCCTTCTTGATAATTTTGATCGTATGAAAAATCGGGTTGAGCCGTTAATGCAATAATTGGAGTATTTTTATTGTATAAGGTAGCCTCTTTTTTTATTTTGTAGGAGGCTTCATAGCCATTCATTTCGGGCATTTGAATATCCATTAATATTAAATGGTACGATTTCTTCAAGGCATGCTGAAAAGCTATTCGTCCATTTGGGGCCAAGTCATAATCAATGTTCCATTGTCCAAGTAAACGGGTTATGATTTTTGCGTTAATCTCATTGTCTTCAGCTACTAAAACTTTTATTTTACTTTTACTATTACCCGTAGGACTAAAGTTTGGTATACGCAATTGTGGTTTTTGCGTATCAAAGGTAAAAGCACATTTAAAAGTGGACCCCTTGTCTATTTCCGAGGTTACCCAAATGTTTCCTTCAAGTAGCTTCACTAAGTTTTTTGTGATGGCTAGGCCTAATCCGGTACCCCCTTTTAGTAAGTTATAGGAAGTAGAAGATTGGGTGAAACTGTCAAAAATTCCGGAAATTTCTTTTTGCGGAATTCCTATTCCAGTATCGGTAATTTCAAATTCTAGAATCGAAAGTCCGTTTTTCATTTTTTTTCCATGAACACGAAAGCCAATGTTGCCTGCGTTCGTGTACTTTATAGCATTGGATATGATGTTGGTTAAAATCTGATGAAGTTTGGTTTTATCCGTCACCACAAAGTCTGGAATGTGTCCGCTTTGTATAAATGAGAAGTTGAGTCCTTTGTTCTCAGATAGTTTGTTTTGAAACTGACTCATAGATCTTAAGAAATCGGGAAAATCAATGCTTGTTTTGGTAACATTTGTTTTGCCCGATTCTAATTTTGTAAAATCAAGAACATCGTTTATTAGATTTAATAAATTATCAGATGCCATTTGTAGGATATCAATATCATCGGCTAAGTTTTGTTGAGTGTTGGCTTTTACCAGTTGATGACAAGTACCCAATATTGCGTTTAAAGGTGTTCTAATTTCATGTGAAATGGTGGATACGAATTTTGATTTTAATCGGGCCGCCTTTTCAGCTTGTTTTTTAGCGGAATACAAATCATCAATATCTCTTCCCGTAACTACGCTACCAATAATTTCTCCGGTATCATTTTTATAGGGATTAATGTGAAACTCAAATAAACGGACCTTTCCGTCCGTGAAATATAGAGATTTAGAAAAAGTGGTATCTAATCCACGTAAAGACCTAGAATGAATATGTCTCCATCTTTTAGCAGTTTCCGCCATAAGAAAAGAGTCATTTAATCTTTTTCCCATTTTTGGTCGTAAACCTGATATGTCAAAAAGTAAATCGGAGAATGCTTGGTTAAATACAATTAACTTTTCACTTTGGTCAATAGCCCAAAAAACATCCGAGGTATTTTGAATAATCGCGTTTAAATTGGCTTGGTTTTTCTTTAATGTATTCTGAGCTCTTTGAATTTCAGTAACATCTTGAATAACAATAGTCACGGCATTAGGTTTTTGACCTTCTTTGCATATAGGAGTGGCTCTAGCCAAATAATGATGATCTAAAGTAGGGGAGTGATAAAGATATTCTTGGGGCTGGTTTGTTTTTAAGGTGTTGGAAATGAAGCTTTTAAATAAGTTAAATTTTCGTTGACTGTAGACGTTCTTAAGATTTTTCCCTTGGAATGAGTTAATTAATTCTGCATCAGGATGGTTTTTAGTTACCCAAACATTTAAAAGGTTGAATTCGCTATCCGACTCAAAAATGATATCCGATAGAGAGTTTACAACTGCATTTAAATGCTCATGGTTTTTTACAGCTTCCCTTTCAGAATCTTTTAAATGATTAATATTGAAAACAGAGCCCAGCCATAATAAAGGCTTGCCATTCTCATCTAATTCAACGGTACTTCTATTTCTACACCATATCCATTCGCCTGATTTGTGTTTGACACGATATTGAGCTTCAAATACTGCATTGGGTTGGGAATGATCAAAGTTTTCTGCCGCCTGAGTCAGGGGGCCTAAATCTTCCGGATGAACCAATGAATAAAAGGTAGTCATTTCCATAGGTAGTTCCAGTGGTTTGTAACCTAAAATGGTATACCAGGTGTCATTAAATATGGTTTCTTCAGTTTGGACATTAAATTCCCAAAGAGCCATTCCTGCAACTTCCAGCGCAGCATATAATTTCTCTTTTCTAAAGGTATTAGATTTTTTTTTAACTTTTAGAATGGTGGACATCGGTACAATTTTAGAGTGTTAAAACTAAGATAACAAGTGGAATAGGGCTTCAAAAAGTTGTAAGTTGAAACAGATTGAAACAAGAGTTAAAAATATGGATGAAAATGGGTATAAAGTTTGTTTTATGTGCGGTTCTGAATCAATTTTGCGACTCGCCAAATTATGAGTCAAAAAACAATTACCGGGATTAAGCGCGAAATTTCTCCAGAAATGA
>OLHJ01000161.1_pt1 | contig 25159 bp, 21 predicted proteins | sample 1609491 | NCBI WGS metagenome assembly OLHJ01 (sample SAMN05416861, study PRJEB24817) | seawater metagenome | isolation source: Sea water | place: Canada:Atlantic | collected 2013-11
GTCTCGTGGGCTCGGAGATGTGTATAAGAGACAGGTATTGATACTGTTAACTCCTTATTTTTGGAGAAATAGATAAAATAAAATTAAAAATAAATTAAGCTAAGGCTTCTTTTATTCTCTTCATCGCTTCAATTATATCTTTATCTGCTGCTGCATAAGAAATTCTAATACAGTTTGGATCACCAAATGCTTCGCCAGTTACTGTAGCTACATTTGCTTCTTCTAATATAAATAAAGAAAAATCGGATGCATTATTTATAGTCTTACCTTTTATTGTTTTTCCGAAGTAATAGGTAATATTTGGAAATACATAAAATGCGCCTTGTGGTTCATTTGTTTTAAATCCTGGAATTTCAGAAAGTAAATCTAATATTAGCTTTCGACGCTCTTTAAAAGCATCTACCATATATTTTATTTTACTTGGTGGGTTTTCTAAAGCGGTAATTGTGGCTCTTTGAGCAATACAATTAGCGCCACTTGTTATTTGACCCTGCATTTTATTACAAGCTCTAGCAATCCAGTCTGGTGCACCAATATATCCTATTCTCCAGCCAGTCATAGCAAATGCTTTTGAAACACCGTTTACTACAACTGTACGATCATACATATCTTCGAATGTTGCCATAGAAGCATGATTTTCAGTAAAGTTTATGTGCTCGTATATTTCATCACTTATCACAATAATGTCTGGATAATTGATCAACACATCTGCAAGAGCTCTTAATTCAGTTTCAGTATAAACAGATCCACTTGGGTTACAAGGAGAACTGTAAATCATCATTTTTGTTTTGGGAGTAATAGCTGCCTCTAATGCTTTTGGAGTAATTTTAAAATCAGACTCAATGGATGATGGGATTTCTACAGGAACTCCACCTGCAAGTTTACTTATGTCACTATAACTAACCCAATAAGGAGCAGGAAGTAAGACTTCGTCACCTTCATTTAGTAAAACCATTGCTAAATTTGCAAGAGATTGTTTTGCTCCAGTAGATACCACAATTTGAGTAGGAGTATAAGTAAGGTTATTATCCCGATCAAATTTTGTGATAATGGCTTGTTTTAAATCTCCATAACCATCCACAGGTGTATAAGCGTGATAATCATCGTTTACCGCTTTAATTGCGGAATTTTTTACAAATTCAGGAACTGTAAAGTCTGGTTCTCCAAGACTTAAGCCAATAATATCTTTTCCTTCTTGTCTGAGTTCTCTTGCTTTTGCAGCCATTGCTAATGTAGCAGAAGTTGCCATAGCATTGATACGATTGGATAATTTCGGATTCATTAGTTATACAGAAAGAATAGGTTCCTTACCTAAGGTTTTTAATTGGTTGAAATGTTCGATAACTGCTCTACGCATTGTTTTGTATTCGTTGTAAGGTAAATCGAACTCTAATGCCGTTTCTTTTACGATTTTTGCAATTTTCCCATAATGGATATGAGAAATATGAGGAAAAACGTGATGCTCCACTTGATGATTTAAACCACCTGTGTAGTAAGATACAATTTTGTTAGTTGGCGCAAAATTTGAAGTGGTATAGAATTGATGAACTGCCCAAGAATGCTTCATATTTCCATCTTTATCTGGTAAAGGCATATCTGTATTTGGAACTACGTGAGCTAGCTGAAATACAACACTTAAAATCATTCCTGCAGTATAATGCATTACAAAAAAACCGATAAGTACTTTCCACCAAGCAATGTCCAATACTAATATAGGTAGTGCAACCCATATAGCATAATAGATTAATTTTGAAATAATAAGTTTGGTCCATTCTGTAGCAGGATTTGGGAATTTACCATAGGACAGTTTTCTTTTTAAATAACTACTCATTTGTTTAAAATCTGTAGTAATTGCCCAGTTTATAGTAAGTAAACCATATAGGAAAAAAGAATAATATTTTTGTATTTTATGTATTTTTAGCCATTTTGCATGTTTAGAAAAACGAATGATTCTCCCTGCATCAATATCTTCATCTTGCCCTTGTATATTCGTAAATGTATGGTGTAATACATTGTGCTGTACTTTCCAGTTATATACATTTCCTGCTAAGATGTATATGCTAGATCCCATTAATTTATTTACCCATTTTTTACTAGAAAAAGAATCATGATTGCTATCATGCATTACATTCATTCCAACACCAGCCATACCTATTCCAATAACTATTGTTAAAAGTAACAATGCCCATTGTGGCATAGGAACAGTTAGGATTAAGACTAATGGAATGAAAAATAAAGAAAACATGACTATGGCTTTGCTATATAATTTCCAATTGCCTGTTTTCGCAATTTTATTTTCTTTAAAATATTGATTCACACGTTTGTTTAACGTTTTAAAGAACGCTGCAGATTCTGTTCTAGAAAAAGTTACTTGCTTGTAATTCACCATAATTAATTTCTGTTAGGGATAAAACTAAATAATTTCAGGTTTAAAAAATAAAGTCACAAAATTACATATCTTAAACGGATAACGGGTAATTCTTTATGTTATTTTTAACTAAGAAGGCTTACTTTTGCAAAAGATATAATTATATGGATATAGTATTAAAATATTTCCCTGACTTAACTGAAAATCAAATAAAACAATTTGAACAGCTAAAGTTATTATACCAAGATTGGAACTTAAAAATAAATGTAGTCTCCAGAAAAGATATAGAGGAGTTGTATCTGCGCCATGTATTGCATTCATTGGGTATTGCAAAAGTACAATCTTTCCTTCCAGGAGCTAAGATATTGGATGTTGGTACTGGTGGAGGATTTCCAGGAATACCTTTGGCTATTTTATTTCCTGAAGTTCAATTTCATTTAGTGGACAGTATTGGTAAAAAAATAAAAGTTGTAGAAGAAGTTTCTCAAGGACTTCAATTGCAAAATGTTAAAATTACTAATGGAAGAGCAGAAAGCATCACAGATCAATATGATTTTATTGTGAGTAGGGCAGTAGCTCAAATGGAAACCTTTGTGCGTTGGGTGAAGCATTCGGTAACTAAGAAAAGTAATCATGAACTTAAAAACGGAATTCTTTATTTAAAAGGAGGCGATTTAACCGAAGAGCTTTCTTTGTTTCCTAAGGCAACAATATATTCACTTCAGGATTATTTTGAAGAAGATTTTTACGAAACTAAAAGTGTTGTACATCTACCATTAAAGTTTAAAAAAAGAAAATAAAAAACATAAAAAAACTCCGAATTTTCATTCGGAGTTTTTTTATGGATAAAATAAGTTTATCTGTTAATGATAAATTTATCGGTAATAACTTTATTGTCATTTGTTATTCTAATTAAATACGTACCTGAATTTAATGAAGAAACATTTAATTGTTCTTTTAAAGAAATATTAGTTCTAGATAAAATTACTCTACCTAATAAATCATATACTTCAATAGTAGAATTTTCTGCATTATCAATATTTAATATGGAAGTTGCAGGATTTGGATAGATCACCAAATTACTAAACACATTGTCGCTTGTTCCTAAAATTCCATCAGATATAAATGAAACGCCAAAACCTGAACCATAATCCCCAGGAGAAGAATAAAGAACAGTACTATCACTGTCATATAAAACAATAGACCCACTACCATTTTCTCCAGCATCTAAAACTCTAAACTCATGACATCCAGCTTCTTGAAGGATAAAGTCTTCGTTGATAGATGTATTGTCGTCATATGGACCTCCACTATAAATTACGGTTCCTGAAGGGTCTATTAGAGTCCAAGTAGAATCACTACCATAATCATCTGTATTAAAAATCAATGTAAGAGAGGTAGTTGAACTTGTGTCAGTTTCTCCAAAAGTACTAGTAGTCTCGTTATTTGAATTATCATCATCATTAGCTACTGAAACATTTACAGTATTTGAACTTTGAATTGTATAAGGAATACCAGGTAATTGAATTGTTTCAACTTGATAAGATTCTATATTACCATTCCAAGTATAATTTGCTGGTGTTCCAGAGTTTACTGAATATTCAAAATCTAAAGATGTTATTGGATTGTTTCCATTATTTTGAACAGTTACTCTTGGTCCGAAATCAAGGCCACATTGGTCATTAATATCTTCTATGTTTTGTACGTTAACATCATTATCAAGTGGTAAGTTAATATAAGAAGGGTAACAACCACTTCCGCTAATTAATTCTTGATGGTCTTCTGTAACAAAAGCAACAATCTCGATATCTTCTAGTTTAACAGGAACGCCATTATAATCAGCTGGTATAGTATAATTAAATGTCTCGTCAACAAAAGTACCAGATGTTGTGTTTGAAATTTCTACACCCCATTGTCCTGTTACCATATGTACTAACCTGTGCATGTGGTTGTAGTTATTGCCAGAGCCACCTCCAGTTTGTGGTCCTAAAGTATTGTTTTGTAGAATAGCAATATTTAATAAATTAGTGCTTTCTTGACTATCTCCTGTGTAAAAAGCTTCTACATGGACAGATAACTCACCAGTTGAAATATCAATTTGAGCTTCAACTCCAACGTTTACATTTGAGCTTTCTTCTAGAGTTGCATTTGTAGCATTACCCCAATCTGTTCTGCTCATTGCAGAAGAACCGCCAGAAAAAACATGACGATTAACACTACCTGCTGGATAAAATGAAACTCCAGCTTCATTTGCTATAGCAGTACCAAAAGGAGTTCTAAAATCTGGCTCATTTCCACTAGGAACGGCATATCCACCAACATGAATATTTATAAGATAAACATCATTAGGATTACTGTCTTGAAGAGCTTGTGCTATTTCGTGCCCTGAAGGACACCAAGTACAATGTATTCCTGTGTACTCCTCAAGAACAACTTTTTTGTTTTCTGGGGAAGTGCTTACTATGGTTTGACTAAATACGCTAAACGCAATAAAAGTAAAGGCTAGGCTAAGAAATAATTTTTTAATCATTTTTTTTTTTTTTTATGGTTAATGTATTGTTGAAAAAAAAACTCCGAAATTTCTTTCGGAGTTTTATGAAGATATATAAACTTATCTGTTGATGATAAATTTATCAGTAACAACTTTGTTGTCATTTGTTATTCTAATTAAATAGGTTCCTGAATTTAATGAAGAAACATTTAATTGTTCTTTTAAAGAAATATTGGTTCTAGATAAAATTACTCTACCTAATAAATCATATACTTCAATAGTAGAATTTTCTGCATTATCAATATTTAATATGGAAGTTGCAGGATTAGGATAAATAACCAAATTATTGAATACATTATCATTAGTTCCTAAAATACCGTTTGTAGTAAAGTATGCAGATATTTCTTCGTCATAATTTCCAGGGCTACTTAAGATAACATTACTTTGAGAATCATAAACAACTACAGATCCACCACCGTTTCCAGCAGAGTCATAAAGATTAAAGCTATAGCACTCTATTGGTAATTCGAAAGTTTCTTGAATGTTTTGGTTGTTTTCATAAGGACCTCCACTATATACTATAGTTCCAGCAGAATTTGTAATGTCCCAAGTACATTGACTTCCAAAATTATCTGTATTTAAAATCATATTAACAATACTCGTAGTAATTATTGCATTGTCAAAATTTGCAGAAGTAGTATTATTAGCATTATTGTCATCATTCTCTATCGAGATATTTACAGTATTAACATCTTGATTTGTATAAGATATTTCTGGTAATTCAACAGATTCATTTTGTAAAGGTGTCAAAAGTCCATTCCAAGTATAAGATTGTTCAGCTCCTCCATTAACAGAATAAGTGATATCTAAAGAAGTAAGGTCATCACTTCCAAAGTTCTGAATATTTACAGAAGGCGCAAAATCGAATCCACATTGTGGAGCTATATTTTCTACATATCTTGCATATGCATCATTTCCGTTTGCAAATCCAGTATAAGTTGGAAAAGCTCTGTTCCCTGTTGGAACTTCTTGATTTGTTTCAGAAAGAAAAGCTACAATTTCCATTTCAGCAATATCTGCAGGAACGTCATTATAATCAGCAGGAATAGTATAAGTATAAGTTTCGTCTATAAAAGTACCAGTTGTAGTTGGAGAAATTTCTACGCCCCATTGTCCAGTTACCAACCATACTAATCTGTGCATATGGTTGTATTGATCTCCCATATCACCACCTGTTTGAGTTCCTAAAGTATTATTTTGCAATAATGCAATATTTAACTTATTTGTAGACTCTGGGCTATTTCCTGTGTAATATGCCTCTACATGAACTGTTAATTCATTGTTTGAAACATCTATTGAAGATTCAACTCCTAAATTTACATAAGAATCTTCTCCAAGTGTTTGGTTTGCTCTTGAAGTCCATTGGTCTCTTCCCATAGCGCTTGAGCCACCTGAAAAAACATGTCGATTAATACTGCCAGATGGGTAAAATGAAACCCCTGCAGCACCCGCTATAGCTGTCCCAAAAGGAGTTCTAAAATCAGGTTCTCCAGCACTAGGGTTTGCGAATCCGCCAACATGAATGTTAATAATAGAAACATCATCAGGATTGTTGTCTTGTATAGATTTAGCGATAGCATGACCAGCTGGACACCATACGCAATGAATACCTGTGTACTCTTCTAATACGACATTTTTGTTTTCGGGAGAAGTACTTACAATTGTTTGACTAAATGCGCTTAACGCAATAAAAGTAAATACTAAGCTTAGGGATAGTTTTTTTATCATTTCGCAATTTTTTTTGGTTGAGTGTAAATATTATTCTTTATCATCGACAAATATATATTTTTTAATTAATATTGCATAATGTATTGTGAAAAAGAGCTGGTAAATGTTTAGAAATTAGCCCTTTTTGTTTATAATTTATTAGATTTTTGAAGGATTAATTGTATATATCTGAATAAAATGATAAAAGCCAATGCAAAAACAAAAAAAATAACCTAAAATTAATTAAAATGAAAAAGAATTTACTTTTATTAACGCTACTTTTAGTAGCTTTTATTGCAAAAGCCCAATATGCAATTGTAGATCAAAATGGAGATGCGATTACAGATGGAACTGTTTTTGAAACCAATAGCTTAGAATATGATCTTGCAGAATGGCAGTTTTTTATTACTAATAATGGTTCTGAAGCAATTAATATGAGAATTGAATTTGTTAGTGCTGTAAATGGTAACGGAAATGGATTTCAATTATGTTTTGGACAATGTTATATTGATTTAGTAATTGGCCAAACGGTACCTCCAACACCAGGTTTTATCGCAATAGCATCTGGAGAAACTACCGGTGAAGGAAATCACTTTTATAATAGTAATGCCGGAGATGGAACAAGTGCACAAGACTATGTTTTTAGATTTTATGAAACGGATGTTAATGGTGTAGATATTGGAAACCCTTTATCTGTAACTTATAGATATGACCCTTTATTGGGAACGGAAGATTTTAATGCATTAGATGTAAATATTTCTTCTACAATTATTGAAACTGAAATGACTGTGAATACAGTTGAAGAATTAGATATGGTAGTTTACGATTTACAAGGAAGACTCGTAAGAAACCAAAAATTAAACATTGGACAACAGAATATCGATATGTCTAATTTAAGCGCTCAATTATATATTGTAAAATTTAACAATGTGGAAGGTGCTTCAAAAACAATGAAAATTTTAGTTAAATAATTATTAACTAAACTCATTTTAAAAAAGCCTCGAAGGAAACTTCGAGGCTTTTTTTGTTTGCCTTTTTTTTAATAATACATTGTTAAAGAAAAGTTTGTGATACCAAATTAAATAAAACAAAGCCATTAAGAATTGATTGATTAATCTAGGGTGACAATTATCACAAGACAATAACTAAGTTAGTTTAGACTTGTCTGTAAAGTGATATTTGAATAGGTTTTTTTTGCCCATTTACAGAATGTATTAAAGTTTCTAATGTAATTATTCTATTCTGTTGCAGGTTTTGACTTAGCTATTTCTCTACTTAATAGAATTGTTAATTGATGATAAATCATCTATAGTTAAGAATAAAAGTAAAAGGATAATAGTAGTAATTGAGCAAAAAAAAAACTCCGAAGCTAGCTTCGGAGTTTTTTACTTTATACTATATTAAGTTAGAATGTTACGGTTAGATTAGCAGTAAGACCAGTATTTTCTGGTACAAATCGACATACACCTCCAACACAAATTAAACCACCTCTTTGACGACCATAGTTTAATCCTAAACGGGTTCTTCCTTTAGAGTAACTACCTCCAAGACTGTAATAATGAATTTCGTCATCTCCTCCATAATTCCAAGAATCTGCAACGTAAACTGCTAAGCGAGAATTAAAATTGTATTCTAAAACACCAGCAGCCCAATTCTCACGATCTTCTTCAGACCATAAATGTTGTAAAACTAGACGCATAGATTTTCCGCCTTCAAATTTTCTTGTTCCTTCAACTACAGCAATCGATGCCTGGATATCACCTTCAGTTCCAAGTGGACCTCCATATACAATTCCTTTGTCTACTATGGTGTTTTGGAAAGTTACCACAGAACTCCAGTCTTTATTCCAACGGTTTTTTACTTCGATACTATAATCTCTAAAAAGTCTAGGCCCTTTTCCAATAAATTCAGCCTCGTACCATCTATTATCTATATTATATTCTGCCTCTAAACCAGCCCAATAAGAGAAGTTTGCCGCAACTTTTGTTTTGTATTTTCCAAACCAAGAATCTTTGTCAAACTTATAATATAAGTCAAATTGAGTACCTACTTCTCCCGCTCTTTGGTCATAAGACTCAATAACTAATCTTGGTTGCGCATTATAAACATAGATATTGGTAAGCATGTAATCTTGTTGCTTTGTTAAAGCTGGAGTATAATTTATAAGTTGTTGGTTATAAATGTTTCCTTCCGCTAAACGATCTGAATAAAAAACAAAGTTTTCTAAACGTCTAAATGTTCCGTTAATACCTAAGCCCTTTCTTGAATATCCTAAATCTACTTGCATTGAAGTACCATCGTATAATTTATTCGAAGAAATTTGACCTTCGTTTGCAATTACATCTGGATCTTTTATATTAGCTTCAATTCCTCCATAAAAATCACCGGCAGTAAAATCAAATCTTCCGCCATAGGCGTTTACAGTACTTGGAATCGAATCGTTAGTCCCAGTACTTTGGTATCTTCCAACATAGCTTGCTCCAAAAGTTAAACCGAAGCTTTCCATATCTAGAGCTTCGCTTATATCAATGTTAGTATCTATACCTTGAACTGTTCCGTCAGATACTTCAAAGCCATTTCGTTGTTGTCCGTATACACCAGTTATATCTAAATAATCTAGAGGAGTAAAAGCAACTCTTATTCCCTTTAGTGCACTATTTATACCTAATTGGCGGTCTTCCCAACTACGTAATAATAAACCGCTACCAAATTGTTCGTAAAAATAACCACCTGTAACATCTAGGTCTTTTGTTTTGAAGTTTAAGTAATAGGTTCCTATTCCATTTTCTCCATCATAAACTGGGGCATATCCTAAAAGAGCAGAAGGAACATAAGCCTCGTATTGAACTCCAGCGGTAAATTTACCTAAAGTGTAATCTAATTTAAAATAGTTGTTGGCTCTAAACTGATCTTCTGGAGCTTCAAAATTTAAATCTTCATCATCTAATAACCATTGGGAATTAGATTCGAATCCTCCAAAAAAGTAACCGTTGTCTTGTGCAAATGTGAGACCACTAAATAATATTGTGGCACATAAAATTAGTTTTTTCATTAAAATAGTTTTGAAAAGTTTGTGTATAAAATGACTTATTTGGATAATTCTTTAACTTTTTCATAAAGTTCATCCTCAGCTCCAGGACTATAACCAGAATGTCTAAGAACTATTTTATTATCTTTAATAACTAAAGTAAGAGGAACGGTTGAAGCTCCTAATGCTCTTTTTAAATCATTATTGGTATCTAATAGAACGTTATAATCCCAACCTTTACCATTAACCAATGACTTTACACGTTTTACAGTACGGCTATCATCTACAGAAACAGCAATAAGTTGTACACCTGTTTCTTCTTGCCAATCATCATATACTTCGCTAATAGCATCTAATTCTTTTATACAAGGTACACACCAAGTAGCCCAAAGAGAAATAATAACAACATTGTCTTGATTAGCTACCTCTTTAATATTTACAGTTTGACCATCTAATGTTTTTACATCTATGTTTGGTATCTCATTCTGTGAAAAGGAACTAAAGGATAGGGTTAAGCATAAAATTAAAGCAACTTTTTTCATGTTTAGTTTTTTTTTTTTTGATTTAAGAGGCGAATGTAAATAAAATTCTATTAAAAGTATTATTTTAACAAGATGAATGTAAGGTTTGTAATTTTTCACTACTTATACTTGCTATTTTAGAATTTCTGTTACATTTGCAAAAAAAAAACATTAATTTAAAAAAAAATCTATGAAGCTTTCCTATAGTATTCTTTTAATTTTTGCTCTTGGAGTAATGATTTCTTGTAGTAAAACCGAAGATAATGTGTCTTTAGAGCCACCAACAGCAGAGATAATAGTTGATGAGCTTGTTAGAGAAGCGTCATTAAGAAATCAAGAGATACCATTTAAAGTTATTAATGAAGCTGGAGAAGATGTTTCTTTAGAAACTGAATTTTATGTAGATGATGTTGCTGTCGAAGGAAATGTTTTTTCTTCGGAAACCATTGGAGAATTTCAAGTATACGGTGTTTATACAGATAATGGAGTAATTGTAACCACAAATACAGAAGATTTTAGAGTTATTATACCAAAAAGGAAAGTAGTAATAGAAGATTATACGGGTAATTGGTGTGGATTTTGCCCTAGAGCAACAGAAGCAGTTAACGAGGTACACAGCTTAACCGATGATATTACTGTGGTTGCCATTCATGAAAGTGGCTTTGGTGATCCAGATCTTTTAGATTTCTCTCAAATTGAGGAACTTAAAGATGTATTTAATATAGGTGGTTTTCCACAAGTTAGGTTAAATAGAAACACTGAATGGGTTTTCCCGACCTTTGCTGTAGAAGATGTGATGGCTATGGCCGGTAACGATACAAATTTAGCAATTGCGATAAACTCAGAATTATCTGAAGAAAATGAATTGGTTGTAGAGGTTGAATTGGTATATGAAGAAGGTTCTATGCCTGGTGATAAATTGGTGGTTTACCTTTTAGAAAACGGTGTGATACAAGACCAAACTAGTTATTTTAATAATGTTGAAACAAGTGTTTATTATCAAGCTGGAAACCCAATCCCTGACTTTGAACAGAACCACGGTTTAAGAAACTCTCTTTCAAATTTAACAGGAGATGAAATTTCGGGTACAGCAGCTTTAGAGACCTATACTAGAACTTTTAGTTTAATGGTTCCTGACAATTACAATAACGAAAACTTAAGTATAGTTGCTATGGTAGTTAGTAGTGATGATACAGCTCGTAATTCACAGTTTGCTGATGTTAATGAGAGTAAGTCATATGAATAAATAATTTTATTATATAATACAAAAAAGCCATCTTAATTTTTTAGGATGGCTTTTTTGTTTAACTTTATGAATACCGAAAAAGAAAATTATGAAAGATAAAAAGGCAATTAAAATAGTAATGTTTTTCGTTTCCATTTTAATGCTATCATGTAGTGGAGACGATAATTCAAATGTAATATATAATATTAATGAAGAGTCTTCATTAGTTAAAAGCAATGAGAAAGTATTAAGAAACCAAGAAGTTAACTTTGATTTAATAGGAATTAATGGCGATAATTTTTCAGAGTTTGCAACTTTTTATGTGGATGGATCTGTTATGGTAGGAAATGTGTTTTCTTCTTCTGTAGAAGGTGTTTTTAATATTTATGCTGAGTATGATTTAGCAGGTACATTGACAACTACCAATGCTAAAAGCGTAGAAGTTTTTATCCCAAAAAGAAAAGTGCTTATAGAGGAGTATACTGGTACTTGGTGCGGAAGTTGCCCTAGAATGACAGCCGCTATAGAAGAAGTAAGAGAATTAAGTGAAGATGTTGTTGTAGTTGCTATTCATGGGAATAGTATTAATACGGGAACAGATCCACTTGCTATCTCAGAGGGTATGTTTTTAAAAAATTATTTTGAGATTCCTTACTATCCTTCAGGAATTATAAATAGAGAGGAGACATGGGAGCAAGTGCAACCAGATTACGAACCTGTGATTGGTCAACCTCTTGCCTTTGCAGGAACTAATGTAGCTACTAGTATTGGTATTAATTCTCAATTAATTGGAGTGGATATGACAGTAGGAATAAAAGTTATTTCTGAAGAAAATTTATCGTCAAAAAAAATCATTGTGTTTTTAATAGAAGATAAAGTGCTTTTTGATCAAGTTAATTATTTTAATAACGTTCCTGAAAGCCCATGGTATCAAATGGGGAATCCAATAATAGATTTTGAGCACAATGATGTTCTTAGAGAGTCTATAACAGAACCTTTAGGGAATACAATTTCTAACATAACTGCATTAAAAGAGTTTTCTGTAAATTATACTTTAACGATTTCTGAAGATTATGATGCTACAAACCTTAAAATTGTTGCAATGATTGTAAATGAAGATTATTCAGTAATAAACGCACAATTTGCTGAAGTAAATGAAGACAAAACATTCCAATAGTTTATACAAATATTTAAAATAAATAAAAAAGCCTCAGCGATTAGCTGAGGCTTTTTATATTTTAATTATCTTCCTTTATTATCCTAAGAAAGGATATCTGTAATTTGTAGGAGTTACAAATGTTTCTTTAACCATTCTAGGAGAAACCCAACGGTATAAGTTTAATTTGCTTCCTGCTTTGTCATTAGTTCCACTTGCTCTTGCTCCACCAAATGGCTGTTGTCCAACAACAGCGCCAGTAGGCTTGTCGTTGATATAGAAGTTTCCAGCTGCGTTTTCTAATAGTTTCACCGCTACTTCTAAAGCATATCTGTCTTCACTAAAAACAGCTCCAGTTAAAGCATAATCACTTGTTTCGTCTACAAGTTTTAAAGTCTCCTCCCATGCTTCATCTTCATATACATAGATAGTGACTACAGGCCCAAAAAGTTCAGTACACATCGTAGTATATTTTGGGTCTTTCGCTAATATTACAGTTGGCTCGATAAAATAACCTTTACTTTTATCGTAATTTCCTCCAGCAATAATCTCAGCATCTATATCCGCCTTAGCTTGATCTATAAAAGAAGCTAACTTGTCAAAAGATCCTTCATGTATCACAGCGGTAATATAATTACTCATATCTTCTGGAGATCCCATTTTAAAGGATTTTATATCTTCTTGAAGAATTGTTTTCACTTCATTCCACATGCTTTTTGGCACATAACAACGACTTGCGGCACTACATTTTTGACCTTGAAATTCGAAAGATCCTCTAATTATTGCAGTAGCAACTTGTCTAGGGTTTGATGTTTTGTGTGCAATGATAAAATCTTTTCCACCTGTTTCACCAACAATACGAGGGTAGGTTTTATACGTATGTATGTTCGTTCCAATTTTTTGCCATAAGCCTTTAAATACATCAGTGGATCCAGTAAAATGAATTCCACTAAAATCTGGACTAGCTAAAACGGTATCGGTTATCATAACAGGGTCACCCATTACCATATTGATTACACCATCTGGTACACCAGCTTCTTTAAATACATCTAAAATTACTTTAGCTGAAAATACTTGACTATCACTAGGTTTCCATAAAACTACATTCCCCATTAATGCCGCACTAGCTGGTAAGTTTCCAGCAATTGCAGTAAAGTTAAAAGGAGTAACTGCATATACAAATCCTTCTAAAGGACGGTATTCTAACCGATTCCAAGTTTCTGATGTAGATTCTGGTTGTTCAGCATATATTTCTGTCATATACTGTACATTATATCTTAAGAAATCTATAAATTCACAAGCTGCATCAATTTCTGCTTGGTGAATTGTTTTAGATTGTGCTAACATAGTAGCAGCATTAATTGTTGCTCTATAAGGGCCAGCGATTAATTCAGCAGCACGTAGAAAAATTCCAGCACGTTGTTCCCAAGGCATTTGAGACCATTTTTTTCTGGCTTCTAATGCGGTTTCAATAGCTAATTCCACATGTTTTTTTTCAGCCTTATGAAAGGTTCCTAAAATATGTTGATGATCATGTGGTGGTGACATGGTAGCGGTGTTTCCCGTACTTATGTTTTTTCCATTTATATATAAAGGTACATCTATAGTGGTATTGTACATTTTTGTATATGTTTCAGAAACCTCTTTACGTTCTGGAGAGCCTGGAGCATACCCTTTTATAGGGTCGTTAACGGCTATTGGTACTTCAAAAAATCCTTTTCCCATGATTTATTTTATTGTTAAAAATTAGAAGCCACAAAGGTACTAATTTCATAAGTGAAAATGAATAGTCAAAAACTAAACTTTTTTGTAAGTTTCCACTTTTAAAAAAGACAATATATTAGTTATGTGTACCGTAAGCTTTATTCCTAAATCTAATAGTGATTTTATCTTAACCTCAAATAGAGATGAATCTCCTAATCGAAATACATTAGCCCCTCAATTATACGATATAGATGGAGTGAAATTACTTTTTCCAAAAGATGAAATAGCTGGAGGAACTTGGATAGGAGCTAGTACTAAAAAACGTCTTATATGTCTACTTAATGGAGGCTTTGTTGCACATCAACGTGCAGAAAGTTACCGACTAAGTAGAGGAGTGATTGTTACGGAATTGTTAATTGCTGAGGATGCTGTAGAGAAAATAAATACATTTGATTTTGAAGGAATTGAGCCCTTTACTATTATATTAGTGGACTGGAGTTTTGATTTAAAATTATATGAATTGGTTTGGGATGGTGAAAATATTCATTTTTCTAAAAAACCACTTCAGCCAACGATTTGGTCATCTTCTTTATTATATAATGCTGATGTCAAAAATAAAAGGGAAATTTGGTTTTCAGATTTTATGGATGCCAATAAGGTTGTTAATGAAGAGGAAATAATTCATTTTCATAAAACGGCAGGAGAAGGGAATAAAGAAACCAACCTTATAATGGACAAAATTTTTGTAAAAACTAAAAGTATTACCGAGTTTTCAAAAATAAATGGAAAGTGTGAAATGCGTTATGAAGATATAATAACTAATAAAATTTTTAAGCAATCCTTATAATGGGAACCGGAAAAATAATAGTTTTAGCCTATCCAGACACCTTTGTAAAAATGAGTGATGAGTGGCAATGTAAATTATTTCCACTGGTAGGACTAGGAACCTGGAACTATGTAAAAGCAGGTCATGCTGCAATTGTTTTGATAGACAATAAAACTGGAAAAGCTAATTATTACGATTTTGGACGATATGTAACCCCAAAAGGTTATGGTAGAGTTAGAAGTGAAATTACCGATGCAGAATTAAAGATTCCATTTAAAGCAAAACTAATTGGTAATGGGCCTTTAGAAAATTTGAATGATTTTTTATTGTGGTTAGATGCTAATCCTCAAAAAACTCACGGGAAAGGACGTTTATTGGCTTCGGTTTGTGAGGAGATTAATTTTGAAAAAGCCGATAAATATGTTCAAGAATTACAAGAGAAAGGCAGTATTCCTTATAAAGCATTTAAAAGTATAGGGAGTAATTGTGCTCGTTTTGTAACGGAAACAATTTTAGAATCTACTGAAAATAAAAACATCATTAAAGCTTTAAATCATAATAAAAGATTTACTCCAAGTACCGTTGGTAATGTTGAAAAGGCTTCCACTTGTATCGTATATGAAGTGTTTGAAGGAGAGGTTAAAAAGTTTAAAGGTTCTGCATTAAAAGAAAATCTAACCAATTATTTCCATAGAAAAAAGAAGACTAAAACTGAAGATGTTTTTCTTCCCGAAATTTCAAAGTTTGCTCAAAAACTTGAGGGAAAAGGTAGCAGTGCTTGGTTTGATATTGAAGTATTGGACTATGAAAAAAATCAATACCGTATTCAAAGATATAATGACTTAGGTCAAATAGATTATGTAGGGATATTTATTGCTTTAGATAGTTTTGATATTAATAGGCCTTTTCAATTCACTTACGATTCTCATTGTGAGTATTGCCATGTAATTCAGAATAACATAAAAATAAAACTTCAAAAAATTAAAACTTGTCCTGAGTTTAGTTTATTGCGAAAGGCGCAGTAAGCTTAAATGAAGGAATTATGACTTTAAATTTTTGATTTGAAGAGAAGTTAAACATGGTATAAAAACCTTTCATCGAGCCCATTGGAGAGATTAAAAAACATCCACTATTATAGGTATAATTTGTTTTGGGATTTAATATAGGTGTAATACCTATAACGCCTTTGCCGTCAACAATTTCAGTAAAGTTTAAAGCGTCGGTGATTTCCCAATGTCTTGAGAGAAGTTGTACCGTGTCATTGCTCTGGTTTTCAATAATTATTTTGTAATTAAAAGCGTAATGAATTTTTTGATCTTTATAGAAGGTGTTATTAAATAAGGTTTCTACTGAAATTCTAATTCCTTGTGTAACTCGATGTGCCATATTAATAAATTGCTGCGGAGATAGAGAAGAATATGGATGCAGTAATCATAGATCCTATTAAAAATGCAATATTTAAAAGTATAAACTTAAGTATGGTAAAAAAACGATTTTGCTTATAAAAATTCCTCAAAGCTTTATAAAAATAGAAAGGACCAATAAAGGTTAATGCTATAGCTACAAAGATAGAGTCTCCTAAAATTAAATCTGGAATAAAACATATAAGGACTAGTAGAAATACAAAACTGAAAATATGGAAGATGAAAATAAGATGTTCCATATAATTGTATTTTTTCATGGAATATAAAATCCAAAAGAAAAAAGCGAAAAAAGGTGCAAAGAAGAATAAGAAAAAAGGAATTTTATTCATTAAATAACTTGCAAAACCATAAGGGTTGTCAATAACTCGATCTATTGCATCATTTTTATTATAAATCCACCTATTAAGTCTAGTCTTGGGATGTTTTAGGTTGTCTAAAGCAATCTCGGAGTCTTTGATTTTTGTGTTCTTATAATACTTTCGGTATTCAAAAAATCGTTCTACGGTTCTATTGGACCATTGTATGGTATCCAGTTCGGATTCAGATAAATAACGGGTTATAGTGTCAGCTTCTTTTTCCGATTCTGCAATATCAATTGAGTTAATCTGATTAATAGAATCTAATACTTTTTTTAAAGTATCGGTTTCCACTATAAGCTTATTTTTTTCAGGAATTTTATTTAATATGGAGTCTAGGTTTTTAGTAGTTATTAGGTTTTCTCCATCTACTTTAAATGAAGAAGTTTCTTTGTTTATGCCAAAACTAGTGGTAAGACCTTGAATGATAAAATAGATAATAGAAACACTTAAAAAGAATCGAAAAGGGTTGGCGTATTTTAAACGCTGACCGTCAACATAATTTCTGGTTATGGTTCCAGGCTTAAATAAAAGGTCTTTTATCGTAAATCGTAGACGTGAATCATAGGTGAAAATACTGCTTAAAAACTCCTGAAAAAAATCATTTATCGAGAGTTGTTTGGTAGTATTTCGTTGGGAGCAGTTGGGGCAAAACTTATCTGTTAAATCTAAGGGTCGTCCACAATTTAGACATTCTGGACCTCTGTATTTTGCGAGATTTCTTTTAGATTTCTTAACGATATTTTTTGAACCCATTTAGTAAATATAATATTCTTATTAGTAAAATAAAGTCTATTGATTATTAATACTTGTTGAATTGGCTTTTCCTATTCCAATAATTCGGTCATATCGTGCACCTAATCCTCTATAATATACTATTACGGTATATTCATTTTCAGTTTGCCAAAAATCACCAGAAACTTCCCCCTCGTATACTGAGCCGTCTCTATTTACTAGTACATATTTGTAATTGTAAAACCCTTGTTTAAAAAGGCGATTGTTTCTATAAGTGTCCGTATACTTATCATAGGTCATAAGTGTAGTTTCGTCTATGGTCCAGTTGTTGAAATTACCGTAAACGTGAAGCTCACTATCTCCAATGTCTTCAAAATATTGTAGATTAAAATGAAGCCGAGCATAATCTGCTTCTATATTTATGTCTTTATTAGCATCAAGAACCCTAACCTCATAATTTCCATTAATATCTGGATTGTAAGTATAAGGTCTATTATAACGAGGGCCATTTGTAAATAAAATGTTGTTATAGATATCTGTTAATTCGATGAATCTAATACTGGAAGTTGCGCCTCTAATATCTTTATTGTCAAAAAATAAAAATTCATTTCCACCGAAAAATGAAGACTCTTTATCATATCGATATATTAATTGTGAGCCAATGGTGTATTGTGGTTTTAAATCAGTAATCGCACTATTTATATTACTGTTCTGTAATACCATTACTTTTACATTTTCCTTAGGATTAACAAGACGCATGTTTGGTGCATCTATGACAAATTGGACTACTTGTTTTGAACTAATATCATCAAGATCCCTAGATCTTTTTACAAAGGTTGGAACCCCTACAGCACTTTCTGAGACCATAAATCTTCTAGAAAAAACAAGGTCTCCGGAATCATCATAAATACTTAGCATATAATTTCCAGATTTTAAAATTCTTCTGGTATCTCTATTAGGAATTTTAAGTTTATAATGAGAATAAATTTGAAGCGTATTAAAAGAATTGTCATATTCATAAATTCGAATATCATCAATCCCGTTTAAATACTCTCCTTTGGAAAGGTCACTTATGGTCCAATCAAAATCATGATGAGTTATTTTATAATAATAGTCTGCCTCATTACCATTAAGTGCATCAAAACTAAGAAAAAGTTGATCTCCTAGCCTAAGAATAGGGAGTTGACTTTGCTGTGTAATGCCGTGAAATTGAATAGTTTTTATAAAATCGGGTTCAATTTTTTCATAAACTTGGGCGTAAATAGGTAAAAAAATAAGTGTTGTAAGTAGGCTAGTTAGAATCTTTATAAGCATAGAAGATGGTTTTGACGCTAAAGATAAACAAATATTATACCCAAATTATGAATAATTATCACACAAAATCTAATGCAAAGAAAATTTAGTATTTTTTATGATAAGCAGTATTAATTTTTCTAAATTTGTACGCCCGTAAAAAGCGGGTTTCTAAATAGAACTTTAATACTTGTATTTTATGTCTAAAGACATTAAGATTAAAAAAGGTCTAAATATTCGTCTAACCGGCGAGGCGAGCAAATCTCTTTCAAATGCTCCACGATCTAGAACCTTCGTTATTAGACCTTCAGATTTCCATCTTATTACACCTAAAATGGAATTAAAAGAAGGCGCAAAATTACAAGCAGGTGATACTGTTTTTTATTCCAAATCCAATGATTCAATTAAGTTTGTTTCTCCAGTTAGTGGAACACTAACTAAAATTGAAAGAGGAGCGAAACGTAAAATCATGGAAATTGTAATAGAGGCAGATCCACAAGATAACTATAAACAATTTGAGGTGGCAAACCTTAATTCGATGAAACCAGAAGAGGTAAAAAATCATTTACTCGCTTCGGGTTGCTGGCCTTTTATTAAACAAAGACCATACGATGTTATAGCTAATCCTGATGTAAGCCCAAAGGCAATTTTTGTTTCTGCATATACAACTGCACCTTTAGCTGCAGATTGTGACTTTACTTTAATAGGTAAAGAGGCAGAAATACAAGCAGCAGTTTCTGCTTTAAAAAAGTTGACAACTGGGGATCTACATGTTTGTGTTGGGGAAAATTCAACTAGTGTTTTTGCTGGATTGAATGATATCTCATTACATAAAGTATCAGGAATTCACCCTGCAGGAAATGTGGGGACACAAATTGGAGCAATTGATCCTGTAAATAAAGGAGAAGTTGTTTGGACGATTAGTCCACAAGATTTGGTAATTATTGGAGAGTTGCTTTTAACTGGAAAGTTTAATGCAGAAAGAGTGATTGCTCTTGCAGGCTCTTCCGTTAAATCACCAAAATATTATACTACAAAACTAGGAGCTGAGGTTGCTACTTTTTTATATGATTCTGGATTGAATGAAGAAAATTCAAGAATTATAAGTGGAGATGTTTTATCTGGAACAAAGATCTCTCATAAAGGGCACTTAAGTTATTACCATAATACGGTTACTGCTATTCCTGAAGGAGACGATTACGAATTTTTTGGCTGGGCAAAACCAGTTTTTAATAAGGAGTCTATATCTAGAGCATTAACATTTAGTTGGATGTCTAAAAAGGAATTTACTTTAGATACCAATACTAATGGAGAGCATAGAGCCTTTGTATTAACTGGAAATTACGAACAAGTATTTCCTTTAGATATCTATCCAATGCAAATTTTAAAAGCTTGTATGGTTGGAGATCTAGATAATATGGAACAACTTGGAATGTATGAAGTAGCTCCAGAAGATTTTGCACTTACTGAATTTGTTTGTGTTTCTAAACAGCCTCATCAAAAGATAATTAGAGAAGGTTTGGACTTAATGTATAAAGAAATAGGATAAGGTTATGGGAATGAAACAACAACTGGATACTTTAAAAAAGAAGTATGAAGGTACCAAGATGCAAACTACATTTAATGCATTGCATACCTTTTTATATACGCCAAACGAGACTACAACTACTGGTTCACACATTAGAGTTGTAGACGATTTAAAACGTACTATGAATATGGTGGTATTGGCAATGGTGCCAGTACTTATCTTCGGAATATTTAACACAGGTTACCAACATTATTTGGCCTTAGGTGAAATTGAAAGAGCAGCAAATGGCTTTTTTAGCGCATCTTTTTGGACCTTAGATAACTTTACGGTTGGTGCTCTAGCAGTATTACCTTTAGTAATTATCTCTTATGTTGTAGGACTTGGAGTTGAATTTATTTTCGCTACCATAAATAACCACGAGGTTGAAGAAGGATACTTAGTAACAGGAATGTTAGTGCCTTTAATTGTACCAATTGATATTCCAATTTGGATGTTGATTGTTGCTATTGTTTTCGGTGTTGTTATCGGAAAAGAAGTTTTCGGTGGTACAGGAATGAATATCTTGAATCCTGCATTAACCATACGTGCTTTCTTATTCTTTGCTTATCCTACTTGGATGAGTGGTGATAAAGTATGGGTATTAGGAGCAAGAGCAATGGAAGGACAACCCGATGCAATATCTGGGGAAACCATATTAGGAGCATTAGCGCAGGGGAATGAGATGTCCTACTCCGTTATGGATTCGTTCTATGGGTTTATACCAGGATCCATTGGAGAAACCTCTACACTATTAATTTTATTGGCAGGGCTTTTCTTAATCTATACCAAGATAGCAAGCTGGCGTATTATGGTTTCTGCTGTAGTAGGATCCTTAGTGATGGGGATTATATTTAATTGGATAGCATCTACTAACCTTATAGCTGAAACCAATAGTTTTTATGGCTTAATGAGTACTGAATATTGGGAACATCTATTAATTGGAGGTTTAGCATTTGGTATAGTTTATATGGCTACAGATCCAGTAACTGCAAGTCAGACCAACAAAGGGAAATGGATTTACGGATTCTTAATTGGTTTTATTGCAGTAATGATTCGAGTATTTAACCCTGCATATCCTGAAGGAGTAATGCTCTCTATATTATTGATGAATGTATTTGCGCCTACAATTGATCATTACGTTGTTCAAGGAAATGTTAAAAGAAGAATGAAGCGTTTAAAAGTTAAAACTAATTAATTATGGCTATTAATAAAGATAAAAATAGTTACACAATAATCTTCGCCATAATCATGGTGGTAGTAGTGGGGTCGTTATTAGCTTTTGCTGCGGAAGGTTTAAAAAGTAATATCAACGAGAACAAACGTATTGAGAAACAACAGAATATTTTATACGCATTAGGGATTAATGAAAACGATGAATCAAGTGCTGTTTTTGTTTCCAAAGATGTTGTTGCAGAATCTTTTGCTAAGAATGTTACCAAGCAAGTTGTAATTCAAGGAGCAAATGCTACTGAAGATCCTGAGGCATATTTAATTGATGTTAAAAAGGAAAAATCATTAGCAAAAGATGATTCTTACCAAAGAAGGTTGCCATTATTTATTAGTGAAACAAGTACAGGAACTTATTATGTAGCACCCATTCGAGGAAAAGGACTTTGGGATGCTATCTGGGGTTATGTTGCTTTGGATAAGGATATGGTGATTAAAGGAGTTTACTTCGATCATAAAGGAGAAACACCAGGTTTAGGAGCTAATATCAAACAACGATTCTTTATGGATGATTTCTCTGGAGAACATTTAAATGATGAAGCGGGTAATTTTACTGGAGTTGCTGTTGCTAAAGGTAACAATGATCCAAAGAACGAAAGAAAAACAGATAATAGAGTAGATGCTATAGCAGGTTCTACGATAACAGGTAATGGAGTTACAGCAATGATTAAAGACGAATTAAAGCTTTACATTCCATATTTTAAAACTTTAAAAAACAATTAATTTATGGGACTTTTATCTAAAAAAGACGCGAAATTAATAATGGATCCTTTGTTGGATGACAATCCAATAACCATACAAGTATTAGGGATTTGTTCCGCTTTAGCAATTACAGCAGAATTAGAAGCGTCTATCGTTATGGCGGTTTCAGTAATGTTTGTATTGGGAGTTGGAAACGTCGTAATTTCTTTGATGCGAAATGTAATTCCTTCAAAAATTAGAATCATTGTGCAATTGGTAGTAGTTGCAACTTTGGTAATTATAGTGGATCTAGTGTTGAAAGCTTTTGCATACGAATTAAGTAAAACACTATCCGTATTTGTTGGTTTGATTATTACCAACTGTATTATTATGGGGCGTTTTGAAGCCTTTGCATTGGCAAACAAGCCTTGGCGTTCCTTCTTGGATGGAATTGGAAACTCATTTGGTTATGGTTTAATCCTAATCATAGTTGGATTCTTTAGAGAGTTATTAGGATCTGGAACTTTGCTAGGTATAAAAGTTTTAGGAGATCCAATAGAGCTTACTGGTGTGTATGCATATGGTTATGAAAATAACGGTTTTATGTTATTATCACCAATGGCACTAATTATAGTTGGACTTATTATTTGGGTACAACGTTCAAAGAATAAAACATTAATAGAAGACGAATAGATTAATTTTCGATAATAATTATTTATTGAATTCAGAATATTAAAAAGAATGGAACATTTAGAATTATTTTTTAAATCAATTTTTATAGACAATATGGTATTTGCCACTTTCTTAGGAATGTGTTCTTACCTTGCTGTTTCTAAAAAAGTAACTACAGCTGTTGGTTTAGGTGCTGCAGTAATATTTGTCTTAGCAGTAACCGTTCCTTTAAACTGGTTATTGGATCATTATATTTTACAACCAGATGCTTTGGTTTGGTTAGATGGAAATTCAGAAACCCCTAAATTAAGTGCTTATTATGGCTACGATTTAAGTTTCCTTTCCTTTATATTATTTATTGCAACCATTGCAACAATGGTGCAATTGGTGGAGATTATTGTAGAGAAATTCTCCCCTTCCTTATACAATTCATTAGGTATATTTTTACCATTAATTGCGGTAAACTGTGCGATATTAGGAGGTTCATTATTTATGCAATCTCGTGAAATTGAAACCTTAGGCTTAGCACTTAACTACGGTGTGTCTTCAGGAATTGGATGGTTTTTAGCGATTGTAGCAATTGCTGCTATTCGTGAAAAAATTAGATATTCTAATGTGCCTGCTCCATTACGTGGATTGGGAATCACATTTATCATTACAGGTTTAATGGCTATTGGCTTTATGAGTTTTGGTGGGATGTTAACTACCGATGGTAATAAAGAAGAGGCTGCAGTAGAAGTTACTGAAACTAAAACCGAAGTCTTACAAGAAGGAAAAACCGAATCAACTCAAATCGTTGAAGTTTCTAAAATAACAAAGGAATAATATGATCTTAGCAGCAAGTACAATAGGAGTAATCATTGCAACGGTTGTTGCCTTTTTAGTGTTGACCTTATTACTGGTATCACTATTACTTTTTACAAAAGAAAAATTAGCACCTTCAGGTCCCGTTAAAATCACCATTAATGGTGAAAAAGAGATTGAAGTAGCTTCTGGAGATAGTTTGTTGACGACCCTTGGAAATCAAAAAATATTTTTACCATCTGCTTGTGGTGGTGGGGGAACTTGTATCCAATGTGAATGTCACGTATTAGAAGGTGGAGGAGAAGCATTGCCTACCGAAACACCTCACTTTACTCGTAAAGAATTAAAAGATGGAATTCGTTTATCCTGTCAAGTAAAAGTAAAACAGGATATGAATATCACCATTCCTGAAGAAGTCTTCGGAATTAAAAAATGGGAAGCTACCGTTGTGCGTAACTATAATGTTGCTTCTTTTATTAAAGAATTTGTAGTGGAAATCCCAGAAGATATGGGGTATAAAGCAGGTGGGTATATTCAAATTGAAATTCCTCCTTGTGATGTAAAGTTCTCCGATTTTGATATTACAGCACATCCTGAAGAACATGAAACTCCAGATAAATTTCAAGCAGAATGGGATAAGTTTAAGCTTTGGCCATTAGCAATGAAAAATACAGAAACTGTAGAAAGAGCCTATTCTATGGCATCTTTTCCTGCAGAAGGTCGTGAGATAATGTTAAATGTACGTATTGCAACCCCACCCTTCGATCGCGCGAAAGGAGGATGGATGGATGTAAATCCAGGTATTGCATCTTCTTATATATTCAATCAAAAACCTGGAGATAAAGTAACTATTTCTGGTCCTTATGGAGAGTTCTTTATCAACGAATCAGATTCAGAAATGCTATATGTTGGTGGTGGAGCTGGAATGGCACCGATGCGTTCGCATTTATACCATTTATTCAGAACCTTAAAAACGGGAAGAAAAGTTACCTATTGGTATGGAGGTCGATCTAAAGCAGAATTGTTTTATATAGAGCATTTTAGAGCTTTAGAAAAAGATTTTCCAAACTTTAAATTCTTTATCGCTTTATCAGATCCTGCAGAAACAGATAATTGGAAAACAAAAACGGACACCAATGATGAGCAAGGAAATGGATTTGTTGGCTTTATACATCAAGTAGTAATAGATGAGTATTTAACGAAACACGAATCACCAGAAGACATCGAATTATATTTCTGTGGACCTCCATTAATGAACCAAGCAGTTCAGAAAATGGGAGAAGATTTTGGAATACCTGATGAGAGTATCCGTTT
>OLHJ01000165.1_pt1 | contig 24872 bp, 24 predicted proteins | sample 1609491 | NCBI WGS metagenome assembly OLHJ01 (sample SAMN05416861, study PRJEB24817) | seawater metagenome | isolation source: Sea water | place: Canada:Atlantic | collected 2013-11
AGATGCTCAGGAGTCTCGTGGGCTCGGAGATGTGTATAAGAGACAGATCTAAAACTCTACGTGCCTGTTGTGCTTTTACTAAATCCACATCTATAGTACGTGGATTTTCAATGGCGTTTTTAATTGCCTTTTTAGTAATCTCGTGGAAAACTATTCTTTTGGTATTTTCTGGCTTTAATCCTAAAACCTCGCTCAGGTGCCATGAAATAGCTTCTCCCTCGCGATCCTCATCCGTTGCTAACCAAACAGTGTCTGCTTTCTTAGATAAACTCTTTAATTCTGTAACTACCTTTTTCTTGTCTGGCAGCACATCGTAATTAGGTTCAAATTTATTCTCTATATCAATAGCCACGCCCTTTTTAGCTAAGTCTCTTACGTGTCCATAACTTGATTTTACGGTAAATCCCTTTCCTAAAAATCCTTCGATGGTTTTTGCCTTAGCAGGCGACTCCACAATTACCAAATCCATATATACGGTAGTTTAAAATGCTCTATCTCTTTATGGGATAGGCTGCAAATTAAACGAATTAAAAATGAGATAAACAAACCGCTATTCTGAAAAACAAATACTACCATCTGATTTACAGTGTGTTAAAAATTCATATTATATTTTATCTGCCACTATGGCACATTATACCTTTTAGTTAGTTTTGCAGACTACAAAACAGTCAATATTATAATGGAAGATTTATTAGGTCAAAACAAGGTAATTGATGAAAACCGTCAAGGGGAAGCTACCATGATGAAAAACGAAAACATCAGTGCAAAAAAGAAAATGTACATTGAGAACTATGGTTGTCAAATGAATTTTTCTGACTCTGAAATTGTTGCTTCTATCCTTACAAAAGAAGGATATGAAACTACCGACAAAGAAACAGATGCCGATTTGATTTTGGTAAACACCTGTTCTATTCGCGAAAATGCGGAAACCCGTGTAATGAATCGTCTAGGTCATTTTAAAAAGACAAAGCGTGAAAACCCAGGATTGATCATTGGTGTTTTAGGATGTATGGCTGAACGCATGCGTGAAACTCTTTTAGAAAAAGAGAAACTCGTAGATATAGTAGCCGGTCCAGATGCTTACCGTAAACTTCCAAGTTTGATTGAAGAGGCATCTGAGGGTAGAAAAGCGGTGAACGTTCTTTTATCTAGAGAAGAAACGTATGCAGAAATTAGTCCCGTACGTTTAAGCTCAAATGGTGTGACAGCTTTCATTTCTATTATGAGAGGTTGTGATAACATGTGTTCGTTTTGTGTAGTACCCTTTACTAGAGGTAGAGAAAGAAGTCGCAACCCTGAAACAATTGTTCAAGAAGCAAAAGAGCTATTTGATCAAGGGTTCAGAGAGGTTACCTTGTTAGGTCAAAACGTAGATTCTTTCCGATGGAACATGACTAGTAAAGGTAAAATCAAAGACGAAACTTTACCAACCGTAAACTTTGCTGGATTAATGGATATGGTGGCACAGGTGTCTCCTGATTTAAGAATCCGTTTTTCTACTTCACATCCAAAGGATATGACGGATGAAGTTTTAGAGGTAATGGCTAAGCATAAAAACATTTGTAAATACATTCACCTACCAGTACAATCGGGAAACACGGAGATATTAGAAAAAATGAACCGTGGGTATTCTAGAGAATGGTACCTAGATAGAATTGCTTCTATTAATCGCATCATGCCTGACTGTGCCATTTCAACAGATATTATTACTGGATTCTGTAGCGAAACAGAAGAACAACATCAAGACACTGTTTCTTTAATGAAAGAAGTGGATTACGATTTTGCTTTTATGTTTAAGTATTCTGAAAGACCAAGAACTTTAGCAGAAAGAAAGTTTGAGGATGACGTGAAAGAAGAGGATAAAGCAAGAAGGTTAGAAGAGGTTATTGCGGTTCAGCAAGTGAGTTCTTTGAAAAGAAACAAAAACCATGTGGGCAAAACTTTCGAAGTATTGGTAGAAGGTTTATCTAAACGTTCTGAAGAGCATATGTTTGGAAGAACCACACAAAATGCCGTAGTAATTTTTGAAAAGGGAGATCATAAACCAGGTGATTACGTTAACGTAAAAATCACTGAATGTTCTTCAGCAACTTTACAAGGTGAAATCGTAAATTAGTCGGTTCATGGACATTCAATCAGCAAAACAAAGATTTGGAATCATTGGTAACAATGAACAACTAAATCGTGCAATAGACACGGCCATTCGTGTGGCTCCTACGGCATTAAGTGTTTTGATTACTGGTGAAAGTGGTGTGGGTAAGGAAAATATTCCTCAAATCATTCATGCATTTGGACAGAACAAGCACAATAATTACGTAGCGGTAAACTGTGGCGCCATTCCGGAAGGAACTATCGACTCCGAGTTATTTGGACACGTTAAGGGTTCTTTTACTGGAGCACATGCCGAACGAAAAGGTTATTTTGAAGAAGCTGATGGCGGCACCATCTTCTTAGATGAGATTGGAGAGTTACCTAAAGCCACTCAAGCAAAATTGCTACGTATTTTAGAATCAGGTGAGTTCATAAAGGTAGGTTCTTCTAAGGTGCTGAAAACAAACGTTAGAATTGTAGCTGCCACCAATGTAAATATTGAAGAAGCAATTAAAAAGGGACGCTTTAGAGAAGATCTTTATTATAGGTTAAACACGGTTCCAATTACCATGCCTCCCTTAAGAGATCGGGGGCCAGATATTCAACTATTATTCCGTAAATTTTCTACCGATTTCGCAGAGAAATATCGTATGCCAGTAGTTCGTTTAGATGAAAACGCCCAACAAATACTAACCAAGTATTATTGGCCAGGCAATGTGCGTCAATTAAAAAACATTACGGAGCAAATTTCCATACTGGAGCAGAATAGAAATGTAGATTCTGAGACCTTATTAAGATACCTTCCAAATTATTCTGAAAATCATCTACCCGTGCTTTTCAACCAAGAAGAACATGATAGTTTACCTAATCGAGAGGTATTGGTAAAAGCATTATTTGATATGCGTGCAGAAGTAGAAATGCTAAAAAGCACGGTAAAATCAATGGTGCAAGGTAATGGCGTTCCTAATTTGGAATCTAACGCAGACAATTTTGAAAATGGGTCACAGGAATTGGCCATAGCCCCTAATACCTATCCTACCGCTCAGGTTCAATACCAGGGCTATCAAAGCAGTCAAAGCAGTCAAATTCAAGCGCATGTAGAGGTGGAAGAAGAATCACTTTCACTAGAAGAAAAGGAAAAGGAACTGATTAAAAAAGCTTTGGAAAAACATCGAGGGAAAAGAAAATATGCTGCGCAAGATCTGGGGATTTCTGAACGTACCCTCTACCGAAAAATTAAAGAATACGATTTAAGCTAATGAGAAATTTACTATTCCTATTTGTGGCTTCATTTGTGCTGTACTCCTGTACGGCAAGCTATAGTTTCACAGGCACCTCAGTAGGTGAAGCCAAGACATTATCAATTGAAACAGTTAGTAATGTGGCTCCATTAACTCCGCCATCATATACCCAAAACTTTACGGAGGATCTAAAAGACAATTTTTTACGTCAAACCAATTTAGATTTGGTGAAATCAAATGGAGACCTGCAGCTATCTGGCATGATTATCCGCTACACTTCTGCTCCAAGTGCAACCACGGGTGACGAGGGCACCTCTCAAAACAGACTTACAGTTGGCGTAAAAATGAAATTTGTAAATCGTTTAGATCCTTCTCAAAATTTTGAGAAAAACTTTACACGTTTTCAAGATTATTCTTCGTCAGCTAGTTTAACTTCTGTGCAAGATGCCTTGTTAGAAGATATTACTGATCAACTGGCTCAAGACATAATTCAAGCTTCTATTGGTAGCTGGTAAATGAATGCAAAACAAATCATAGCGTCCTTAAAAAATCCTGCTTTATTACATGAAGTAGAAATTCAAGAACTTCAAGAAATTATTGAGGTGTATCCTTTCTTTGGTCACGCCCGATTGTTGCTGAGCAAAAAGATGCAACAATCACACCATTTGTTATTGCAAAAAGAGATCAAAAAAACCGCGGTTTCTGTACCCAATAGAAAAGCCATGTATGAATATCTTTACCAAAAAGAAATTCAAGAGACCATTGCTGAATCTATTCCTCAAGAAATTGAAAAGGCCATCCAAGTTGAAACTACCGAGATAGAAAAAACTGTTCCTGAAAATCCGGGTGCATCTAATCATTCAAAGGAAATAGTAGAGGTAAAAGCGGAAGAACCTATTGCTGAGGAATCTTCTTTTACTCAAGCGGTAAATATTGAACCTTCCTCAAAAGCAAAATCAAGTTTTTCCAAACCTTTTGACCTCAAAAAAATTGGAAAAGAGGACTCGAAGGAAATGGACTTCTTAGAACGTCAAATTATTGGCCAGACCATTGAGCACGTGCTTTCTCAAGAAATTGCTCAATCTAAACCGCCCATTTCGAGCACCGAAACAACAGAAGCTGCAGAAACAGCAGATTCACAAAAGTTTTCTGATTGGTTAACAATTCTAGACCATGACCGTTTAAAAGATTGGAGAGATCAAAAAGCAGAGCCTAAACAAAAAGATGACATGAGTATTATTGACTCATTTTTAGAGAAAGATATTAAAGTTATCACTCCTAAAAATGATGAAATGGAATATACACCATCTAACCTAGCCCGTCTGAGTATTGTAGATGATGAAGATTTTGTAACCGAAACTTTGGCAGATATTTACTACAAACAAGGTAATATTCAGAAAGCTTTGAGTGCATATAAGAAATTGTTATTGAAATATCCGGAAAAAAAGACTTACTTTGCCGCCCGAATTGAGAAAATAGAAAAAGAATTAAAATAAAATAGCATGAGCTTTATTACTGTATTAATTATTATCGTTGGTTTATTACTTGGATTAGTTGTATTAATTCAAAACCCTAAAGGTGGAGGTTTAGCTTCTGGTTTTAGTGGTGCAAATCAATTTGGTGGAGTTCAAAGAACAAATGATTTCCTAGACAAATCTACTTGGACATTAGTTATTGCATTATTTGCTCTGTGTATCCTGTCTTCTTCAATGACAGGTTCTGTTGCTGTTTCTGAAGATGGTACTTCTGAGTTTCAAGAGTTAGTTGAAGACGAACAAGGAGTTCCAAATCAAGCTCCAGCACCAGCTGCACCGGCTCAATAAAAGAATTAAACAAATTTTGAATGTCAGCTTGTCACACAGGCTGACATTTTTTTTGCTCCCCATTTTGGTTTTCTGCCATTATGAGTGCATTATGGGATTGGCATAAATAATGACCAAGGCAACCCATTCAAATTTTAGTATAACTAACAAAAAATAAAATAATGTCGAAATTAAACATTCAACCTCTAGCGGATAGAGTTGTGGTGGAAGCTGCGGCTGCAGAAGAAAAAACTGCAAGTGGCATCATTATTCCAGATACTGCAAAAGAGAAACCTCAAAAAGGAACTGTTGTTGCCGTAGGTACAGGTTTAAAAGATGAACCTATGACTGTTAAAGTTGGTGATACCGTTTTATACGGAAAATATTCTGGAACAGAATTATCTGTTGATGGGGGTGATTACTTAATCATGAAGGAATCTGAAATTTACGCAATTGTTTAATCTCATTTAAAAAATTAGAAAAAAAATGGCAAAGCAAATTTTGTTTGATATAGATGCTAGAGACCAGTTAAAAGCAGGTGTTGACAAACTAGCAAACGCAGTAAAAGTTACTCTTGGACCAAAAGGTCGTAACGTAATTATTGACCGTAAGTTTGGAGCTCCTCACGTAACAAAAGATGGTGTTTCTGTAGCTAAGGAAGTAGAGTTGAAAGACCCTATTGAAAACATGGGCGCACAAATGGTAAAGGAAGTAGCTTCAAAAACGGCTGATTTAGCTGGTGACGGAACTACAACCGCTACGGTTTTAGCACAAAGCATGGTAGCTACGGGATTAAAGAACGTTGCTGCAGGTGCTAACCCAATGGATTTAAAAAGAGGTATTGATGCCGCTGTAAAAAGTGTTATCTCGAATCTTAAATCTCAATCTATTGAAGTGGGTGACGACAACTCAAAAATTGAGCAAGTTGCAACGGTTTCAGCTAACAACGATAAAGAGATCGGAAGTCTTATTGCACAAGCAATGGCTAAAGTGAAAAAAGAAGGTGTAATTACTGTTGAAGAAGCCAAAGGTACAGACACTACTGTTGAAGTAGTGGAAGGAATGCAGTTTGACAGAGGTTATTTATCTCCCTATTTCGTAACTAACACCGAGAAGATGTTAACCGAAATGGAGAACCCTTACATCTTAATCTTTGACAAAAAGATTTCTACCATGAAGGACCTTCTTCCAGTATTAGAGAAAACTGCTCAAACGGGTAAAGGCTTAATGATAATTGCGGAAGACGTAGATGGAGAAGCTTTAGCAACTTTAGTAGTTAACCGTTTAAGAGGAAACTTAAAAATTGCTGCAGTAAAAGCCCCAGGTTTTGGTGATCGTAGAAAGGCAATGTTAGAAGACATCGCTATCTTAACCGGTGGTAATGTAATTTCTGAAGAGCAAGGTAGAAAGCTAGAAGATGCCACCTTAGAAGATCTAGGAACTGCTTCAACTATCACTATTGACAAAGACAATACAACCATTGTTAACGGTGCGGGTTCTGAAGAAGCAATTCAAGGTAGAGTAAATCAAATCAAAGCTCAAATTGAGTCTACTACCTCTGATTACGACAAAGAAAAACTTCAAGAGCGTTTAGCCAAGTTAGCTGGAGGTGTTGCTGTACTTTATATTGGTGCCGCTACTGAAGTTGAAATGAAAGAAAAGAAAGACCGTGTGGATGATGCCCTTGCTGCTACTAGAGCTGCAGTTGAAGAAGGGATTGTTGCTGGTGGTGGTGTTGCTTTAGTAAGAGCAAGCAGCGCTATTGATTCTTTAGAGGTTGAAAACGATGACCAAATTACTGGAGTTGCTATTGTTAGACGTTCATTAGAAGAGCCATTACGTCAAATTGTTACCAATTCAGGTGGCGAAGGAGCCGTAGTTGTACAAAAAGTATCGGAAGGAAAAGATGACTTTGGTTACAATGCACGTACAGATGTGTATGAAAACATGATGGCTGCTGGTGTAATTGATCCAACTAAAGTAACGCGTATTGCATTAGAAAATGCAGCTTCAATTGCTGGAATGCTATTAACCACTGAATGTGTTTTAGCTGACGAGGAAGAAGAAGCAGGAGCACCACCAATGCCACCAATGGGCGGAGGTATGCCAGGAATGATGTAATTCCAAATACAATAAAACAAAAAAGGCGATTCTTACGAATCGCCTTTTTTTATGCTATAAAATTAGCTCTAATTTTTTGGTTTCTTTACCGTGAAAACTCGACTAATATTAAATCCAATTCGAATATCACCATCTGCCCAATCGCCCGTGTTTTGAGTAATAAACTGTTGTTCGTTCATACCGGCTGAATTGGTCAAGAATAATTGAAATACGTGACCTCCTGTTTCAATATCTACCCCTATGGAAAAAGAATAATTCATATACTCTGGAGCTAACTGTCCATCTGGTATGTAATAAAACTCATAAGTAAGCGCTGCTCTTCTTGAAAACTTTTGTCGCCCTCCTATTCCCATCGCAAATACATCATTACTTTCTGCTCGAGTTTTAACAAAATTACGATGCACTAAGGTGGGCATTATTTGTACGGTAGTTCCTTTATTAAATTTTCTACCTAAAATTGCCTGAAAGGTGTACCCTACTCTAGATGAGAATAAATCTTCCGCTGGGTTTGTAGCTTTCAAGGAGTTAATCATCACGGATGAAAAAAACTGTAACGAAACCGGTATATTCTTACCACCTGTACTCTGACGCAGTATCTTAGCCTTGAAAAATCCATCGTAAGCTTTTTCATAGGTACTCCTACCAATACCTACCATTAACCAAGGTTTAATACCATAATCAAATCCTATTCGAGTAACGGCATTATCCAATCCAAAAAACTCGTCTACCCCAGAATTGATGGTTCCAAAACGGTGAGAGATTCTTAAATCTAATACCCCTTCGGCTGTATTTTCTAATGATATAGAATTTATTATACGTGTAGATTTATAACTCGCAGTAGCATAAGTTGTTTCATTCGGATTATCTCCTAAGTCATCTAGTAAATCTAAATCATCTTGAGCCTGGAGTGACATACTTGCCATACCCACAAACCCACATAGTAGTAACTTTTTAATCATATAACCGGCCTACTTATTTCTTTTCTACAAAATTCATCACCATAGTTACTTCCAATTCCTTTGCGATTTTTTCACGAACTACTCCAGGAATTTCAATTTTATAATCTTCCGGGTTTACTTGAATTTTTGCCTCTCCTATTACAGCTTCCCCTTTTACGGTAAACTGTGCTTGGGTAGAAATTTCTTTGCTTACTCCATGAATGGTCAATTTACCCTTTATTTCCGAAGAGAAAACGCCATCCTTTTTCAAATTGATTTTATCCATTTCTACTATCTTACCTTTAAAGGAAGATTTAGGAAATTCATCACTCTCTACGTAATTTTCGTTAAAATGCTCTTCCATCAAAGCCTTTTCAAAATGAAATGCTTTCATGGTTACCGAAAACTGAATAGCTCCACTTTGTGAATCAAATACAGCTGTTACTGTTTTATTATGTGCTTCAATATCCTCTACAGATGTAGATGAAAAGAACGAGATTTCACCCGTTCTAGTAAAATACTTTTGCGCTTGTAACCCCGTGCATAAAGCTACCAATCCTACTATTAATCCTATTTTTTTCATCTTTAATTTTATTTCAAAATGCTACAATGCGTTATTATTACTCCTAAATCATCTCCTCCCGTACAATGCCCCTTAACCTCAATTTGCTTACCTTCTGTAAGCCCTTCTAAATAAGAAGGCTCATCAAAGGAAGCATTTACAGTACCAAAGTCATCTTCCGTTTTAAATACCACCATATTATTGACCTTATCCAATTCCAGTATTTCTCCAGAAACAACCATAACTTGATCCAGGTACATTTTGTTTGCTCCTTTTTCATTTGTAGCGTAGGCATCAAACAGCGCCACAGCGGTTACTTCAATGGTGGCTTCTTCGGCCACAATATCTCTATGAGACTTGTTGTATTGCAAATAGGCAATTCCTACTCCAACCATTCCCAAAACTAATAAGGCAATTATTATTTTCCGTAACATCTTTTTTTAGTTTTCTGGAGCACCATCGGCAATCCATTGCGTTAATTTATTATGATCACATGTAGACAAGGGGCCTGAAGGAGGCATAGTACGTTCTTGTAACGCTCGCACTTGAATTCTGTCTAAATTGGCAATAACCTCATCATAATTAGTCAGCGAAGGAGGCTGAACATTCGTGTAGTGACAACCTCTATTGGCACAATTCAAATTAATAAGAACGGCAATTTGATCATCGTACGTTAAATTTTCAGTTTCACAATCCGATGGATCCATAGGATACAAGTCCTCTTCATTATCGTAATAGCAGGAACTTAATCCAAATATTACAGCACCCAGCAATAAGATTTTTTTCATTGTATAGTTTTCAGTTACCGAAGGTAAATTTAGTTTCTTAAATCAAAGAAAACTGTCTGCTAAACTGCAGACTTCTTTTTCTCCGATTGATTAAAGCTTACTAATTTATTAATCTCAAATATACAGCAAGACATAGAATTTCAAAGACTAAATTTATTATAGAGTCTTCAGACTATGATGTTCATTGGTATAGATATGATCCCCGGTCCAAGAGATCTTCTTCTCAAATGCGAATTTCCGTTCTGAACAATCTTTCAATTCACATATTTGACATGAGGATTTCAGACAGGGTTCTGTATGAATGGAAGCTTCCACTTCATTCTCAAACACCTCATCTAAAACAGCCTCCAATTCATCTACTTCATCATGAGATTCTTTCAACGACAAATACCACGGCAGGGTTAAATGCGCATCTAAATGCAGTTTGGCACCGTATCTCACAATTTTAAAATTATGAATGTCTACCCAAATTGGTTTTCTTTTTGATTCCAGTACCTGAGCCACTCTATTTAACTGTTCCGGATCTGCTTCGTCCATCACCCCAGCAATAGATTTTCTAATAATTTTTATTCCCGTAACCGAAATCATAAGCCCAAGAACAATGGCAAGCACATTATCTAAGGCGGCTATTCCGGTAGCCCAGACAATGGCAAGACCTACAATCAAGCCCACTGTAGAATATCCATCACTCAACAAATGTTTTCCTCCAGCCTGTAATTGAACAGAGTTTACCTTTTCTCCTTGTTTTACCATTGACCAACCCATCGCAGAATTTACTATCCCGGCTATAACTACCAAGCTAATTCCTAGGGTATTAATTGTTACTTCTTCTGGATAAAAGAAGGAATAAATAGCTTTAATAATCATAGAAGCTCCAGCCACTAAAACCAACCCTCCCTCAAATCCAGAGGATATAAATTCAATTTTCCCATGTCCGTAGGGATGATTTTTATCTTTCGGCAACGTAGCATAATACAAGCTAAACACGCCAAAAGCCGCCCCTAAGATATTAACCAATCCTTCCAGAGCATCAGTTAAAATAGCGTTAGAATTAGTAACCAAATAAGCCGTTAACTTTAAGCCAAACAATATTATTCCCACCAAAAGGGCTAGCTTTTGAAAACGCATATTTGACTTTTTTACGTCCGTTCTTTTTTGACTCATTTAAAGAGAATAATCAAACAAGTTAGATTTTTTTTTCATGTCTAAACAATTTTATGCCTCAAATATGGTTAAAGGGCTACATTTGTTTCAATGATGCTTAAAACCAATTCTGGATTTTTAATTTCTGTTCTTAAAGTTACCACCTTTGTGGCTCTCTTTTTTTCTATCCCATCGGTAATGGGGCAAGTTAAATACTCCAATGAGTTTTTAAATATTGGCGTGGGGGCTCGTGGGCTGGGAATGTCTAATAGTATTGTTTCTTCTTCCAACGATGTAACTTCAGGCTACTGGAATCCTTCCAATTTGGTAAATATTGAAGACAAAGCCCAAATTGGCCTAATGCATGCCAGTTACTTTGCCGGTATTTCAAACTATGATTATGGCGCGGTAGCCATTCCTGTTGAGCGCGGGGTGGTTGGACTTTCAGTCATCAGGTTTGGAGTTGACAATATTTTAAATACGATTAACTTTAGAGATCCCAACGGCAATTTCAATTATGACCGAATTACCACTTTCTCTACGGCTGATTATGCGTTTTTAGTTTCCTATGCTCAAAAAACAAAAATTGAAGGTTTGAATGTAGGTGGAAATTTCAAAATCATTTATCGCCAAATTGGTGATTTTGCAAATGCTTATGGTTTTGGATTAGACGCCTCGGCAAGCTATGCTAAAAATGATTGGAAATTTGCGGTTATGGCTCGGGATATCACAACTACGGTTAACGCTTGGAGCTATACCCTAGATGACAGAACCAAAGAAGTATTTGAAGAAACCGGAAATGAAATTCCTAAAAACGGAACAGAAATTACCTTACCCAAACTATTATTTGGAGTAAGTAAGGAGTTTACTATTAAAGAAACCTTTACCGTTCTTCCAGAAATTGACTTTGACATGTATTTTGATGGTAGACGTCCCACTTTAATTAGTAGTGATGCCGTAAGTATTGACCCGCATATGGGTCTTGAATTAGGATACAACCAATTTCTTTTTGTTCGAGGTGGCGTAGGTAATATTCAAAAACAACCCTCAGCTACAGGTGGAGATAATGAATGGATGGTTCAACCCAACTTTGGGGTAGGAATAAGATTAGATAATCTTTTTGGCTTGGGTAATGTGGTACTGGATTACGCTTTAACGGCCATTGACCAAACCAACAGTTCGTTATACTCTAACGTTTTCTCATTAAGGATTGATGTTGCTAACACCAAGAAGTAATTAATACACCTCTTTCTGAACAAAATCTTCCACCATTTCTAATTCATAAATGGTTTGAATATGACTACAACTTTCTTTCATCATTTTCCGATACCCATATGCACTTTCGGGTAATTTACTTCCCGACTTTTCCCAAATACTTTTAGCAGGCCATTGGGCATAGGCAATATATTTACCTTCCGATTCTTTGTGTAATCTTGACCCCAAACTTCCTTCAAATTCATAAATCAATTCGGTGAGCCCCTTCCACCCTTTTACGAACTCTGAATCTTTGTTTTCTTTTACGGTAAACGAATAAATAACTGCAAACATCTTAACATTTTTATGTACGAAAGATAACCCACAATAAGTGTAATGTTTCTTAGATTCGCCTATTATATTTGAACCCAAATAAATTCAACATGACAACAGCAAAAAAAATAGGGTTAGCATTGGGATCTGGAGTTTTACTAGCCGCAGGATGGCCCTCTGTAGGATCTGCTACTCCCCTACTATTTTTTGCTTTGGTTCCTTTATTTTTACTGGAGCGGTTTATAGCGAGTGAGAAACTAGAAGGTACAAAATCACGATTTTTCCCATACGTTTTTCTAAGTCTCTTTACATTCAATATTTTGACTACTTGGTGGGTCTGGAACGCTTCGCCAGAAGGCAGTATTATGGCTTTTGTTTTAAACAGCTTATTCCTAGCACTGGCCATTCAATTAGCCCATTTCACCCGTTTAAGGCTAGGTAATTTCAGAGGCAATTTTGCTTTAATTTTCTTCTGGATCGCATGGGAATATTTCCACATGGATTGGGACTTAAGTTGGACTTGGTTAACCCTAGGTAACGGATTGGCTAATGTTCCATACATTATTCAATGGTATGAATACACGGGTGTTTTCGGTGGTTCACTTTGGATTCTTGCGAGCAACATATTATTGGTTCAATGGGCTCTAAAAGCAAAACAACATGATTCAAAGATGTATCAAATGCCCGGTGCTATATTTGGCTTTAAATGGGTGGTATGGATGGCTGTTCCTTTAATTATTTCTTCGGTGATTTGGGAAGTTTATGAAGAAAAAGGAACTCCAATTGAAGTGGTAGCTGTTCAACCAAATATTGACCCATACAACGAAAAGTTTGGTAGCCTTACATCCGAGGTTCAGGTTAGGAAAATGTTTGAGTTAGCAGAACAAAAAACTACATCCAGTACGGAATTTGTGATTTTTCCAGAGACCGCCATCCCTAACGGATTTGATGAAGATGTTTTTGAAGACACCAAAGAATTTGCCATCATTCAATCTTTTGCTCAAAAATTCCCTAATACACAAATCATTATTGGTGCCAGTACCTTTCATCTTTTTGGCCCTAATGAGAAGTTATCTCCAACGGCTAGAACTTCCGGCAACGGGGTCAAATATGATGCCTGTAATACGGCTATATCTTTTAGAGCTTCCGAACCTTCTTTATTTTATCACAAATCAAAAATGGTTCCTGGAGTTGAAAAAGTTCCTTTCCCACAGTTATTTAGACCCTTACAAGATTTAATTTTTGACTTAGGTGGAACTATTGGGTCTTTAGCGGGACAAGAAGAACGTACGGTTTTTGAATCGCGAAATGGACATCAAGCCGCCCCAATTATTTGTTATGAATCTGTATATGGTGAGTTTGTAGGTGATTTTGTAAACAATGGTGCTGATATTTTGTTCATTATTACCAATGACGGTTGGTGGAAAGATACTCCCGGTTATAGACAGCATGCGCAGTATGCTCAAATTAGAGCCATTGAACACAGACGTAGCATTGCACGTTCTGCCAATACCGGAATTTCTTGTTTTATAGATCAAAAAGGCAAAACTTCTCAAGCTACTGGATGGTGGGTTCCTGCAGTAATTTCCAGTAAAATAAGAGCCAATACGGAACTAACATTTTACACCAAGTTTGGAGATATACTAGGAAGAACTTCGTTAGCCTTTGGAATCTTACTTTTGGTATTCGCTATTTCAAGAGGATTAATTAATAAAGACAATTAATGAAGTTTAGAACGGAATTAGAACCGGAACCACAGGAACATAAAATTTCCTATTCGGATTCCGTAATATTCATGGGGTCGTGTTTTAGTGAAAACATCTATAAAAAGATGGATTCCATTAAACTAAAGGTAGATGCCAACCCATTTGGAATTGTATACAACCCAATTTCAATTGCCGAACAAATTCAAGAAGTTTTAGCGTTAAAAATTTACGATGAAACCCATCTAGAGTTTATCAACGAACGATGGTTTAGCTTTCAACATCATAGTGACTTTTCCAATTCTAGTAAAGAAGAATGTTTAGAAAACATTAATAAACGTTTACAAAAAGCGTATTCAAATCTGTTTAACGCCAGTCACCTTTTCATCACTTTGGGTACGGCAAATGCTTACTGGCACCTGGACAACAAAAATTGGGTAAGTAATTGTCATAAAATTCCGAGTAGTACTTTTGAGAAAAAGCTTTTAGAAACGGACCATATGGTTTCTCAACTTTCGAAAGCCATTGAAGCCGTGCAAAAAGTTAATTCTAAGATTCAGATTGTTTTCACCATTTCACCTGTACGTCATTTAAGCGATGGGGCATTTGGAAACCAACTAAGTAAAGGCCGATTGTTTGATGTAGTTCATCAACTCAAAGACAAATACGACTTTGTGAATTATTTCAATGCCTACGAATTGGTATTGGATGACTTAAGAGATTACCGCTATTTTGCCGATGATTTAGTACATCCTTCATCACAGGCAATTGCCTATGTATGGGAAAAGTTTGTAGCCACATTTTTCCATACCCAAACTGTTCGCCAGCAAAATCAAATTGAAAAATTAATTCAAGCCGCCTCACACAGGCCCTTCAACCCGCAGTCGGAAGCGCATCAAAAGTTTATTAAAACCGCCATTTTTAAAATGGAAGAATTAGAAAAAGACCTTCCCATTTCATTCCTAAAAGAAAAGGAATTGCTTATTTCTTCACAATCTTAACCGTCATAATAACATCTTTCATTGGACGGTTATTTCTATCTGTTTGAACGGCAGCTATAGAATCCAATACATCAAATCCCTCGATCATTTCACCAAATACAGTGTAAGCATAATCTAAATGCGGAGTACCTCCAATGGTTTGATATACTTCCCTTTGCTCATTTGTATAATAGTATTTCTCTAAACTTGGGGCAATAATGGTATTCACAGAATCTACTAACTCTTGTCCCAACTCTCGATCTCTTTTTTTCATTGCTTCTGAGTAAGCGCTTTTCAACCCTTCATTCTCTGGATCATTCAAACATTTTTTAAATTCCTCTTTTCTACATCCATCTAACCTTCTCTGTTCAACTCCAGCTAATTGCGCACTATCAAAAACTTGTCCTTGCACAATATAAAACTGACTACCTGAACTCTTTTTTAAGGGATTCTGAGGATCTCCTTCTCTTGCTGCCGCTAGCACGCCCTTCTTGTGATACAGGGAGGGAACAAACTCTGCATTTATTTGATAACTAGGTCCGCCATTTCCTAGCTGCTTACCTTCTGGAGCTCCCTTAGAATCCGGGTCGCCCCCCTGAATCATAAAGTTATTTATTACTCTATGAAACAACAGTGAATCAAAATAATCTTCTTCGGTAAGTTTTATAAAGTTATCACGATGCAATGGCGTTTCGTTGTATAACTTAAACTTCATCTCGCCAAAATTGGTAGTGATTTCTACGTAAGTGAATTTCTCTTTTTTCTTTACAAAAGAATATAAACTTAGCATCACGCAACCCAGTAGCAGGGCACCAAAAAACTTACTCCAATTATTCATTTTTCAAAATTTGAGGTCAAAGTAAATCAATCTAAAATCTGCCACAAGTTTTATGATTTATTTCCTTCGCATATTTGAATCGTCAACTATCTTTGCCGCCCTTAAAACAGCACATTATGGACTTAGTAAAAGAACTTACATGGCGTGGATTAATACACGACATCATGCCCGGAACCGAAGAATTATTGAATAAGGAAATGGTTTCTGGTTATGTGGGCTTTGACCCTACTGCCGATTCTTTACACATTGGAAACCTGGTTCCCATTATGTTATTAGTTCATTTGCAAAGAGCCGGACATCGTCCGTTAGCTTTGGTTGGTGGTGCTACAGGTATGATTGGTGATCCCTCTGGAAAAAATTCAGAACGTAACTTACTGGATTTAGACGTGATGAATCATAACCTAAATTGTCAGAAAGAACAATTACAGAAATTTTTAGATTTTGACTGTGGTGAAAATTCGGCCGAGGTAGTAAATAACTACGACTGGTTTAAGGATATGAATTTCTTGGAGTTTATTCGAGATACGGGAAAACACATCACTGTAAACTACATGATGAGTAAAGACTCTGTAAAAAACCGTTTAGCGGGTGAAGGGATGTCGTTTACCGAATTCACCTACCAACTAATTCAAGGGTATGATTTCTACCATTTATACAACCACAAGAATTGTAAAATTCAAATGGGTGGATCAGACCAATGGGGAAACATTGTTACGGGGACGGAATTAATTAGAAGAAAATCACAAGGTGCCGGATTTGCATTAACGGCTCCCCTGGTAAAGAAGGCGGACGGAACCAAGTTTGGAAAATCAGAAGGCGGAAACGTTTGGTTAGATGCTAAAAAAACTTCGCCTTATAAATTCTACCAATACTGGTTAAATTCTTCTGATGAAGATGCGGAGAATTTTATTAAGATTTTCACTTTACTCGATGAGCAAACCATAAAAGATTTAGTTGCCCAACATAATGAAGCGCCAGATAGACGATTCCTTCAAAAAAGACTGGGAGAAGAATTAACCACAATGATTCACTCTGAAGAAGATTTGCAAACCGCTATTGAAGCTTCAAACATTCTTTTTGGAAAAGCAACCGCAGACAGTTTAAAGAGATTAAATGAAGAGGATTTCTTAAGCATTTTTGAGGGGGTTCCTCAAGGAACTTTGACCCATTTTGAGGGAATGGGAGTTATTGATGCACTAGCAGAATCAGGTTTCTTAAAATCGAAAAGTGATGCCAGAAGATCATTAAAAGAAAACGCCATTTCAGTTAATAAAGAAAAGGTGAAAGAAGACTTTATTTTGTCTTCAGAAAACCTAATTAGTGGAAAATACATTTTACTTCAAAGGGGGAAAAAGAACTATTTCTTACTAAAAACGCAATAAAAACAAGACATTTAAAAGGGTGGAGTTTAATTTGTTAACGCCACCCTTTTTCTGAAAATAATCCCTACATTTGTTCATGATTGCCACACAATCAAATGTGATTTTCAAACCTAGTACCTAACAAAACATGCATGTCCAGCCTAATAAAAATACACACCGATACCCAGGTGACCATAGCCAGAATAAAATCTGAGCTATACATCAACGGAATTTCATCTTTAGTTAAAAACGGATTTCAATCAGGAGCTTCCGCAGGCTTTGGGGGCGGAGTACCCGAATTACGAGAACTTTATATTGATAGTGATGATATGGAGAAAGCTTCTCAAATCATAAAGCAGATTCTTGACACATAAAGGAAAAACCTGTTTAGTTTACTTTCTTTCAACCCTTCATTTTTACTCTCTTAGTATTACCTTTGCCGCCCTTAAAAGGCAGTATAATGTTTAATAATTCCAATTTAGATCCAGAAGACTTTTATTACTCAGAAGAAGGGTATAAAGTTTTTACGGAAGCATACCATCTGAAAAGAGGTTATTGTTGTAAAAATGGATGTAAACACTGTCCTTATGGTTTCAATAAAAAGAAAAAAAGCTAATTATGAGTAATTTTAAAGACCTCATCAAAGCAGGTATTCCTACAGAACTACCTCCATTAAAACCTATAGACCCAAGTGTAAGTCATGCGCCAAAGCGTAAAGACATTTTGAGTAAAGCCGAAAAAGAGCTAGCGGTAAGAAATGCACTACGCTATTTTCCGGAAGAACATCATGAGGTATTAGCCAAAGAATTTGCCGAAGAGTTAAAAGAATACGGTAGAATTTACATGTTCCGTTTCCGACCGGATTACGAATTTTATGCACGTCCCATTTCCGAATATCCAGCCAAATGTGAGCAAGCTGCTTCCATAATGTTGATGATTCAAAACAACTTGGATAACCGGGTAGCACAACACCCACATGAGTTAATTACTTATGGGGGTAATGGTGCCGTTTTTCAAAACTGGGCGCAGTACCTATTAACCATGAAATACCTTAGTGAAATGACCGATGAACAAACATTGGCCATGTATTCGGGGCATCCCATGGGTTTATATCCATCGCATAAAAATGCCCCTCGTGTGGTAGTGACTAACGGAATGGTTATTCCTAATTACTCGGCACAGGATGATTGGGAAAAGTTTAACGCTTTAGGTGTTTCTCAATACGGACAAATGACTGCCGGTTCCTACATGTATATTGGTCCGCAAGGAATTGTACACGGAACCACCATTACCGTATTGAACGGATGTAGAAAAATTGACACTTCGACTTCGCTCAGCGCAAGCTCTAACGGAACTGCGGGTAAACTATTTGTTACCTCTGGTTTAGGAGGAATGAGTGGTGCGCAACCTAAAGCAGGAAATATTGCCGGAGTTGTTTCGGTTACTGCCGAAGTAAACAAAGCCGCTACTTACAAACGTCACGAACAAGGATGGGTAGACGAAGTTATTTCTGATTTAGATGAATTAGTTACCCGTGTTTCTATTGCTAAAGAAGCTAAAGAAACCGTATCCATAGCCTACGATGGCAACATTGTAGACGTTTGGGAAAAATTTGAAGAAGCGGGAGTTTACATTGATTTAGGATCTGATCAAACATCTTTACATAATCCATGGGCGGGTGGTTATTACCCAGCTGGATTGAGCTTTGAAGAAGCCAACGAAATGATGGCTGAAAACCCAGAGTTATTTAAAGAAAAAGTATACGAATCGTTAAGACGTCAAGTTGCAGCGATCAACAAACACACCGCAAAAGGAACCTATTTCTTTGATTACGGAAACGCTTTCTTGTTAGAATCTTCAAGAGCAGGCGCTGAAGTAATGGCCGAAGATGGCATCCGTTTTAAATACCCTTCTTATGTAGAAGACATTTTGGGGCCCATGTGTTTTGATTACGGATTTGGTCCATTTAGATGGGTTTGTGCTTCAGGGAAACCAGAAGATTTAGAAGCTACAGATAACATTGCGTTAGAGGTAATGAACGAAATCAAAGCCAATTCTCCGCAAGAAATTCAGCAGCAAATGCAAGACAACATTACGTGGATTAAGGGGGCTAAAGCCAATAAGTTGGTGGTAGGTTCTCAAGCCCGTATTCTATATGCAGATGCCGAAGGAAGATCAAAAATTGCCGTTGCCTTTAATGATGCCATTAAAGCAGGTAAAATTGGACCGGTAGTTTTAGGTAGAGATCACCATGATGTTTCGGGTACAGATTCTCCTTTTAGAGAGACTTCAAATATTTATGATGGATCTAGCTTTACCGCTGATATGGCCATTCAAAATGTAATTGGCGACTCATTTAGAGGTGCTACCTGGGTTTCTATCCATAATGGTGGTGGCGTTGGCTGGGGAGAAGTAATAAACGGTGGTTTTGGTATGTTACTCGATGGCACTGCCGAAGCCGAAGAACGTGCTAAAAGCATGCTTTTCTGGGATGTCAATAACGGAATAAGTAGACGCGCATGGGCTAGAAATGAAGAAGCCAATTTTGCAATTAAACGTGAAATGGATCGTAATCCTAACCTAAAGGTAACTTTACCGAACGGAGTTAAGGACCATCTTCTTTCTGATCTATTCTAAAATAAAATCATTATAAATGGAAGGTCATTGGCCTTCCATTTTTTTTCATTTCTAACAAAATTTACGCGAAAAATGGAATTAGCTCAAATTAAAAAAGCATTAGTAACCGGAGCCGGAGGCTTTGTGGGTGGCCAATTGGCCTTGTTTTTAGCCAATAAAGGTATAGAGGTAAATGCCATGCATAGACCGGGGTCCAAGCTAAATACAGATTTAGCTAATCATCCCAAAATTCATTCGACCCCTGCCAATTTGTTGGATTTGGAATCACTGGTGAAAGCTAGCGAAGAATGTAATTTAATTTTCCATTTGGCGGCTTATGCACAACCTTGGGCTAAAAATCCTCAAACCTACTATGATGTTAATGTAGGAGGAACCATCAACTTACTAGAAGCTGCTAAAGCCAATAAAGTAGAACGAATTGTGGTTACAGCTACGGCAGGAACTTTTGGTCCTCAGGTAGACGATTCTTTGGTTACCGAAGAAATAAAACAAGTACTCCCTCCTTTTTCAGAATATGAACGTACCAAGTTAATTGCAAACGAGAAAATACAAGACTACGTAAAGGAAGGAATGGACATCGTGATTGTAAGTCCAACACGTGTTTTTGGACCAGGTGAACTAAGTGCAAGTAATGCGGTAACTAAATTACTGGAAAGGTTTATTTACGAAGGATTCCGATTTACTCCAGGCGATGGAACAACTACCGGAAACTACGCTTATGTTCAAGATATGATTAATGGGCATTACTTAGCTGCATTGAAAGGTCGTACCGGAGAAAACTACATTCTTGGAGGGGAAAATTTATCCTATGAAGAAATGCTAGTGGTATTTGGTGAAGTGAACGACATTAAACGTGGTTCAATTGGAGTCCCGCTGCCTATCATGTTAGGCGCATCTAAGGTAATGCAGTTTTTAGGAGATAGATTTGGAATCACTCCAGCTGTAACCCCTCCATTTATTAGAAAGTACACCCATAATTGGTCTACAGATATTAGCAAAGCCAAAACGGAGCTCGGATATACCGTAACACCTTTTAAAGCAGCAGTGAAAGAAACTTCTGATTGGATTAAATCCAATAGGGGGTAAAAAATAAATCTCTGCCCAATAGCGCACTTGGGGGTGAAGCTAAAAAGCAGAGATTCCACACAAATATCTTATTTGTAATTTTTTCGGGACATCAAATGTAATGCAAGAAACAGAATTAAACAAGAGGTTAATCCCTTAATTAATAATTACTTATACCCCTTGATATATCCCTTTCTTATAGAGTCTTTTTGTGCAAGAGTCCAATCGTATTTGTAGTTATACAAACTACCCTCCCACTCTCCGTACAATACATTGGGTAAAACCACGAATTTTGATCCAAAATCATCTTTCATTCCGGCCACCAAGGCGTTACGATCAGCGTTAGAACGTTTATCAAAAATTTCGTTGAAATCGGCCAAATTATCTCCAAACAACATTAAAATCTCGTAGTTCTCTGACACGGCAGATCTTCTATTCATTTTACTCCCTTCATCCATTCGTAAAAAGTAATTAGAAGAGTCAACCCCTTGCACACCTAGCGCAGCTACATTGTTCATTGTAGATTGTAATTCACTTACTCTTCTATTGGAAATAAAAATTACTTCCACCCCTTTTTCTTGAGCAAATGCTATAAAATCTAAAGCTCCCGGAACCGCTCCTGCTTTTTCTAAATCACTCCATTCCTTCCATGTTTCCTTAGAATACCCTTCACCATTCAATAGCAATTGAGCATTATAGAAACTATTGTCAACTACGGTTTCATCCAAATCCATCACTACGGCTGGTTTCTTTTCGTAAGGAAAAGCATGAGCATGTAACTTTTGCTCCAATTGCAACTTGGCCATGTTATAGGTTTGGTAACACAAAGCTTTGTACTCTGCAGCCGTTTGTTGCCACAGTACCGAATTCTCCGTATGTATTTGTGAAACTGTTAAAGCTTCTCTTTCTGTTGAAGAAGATGTTTCTGGAGTTATTTCTGAACACCCAGATAGCGTTACCGCTGCTAGTATTACTAACGAATAATATTTCATATTTAATTAAGATTACGACATATCCATAGCGCAAGTAAACACCGGCTTTTTCATTAGCGCTTTTACTTGATCTTCAGAAATATCTGATAAAGTCATCATTGTTCGTCCCGTAGGAACTTTTGAAAAGGTACTTAGAAAGCCCTTATCCATTTGATTAATTACTCGATGAAGTGGACTTTTCACATCTTGCCACAACAAGGAAAATGTTACATTAAACTCGTTCAACATGGTGGTAAAAAGTCTTTCTAATTTAGATTCATGACCCGGTTTAACATAGATATAATCAAAGGTAATAAACTCAAACTTCTTTGGGTTTATATATTTCTTTAACCCGGGTGTATGAGGCAATATATGCACCATGAATAGACCAGTTATACCACTCATTTTTTTGAGTTCCCACTCACATTGATTTACCTGAACGCCCGCCACAATTTCACCATCTTCACGCCATACAAAAAAATTATCTTTTATAAACAAGAACTGATCGGTATATATGGAATAATCAGCGTAATAGGTTTTAAGCCTTTCGCGCATAGCGGAATGATGAACCGATTCTAATCGACTTACTTTATTACTCCTAGAGGGATGTAAACGCGTAAAAGCAAAAGTGTCAAACTCTCCAACTGGACTTAACCCTAAAATCTGACTTAGTTCAGTTGAGCGGTAATTTTCAGCATCAAAATAAGCATAGAAAAAAGACGGCAAATTAGTGTCTTCGTTAAAACCCAATCCATGCGTTGCGGGTGATTTAGTGAAATATCTTTGAAGTAAACCTTTAATTAAACCTGGGTTTCCATGTTTAATACGCTTTTCGGAAGATGCTTGCAAATGGGCATTAAACATAAAATACCGAACGTAATAGGCATTGGCTTTTCCAAAGTCCGCCTCTATACTGCGCAAAGCTGTAGTAACGGTGGCTTTAGTGTGCCCCGACTGACTTAAATACATAAAGTATTTACCTTGAGTTTGAGCCATGCGCTCATCTACATTTTTATGATGGTATTGTGCCCCATGTGATCCCACTACCATATTACGTAACATATCCATTGCCTCTGGATCAATGGTTGTGGTAACACCCAGCTCGAAACTTCCGCGTTCAAAAATTACTGCCTTATCCTTACTCATTCATTACATTTTACTGTAACCAAAATTTATTCTCAAAAATAATTTCTTTTGAATTTCGAGCTTAGATTTCCAGTGTTTTTTTTCAATAATTTAGAGTAGGTTTACCCTCCATATGGTGTTCAATTCCTTCTAAGACATATCCACACCGCAGGTGAAAAATGGTTTTTTGGTGATTTGCTTTTTCTGATCTTCAGAAATTTTATTAATGGTCATCATTATTCTTCCATTGGGAACTTTAGAAAATTTACTCAGCGTACCACTATCCATTTTTCGAAGTAAGGGCATAAATGGACTTTTCACATCTTGAAAAATTAAAGCAAATTTCACTTTGAACTCCTTTAGCATTCCCTCTAGTAAAAGTTCAAACTGTTTTTCATACCCAGGTTTGATGTAAAAATAATCGAGCGTTAAAAATTCAAACTTTTTGGGATTAAAAACACTTTTAGATTTCGGTATCCAAGGCAAAAGTCCCAACATTATCTTGCCGCTAATCCCACCCATATTTTTAACTTCCCATTCACATTTATTTGGTTGAATTCCGGCTACAATTTCATCACCATCCATCCAAACAAAATAATTAGACTTATAAAAAAGGAACTGATCGGTAAACACAGAAAAATTAGAATAACTCTCCAGTATCTTTTTCCTCATTTCCGGAAAGTCTTTCACATTCAGCTTTTTTATTTCCTTGGCTTTTTTAGGACTAAATCGAGTAAAACTCATATTGGCAAATTCACCTACAGGGTTCATGCCTAACAACTCACTTAAATCAGTAGATCTAAAATTTTGCGCATCAAAAAAAGCGTAATGAAAAGAAGGTAGTTCCGCATCTTCACCATATCCGATACCCAAATCAACGGGAGCTTGAGAGAGAAACCTTTTGGTCAAACTTTTAATGATTCCATCCGGTTTACCATGTCTAATTTTCTTCTCTTTGGTAGCCTGAAACATTTCATCAATGGCCAAATATCGAATGTAATAGGAATTAGCCGCCCCAAAATCTTCTTGAATAGTTCTTTGAGCCGAAACAAAAGTTCCTTTCAAAGTATTATTCTTTCGTAAATACATGAAATATTTATGGGGTAACTGTTCAATTCTTTCTTTAATATTCTTATGTAAATACCGAGCTCCATTTGAACCAACCACCATTGAATCTAGCAGTTGTAGGGTTTCAGCATCCAATTCTTTAGTCACACCCGCTTCGGTGCTTCCTCTTTGAAACATTATTACTTTTTTATCATTTTTTGAGTCCATAAAAAAATTTAATGTTTCAAGATTTGATGGTTTCAAATTTACTGTGTATTACACATTGTCACCTCTTTTATTCCACTATTTTTACATTTTTAGTTGACACAAGCTATAAATGGCAGTTAATAGTGAAATTTATTCGGGTAATTTACCTCAATTAAGGCAAGATTTCCAAAATGCCATCCCCTACCCCAATATAGTTATCGACTCTTTTTTAGAACAAGCTTCCTCCAAAGAGATAATAGATAGTTTTCCAGAAGTAGAAGATACTTTTTGGACGAATTACATCCATTACAACGAAAAAAAACACGGATTAACAAAATGGGAATACTTCCCCAATGCCATCCAAAACCTCATAACGGAGTTAAGACACCCCCACTTTATTACCTGGCTGGAACAAGTTACTCAAATAGAAAATTTATTTCCAGACCCCGATTTAGAAGGAAGCGGACTTCACCAAACAAAGCGAAATGGTTTTTTAAATATCCATGCCGATTTTACAGTTCATCCTAAACATAAAACTTGGAAAAGACGGGTAAACTTATTACTGTATTTAAATCAAGATTGGAACTCTAACTGGGGAGGAGACCTAGAACTTTGGAATGCCGATATGTCAAAATGCGAAAAGGCAATTGCTCCTTTAGCTAATCGTTTAGTCATATCTGTCTCTTATACACATCTCCGAGCCCACGAGACTCCTGAGCATCTCG
>OLHJ01000169.1_pt1 | contig 24401 bp, 17 predicted proteins | sample 1609491 | NCBI WGS metagenome assembly OLHJ01 (sample SAMN05416861, study PRJEB24817) | seawater metagenome | isolation source: Sea water | place: Canada:Atlantic | collected 2013-11
GGAGAGGAATGATGAGCACGAGAAAGATTACCGAATTAGCTTTGCTGGGTTTGATAGGAACGTCTCTCTTTGGCCTGACGGCGTGCAGTCCGGATATACCTGTAGAGTCTTCAGAAGTCGAGTCTTCAGCACTGACGGGCAAGGTCACCTCGCAAGCGGAAGGCGCGATGGAGGGGGTGATCGTTAGCGCGAAGCGAGACGGGTCAATGATGACGGTCTCAGTGGTCAGCGATGCACAGGGGCAGTACAGTTTTCCCAAGGACAGATTGGAGCCCGGCACTTATACGGTCAGCATGCGGGCAGTTGGATACGACCTCACAAACCCAGGGTCGGTGGAACTGACGGCGGAGTCAACGCACTTAGATCTACAGCTAACTACTACCCGTAGTCTGTCTGCACAACTCACGAATACAGAATGGATGATTAGTGCACCAGGAAGCTTCGCGGAGAAGCAATACTTGGACGATTGCACTATGTGCCACACGCTGCAGCGACCGCTGAATTCAAAATATAAAGCGGACGATATGACGAAAGTCGTACAACGTATGAGCGCCCATACGCTTAACGCCACGGTTGAGCATCCTCATTTTAAGACTGCTATGCCTCAGATGATCAGCCAGCCGCCTTCGGCAGAACAGATAGACAAGGGCAGGTACATCAGTAGCATCAATCTGAGTTCGGCTGACACTTGGCAGTTCCCACTTCAGACATTGCCCCGTCCGACGGGCAAGGCAACCCAAGTAATCATGACTACGTATGAATTACCGCGTCCGGACGCTGCGCCCCATGACGCAGTGCTCGGTCCGGATGGGTATATCTGGTACAACGATTTCGTCTCTCCTTATATAGGGAAAATGGATCCCAAGACAGGCGAAGCAACTGAGTTCGATATTCCGATTCAAAAGCCTGGGTATGCGGTTGGCAGTCACGCCCTTGACTTTGATGACGATGGAATGATCTACGCAGCCGGGATGCATCAGGCTATTGTGGTGAAATTTGATCCAAATACAGAGGAAATGGAGACGTTTCTTTTTCCGCATTGGGATATTGATGGCGCTACCAATGATGCCCGCCTGACAGTGCTTGATCCTAGGGGCAATTCGGTCAACGGCCTCATCTGGGTCAATGGATACAAAGGCGGAGAAATGGGAGTGGCATATCAGGTGAATCTCGAGACCAATGAGTGGACAGAGGTTACTCATCCCCCTAGCGCTCCGCCCCATAATGCCTACGATGTCATTGCCGATTCGCAGAACAACATGTACGGCATCAATATGGACAAAGAACACGTCTGGAAGACGGACGCCAAGACCTTGGAGACCACTTTCTACCAGATACCGACGCTAGGCGCAGGTGGACGACGCGGCAATGTCGACGCTAAGGATCGCCTGTGGTGGGCTCAGTATAGGGGCAATGGTATCGGGATGTTCGACCCGGTGACGGAAGAGATCAAGGAGTGGCAGATGCCTACGCCATGGACGAGTCCCTATGACGCGGAGTTCGATGACGAGACCTATGTCTGGACCGGCGGCATGAATAACGACCTGGCTGTGCGGCTGAATGTCGAGACTGGGGAGTTCACGGAATATCTGCTTCCACTTGAAACTAACATTCGTCATGTGGACGTGCAGAAGTCAGACAATCCAAATAATCTCTCGAGCTTCTGGGTGGTGGGTCAGCTCAATGGACGTATCACTCATGTTGAACCGCTCGTTCCATGATGGTGGTGGCATAGCTCGTCAATACCGCATCAGGAAGTAATGATTTTATACAACAAGCGCTTCTTCTTTGGAGTCCTTTTAATCTAAATAATACATAGCCAGTTAATCGCATAATCATAAAGGTCAAATCATGCAACGTAATAAGAGCTCCTATCGAACTGCAACTCTAGCGCTCTCAGTACTGTTAATACTAGGTGTTGCTCAATACTCTATGCAGGACTCAGTTACCGCCGCTAACAACTCACGGATGGTGCCGCATTTTGAAGTGGATCCGTTTTGGCCCCAGCCTTTGCCTAACAAATGGATTTTGGGAAGCGCCATTGGCGTGGATACTGATGCGCGTGACCATGTTTACATCGTCCACAGAACCGATGAGGCTAATTTTGGCAGAACGGAAATCGGCATTGACAACGGAATATCGGATTGCTGCACACCAGCTCCGCCAATTCTGGAGTTCGCTCCCGATGGCTCACTCGTAAATGCATGGGGTGGTCCTGGGCAGGGGTATACCTGGCCTGCTACAAATCATGGCATTGAAATCGCACCCAACGGCAACGTCTGGATAGGTGGCAATGGCAGTGGCGATTCCCACATAGTGGTATTTACCCGAGACGGCCAGTTTGTTCGCGAAATTGGCTTACCCGGAGAGGATGTTGATAGTAATAGCACGCTCCATTTCAACCAAGTAGCCGAGATATCAATCGACCCGGCCGCAAATGAGGCCTACATCGCCGATGGCTACGGCAACAAGCGAGTGGCTGTTTTGGATGTGGCCACTGGAGCCTTTAAACGTTATTGGGGAGCCTATGGCAATCGTCCTTCAGATGAGCCTGTCACCTATACGCCTGGGGAACCCTTGCCGCAGCAATTTCGTGGCCCGGTGCATTGTGCTGAGCCGTCGAATGACGGTCTAATATATGTGTGTGACAGGGGTGCAGATAGGATTCAAGTATTTCGACCTGATGGCACCTTTATTAAGGAAGCACAAATTGCCCCCATGACTGTAGGTGCTGGCGCTACTTGGGACATCGCTTTCTCCCAAGACGATGATCAAGAATTTATTTACGTTGCAGACGGCTCCAATATGAAAGTCCACGTTGTGCACCGTGACTCGCTTGAGGTTATGTATGACATTGGCAAGGGTGGCAGGCAGCCAGGTTTATTCTTCGGCACTCACAGTATTGTCAGCGATTCGGAAGGAAATTTTTACACAACCGAAACCTATGAGGGTAAACGCGTGCAGAAATTCGCCTATCGAGGCTTACGACCGCTTGAACAACTGAGATCTGGCCCCGCTTGGCCGGATGACACTTTGCTTGACTGAAATTTGGTACAGACACATTTGTCTGCACAAGTGGCATGAACAACGACCTTGCTGTGCAACTGAATGTCGAGACCTGGGAATTTACGGAGTATCTGCTTTCGTTTGAAACCAACATTCGCTATGTGGACGTGCAGAAGTCAGACAATCCAATCAATCTCTCGAGCTTCTGGGTGGTAGGTCAGCTTAACGGGCGTATCACGCATGTCGAGCCGCTGGTGCCATGATGGCCGCAGTCCAGCTCGCCAAGAGGCGTTGTTGCAGAACGGGATACCGACACGCGGGTCGGCGGGCTTTGGAGGCTCTTCATTATACTCGTCCAAATTATTACCAAACGACTGAATTTGGGAGATTAATGTGAGCAATTTCAGCAGAACACTGGGCTTTCCCCTATTATCACTGCTAATTGGCTTAGGCGCGGGGCTGTTTGCGGTTGCGTCCGCCCAGGAGGGCGAAAAGGTCTATGAGCTTAGAATTTATACGGCAACACCGGACAATTTGGACAAGCTACACGCACGGTTTAGATATCATACGATTCGCATATTCGATAACCACGGCATGAAAGTGGTTGGGTTTTGGTCGCCAACGAGCGAAGAAGAAGCCGATGGGGCCCTAATCTATGCCCTAGAATATGCCAGCTAAGACGCGGCCACTGCCTCATGGAGGGCGTTCGCGCAGGACACAGAGTGGAGATCTGTCTCTGACGCCTCTAACGCGAATGGCCAAATACTCGCTGGGGTTGAAAGTCGTTATATGAAGGCAACAGACTATTCGCCATTGAACTAAGCACTGATCGGCTTACCATTCGCGCTAAGGAGTTTAATATTCGCAAACAAAAAGGGACAGCTGCAGTAGCTGTCCCTATATTTCCAGAAATTTTTCTGTAAGCAGTACTACAAAACTCCAACAAACCCCAGCGATCGTAAATACCCTGAAGTAGCTTAACTATTCGAACAGTTGGCTAGAACACCAATGGATTGTTGAAGAACTTTAAGGAACCGTAGGCGAGTTCCAGTAATTCTACCGTAGACTGCCCTTCGCCTATCCAATAGTAGATCAAGGCACCTAAAATAATCGCCGCTGAACTCACCGCCGCAATAGTCTTGTCGTCTAATTTGCCGTTCTCGTTCATATCTACTCCCAATAACTAGCTCACAGGTTTTTAACTAAAACCGATCCAGCGACCCGCAGCGGCTACTGTAAACCAAATCAAAATTGATGTGATGGCGAGCAACCGTATCGACCAAGGGTTGATTTCTATATGGGGGCGGCTTGTCAATAATGGTTGCTTTATAAACAACATGAAACAAGACGCCGCAAGAAGCGCCAGCATCTTCACCCAAAAGACCTGCATGTAATAAACCTTGTCTCCCACCCCGGCTGCACAAAATATGCCCGTGAGTATGGCCATCAGTAGCGCTATCTTGAAACACTTATACGTCCCAGTAACTAAAGTTTCTGATGGAACATCCTTAAAAATCACACCAAGGAGGCGAAGATCGGTAGCCAGAACCGTGCCGCCAAGTACCGCCATAGAGAGTAGATGAACGGCCTCGACTGTTGCATAGATAGACCCGTATGTTGTGCCAATAACTCCAAGCCATGACGATTCGCGCATCCATGTAAAGAATGGCAATAGACTGGGATACACGGCCTCCCTCATGCCCAAAGCTTCAACTAGGACAATGAATAGTAGTGCCGCCGCCACAAGCAGCGTTCTTGCATATTGACTAAACAGGGAACCTAACATGCATACTCCTGAAATTTGTATTTACAGCGCATTCAGCTGTTCTACACAGCCCGCAGCCCAAAGAATAGTTGTATTGTTAGTGTTCGTGCAGTCTACCCAGTCGTAGGGGATATAGCGCCCCAGCGTAACTACCCCACACCAAAGAGTGAGTGAAATCATGGCTCCTATTCGAATTGCCTTTGGCGCAACGGGATCCATATCCCAACTACCATCAGCCGCTTTCAAGCGGGCATTGAAAATCAAAGCATTGATAAACGCCAAAAGCAGTAAAAACATTTTGATGCGGAACCACAAACTTTGAATTGTCTCTACCGGCTTGGCATAAACCAGCAACGCGCCGGTTGCAAACATAATTGCAAAACCGATGATCATTGGCTTATGTAATCTGGCAGCTATCGTTGAGGCGGATACATCGGGCATTATGAGTCCGAGCATGCGCAGATCGATAATAAACAGAGAGCCGATACTGACCATCAATGTGAGCACATGCGTAGCTTCTAACCAACTGTAGCTATAGTAGCCCGCTACTAACATTTGGCTGTATTCCTGCGCTTCCATCCATTGAGCAAATTGCAGTAATAACTCGTTTATCACGCCTTCTAGCCTCCCTATATTCCGCTCTGTGCTGTTTTTGTTTTTGAAGCAGGAAGCATAAACACCCTTACTGTGAGAGTCTACAACTATTTATACAATTGAATAAATGCTATCATTGGAGCGCTTGGAGACATTATCGATGCTTCCTGCGTGGATGTATGGCGAAATATTTTTGACTGCTTGAGAACGGGATTTAATTCCAGGAAAAGTAAGGGTTTGGCAGTAGATGAATCAGCGGCTGAGCCTGAAGAATTATTTGCAATAGATTACGCCGAGTGGCGAGCAGGCCATCGTCGTATGCGAGCAGTAGCACAAAACGGTATATCGGGAATTGCTTTAAGCAAGGACGCGAAACGCAGCGATGATTAATTACTGGAGATAAAAATGTTGGGAGTCTGGTTCGAAATAACGCTTTGGAAACGAATTCTCGGAGCGCTGGTATTGGGTGTCATCATCGGCGCCATATGGGGGCCCGGTTCAGAAAGTATTGGTTGGATCGGCGACTTATTTCTTCGCTTGATCCGGATGGTGGTAGTGCCGTTGGTATTCGTCACGCTGGTCGCAGGCGTAGTTTCCATGGGAGACCCGAGTAAGCTTGGTTCCTTGGGAGTTAAAACTCTGGCGTTGTACATGGCCACAACCCTCGCCGCTATTGTCATAGGTTTAACGATGGCAGTAATTCTTCAGCCGGGTGTTGGAGTTGATTTTTCAACAGCAACGCCAACTACTGTTCAAGAAGCAATGCCATTGTCGGATCGGTTAATGGATATAGTGCCTATAAACCCGGTTGCTGCACTGGCGGACGGAAATATTCTCGCTATCATATTTTTTGCTTTATTAATGGGTGTAAGCCTTTTGACGATTGGGGAGAAGGGTAGACCAGTTGCTGACTTAATGGACGCTAGTTCGGAAATGATGTTAAAGATTACCCACTGGGTAATGGAGGTCGCACCCTTCGGGGTACTCGCATTAATCGCAGAGATGGCAGGCACGAAAGGTGTTGCTGCCCTATATGATGTTCTTGCTTTGGTTTTGGCGGTCGTATTAAGCTGTCTGGCGCATATGATTATTGTCCATGGTTTGTTAGTAATGAAGACGATGCTGAAATTGTCTCCGACTTCATATTTTCGCGGGGCACGTGACGCTATGTTGGTGGCCTTTTCCACCTCCTCCAGTTCTGCAACTCTGCCTGTGTCAATGTCGGTAGCCGAGGAAAATTTAGGTATTTCACCCGTAGTAGCTTCAACGGTGCTCCCTCTGGGCGCAACCATAAATATGGATGGCACTGCCCTCTATGTGGGAATAGTCTCAGTTTTTGCGGCGCAGGCCTTCGGTGTCGAGCTAGGTCTGGCTGACTATGCCTTGATCGCCGGATCAACAACACTGGTGTCTGTGGGCACTGCTGCAGTGCCTAGCGCGTCGCTGTTTCTAATGCCTGCTGTGATGGGAGCTATCGGGCTCTCACCAGAACAAATAGCTATGGCTGTTGGTTTTGTTCTACCTTTTGATCGCCCGTTGGATATGCTTCGCACGTCTGTAAATATAGGCGGTGATCTATCGGTCGCGACAACAGTAGCAAATTGGGAAGGTGAGTTTGATAAGGAAGTATTCGATCGACCGCTGAAGTATTAATTAGTTGTGGTGGGTCAGCTCAACGCCGTATCACGCATGCTGAGCCGACGTTAGGGTGCCTCTTCGCATCGACCGAAATATCGCTCCATCCTTTAGCTGGAAGCCTAGTAGAGAGATTTTTTGTATTAGAAAACAAGAATAGGGAGTAGGAATGTCAGAAGACAAAATATATGCAGTTACTGAGCCCGCCGCAAGTCACAGTCATTTGGATCAAGACCGCTTTCAAGAACTTTATCAGCAATCGATTGCGTCACCCGATGAATTTTGGGCAGAGCAAGCCGACGAACTGCTTCACTGGCACCAGCGCTGGCAGTCGGTAAGCAGCAGCGATTTCAATAAGGCCGAAGCCAGTTGGTTCACTGGCGCGAAACTAAACGTTGCCTTCAACTGCATAGACAGACATCTCGAGAATCGCGGCGAGCAAACAGCCATTATTTGGGAAGGTGACGAACCTACTGAAGATAAAAAAATCACCTATAGAGAATTGCACACACATGTCTGCAAGTTTGCCAATGCACTAAAGGTGCGAGGCGTCAGCAAAGGCGATCGTGTTTGTATCTATATGCCGATGATTCCCGAAGCCACTTACGCCATGTTGGCCTGCGCTCGAATTGGCGCCGTACACTCCGTCGTTTTTGGAGGCTTCTCCCCAGAATCACTAAAAGATCGAATACTAGACTCTGACTGCCAGGCCATTATTACTGCCGACGAAGGATTGCGCGGTGGTCGTACCGTTCCATTGAAGGCCAACGTCGACGCCGCCCTGGAACAATGCCCCAATGTCCATTCTGTTTTTGTTGTGCGCCGCACCAACGCCGACGTACCCTGGTTTGATGACAGAGATGTGTGCTATCTCAAGGCCACCGAAGCGGCGAGTGCCGAATGTGAAGTGGAGTTAATGGATGCCGAAGATCCGCTGTTCATTTTGTACACTTCGGGTTCAACCGGTAAACCCAAGGGCGTGCTGCACACTACTGCAGGCTACCTATTGGGGGCAAGTATCACACATAAATATGTGTTCGATTATCATGAGGGTGATGTTTACTGGTGCACCGCCGATGTTGGCTGGGTCACCGGCCACTCTTATATAGTGTATGGTCCTCTGGCAAATGGTGCCACCACCCTGATGTTCGAAGGTGTGCCAACTTACCCCGATGCATCGCGCTTCTGGCAGGTTATCGATAAGCATCAAGTGAATATTTTCTATACCGCTCCCACTGCGATTCGCGCGCTGATGTCAGCCGGTGACAAGCCAGTTACCAGTACCTCTCGTTCTTCCTTGCGCCTCCTCGGTTCTGTAGGGGAGCCAATAAACCCCGAAGCCTGGGAGTGGTATTACAAGGTAGTCGGCGACTCGCGTTGCGCCATCGTCGATACCTGGTGGCAGACCGAAACAGGGGCGATAATGATTACCCCGATACCCGGAGTCACTGATTTGAAACCCGGCTCAGCAGCAACTCCGTTTTTTGGTGTCAAGGCAGCCCTGCTAGATGCTGATGGCAATGAACTGGAAGGTGCAGCAACCGGTAATTTGGTTCTATGTCAAAGCTGGCCCAGTCAAATCCGCAGTGTGTATGGCGATCATCAACGCTGTATAGATACTTACTTTACTACCTACCCTGGCTATTACTTCACTGGTGATAGTGCTCGCCGCGACGACGATGGCTATTACTGGGTAACTGGCCGGGTGGACGATGTCATAAATGTCTCCGGACACCGGCTTGGCACTGCAGAAATTGAAAGCGCACTGGTTCTGCATTCAGCAGTGGCAGAAGCCGCCGTTGTTGGTTATCCACACGACATCAAGGGGCAGGGAATTTATGCATATGTGACGCTGATGTCTGGCACTGAAGAAAGCGAGGACTTGCGCAGCGACTTGCTGAAATTCGTTGCTAAGGAAATTGGTGCTTTCGCGAGACCGGAATTTATTCAATTCGCGCCCGGCCTTCCTAAAACCCGCTCTGGTAAAATCATGCGTCGCATACTCAGAAAGCTAGCGGCAAATGAGCTGGATAATTTGGGTGACACGACGACGCTTGCCGAGCCTGCCGTGGTAGAACAGCTAATCGCCAACAGAATAAATCGCTAAGTGTCGCAAACCCTAATTGACTCTCAGGAGAGCCATATGAATAAGCTAATAAAGATAGCAAGTATTTCCTTAATTTCTCTAACCATCGGTTTAGGTGCGGGAATATTCATGAGCAGTTCTGCTCAAGATGAAAGCAAGGTATTTGAATTAAGAACCTACACGGCCACACCCGGAAACCTGGAAAATCTTCATACGAGATTTCGTGATCACACAATACGAATCTTCGGTAAGCACGGCATGAAAGTGGTCGGCTTCTGGTCACCTACTAGCGAAGAAGAAAGAGGGGATACTTTGGTTTACATGTTAGAGCATGCTAGTGAAGAGGCGGCTAATGCATCTTGGGAAGCCTTTGGTCAAGATCCAGAATGGGCGGGAGTTTCAGAAGCGTCTAATGCTAATGGGAGAATTCTCGCTGGAGTAGAGAGCAAATATATGGTGGCGACAGATTATTCTCCAATGAAATAACAGAGGAGTTTGGTTTACCTGCAATCATAAAAAAGGCTGACAATTGTCAGCCTTTTTTATTTCAAGACTAGGTGAGATTTAATTTTGGAGTACTGCGCGGTCTAGGCTTCGCCAGGTAGTCTAATATTCTCAACCAATTCCTGTACATCGTCGGGCGGATCAGGGGTAAAGCTGGCTATCGTGTAGGCGAAGGCTACGTTTATGATGGTGCCAAGTGTGCCTATACCTTCCGGCGAGATACCGAATAACCAATTGTCGGCTGTGCTCGCCGCCGGATTAATAAGCTTGAAGTAAATGATATAAGAGGCGGTAAAAATAAAGCCGGCCGCCATTCCTGATATAGCCCCTTGTTTATTCATCTTCTTCTGGAATATGCCTAATACTATGGCCGGGAAGAAGGATGCCGCCGCGAGACCAAAGGCGAAGGCAACAACTTGCGCCACATAAGCAGGTGGATTCATGCCGACATATCCCGCAATCAGCACCGCGACAAAGATAGATATTCGTGCGGACAGCAATTCCTGCTTCTCGGTAATCGAGGGCATGAAGGTGCGTTTGAGCATGTCGTGTGCCACCGAAGTCGAGATCACTAGCAATAACCCGGCCGCTGTGGATAGGGCGGCGGCAAGAGCTCCGGCGGTAACCAGCGCGATTACCCAATTTGGCAGGCCGGCAATTTCTGGGTTGGCCATCACCATAATATCTGCACTTACCGTTAGCTCGTTGCGCTCGGCGTCGCCTACATATTGAATCTTACCGTCATTGTTCTTGTCATCGAAGCTGATTAGGTTGGTGGTTTCCCATTTGCCAAACCAATCTGGCATAGCGCTATATTCTGCATTGCTAACGGAATTGATTAGATTGGTTCGAGCAAACGCCGCTACGGTCGGTGCTGTGGTGTACAGTATTGCGATGAAAATCATGGCATATCCGGCAGATCTGCGTGCATCGCGTACATTCGGTACAGTAAAAAAGCGAATTATAACGTGGGGGAGTCCAGCCGTTCCGAACATAAGGGCGGCGGTTATAAAAAAGACGTCCTGTGTGCTGCGCTGTCCTTCGGTGTAAGTTGCAAAGCCCAGTTCCTGGCTGAGCCCGTCGAGTCGATCGAGTAAATAACCACTACCGTCTACTAATTCCGAACCGAAGCCAATTTGCGGTATTACCTGTCCGGTCATCATGATGGAGATAAAGATGGCAGGGACCATGAAAGCAAAGATGAGCACACAGTATTGAGCGACCTGGGTGTAGGTGATTCCCTTCATACCACCGAGCACGGCATAGAAGAAAACAATTGCCATGCCGATGATCACGCCGGTGGTGACGTCTACCTCGAGAAATCGAGAGAACACGATGCCTGCGCCTTGCATCTGCCCACACACATAAATAAACGAAATCACGATGGCGCAGAATACAGCCACCAGCCTTGCCGTCTGGGAATAGTAACGATCACCAATGAAGTCGGGGACGGTGAACTTGCCAAATTTGCGTAGATAAGGTGCGAGCAGTAGCGCAAGCAGCACATAACCTCCGGTCCAGCCCATCAAGTAAAATGTTCCATCCCGGCCGAGGAAAGAGATGAGTCCAGTCATGCTGATGAAAGAAGCGGCTGACATCCAGTCTGCAGCGGTGGCCATGCCGTTCGCAACAGGGTGAACTCCACCTCCTGCCACGTAAAATTCTTTGGTGGATCCGGCACGCGACCAAATTGCAATGCCTATGTAGAGGCCAAAGGACAGGAATACAAACAGATAAGTCCACATCTGAACGCTCATTTTGCTTCTCCCTCTGTATTCTGGACATCGTTGCTAGCGGCCTGCTTGTATTGACTATCAAGCTTGTCCATTGCGCGGATGTAAATAAGGATGAGAGCGATGAAGGTCAGGATAGAGCCTTGCTGGGCAATCCAGAAGCCGAGTTTAAAACCTTTGATGCGAATATTGTCCAAGACATCTACGAGCAGGATTCCACAAACAAAGGAAATCAAAAACCAGACGCAGAGCAGCGAAAGAACTAATTTTATATTGGCTTTCCAGTAGGAGTTGGCACTGGTAGTAGACATAGCTAACCTCTTTTTCTTGTTATTTACTCAGCCGCAATTCTTGCGGACTGTATACAGTTTGATTATTCAATAGCGTTGAGCAGCGTTCCGATAGGGCGCTCTTAGCGAGGACCACGAAGATCAGGATACTGGTAGTGCTCTGGCGGTTCATGGCTGTGGTTTGGCTGGCGGTGCTTTGTATGACAGAGGCTCTTTATTGAAAATCGCATTTGAATATAGGTGCAATAACAATTACGCATATCTATATACAATTGTATAAAGTATCGCTAATGCGTGATGAATACAAGGTTTTTATCTCGTATATTTGCTATTTCCAGGCTCTCTTTGATGAAGAAGAGGGTGATTCCCATTGAGCCAGCAAACAAAGATTGAATTCGACTCGAGCACTCCCTCAAAAAACATCTTTTAATTAAGTATTCATTTGTATAAATGCTTGCAAGTCCATATTCAATTGTATAAATTGTCTATTACGCAAGATGAATACAGCTTTTTATGCCGTGTATTTGGTAAGGCGATATTCGTCACATGCAGAATTAAGTCATCGCTAGTTATCGGAGCGGTCAAGATAAATCACTTTCAAGGGAAAGCAGATGTTCAGACAAAAAAAGATAAGCAGGATTCTATCGCCTGCAATAGCGTTGGCTTTATTAGCTCCAGCGGGATTCGTGCCGATGGCAATGGCACAACAGAGCGCGGACGAAATCGAACAAATCGTTGTTACTGGTTCCCGCGGCCGGCCACGCACTGTAGCTGATTCGCCAGTGCCTATTGATGTATTTACCCAGAATGACATTGAGTCGATTTCGTATACCGACACCAACGATATCCTCAGGACTCTAGTGCCATCATTCACCGTATTGCAATCCAACAGCGATGGTGCAGAATTTATTCGTCCGGCTCAACTGCGTGGCATGCCGAGCGACAAGACTCTCGTGCTTGTTAACTCGAAGCGGCGTCATCGTTCCGCTCTTGTGGCTCTCTCAGGTTCGGGTGCTCAAGCCGCGGACATGTCCACGATTCCAGCCTCAGCAATCAAGAACATAGAAGTATTGCGAGATGGTGCGGCGGCCCAGTATGGTTCCGACGCTATAGCCGGCGTAGTCAATTTCATACTCAAGGACAATCGGGAAGGCGGAAGCTTAACCATTGACGCGGGGGAATTCAGCGAAGGCGACGGTCAGTCCACAACTGTTTCTGGCAACATCGGACTGCCTTTGGGCGATAACGGATTCATCAGCATTTCGGGTCAATTTGAAGATCGTGACGGTACCAATCGTGCTAAACAAGTATGTAGACCTGATTTCTGTCCGGACTCTAGCCACCCGAATTACGCCGCATTTATCGGCCGTGGCGACGCCGACCGCATCGGTGCAGCGACGGACCCTGCATTTCAAGCGCTTTGGTTTGCTAGTGCGTCCAACCCCGGTTGGGATACCAACCAGAGATGGGGTCGACCGAATCATGATGCCATTCGCGTGTTCTTCAACGCCGGCATTGATCTAGACAACGGCAGCGAGCTGTACGCGTTCGGTAACTATTCCGACGGCGAGAGCGATAAGACTTTCTTCAATCGTTTCCCGTTCAACGGCACCCTCGAGGATGTGCGCGAGGCGGACGGATCTATCTATAACCCATTGGAAATATTTCCAGGCGGCTTCACTCCGAACCTCTTCGGTGATGTGAAAGATACGTCACTGGTTGCAGGCCTGCGCGGTGAATGGAGCAACGGTATAAGCTACGACTTCAGTGCCCGCACCGGAGTAAGCGAAATCGACTACACGCTCGATCGCAGCATCAACCCCTCCCTAGGGGCGGCATCTCCCACTCAGTTTAGCCTGGGTGACTTGGTCAACGAGGAAACTCAGGTACAAGCTGACTTCACCTATGAGCTCGAATCCGGTGCAATTCTTGCGTTTGGTGCTAGCTGGATGGACGAATCCTATGACTTAGGAGCGGGAGGACCAGATTCCTATGGAATCGGTCCTCATGCAATAGCAGATCCATTTGGTTTCTGTAATGACGACGGTACTAGCTCGGCTGCGGGCGCGGGCGTGATCGCTAACGGATCCACGCTGGATTGCGCCAACAGTTCCGATGCGGTGTATCGTACGGTTCCTCCAGCGTCCAACGGCTTTGCCGGTCGTGACCCGAGGTTTGCGGATACCTATGAGCGTACTTCCTATGCAGCATATGGCGACCTTAGCCACAATGTAACCGACAAGCTGTTTCTGCAGGGTGCATTGCGCTACGAGGACTACGACGACTTTAGTTCGGAACTGGTTTGGAAACTTGCGGGAAAATATGATGTGACCGACAACTTTGGCATTCGAGCCTCCATCGGCACCTCATTCCGTGCTCCGACGCCGGGTCAGCAGGGTACTACCAACGTGTCTACTAGACTGCCTAATGGCGAGCCTATCCTAACCGGTACGTTCCCGGCCTCAGGTCCAGTTGGTGCGGCGCTAGGCTTTAGCCCGCTCAAGCCTGAGTTGGCGGACAACTACACGATTGGTTTCACCGGCGCAGTGGCTGATATTGACGTGACGTTGGATTTCTTTCAAATTGATATCCAAGACCGTACCTATTTGGGAAGCTTTAGATCAGTGTCTACTGATCCGACTGCGGGTGCAGCGTATGATAACTTTCTTGCCCTTGACGGCGCTGGCGTAAACGTCGCCGGTTCATTGTCCGGTGTGAGATCTTTCCAGAGTGCATTCGATACCAGCACTACGGGATTTGACTTAGTGGCTAGCACGCCAATTAACTGGGGTGACGCAGGAGTTACAACGCTGACTGCCTCTGTGAATTATACCAAGTCTGAGTTTGAAACCGATGTAGGTGCGATAAGCGGATTGAATGCCGAGAACGCGTATGACTTCGAGAACATCGATCCAAACTGGCGCAGTGTTATCACCGCGAACCACCAGTTTGATAAACTCTCGCTGACTGCGCGTATGAGCTACTATGGCGAATTGGACGACTACGCCGGTGCGACAAGGATTCAAAACTTTGGTGGAGTTTGGTACACCGATCTAGAAGGTCGATATCAAATCAACGACACTATCAGTGTGTCGCTAGGCGCGAGGAACGCGTTTGACGAATACCCGGATAAAATCGAGACACCGGCAGGTTCATTCGGTGACTACTGCTGTGGCCGAGTATACGCCGATACCCACGCGCTAGATTGGCAGGGAGCGTATTACTACGGTCGTGTGAGCGTGGACTTCTAGAGACTGAGTCCTAGTTCTTACCTAACCCTGGTTTCTATAAGGGTGAAAACAGAAAAGCGGGAATGGTCAGTGATCATTCCCGCTTTTTTTTAGTTCTGCATTTTGTGACGCTGGGATAAAAGATACGCCCTAAAGAAGCGTCAATCGCCCATGGCTTCGTAACTAAAACTACTCTGCACGGTAATAGGGGTGGCTGAAAATCTATTGCTGCGCCCCATATGGGCGTGCAGAAGTCGGACAAACCAGACTATCTCCCTAGCTTCCAGTGGAAGGGCAGTTCTTCCCCTTAATTTTGCCAGAAGACTCACTAAGTGTATGGGGGCGGTAAAGCTGACCGAGTAGACAGAAAGTATCTTCGAAAATGGGTACAGAATATTCAACCTGTACATCCCAAAATTCTGAATTCCTACACCAGACGTGGCTCCTCAATATCCCGGGTATTTTGGTGCTCGCTTTGTTATTTAAGTTTTTCCAATTATGATTTCGAAATCAGGAAGATTCCGGTTAATTATTTCCTTATATTCCCTATACTTAAAGGCAATCATAGGCAGCTCCGGATAGCGCGGAGGAATTCTGAGGATTTCCATCGTGCCGGCTCACAGGCCTCGAATTATCACCAAAATCCGTTGCTTTCAGCGTCTGAAAAGCGTATTTTATACAAACGAATAAAATGCTTTGCAAACAGCCGTAATCAAGTGCTGAATGCAAGCCGACGATGACCGTGCTGGCTATCAACCGATAGAAGTTTAAAGGCTGTAATAGTTTTAACCTGCTTTTCCGTAGCGAAATTGGCAGAACTCTTCTTGAGTACTTTGCCAACAAACACAAACACTATTGAATTTAATAAAGCTTAGGAGGGAATAATGATTAAGGTTGCATTGGTTTGGCTAATCTTTACTGTGACTTTGTTACCGCGGCTGGCAGGCGCAGCTGAGGAAGAGATCACCTATTCAAACCAGGTCTCAAGAATCATTCAAGACAACTGTCAAATCTGCCACCAGCCAGGTGGAATCGGTCCAATGTCCTTCACCAACTATGATGAAGTTCGACCCTGGGCTCCGCTTATTCGCCTGAAGGTCGCGGAGCGAGAAATGCCGCCCTATCAGTACGACCACGATATCGGAATTCAAGAGCTGAAAAATGACTGGCGGATGTCTGATGAAGACATTAATACCATCGTTGCATGGGTCGATGCGGGATCTCCCATTGGTAACCTCGAAGAATTGCCGCCAGTTAAGGAATTCCCGGTCCCTGGTGAATTCCACTTTGCAAAAGAGTTAGGCCCTCCTGACCACATCATCAAGTCCGAGAAGTGGGACGTTCCAGCGAGCGGTCAGGATTATTGGTGGGAGCCTAGGGTGCCTACTGGAATTACCGAAAGCCGCTGCATCAAAGCAGTAGAGACAATACCATCGGCAGCCGCGAGCGGATCAACACACCATGGCGTTACCACGCTCCTAACTCTAGACGAAAACGGTGAATGGGAATGGAACAGTCTCCTATCCGAATTTGCTATGGGCAAGCTCGGTGAAAAAATTCCAAAAGGAGCTTGCAGAGTAGCACCTGCGAATTCCATGGTTGAATGGAGCATCCATTACTATCCCGATGGCAAGGCAGTGGCCGACGATCAGGTAACAGTTGGTATCTGGTACTACGATGAAGAAGATGAATTCGACGAAGAGACAGCCTATTTTCAAGATGTTGATAACTATTATCTTAGCAAGAACGGCGAGTCCGATGATTACCTCATTCCCCCTCACGGCAAGTTGATGACTCAAGGATTTCACTCCTTTGATCATCCGGTTCGCCTTGATAGCTGGCAGCCTCACATGCACCTGCGCGGTGTGGCCATGTCTATGGAAATCTTCTACCCTGCTACAGGGCGTACCGAACTAGTCAGTAAGGTGTCCAACTGGAGTGCTGGCTGGAATCACAGCCATACCTATGAAGATGGATTCCAACCACTCGTTCCAGTAGGTGCCATCATAGTCTTGACTGGTTGGCACGACAACACAGCCAATAATCCCTGGAATCCTGATCCGGACCAGTGGGTTACTTCCGGTCAGCGTACTGGTGATGAAATGTCCCATGCTTGGATCGCCGTTACCCATCTGGACGAGGAGGGTTACCAAAAACTGCAGGAAGAGCGTAAAGATAGCGAAGCGAGAACCGTAGCCACATTGGGAAAGGTGGAACTCAATGATTAAAATCAAGCTCTTTGCTGCGGAAACACTAGCCATTTTGCTGATGACGTCGATTTCTGCTTCTCTTTATGCCCAGCTACCAAATCATCTGCGTGAATATCCGCTGGCCGACCGAAAAGCCAGTGGAGACTTGGTCGCCCCTATATTCAACGGTTGGACTCCTAATGAGGACGGCTCTGTCACGATGCTGTTCGGTTTCGCTAACCGGAATCGAGAAGAGGTAGTAGATATCCCTCTGGGTCCGAACAATTACATCGAGCCAGCACAGTTCGACGGCGCGCAGCCCACGCATTTCCCAGTTTACAATCGGGGTGGTTTTATCGGCATAAATGAAAGAGGCGCGTACGCAGTCACAGTACCTGCCGATATGGCCGGTACCGAAGTTGTGTGGACGTTAAAGTATGCCGGGTACGAGTACTCCGTTCCTGGTAGGGCAACTTCTACAACCTACGAAATGAGTGATGGGGAGAGAGCTCTTGGCTCGCTCGCGCCAGCCATTCGATTCGATATAGATGGAGCAGAGAGCACGACCCGTGAAGGGATTACGGCATCTAGAGTCACCGCTTCAGTTGGAAATCCTGTGACTTTGTCTGCATATATGCAGGATCGTGGCAACCGCGCTGACTATCCCGAGCAGAGTAAATTGCTTTACTACCCACTGACCACGGACTGGGTAATGCACCAAGGTCCTGCAGCTCCAGATTTCGAGCCCGCCCTAATATTAGACGTAGACAGAGTGGCAGAAGGAATAAGCCAGCTTAGCGCTGAAGACTGGATTCATGTTCAGACGATGGCTACATTCAGGGAGCCCGGTGAATATATTATTAGATTGCGAGTCAGCAATTTTTCAGCGCCTGATAGCCGGTTCGATAACATGTGCTGTTGGTCAAATGCATATGTGCCGGTAACAGTCACCCAGTGAGTTCAAATCCTGCTTAGTATATACAGATGGGCTAAGGTTGCAGGGAGATTTCAGCCAAAGGTCAATATTAATTACGGCTCCTTTTTTATAAAGCGATGCCAGGTTGAATCCTTCCTTCTGGGAACCTCTTATGAATAAAATAATTTTGCGGGTGATGTCAGGCGCTCTACTAATCGCCGGTTGCTCATTCTCTACCCTGGGTTCCGCAACTGAGGACTACCTAGCTCCTCGAACTGAATGGGGGCAACCGGATCTGCAGGGAGTATGGAATTTCTCATCCAATATACCAATGGAAAGGCCTGAACATTTTGGTGATCGCGAATTTCTTAACGAACAAGAAATAGCTGCGGCACTAGCGCCGCCATCTGTTACGCCAGATGATAATGCAGAGGAAGCTCCTTTGCCTACGGGGGAGGTAGGCAAGACCTACGATGATTTCTGGAATGAGCAAACCGCACCTAGCGGTTCTTTCCGTACTTCGCACATAGTTTATCCAAAGAATGGCCGTGTACCACAGCTGCAAGATGGGGTTGCTGTGCAGTTTGGCACTCGAGGGTCTGAAAAAACAGCAGAAAGACCTGCCAGACACCTTGCTCGTGGTATTGGTATTGACGGACCGGAAGATCGAGGTCTTTCTGAAAGATGCTTGGTAGGTTTCAACGCTGGACCGCCTTTCACTCCAAGCGTGTACAACAACAATATTCAAATTTTCCAGAGCAGAAACACGGCAGTCATCATGACTGAAATGATTCATGATGCGCGCATCGTTCCCCTCTACGACTCTGCAGATGATTTAGTATCACTTCATGATGACATTCGTTTGTACTCAGGCGATTCGCGTGGATATTGGGAAGGAGATACCTTGGTTGTGATGACCAAAAACTTTAACAGCCTTACGGCAAGTTTTAGTGGATTGGCTGCCGATTCAGGATTGCCAGGCACCTCGTATGACAAAGTCTTAACCGAAAAATTCACTAGGGTAGGGCCCTCTACAATCGACTATGAATTTACAGTTGATGATCCATCTACCTACACTGACAAGTTCACTGGAATAATTCCCATTACTGAAGTTGATGGCTTACTTTATGAATACGGGTGCCATGAGGGCAATTATGCGATGTTGTATATGCTGAGGGGCGCTAGAGTGCAAGAAGCCGATGCTCCAGTTACTGGCAAATAGTCAACAAATAGGAATCCCCTTCGCCAGTTTGGTGTAGGGCGGTACTAGAAAATTAGAAGCAAACTAAATCTACACAGGTCAATGTCATTCAAGTGGAGTAAGAACATGTTGAAAGAAAGCAAATTGGTAGTAATTCGAGGATTAGTGGCGGTTATGTTGCTGGCCATGGGTACGCAGGCATTCGCTCAGGGTTTGCCGAACCCTTATCGTACAGTGCCTGGCTGGGCAAAATTTTCCGATGGCCGGGAAATGGGTGCGGTTGGCGATGTGGCTATTGATCCTGATGGAAAACATGTCTGGGCAGTCGTTAGATGCGATGCCCCGCGAGCGAATTTTGGCTACGAATGTGTGGATTCAGATTTGGATCCGATTCTGAAGTTTGATCCCGATGGCAATTTGGTCGACAGTTTTGGCGCGGGCTTGTTCATATGGCCGCACGGGCTGGATGTTGATTCCGAAGGTAATGTCTGGGTCACTGAATCAGTTCGTCGCGATAGGCTGCCTGCTGGTGATCCCAGAGCACATCAAGTCATCAAGTTTAGCTCAACCGGCGAAGTTTTAATGGTGTTGGGCACCCCGGGAGAAGAAGGCAGTGGTAATGATCATTTTACTTCTCCTTCCGATGTGGTGATAGGCGACAATGGCGATATCTTTGTCGCTGATGGGCACAATAATGACGGCAATAATCGTGTAGTGAAATTTTCCAGTGATGGTTCTTTCATTAAGGCCTGGGGGAAAACAGGCTATGCTCCCGGCGAATTTAGAGCATTGCATACCATCGCAATTGATAATGATGGCAAAGTCTATGTTGGCGATCGCTCGAATAGTCGCACTCAAATCTTTGACCAGGACGGTGAGCTTCTAGCTGTGTGGACTCAATTTGGCAGGCCCAGCGGAATATCCTTCGATCAGCTCGGTAATATTTATGTGGCTGACTCTGAGTCTGACAATATAGAGAATCCAGGTTGGGAGATGGGAATAAGAATAGGTGATGCCAAATCGGGTTGGGTGAATCATTTTGTCTTAACTCCGTATGCGGATCCCAGCGTTGTTTCTGGAGTGGGTGCAGAATTTGTAGCCGTAGATGCTGAGGGCAATATGTACGGTGGTGAGCCGATGGGTCGGAATATACAAAAATACATTCGAGTCCGCCCGTAGCTTCTTTTGAATGGCAGAAACTTACCCACAAGCATGCAGAACGCTATAAATATTCAGTCTTCGAATCTTTTGTTGATTGGAAGTTCTTGCTTGTCTTGCGGTGTTTAGTAGTTGGATTCATTCCCCAAACTGGATAATTAGGAAACTGAACTTTCTGGCTTAGTCGAACAGGAGGTAATTGGCTTAAGAATTGATTTGAAGAGCATCAGGAGCGCAGTAGATGAAAACCGCACGACGAATAGTATCGACACTCATTGTTGCTGCAGGCGCTCTTGCCTGCGCTCCCTTGGCAGTGGGTCAAACTGGCACCAGCGTTAACGACGGGGATTGGCCGAACATCCACGGCGAAATTTCATCTCAGCGTTACTCCCCACTCGATCAGATTAACGCAGAAAATGTAGCGGACCTTGAAATAGCTTGGAGCTTTTCCACGAAGGGTTTCGGGCGTGCTACTGACTATGTCAATCCATCTACACCCATAGAAGTTGACGGTATTTTGTACGCTAATGTCGGTATCACACGAAATGTTGTGGCGCTTGACGCCACAACTGGCCAAGTTCTGTGGCTTTGGCGCTATCAGGAAGGTGATCGATTCGATGAAGCCCCGCGCAAGGGTTCCGGTCGAGGTGTCTCCTTTTGGACTGACGGTGATGCGGAGAGAATTATCGATGTATCTCCCGGGTACCTATTAGTTTCTTTGGATGCTAAAACGGGCATTCCAGATCCAGGCTTCGGTAATAACGGCGTCGTGGACTTATTCGTAGGTGTGCGAAATGGCGATGATCCTCGCTATGCCTACCCCGAGATCGGTCTATCAGCGCCGCCATTGGTTATGAACGATGTAATTGTAGTAGGGGCAGCACACCGAGGCGGTGGTAGACCGCGTTCTAAATTAAATACCAAGGGTGATGTGCGCGGCTTTGATGTGCACACAGGCGAGTTGCTGTGGACCTTTCATACTATTCCCGAGCGCGGAGAAATTGGCTATGAGTCCTGGTTAACTGGCAACGATATAACCGGCAATACCGGTGTCTGGGCGGCAATTTCAGGGGATCCAGAATTGGGTCATGTGTATCTACCGGTAGAAGCCGCCACCAGTGATGCTTATGGTGGAGAGCGACACGGCGATAACTTGTTTTCTAGCTCTGTGGTTGCTGTAGATATTAAAACCGGTGAGCGTCAGTGGCACTATCAGTTAGTTCACCATGATATCTGGGATTATGATATTCCCTCCCCGCCGATTGTGGCCGATTTACCTAACGGTCGAAAAGTGGTCATGTCAGTTACGAAACAATCTTGGGTATATACTTTTGATAGAGAGACTGGCGAGCCGGTCTGGCCGATTGTAGAGAGGCCTGTTCCGGCAGGAGACGTACCCGGGGAGTGGTATTCTCCCACCCAACCTTTTCCTACTCGTCCAGCGGCTTTTGATCGACAGGGTTTTAGCGAAGATGACGTAGTAGATTTTACGCCTGAACTTAGGGCATTAGCGCTGGAAGCCCTTGAAGGTTTGCGCTTTAGTCCCGGCGTCTACACTCCACCGTCACTGAAGGATGCCCCAGACGGTACACGTGGCACGCTTTCTTTGCCCAATGCCACTGGCGGTTCCAACTGGGAAAGCTCCGCGCTGGATCCCGAGACAGGGATTCTCTATGTGCCCTCGAGAACGCAATTGGGAGTTATGACGCTATCAAAATATGCGGCTTCAGACTTGGATCTAAGCCAGGGATTTGGTGTTCGTGTGCCGCGTGTTCAAGGACTGAATTTAGTCAAGCCACCCTATGGGCGAGTTACTGCCATTGATATGAATTCGGGCGAGCATCTGTGGATGATCGCGAATGCCGATACACCAGATCGCCTTACTAATCACCCGTTGTTGGAAGGGGTTGATCTACCGCGTACGGGTATTCCGACGCGGGCAGGAATCGTACTGACTAAAAGTTTGCTGTTCGTCGCTGAGGGTACCGGCGCCGCTGGAGCTAGCCCAATCTTCCGAGCAGTGGACAAACAAACCGGCGACATCCTTGCTGAAATTGACTTGCCGGCCAATCAGACTGGCCTACCTTTTACTTACGAGCATGATGGTAAGCAATACGTCGCCCTGTTTGTCGGTGGCGGAAGCGAACCAGCTGAGCTTATAGCATTGGCTCTGCCATAAGACCTACCTTAGGGAGAATGGCTTGCCTCGATTGAATTGTTTTGAGGATACTGACAAGTTAACTTGTCAGTATCTAAACTTGGTCAGGTGGGTAACAGGGAATATCAGGGAATTTTAGCCTTCGTTTGGGATTAACGCGTCCCATTCCCTATATTTCACATATTAGCAGAAGATCGATTACTCCAGAGTTCACCGTATTTACTACTGGTTATGTTAAATATAAAAGAGTAGAGTTCCAACCCAATACGACAAGATGTCGCAGATATGGTGGTCCTGAAACAATCAGGCCGCCGTTTATAACTGCGCGTCATGTCAATTATAGAAAGTGTGACGCGCTGATCCTAGAGGAAAAGCGCAATGTCCAATAAAGAACCCCTATCTGAACTATCCCCAGAGAGCTTAACTGGCTCGACTACCACCAAGACCAATTCTGGCCTAGAAATTTACTACCAGCAGTTGGATGCATTGCTGTTGCGGGAAAATAACCCTCGAACGCACAGCCCCAAGCAAATTCGCCAGATAGTTAAGAGTATCCAAAAGTTTGGGTTCACCAATCCTATACTTCTCGACAACGAGAACAAAGTTATTGCGGGCCACGGCCGAATTGCGGCTGCTACTCTACTAGAAATGACTGAGGTGCCCACCATATGTCTTGATGGGTTGTCCGAGGCTGAAATTCGAGCTTATGTCATTGCTGATAATCGATTGGCTGAAAATGCTGGTTGGGATGAGGAGCTCTTAGCGCTGGAGTTCGAGTATCTGGGCGAACTGGATATAGACTTCGATTTAACTATCACAGGATTTGAAACCGCAGAAATTGATCTGCTAATCGAGCACGTGAATGATGAGCCGGATCCGGCAGACGACATTCCCCCGCCTGACCTAGAATATAACGCTGTAACGCAGATGGGAGATCTTTGGCTATTGGATGGCCACCGTGTCTATTGTGGAGATGCGACAGAATCTAACAGCTATGTTCTTCTGATGGGCAGTGACCGCGCTCAACAGATATTTACAGACCCACCCTATAATGTGCCTGTGAATGGTCACGTCTCAGGCTTAGGTAAAACCAAACATCCAGAATTCGTGATGGCCAGTGGTGAGATGTCCCAGGAACAATTCACGAACTTTTTAAGCCATTTTATTGAGCACCTAATCAGTTACTCCAGTGATGGCTCAATGCACTACATCTGTATGGACTGGCGCCACCTCCCCGAATTACTAACCGCAGCTCAAAGCTATGATGAGTTTAAAAATTTGTGCGTTTGGGTGAAAGACAATGCTGGCATGGGCTCTCTCTATCGCTCCCAACACGAAATGGTACTAGTTTTTAAGAACGGTACAGCACCCCACATTAACAATGTAGAACTGGGCAAGTACGGCAATTACCGAACCAATGTCTGGCAATACACCGGCGCCAACAGCTTTCATGGATCACGAATGGATGATCTTGCTATGCATCCAACTGTGAAGCCGGTAGCCATGGTCAAAGATGCCATCCTGGACTGTTCGAATCGTGGCGATATCATCCTTGATCCCTTTGGGGGTAGTGGTACTACGCTAATTGCTGCTGATCAGTGTAGACGCCGTGGGTATCTGATGGAACTGGACCCGCACTATGTCGATGTAATCCTCCAACGGTACCAAGTGCTAACCGGTGTTGAACCTGTTCATGAGCAATCTGGCTTGTCATTTTCCGATGTTTCAAATCTCAGGCAAACCTGTGCACAGGAGCTGGGAGAAGATACTACAGCTTCCCCTATTGCTTGTGAGTTGGCGATTGATGGCATGGAGGAATGTAATCATGAGTAAGGAATATGAAATTGGATTCGGCAAGCCACCAAAGGATACGCAGTTCAAACCTGGAAGCCTGTCTCTTATACACATCTGACGCTGCCGACGATCTACTCTGTGT
>OLHJ01000171.1_pt1 | contig 24355 bp, 20 predicted proteins | sample 1609491 | NCBI WGS metagenome assembly OLHJ01 (sample SAMN05416861, study PRJEB24817) | seawater metagenome | isolation source: Sea water | place: Canada:Atlantic | collected 2013-11
GAGATGCTCAGGAGTCTCGTGGGCTCGGAGATGTGTATAAGAGACAGGTTTAAGAAACTTTTCAGGAACTCTTTGTACTTGTTTAAGTAGCTCAAAGACATATTGTATCTTCTGTTTTACCTTGTCGTCTTGGTCTCGATAAAATTCAATGAAGTGATTTTCAAAGAATATGATTTTTCTAACCATATGACAAAGTTAACTTAAAAGATAAATTTTCAAAAAAACATTATGGAATAGCATTGGAAGAACAGTACTGCGTTAAGGATAGCAGCGGTACCCCTCACCCTTCGGCTCCGCTCAGGGGGCGAGGGAAGGAGTAAAGGGAGTTGTCCCATAAATAAATCATCTGTGATGCAATTATTTATGAGGATTCTCGGAAATTTATCAAATCACAGATTTGAAATTTCCGGAATCTGACCCGTAGGGGAACGCCCAGAAAACAAAAAAGCCCCTAACTTACGTTAGAGGCTTTCTGTGATTTATTAGCATCTTACCAGATGTAAACTCTATCTTCTGGTGCAATATACATGGTATCGTTTTCTGAAATTTCGAACACGGTATAGAATGCATCTAAGTTTCTTAATGGCATGTTAGCTCTATACATACCCGGAGAGTGCGGGTTAGTATTTACCTGGCTTCTTAAAGCTTCATCTCTGTACTTGGTTCTCCAAATAGTACCCCAAGACATAAAGAATCGTTGCTCAGGAGATAAACCATCAATAGGTTCAGACTTACCGTTAGCGGCAAAATCAGCTTGTAAAGCATCCCATGCTAGGTTAACTCCACCTAGGTCTCCAATGTTTTCACCTAAAGTAAGTTGACCGTTTACAAATAAACCTGGAAGAGGCTCTAATGCATCAAACTGTGCAATTAACTTTTCGCCTCTTTTTTCGAAAGCCGCTTTGTCTTCTGGAGTCCACCAGTTAACCATGTTTCCTTCGCTATCAAATTGTGCCCCTTGATCATCAAATCCATGAGAGATTTCATGTCCAATTACCGCACCAATACCCCCGTAGTTTACCGGAGCATCTGCGTTGAAATCAAAGAAAGGAGGTTGTAAAATAGCTGCTGGGAAAACAATCTCGTTCGCTAACGGATTGTAATATGCATTTACCGTTTGAGGAGTCATTCCCCATTCAGACTTATCTACTGGCTCATGTAATTTGGCTACTTCATCTCTAAAGTTCCAGTTTTTAGCGGCCATTGCATTGCCTGCATATGAACCACCTTGCGCTACTGTTTTCACCACTAAAGAACTGTAATCTTTCCATTTGTCAGGATATCCAATCTTTACGGTAAAGCTGGCTAGTTTTTCTTGCGCTTTCACTTTGGTATCTGGAGTCATCCAGTCTACATTGTCAATTCTAACTTTCATAGCTGCCAAGATGTTGTCTACCATTGACTTTGCCGTTGCTTTAGCTTCTGGCGGGAAAACTGCATCTACGTATAATTTACCAATAGCTTCACCTACGTAGCGATTAGTAGAACCTAATACTCTTTTCCAACGGTCACGCATAGAAGTAGTACCGGATAACTCTGTTCCGTAAAAGTCAAAGTTGGTTTGAACCATCTCGGCATTTAAGTAACCAGCATAGTTTGACATGGTTTTGTACGTCAAATAGTTTTTCCAAAGTGCTACATCATTAGCTACTAAAATTTCTTCCATTTTCTGGATGAATTTAGGTTGCATCACAATGAAAGTATCTACATCCGCAATACCCATTCCGCTGAAATACTTAGCCCAATCAATAGATGGAGCCAATGTACTTAAATCAGCTAATGCGTATGGATTGTATTGCTTTTGTAAATCTCTACTTTCGGTAGAGTTCATAGAAGCAGTTGCTAAATTGTACTCTAATTGGTAAATAGCTTCTGCCTGTGTTTTTGCTTCTTCGGCAGTAGTGCCTTTGATTTGAAGCATATTTGCAATAAACGCTTTGTACTTACCTTGAAGAGCTACTGATTTTTCATCGTCTTTGGTATAGTAATCACTATCGGGTAAACCTAATCCGTCTTGCGCTAAGTAAGCCGCTTTCACGTTTGAGTTTTTTACGTTAGGGAAAATGGCAAATCCAAAGAAAGAACCTCCGCCATACGTTTCTTCATATGCCAAGTAGTTAATTAAATCTTTTTTATTTGCAATGGCATCAATTTTCGAAAAGAATGGATCTAAAGGAGTTAGACCTGCTTTTTCGGCAGCAGCGCTATCCATACCTACGGCATAATAGTTAGCGGCTTTCTTTTGGTCGCTGTCTTCGGCATATTTAGAACTAGAAGAAGCCGTTTCCAGTACTTCTAAAACTGTTTGATTATTGTTTTCACGTAACTCGTTGAATGAGCCCCAAGAACCTTGGTCGCCTGGAATTTCCGTGTTTTTAACCCATGAACCGTTAACGTGCATGAAGAAATCGTCTTGCGCACGATGGTTTTCATCCATATTGGCAAGGTTTAAACTGGTGTTTGGAGCTGCCAGAGCAGTCTCTTCCTTTGGTTCAACCGCCTTGTCGGACGCACAAGAAGCGGTTAAGGCAACCAATGGAAGAATAAATAATGATTGTTTGAAATTCATGATTGTTGTTTTTAAAGGTGCCGAAAATAGTTCATTTTATATGTTTTTTAAGGTTTATTGTGAAAGGCGCTTAATATAAGGGATTAGCGGTGTATTAAATAGAAAAACATCAGACAATTAGAATTGAAAAGAGGTCTAAGTCTTACACTACCGCGATGTCGTTAAAATTTACTCTGTAAATTTTTCTTCAGGAACGCAATCAAGCTCTACCGAGTTGATTATTAAATTTCATTCTGAAATTTTGAGCTTCACTCAGACTAACACGGCACAAAAAGAACCTCAAAATTTTTCAATCCTAGTATTAATCTAACGATGATTCTTTCGGAAAACTTTCTGGGCAATTGCAAAAAAAAATACGTAACCCAATTTTGAATGGCTATTTTTGAGAACATCAAACCATATTGTACATGAATTCACAGAAAAGAGAAATTCCTACCATTGTTATATTAGCTGCAATAGTTATTGTTTTAGGAGGCGTAATTTACTCTTCAGAGATTGTTACGCAGTTTTTAATGGCCTTGTTTATTGCGGTTATTGCTTCAAAACCGGTGGGTTATTTAGAGAAAAAAGGTGTGCCTGGAGCGGTGGCCGTAGGAATTGTAATTGTAGTCATTGTTGCGGTAACTTCTTCTTTGGGTGGTTTGATTGGAACTTCGGTGGCTCGTTTCTCATCTAACCTAGATGCCTATGATACCAAAGTAACATCAGGGTTACAATCGGTATTTGCATTGGCCCATGATTTTGGTTTTAATATTTCTACCGAAGGGTTACTTAGTGCTATAAGTCCCGGAACGGTAATGAATTTTACTGCTGGACTTTTAAATGGTTTAGGAAGTTTGATGGGGAATATGGCTATGATTTTATTAATTGTAGCCTTTATGTTAGGCGAAACTTCTAGTTACGGTGTTAAGCTGAAAGCAATTGTGGTGAACCCAGATGTATCTATGGTTGGAATTACTACGGCAATGAATCAAATTAATCAGTATTTGGGGATTAAAACTTTAACCAGTTTAGCTACGGGGTTAATTGTAGGTATTTTATTATGGGCTATAAAGGTGGATTTCCCGTTTATGTGGGGATTGATTGCGTTTTTAATGAATTACATTCCCAACATTGGGTCCATTCTGGCCGCTATCCCGGCTATGTTGATGGCTTTTATTAATCTAGGTGGAGCAGGTGTTTTATGGACGGCAGGAATTTATTTGGCCGTAAATATGATTGTAGGGAATATTGTAGAACCTAAAATTATGGGTAAGGGATTAGGTATTTCTACACTGGTCGTTATGTTGTCTTTGATTTTTTGGGGTTGGATACTAGGAACCATAGGCATGTTCTTATCCATACCGTTAACCTTAGCTGCTAAGATTGCGTTTGAGTCGCAAGAAAGCACACGATGGATTGCTGTTCTATTAGGAACAGAAGAAGATGCTAAAAATATACTTCGAGAAAGGGGAGAGGAGGTGTAATCCTATGTTTGAATTACACCTACGTTATATCTTTCAGTAACAGGTTTGTTATTGGCCATTTCAATTCCCATAGAAACCCATTTGCGGGTGTCTACTGGATTGATAATAGCGTCTAACCACAATCTACTTGCCGCGTAAAACGGAGTAGTTTGTTCATCGTATCTGTCTTTAATTTTATTGAATAGGGCCTCTTCCTCTTCCTTAGTGATTTTTTCACCTCTAGCTTTTTTACTACTTACTTCAATCTGTAATAAAACTTTAGCTGCTTGTGAACCACCCATTACCGCCACTTGTGCAGATGGCCATCCTACAATTAATCGTGGATCGTAAGCTTTACCACACATAGCATAGTTTCCTGCGCCATAAGAGTTACCCACCACAATGGTAAATTTAGGAACCACAGAATTAGACATCGCACTCACTAGTTTGGCGCCATCTTTAATAATACCTCCATGTTCAGAACGAGATCCTACCATAAATCCGGTAACATCTTGTAAGAATACTAAAGGAATTTTCTTTTGGTTACAGTTCATAATAAAGCGAGCTGCTTTATCGGCCGAATCCGAGTAAATCACTCCACCAAACTGCATTTCGCCTTTTTTACTTTTTACCAGTTCACGTTGGTTAGCTACAATTCCTACGGCCCAGCCGTCCATTCTAGCGTATCCAGTAACAATACTTTTACCGTAACCTTCTTTGTATTCGTCAAATTCAGAATCATCTACTAATCGTTTGATGATTTCACGCATTTCATAAGGTTTGGTATTTGTGTCGGGTAGGATACCAAAGATTTCATTGGCATCCTGTTTTGGCTCCTTAGGTTCTTCACGATTAAAGCCCGCTTTTTCAGAGTCACCAATTTTACCCATCATTCGTTTAATACGATCTAATGCATCTTGATCATCGGTACACTTGTAATCTACCACTCCCGAAATTTCGGTTTGCGTAGTTGCACCTCCTAAAGTTTCGTTATCAATGTCCTCGCCAATAGCCGCTTTTACTAAGTAAGATCCAGCTAAGAAAATAGAACCCGTTTTATCTACAATCATAGATTCGTCACTCATAATAGGTAGGTAAGCACCACCTGCCACGCATGAACCCATGATAGCCGCAATTTGGGTAATCCCTTGACTTGACATCACGGCATTGTTTCTAAATATTCTACCGAAATGTTCTTTATCCGGGAAAATCTCGTCTTGCATGGGAAGAAAAACACCTGCACTATCTACTAAATAGATTATAGGTAGGTTGTTCTCCATAGCAATTTCTTGCGCTCTTAAATTCTTTTTTCCAGTAATAGGAAACCAAGCACCCGCTTTTACCGTAGCATCATTGGCTACCACAATACATTGTTTTCCTGAAACATATCCAATGCGTATAACTACGCCACCGGCCGGACAACCACCGTATTCTTTATACATACCGTTTCCGGCAAAAGCACCAATTTCAATTTGGTCTTTATTGGAATCCATCAAGTAATCTAAACGCTCTCTAGCTGTAAGTTTACCTTGGGCATGTTGTTTGGCAATTCTTTTTTCACCGCCACCTAAGTAGATTTCTTCAAGTCGTCTATTCAGGTCAGAAACCTTTCTACGATTTCTATCCTCATTTAAATTGAAAGCAAGTTCTTCTTTTTTGGTCATGATGCGTGAATTTTGAGCGTCAAATATAGGGTGAACCAAGGGTAGGTTCCAATAAGAATAGAAAGTGATTTAGCCTATTACAGCTCCAATTTCAATAAATAACTTTCTAATTCAGGTCCCAAATTAAAAAGACCATCTAAAATACTCAAGTCGCGTTCAAACGGTTTATTGTATGAAAAAACTTGCTGATATTCTGGAAAAGAGGAACTTAATGGATGCCCATTTTTGCTAGAGTAAAGCGCTCTATGATCGCCCGCTTTTATGGGTAAGGGGTGATCCAGGATCGAGGTTGAATTTGAAATTTCTAAACACATCAGAATCGTTTGGTGAAATTCCAGGTTGAATTGCCATAGGGAATCGTAGGTTTTTTCGTAAAACGGAAGAAACAGATGCTGATAAAATTCAAAAAAGGGAGACGATTTATACGCAGATTCTAAGGTCTTCCAATGGTTGCGTTGCCAGGGTTCAATGTTAGAAATTTGTGCATCTTGCATTGGGTTTTTAGCACTTTTTCCATCTACAGGAATCGATAATGCGATAACACCGTTGGCTCCAAAAACGCGCGCCCGGCTTCTATAGTTTTGTTTCGTAAAATTCTCGAAAGGATCTAAAATACCCTCTTTTTGAATAAATTGCGCGTAATAGGAAATAGGCGCAGCATACAGAAGTGGAAAAATAGAATCGCTATTCATGACTTTTACTTAGCTAAAAAGGTGCCAAAAGTAGGGTCTTAATCCTAATCAATATCATATTTCAGATAATTAATATCTGCTACCTTAGTTTCGTTAAATTAAGTGGAACCAAAAAAATATTTAGTTATGAGCAGTGAAGTAGCCCCAGTTGTTGAAAGAGTTTATGTAAAAGATTTAAGTTTTGACCACGAACTTTGGGATAACGAAATGAAGTTTTATAGAAATGAACTTGAAATCTTTGAACATAGATTAGAACAAGATGTTGTTCGCTTAACCGATAAGGAAGCCCTTCGGAAATTAGAACATTTCCAAAATCAATTTATCCGCCAAAATGAGGTATTAGACATTTTAAACAAAAAAGTACGTCAAAATAGAAAAGCAATTGGTCGTGAATCTATTGAAGGTTCTGTATTTCACAATTCTGTAACCATGGAGAAATACAAAGCGTTACGTTCAGAATTTGAGGTGTTTGAAAAAATTTACTTTGATCTGAAAAAAGAATTTGTTGATTTCAACCACAAGCATTTTTAGGGAGAATACACGCATAAATAATAAGAAGCCTTTGAGTTTGCTCAAAGGCTTTTTTTTGCGCACTATTTGGGTACTCGATGCCCACAAAAAACTAGATTTGTTTAAAATTTGAATTATGATTTCCTTGCACATAGAAAGACAAGCCACTTATTCACGAGCTCAATTAGTTTTACGACTATTATTCGGGTGGTTGTACATCGTTTTACCGCATTTGATTCTATTGTCTTTTGTGCTGTTGTGGGCGAAGATTCTTTGGCTTTATGCTACCTTTTACATTTTATTGAAAGGAGAGTATCCAATTAAAACGAAGGAATATTTAATCCATGGAATGAGGTGGTTAAGTAGAGTGCATGCCAGTGCATACAATCTTACAGATACGTATCCCAAGTTTGGTTTGAACCCGGAAGTGGATTATTTGAAATTGGATTTTGAAACCAAAGAGCCCATTGATCGTTTATCGGTCTTAGTGAGGTTCATATTGGGTTCTGTTTTGCTTATCCCGCATGTGTTTATTTGGTCGTTTCGTAATTTATGGAATAGTATCCTGGTTTTTGTGGCCTTTTGGGTGGTTTTGTTTACTGGAAAGTATCCAGAAAAGTGGTTTGATTTTCAAGTAGGAACCTTGCGGTGGTTATTGCGTATTGTTGGGTATCAGTTATATTTGGTAGATCAATATCCTCCTTTTACTGGAAACGAATAAAAAATGAAAGATCAATACCTAGACATTAATAAAGCTTCTTGGAACAAAAGAACAGAAATTCATTTTGATTCCTCTTTTTATGATAATGAATCCTTTCTAAAAGGCAGAAATTCATTGAATGAAATAGAACTAAATATTCTTGGAGATTTAAACGGAAAAAAAGTACTGCATTTACAATGTCATTTTGGGCAAGATACCCTTTCATTAGAAAGATTGGGAGCCGAGGTAACGGGTGTAGATTTATCGGATGTGGCGATTGAAAAGGCCAATGTATTAGCTTCAAGGCTAGATTCTAAAGCTCGTTTTATTTGTTGTGATGTGTACGGGTTGAAAGAGGTGCTGGATGAAAAATTTGATGTGGTTTTTACCAGTTACGGAACCATTGGTTGGCTGCCAGATATTAACAAATGGGCTTCGGTGGTTTCACATTTCTTAAAACCAAAAGGTCAATTTGTATTTGCTGAATTTCATCCTGTAGTTTGGATGTTTAACGATGATTTTTCAAAAGTGGAATACCGCTATTTTAATGATGAAGCCATTGTGGAAATACAAGGGTCTTATACCGATGGAACGGAAGATTTGTGTACTAAAAATGTTTCTTGGAACCATGGTTTGGGAGAGGTGATTAATGCATTGATTGGAGTAGGGATTCAAATCTTGGATTTAAAAGAGTATGATTATTCACCATACGATTGTTTTTCAGGTACTCAAGAAATGGAGCCAGGGAAGTTTATTATTGAAAAAATGGGGCGAAATATGCCCATGGTTTATTCCATTTTCGGACAAAAAAAGCCCTGAAACCCTGAACGTTTCCGTGCCAATTATTAAGTTCACACCATAATTCAACTACTTCAGCCCAAATAGTTAAAGAAATTGCAGATATTTTGATAGTTCTACTACTTTCGCGCACAGGGAATTATTAATCAAAAACTGCAATTATGAGAAAATTCACACTATTTCTTATTTTCGTTCTTTTGGGAATTGGTCAAGCTGTGATGGCGACCACTTATACAACTACCGGTAAAAACTCTTGGTCACCAAGTACACCAGGAAGAAATTTGAACTCTTCTGACGACTTTGTCATATCTCACGAGGTGATTTTGTATGGTCTTAATCTTCAAAATGGCGGAAGTATTTCCGTAAGGTCAGGAGGTGAACTAAAATTTAAATGGAGCGCCTCTTTTCAATCAGGTTCAACTGTGACTGTTGAACCAGGCGGGGAGTTGAATATCACACAAATAACATTAACAAACTATTCTGAGAATTTTGAAGTTTCGGGTGATTTAAATACCACGAATGGCACAATGGCAAACTATTCTCCAGGAGAGTTTAGATTTAGTTCAGGTGGAACATGGTATATGAACCAGTTTACTTTGGTCAATTACAGTTCATTGGTTATTAATGAAGATGCTAGTTGGAAGAATGGAACCGTAAGCTTTGCTTCAGGAACAGTTGAAATTAATAGTGAGGTGGAAATTAAAAATTTGACACTTCAAAATAACGCCTCGCTGATAGGATATGGTCAAATTGATATCGCAAATGGTAATGCCACATTTTCTAGTAATGGCGACATTAATGGATGTACAGGGCAAAGCTGTATACCCCCGGCAACAATAGGGTCTATTACCTACCTGGCTGCGCCTATTGGAGGAGGAAGTACTTTTACACCGTATACGGGAGGGGCTTTGCCTTCAACGACCTGTAATACTACTGTACAAGCTGTTGCAGATATGATCATACCCGCAGATATGGTCATTGGAGATTTAATCATTTCTCCAGGGGTAACTGTTACTGTAGAGGAGGAAAAAACATTAACGGTGTGTAGAGCGATTGCCAATGAAGGTATCTTTCTTATTGAGAATAAAGGGTCTTTAGTACAAAACTCCGTAAATGATGAAAATTCTGGAAACGGTGTGTATAAAATTGTAAGAAATGGAACGGCCTCTAGTTCAGAATATAATAGTTGGAGTTCTCCCCTTCAAGCCGCTGAATTAAGTGAAGTATTTAAGTTTTCTAATCCATGTGATGTTTATACGTTTGATGCCTTTTCACAATCTTGGTTATACGACTATCCAAATGGGTACAGTACAACTTGTAATGGGAATAGTGTTACTTTTAATACATCTTTCATTATAACTGGTGCAGATGGGGTTATGGATGTGGGTAGAGGTTATTTTGTTCCTGGATCGAGTGCTAATAATAGAGTAATTGAGGGTAAGGTAAACAATGGAGATGTAACAATTAATTTGCATGAAACTTCTTTAGGTAATAAACCGGACTGGAATTTGGATGACTGGAACCTAGTGGGTAATCCATACCCATGTGCTATTGATTTGAATGCTTTTTATGCCGAAAATAGTGGGGTTATTGCTGGAGGTTTTCATTTCTGGGTAGACGATCAACAAAATGGTACGGATTATCACCAATCAGATGATTATGCGGTATTTGCAAATAATGTGGGTACATCGGCAAATGGAGGTACTGCCACTCGATATGTTGCCACGGCTCAGGCCTTTTGGGTATACGCTTTATCTGATGCGCCTTTGAAATTTACAAATGCCATGCGCGTAACAGGTAACAATGCAGATTTATTTAAAACCGAAGAGGAACCGGAAGAGGTATTTGTTTACTTAGATATTACTAATGACTCTTTAAATTTTAATCAATGTGCGGTAGGGTTTAACAAAGAATCTACCAACGGTTATGATATTAAAAGTGATGCCGTTAAAGGTGAAGCAGGAACAGGAATTACAATAGCTTCTTTAATTGATGGCAATCCATATACGATTCAGGCTATTGAGGAAGTAACCGATAATAAGTCGTATGCTGTTTCCTTACAGGTTTCTTCCAATAATGCTGGGTTACATACTATTAGTGCTTCTCGACTTCAAAACGTAGGACCTAATGTACATGTATACCTAGTGGATAAGACGCTGAATCAGACAATAGATATTAAAATGAATCCGTATACCGTTCATTTGGACACGGGATTATATTCCTCACGTTTTCTATTAAAATTTGAAAATACTGGTACTACAGTTGGTACTAATGAAATTGAGGCTGCTAGCAATCTAAAAGTGTTTTCTCAAGGAGAATTTTTAGTTGCTCAATTGTTGGGGCATGGGGAAATGGAAACTATTACAGTATATGATCTTCAAGGAAAAGAGTTATTGAGAAATACTCATATTAAAAATTCGGTTTATCAGATGCCTATTGATAACTTGTCAAATGGAGTTTATTTGATAAAAGTAGTTACCCAAAAGGGAGAACAAATCACTACCAAAGTATCGGTGGTTAGATAATAAACTGCTTTAAGGCAATAAAAAACCGATGTAGTTGCAAGTCACATCGGTTTTTTTATGCTTAATTATTTAATTCTTTATGGCTATACCCGAAATCTCAACGTTGACCCCTTTGGGAAGTTTACTAACTTCAACTGTTTCTCGTGACGGATAGTTTCCAGTAAAATAGCTTCCATATACTTCATTTACATCGGGAAAGTCATCCATATTGGAAAGGAAAATGGTGCATTTTACCAAGTCAACGTAGCTTAAGCCTGCTTCTTCCAGCACCGCACCTACATTCTTCATTACTTGATGAGTTTCCTCCTTGATGCTTTTAGATACTACTTCACCAGATTCAGGATGAAGAGCGATTTGACCGCTCATGTAAAGCGTGTTGTTTGCTAATATTGCTTGGTTGTACGGTCCAATTGGAGCTGGGGCCTTTTCGGTTTTTATGGCTTTATTCATGAGGGATATTTTCAAAATCTTCGGTTGCTAAGTGCTCTAATACCATTTTTAAAACAGCAGAAAACTCATCAATTTGTCTTGGGATTTCCCCTAGCTTTTTTTGGTTTTTAGAATTTAGTTCAATTTCCAGAATTAAATCCGACAATGAAGTAACTCCAATGGTTCGGATAGAAGATTTTAGTTTATGCGCTTTTTTTGAAGTTTCTTCCCAATCATCATTTTTTGCAAATTCCTGCATTTCTGCCGAGTCTACCGGAGCAAATTCAATAAAAGTATCCACGAGTTCTTTCATGAAATCTGTATCGCCATATACCATTTCACTTAATATGGATAAATCATAAAGACTAGAAGACATGCGCAAAATTTTGTGTGTCACAAACTTAACATTTCGGCACAGAAAAAGATATTGTTACCTTCTTTTTTTTCCAGACCTTTTCCTTTTCTCCTCTTTTTCCTTTTTTTCTTGAATAAGCCGTTGTTGTTCTTCTAAATAAGCTTCTGCCTGACGAAGATCTACTTTTCGATTATAATTGAACGCGGTGACAAAAGCATCCTTTACTCCAACATCTTTTACTAATTCTAAATAAAAGCGTGCTTCCGTTACATTATCAAAATCACCAATGGTTAAATAAGTCCAATTTTCGTCTACAATCTCATTAATACTATCTAATTCAACAAATAAATAAGCCAAGTCATCAGGTATGGTCTCACTCTTAAAAGCACCTACTTGAACGGTGAAAAATACTTTGCCTACGAGTTCATCGTCAATAGGTTTATAGTCCATATTTACCACCTTTTCCCCAAATTTGGTTTTGTCTTTTACGTTCACTACAAAAGCATCGGGGTAGCCAGCTTCTTTCACAACTTCTAACAGTCTTTCAGCGACTAATGGATGCACAAACTTACCAATGATATAGCGATACACACCATTCTCGTCAATATAAACCTCTACGTTTTTTACCCCCGTAAATTCCCAGGTATATTTAGGGGCTAAGGTAGCACCAATTTGAACACCATAAGTAGGTTGTTTATTCGTATAAGTGATGCTTTTTGTACTTACCCAATGCTCCTGTTCTTCTTTCTGGTAAACAATTAATTCAGCCGAGTCTATTGGAATTTCTCGCTTATGACACTCTCTATGATAACGTTGTCCTTCTACCAAGTAAAATTCATTGGAAAAAGAATATATGGAGTAAAACTTATTCAGGGTTCCAATGGTTTGACTACAATTTCCGTTTAAACTATACGCCATCAGTAAGTAGTAATAAACATACTCAGATACATTACGTTCATGAAAACTTCTTTTTTTATAATTGGGGGAGTACTTATCGGCTGCTTTTTCAAGTAGGTAAATAGCGTAGTTTAAGTTAGTGTCTAATCTAGTGTAACTCTGACCTAGTAAATAGGCCAGATTCATATTGGTAGAATCTCTTTGATATAATTCATGCAAGGCAATAGAGGCTTTTTCAATTTTGTTTTGACTCAAATCAAGTATGGCTTGGTTAAAGGCTTCCTCCGCAGGTTTAATTTGAGAGTTAACCCCGGTCATATTAAAAAGGAAAGCGATTCCAATAAGAAAGGCTCGTGTCAATGTTGTTTTTCGGATGGAGTTATTCATAATTAATTGCCAACAAAAGTGTAAATAGTGTACCGCAAATTACATTCAATTTCATAGTGGTAGGCAACAAGCACATGAATATTTCAACAGGGTTCTATTAACAAATCCTAAAGTGCTTTAATCTAATATTAACCAGAAATTGGAATCAAAAAAACTACATTTGTGTAAACTAAAAATATAAAAATGAAAAAGCTTATTGTACTATTTGCCTTCGCTTTAACTGTAATTGGAGGTATTGCTCAGGAATCCGACTTAGACCCAAAATTTGCGTCTTACATGATTGAAACCGAAAGAAGAACAGTATTTGTTCAGAATATGAATTTGAATGAGGCGGATGCGAAAATTTTCTGGCCAATATTTGATGCTTTTGAAGCGGAGCTGTTAACTTTAAGAGAGCAAGGCATTGAGAATTTAAAGAAGTATGGTGAGCAATATGAAAAAATGACAGACGAACAGGCTTCCGTTTTAATGAAAAGTATGTTGACGAATGAAGTTAAAAGAAGCAAAATACGCAAGAAATATAATAGCAAGTTTACCAAGGCTCTAGGTGGAAAAGTTGCTACACGTGTAATGCAATTGGATTCTATAGTATCTATGGTATTGAGGTTATCTATTTATGATGAATTACCATTAGTGGGTGATTTAAACTAGAAATAGAAATAGTATTTTAAAAGGGGCTTAGGCCCCTTTTTTTTTGACCATAAACTATCCCAGTTTACCAGAAGTGTACTTTTGGTAATAATACCATTTACCCAAAAAATGAATGAGTTTGGCTACGATACTAGTATAAATAGCGCCCGTTACGCCTAGTATTGGAATTAAGGCAATATTACCCGAAATATTGATGACCGCTTCTGTAACCTGAACATTACGTAGTTCTTTACCTTTAGATTTAGCCATTAAAAAATTAAAAGGTTGATAAAGTCCTTGAAAGAAAAAGGCAATTGATAACCCCGTAATGTATTGTGGTACTTCAGAAAAATCTTCACCGAAAAAGAATAATACGAGCCATTTGGAGGTGAAGAATAGAAAAACTACCGAGCCTAAAAGCCAGGCGGTGTTGAATAAGAAAACTTTTTTTGGTATTCTGTCTTGCTTAGAAAAATCTTTAAAAAGCGCATTACTAAGCGCTTGGCTACCCATAATCATAGGAGAGGCAATGATGGTGGCCAAAGTGTAAAACCCATTCACGGTAGTATTGATGAAATACGAAATAAAAATTTCATCAAGTTTAAAAGTACTTTGATTAGCCGTGTTTCCTATGTAAAATGGAAATCCATAAGACTTCACTTTCCTCCATAGCACTTGGAAATTAAACCGAAGATTTTGATAAGAAGGGTTGAATTGACGGTAAATAACCCAAAAGGAGATGATTAGTGTAATTAGGTTAAATGCAATCGCATCCAACACGGATAACTTTCCATACACTCCCAACACCAAAAGGGCGGTAACGAATAGAAATTTGGCTACATTGTCATAAATAGGAACAATTTGAACTTTATTTGACCCTACGGATAAAGCTTCAATAAGAGCCCGAGTAGGAATTACGATGGCCAAAGGAGCTACCGATCGGAAAATCCAACCCATATTAATTGGGAACCAATGGTCTAAAAAGAAAGAAATTACCCAAATAAACGCTCCAAACAAAATACCTACAATAAGGTTTATGATAAATCCCAGGCCAAAGAATTCTCTTTCCTTTTCATGATCTGTAGTTTCAGCAATCACTACCTGTAGCGAGGAAAAAAAGCCTAGACGAAAAAAGAGCACAGCTAATCCAGTAACAGAACCAAAGAAGGCGTACAGACCATATCCTTCAGGACCTAGAAATCGAGTTTGGATGGTTTTAATACCAAATCCAATTCCTACCATTGCAAGTTGGGCTCCAAAGAGTATTCCTGTTTGTTTTGCTGTTTTAGATTGTAATATTTTCAATGTATTCTTAAGTATCAAAAACGAAAGTAACCAAATCACCGTATTGGATAGGGAGTTAACTCTAAATGTTACCAGATGTTGTAGAATTACTGAAATATTTTAATGTAAAATATTGAATCTTAAGGGTGTAAAATGTATCAAAAAAAAAGGTGAAAATAATTGTGAAAAACGCTGTTCAATTTTCTTAAAAAAATTACTTTTGCCGTCCAATATTTGGTGATTGTAGCTCAGTTGGTTAGAGTATCGGTTTGTGGTTCCGAGGGTCGCGGGTTCGAATCCCGTCTTTCACCCAAAAAAAAGGTCTTACATTGTAAGACCTTTTTTTTTACCCAAACAAAAAAAGGGGATCACGAAGTAATCCAATTTTGATCCAAGAAAAATTGCAATTAATCAATACCTAAAACAGGTGCAGCCGATGGTTAGATTTGGATTAGAGTTACGAAGTTTATTTTTTTCATTAGAAGTCTAATCCCAATCAATCAAAACTCACCTATTCGCTTCCATAGTTCACGTTCTTATTCTAACCCACCTGATTTCAACTTAAATTACATGCAAAATGAAATTTTATCAAAACTTAAACCAGAGTTCACCGATGTTAGGATTCGAATTACAACAAATAATCACTAATCGGAATAAGCTTTCTTAAACAAGCAGGAAGTAGCTCTTTGCCAAGAGCTATTGTACCAATTAACTAAACTACTATGAAAATAATTAACTATTTCTTCTATTGACTTATGCAGTTAATAGCGTTTACGTGATTTATAAAGCTTGATGGTAGACACTTCTGACTTAAAGAAAACCACTCGAAAGAATTTAATTCTTATCAGAGTTATTGCTTTTAAATATGCCTGTTAAAAAAGTTTGAAAACCCGTGAATAAACCCCTTGTAAATGACTTGATATTACATTTGAATAGGTTAATTTTGGCGCTCAAAATTTTGATAAATCATACAAATGAGTATTCTAGTAAATAAAGATTCAAAAGTTATTGTTCAAGGTTTTACTGGTGGTGAAGGTACTTTCCACGCTGGTCAAATGATTGAATATGGAACAAATGTAGTTGGTGGTGTAACGCCAGGTAAAGGTGGTCAAGAGCATTTAGAAAGACCTGTTTTTAATACTGTTTCTGAAGCGGTGGCTAAAACTGGTGCTGATGTATCTATCATTTTTGTTCCACCAGCATTTGCAGGTGATGCTATTATGGAAGCTGCTGAAGCAGGTATCAAAGTAATCGTTTGTATTACAGAAGGTATTCCAGTTAAAGACATGATTACTGTCAAAGAATACTTAACAGATAAAGATGCTCGTTTAATCGGTCCTAACTGTCCAGGTATTATTACCGCAGGTGAAGCCAAAATTGGTATTATGCCTGGGTTTATCTTTCAAAAAGGTAATGTTGGTATTGTATCTAAATCAGGTACGTTAACATATGAAGCCGTTGATCAAACTACCAAAGCTGGTTTAGGTCAAACTACTGCAATTGGTATTGGTGGTGATCCAATTATTGGAACAACTACTTTAGAAGCAGTTCAAATGTTTGAAGCTGATCCAGAAACTAAAGGTATCATCATGATTGGTGAAATCGGTGGTAACTTAGAGTCGTTAGCCGCAGCATGGATAAAAGATAACGGTACAAAGCCTGTTGTTGCTTTTATCGCTGGTGAAACTGCTCCAGAAGGTCGTACAATGGGGCATGCAGGTGCTATTGTAAGTGGTGCGGACGATACAGCTACTGCTAAGAAACGTATTTTAAGAGAAGCAGGTGTACACGTAGTAGATTCTCCAGCTGACTTAGGTTCTAAAATGGCGGAGTTGTTAGCTTAATAAGAATTCAAGAATAAGATTAAGCCTTTCATCGTAAGATGAAAGGCTTTTTTTTTGACTCCATTTTTCACTTTTTGTTTAAAACAAAGATTAAGTGTAGTTTAGTAACTTATATTTTTATTCTAGCTATAACTCAAGAACCTCTTTATCAATTATATATGCAAGTGAAAAAAGTAATAGGAACTAGCTTATGTTTTATACTCAGTTTTTTAGCAATTGGTGGTGACCTAAATTATTTAGATTCGTTGAAGTTGGAAGGAGAGTTACTTACGGAACAAAACAATTCGGTCCAACTTTATTCAGTACTTCTTCTTCAATTTGAATATTATACCTTAAATAAGGATACCGCTAATATTGTTAGAACATCTTTTAGAATGGCTGATTTGGATAGAGATGCTGGCGCACACTATCAGGGGTTATTGGTATTAAAAAATTTGGAAAAACAGAAGTTTGATCTTACAGATGGGCAACTTGGGATAGTTTGTATTATCAAAGGATCAATTTATTATGAGCTAAATAAAAAGGATTCTGCAATCCATATAGCAAAAATGGGTTTGAAATATCTAGACTCACAAGAAAAATATAAAAATAAAGCCCTGATATACAATTTGTTAGGTAGTAGTTATCGAGAAATTAATCAAGATTCATCTATTTTTTATGTTCAAAAATCGGCTAATTTACTTTTAGAAAAAGGAGATAGTGCCGAAGCTGTTTTACCATTGATAAATTTATCCATGGTTTATGCTACACGTAAACAATGTGAAAAATCAGTAGAGGTTTTGTTGGCAGCCCTTGATTTACTTGATAAAAAGGATGTTCCAAGTTATCGAAAAATGGCGTATGCCGAATTAGCATATTGCTATATCCAAATGAAAGAATTTGAAAAAGCCGTGACGTTTCTAACTTATAGAGATAGTGTTAATTATGAAATTAATAATTCACAACTGGCATTCATTATAGCGGAAAAGAATAGGGAAATAGAAGAGAAGCAAAAGCAGGAAAAATTACAAAAACTCGAAACAGAAATAAAAATCGCAGCATTAAATGAAAAGAATAAAGTCATTATTTTTTTACTGGGAGGTATTGTAATTGCTAGTCTCATCGGTATCCTATTGTTGTTTTTTAGATTAATTCAAAAGGGACGGGTTCAGAATCGAATTGTAATAGGAAAGAATAGAGAATTGAAGCAACTTAATTCGTTTAAAAACAAAGTGTTGTCCATTATTGGGCATGATATAAGATCTCCTCTTGCACAGGTTATTACCTACCAACAGGCTAAAATTGGTGGTATGGAATTTAGCATGGAGGAGGATGTAAAAATGAATAATGCCATTTTAGCTGCGGGTGAGAGTGGACTTTTAGTACTAGATAATTTATTGGAATGGGCAAATGGTCAGATTGAAGGCCAGAAGTACAATAGAAAAAACGTTAGACTGTGGGAAGCCCTGGAGTTGGTTACCGCACAGTTTTCTTATCAATTGAATGCCAAGGAGATTAAATTGAAATATAGCGCTTGCGAATTAAATTTAGAAACGGATGAAAACCTTCTAACTATCGTTTTTAGAAATTTATTGAGCAATGCAATTAAATTTAGCCCCATTGGTTCTATTATTCAAATATCGTGTGAGGTGGTTGCTAATGAAATGATTTTAAAAGTAACTGACCAAGGTCCGGGAATTTCTGATAGTATTCTAAATTCTATAAGGAAGGGTGATTCTGTTTCCCCTCGGTCTGGATCAATGGGCGAAAAGGGAGCCGGGTTAGGACTCACTCTTACCAGAGATTTTGTGGATCTTTTAGAAGGAAAACTAACTTTTGATATTCCTCCATATGGTGGAACGGTGGCTACAATTAGGTTGAAGGGAAATAAGGCTAGCATCTAATTTTGTTTGTTCTTTTACCCTTGAATTAACTGGAATAATTCACATACTTTTGTCTGATCAAAATTAGAATAATGAAAAAGTATTTATCCGTTAGTTTATTAGTCACCATTGTTTATCTTCCTCTTTCAGGTTTTTCTTGGGGAGCCATCGGTCATCGGGTAGTGGGCCAGGTTGCCATGAATCATATGAGTAAAAAGGCAAACAAAAATGTTATGGCAGCTTTAGGTAAAGAAGATGTGGCAATGGTATCCAATTGGATGGACTTTATTAAATCGGAATCGGATAAACGTCATATGAATGCGTGGCATTATTGTTCTATTAGTGATAACGGTCATTATGAAGGTGCACCTGAAGAAGGTGATGTAAATAAAATGATTAATCAGTTTGTGGAAGAATTGAAGACTAAAAACTTTAGTGTAGATGAGCAATTTGCATTGAAATCCTTGATTCATTTAGTAGGTGATGTGCACCAACCCTTACATGTAGGTAACGGAACCGATAGAGGAGGGAATGATGTGAAATTAAAGTTCTTTTACTCGAAGTCTAATTTACATAGAGTATGGGATAGCGGAATGATTGACAAGCAACAATTGAGCTATACCGAATATGCAAAATGGATTGATGTAACAACTCAGGATGAGGTTGGAAAATGGCAATCAGCCACCGTAATTAACTGGATGGAAGAATCGGTTTCTTACAGAGAGTCTATTTATGATATTCCAGAAGACAAAAACCTTTCGTATAAATACGTTCATGACCATATTCACCAAGTAAACCTTCGTTTGTTACAAGCGGGAGTTCGACTGGCGGGGATTCTAAACGAAATCTACGGCTAATTAATGAGTCAATTGGGTTTAATTGTTGCCGTTGCGGTACTTATTGGATTAGCCTACATACAACTGCTTCGTAGGTTTGACATATACGAAAAGGAACCCTTTAAAGTCTTGTTCGCAAGTTTTGCTGCAGGGGGAGTGGTGTCCATTATTGTAACTACCATTCTGTATTCATTTGTAAGTGTAGAACACACTTTTGCGCAAGCATTTTATAAAGTAGGACTGATTGAAGAGTTGGCTAAGCTCATTACCTTCTTTCTTATCTTTAAAGTGTTTCGCAGACACTTTGATGAAATCGTAGATGGCGTACTATACATGTCGTGTATTGCGCTTGGCTTTGCGGTAATTGAGAATGTATTTTACGCTATGGGATCCGAAACCCCGTTTACCATTTTAGCATTAAGAACATTTACTTCTACCATTGGTCATATGGCTTTTTCGGGTATCATGGGAGTGGCCTTATTTGTCCATTTTCGAGTACAGAGAAATGTGGGTGGAATTATCTTATCTCTTTTAGTGGCAGCTTTTGCTCATGGTATTTACGATGGCGTTTTGTTTGAGCCAGCTTACAGTTGGACCTTCTTTGGGGTGTATTTGTTTGTGGTGTTAGGAGCCGTTTGGGTAATCCGTTTGGTGATGAGTTTTTCTCGCCATAAGAAACCGTTTGCATCCGCTATATTTAAATCTACTTCACAAACTGGAATTTTACATTGTGTTTCGTGCGGAGAAAAACAACAATCGGAACTTTTGTTATTCTGGAAAATTGAAAGTCAAGCCTGCGGTAACTGTGGTCAAATGGATTTTGATTGGGAGGCTTGGAAAAAAATGAACCGCTACTATTTACCCCTTCGTAAATGGAAGAAACAGACAAAGGGTTATCGAAACTCTGGTGAACCGGTTATCCGTTTTGGCGCGTATGATGAGCATATTATCCATGTGTCTACTGAAAGGGTAAGTTGTAAACCAGAAACCTTGGGTATTTGGTTGGTATCGGAAAACCAGAAAGACCGCCAACAATTTCTAAGAAAACCTATTTTAGGTTGGATATTGAAAGGAGTAGGGATACAGTATGTAATGAAATAAAAAAAAAGCCAGTTTGAGATGTCAAACTGGCTTTTTCGTTCTGCGATTAAGCAAACTCTTTAAAATACTTTTCCAGTACCTCAATAATATAATCGTAATGCGATTTGTCTAAACCAGGCCATACCCCAATCCAAAACGAATTGTTCATGATGATGTCTGTGTTTTTTAAGTCTCCAATAACCCGGTAATCTACATCTTTATAAGCCGGTTGCTTAATTAAGTTACCGGCAAATAATAAACGCGTACCAATTTTGTTTTCTTCTAAATACTGAACAATGTGATTACGGTCAATTTTACTGCCTTCCTTAACAGTAATCAAATAACCAAACCATGAAGGATTACTACCCTCTTCAGCTTGAGGTAAAATGAAATCGGACTCAAATGGCTTTAACATTTCTCCCAAAAGCTTATGATTGTATTGACGTGCTTTTACAAACTTGTCTACTTTACGCAATTGACTCAAACCAATAGCGGCTTGCATGTCTGTCACCTTTAGATTAAATCCAACATGCGAATAAATGTACTTATGATCATATCCTTTAGGAAGATCTCCTAATTGCCATGAAAAACGCGTTAAACACGTATTATCAACTCCAGGATCACACCAACAATCGCGGCCCCAATCACGGAAAGAAGTCGCAATTTTTCTAAGTCGAGAATTGTTGATTAACACTGCTCCGCCTTCTCCCATAGTAATATGATGAGCTGGGTAGAAACTTAAGGTGGCTAAATCGCCAAAAGAGCCTGTTTTTTGTCCGTTTAAAGTAGAGCCTAAAGAATCACAATCATCTTCAATTAACCAAAGGTTATGCTCATCGGCAATTTCTTTTAAAACGGCCACGTTAAAAGGGTTACCCAAGGTATGGGCAATCATGATGGCTTTTGTTTTTGGAGAAATAGCTTCTTTTAATTGCTCAATGTTTACGTTATAAGTAGGAATATCTACATCCACAAATACCGGAATACAACCTAACTGAACAATTGGGTTTACCGTAGTCGGAAATCCTGCAGCTACAGTAATTACCTCGTCACCTGGTTTTAATTGACGGTCTTTTAGTTTAGGCGAAGAAAGCGTGAATAACGCCAATAAGTTGGCCGAAGATCCTGAATTCACCAATAAGGCTTTTTTCGATCCAAAATACTCCGCTAATTCCTTCTCCATGGTTTCGCCAAAACGACCGGTGGTTAACCAACCATCCATTGTGGCATCAATACCATAGAGTAAATCGTCCGCTTCAATCCATTTTGCTGAAACTGGAATGTATGATTCACCTGGAACCGGTTTTTTACTTATGTTCAACTTTTCAGTCAACGCTTCTTGTAATGTAGAATCAATGTTTTTATACATGTACTAAAATTAGGTGGACAAAGATGGACTTTGAAAGTGATATTTAAAATTTAAGCTGCTAATAATTGTTAACCAAAGCCCTAATTTTTTGTACTTTATTTCTTACTGGAACGCGGACCCAATTCAATGGCCTCTAAATTTTCAATTTTTCCATTATTTAATTCAAATCGTAGAAGGGTCTTCACCTTATGAAAGCCATGAAATCCTGCGGCCCCTGGATTTAAATGTAGCAGTTGCAATTTCTTGTCGTACAACACTTTTAAGATATGCGAATGTCCGCAGATAAAAAGATCAGGATTTTCTTTGGCTAGCAATTCAGGGATTCCACGATAATAGCGGTTAGGATATCCGCCAATATGGGTGATGACTACTTTAATACCATCCAAAGTAAAGATTTGGTTTTCGGGGTATTGCGCGCGAACTTCATGATCGTCAATATTCCCGTAAACGGCACGTAGCGGTTTAAACTTGGCTAACTCATCGGTCACCTCCGGATTTCCAATGTCACCCGCGTGCCATATTTCATCCACATTTGTAAAGTATTTAAACACTTTTGGGTCGAGGTAACTGTGCGTATCCGAAAGCAATCCTATTTTTGTCATAGATTTGCGAAGGTGGTATTTTTTTAGCAAATCCACGAATATTTTTAGCATATGAAAGTAGATATATTAGCCGTAGGTGTACATCCAGATGATGTAGAATTAGGTTGTTCTGGAACTATTTTAAAGGCCGTTAAAGATGGTAAAAAAGTAGCCGTTTTAGATTTAACTCGCGGAGAGTTAGGTACTAGAGGTACTCCTGAACTACGTCAAGTAGAAGCGCATAATGCGGCTAAGATTCTAGGGTTAACCGATAGAACTATTCTTAATATTGGAGATGGTTTTTTTCAGCATACCAATGAGAATATGTTAGAGATTGCCAAATACGTTCGTCATTACCAACCAGAAGTGGTTTTGGCCAATGCTATGGCAGATCGTCATCCAGATCATGGACGTGCAGGAAAGTTAATTTCTGAAGCGTGTTTTTATTCAGGTTTGCAAAAAATAGAAACCGAATTAAACGGAGAAAAGCAAAAAGCCCATCGACCATCCGCGGTGTATCATTACATTCAAGATCATTATACGGATCCAGATTTAGTGGTAGATGTAACGGATGTGTGGGAAGGAAAAATCAAGTCTATATTGGCGTATTCTTCGCAATTTTATGATCCAAATTCTAAGGAGCCAGAAACTCCAATTTCATCCAAAGCTTTTATGGAATTTATTGATGGAAGAGGTGCCCAGTTTGGACGCTTAATCAATAGAAAATACGGAGAAGGTTTTACCATGGCCAGACCTGCCGGAGTGGCTCAAATTTTAGACGTAATTTAATACACTATGTTAACTACACTACGCGTTTCCAACTATGTGTTAATTGACCGATTAGAGGTTGATTTTAAATCTGGTTTTACCGTTATTACGGGTGAAACAGGTGCAGGTAAGTCCATTATTTTAGGAGCTTTATCCTTAATTTTAGGTGAGCGCGCCAACCTTGCCAGTAAAGGAAACCCAGATAAAAAGATTGTAGCCGAAGGAGAGTTTGATATTCAGAATTATGCATTGGAGGAGTTCTTTACCGCCCATGATTTAGATTATTACCCGGAAAGCACAAATCTGAGAAGAGAAATTATTCCTTCCGGTAAATCACGTGCGTTTATTAATGATACTCCGGTTACTATTTCCGTATTAAAAAAGCTAGGGGAGAAGTTAGTAGATATCCATTCGCAACATGAAAATCAATTGTTGCTAAAGGCAGTTTATCAATTGGCTTTTTTAGATGCTTTTGGAAAGGTGTATAAAGACGTTGCCAAGTTTTCCAATGATTTTTCGAATTGGAAGGCTTTGAGTTTGGAATTAGAAAGCCTAAAAGAGCAGGAGAAAACGGCTCGCCAAGAGGAAGATTATTTACGATTTCAATTATCGGAGATTGAAGAAGCGGAACTAAGCAAAGTAAACTTTATAGAAATTCAAAAGGAGCTAGATATACTTGAAAATGCCGATGCTATTCAAGCTGGTTTACAACAAGCCTCGCATTATGTTGCAGAAGATGAAGTGAATGCTTTAGGGTTATTGAAATCTGCGGTAAGTGGATTAGAAGAGGCAAAGAATTTGAGCAGTACCTATACCGAATTGGCGGAGCGTCTAAATAGTGTGGTGATTGAATTAGATGATATTCATGCGGAAGTAGAATATCAAAGTGGATTGGTGGAAGCCAATCCGGAAAAGGCAGAACATTTAAGAGGTTCTTTAGATAAAGTTAACCACCTTTTACACAAACATAACCTAACAGAAATTAAGGAGCTAGTTGATCTAGAGTCAGAATTAGAACTGTCGTTAAGTAAATTAGATGGCTTTGCAGAAGAAATTGTTTCCACCGAATTAAAGTTGCAATCCTTAGCCTGTCTCTTATACACATCTGACGCTGCCGACGACCTACTCTG
>OLHJ01000172.1_pt1 | contig 24349 bp, 20 predicted proteins | sample 1609491 | NCBI WGS metagenome assembly OLHJ01 (sample SAMN05416861, study PRJEB24817) | seawater metagenome | isolation source: Sea water | place: Canada:Atlantic | collected 2013-11
CGAGATGCTCAGGAGTCTCGTGGGCTCGGAGATGTGTATAAGAGACAGAAATCAATATTAATGAGCTCTCAAATATAGTATGCTTGCATAATAAATACAATAGTCACGATTAAATATCTTCAGGTATTTGCAATATTTTAAGAATTAAGTCGGCTGTCCCACCGTTTTAACCGAGTGAAAATATGTTTGAGAGATAAATAACTTTAAAATGAATACTATTTTAATTGAACGTTTTTTAACTATTCGGAACAGAACAGTAGCAATTTGTGCCCCTTTGCAAATTGAAGATTACGTGGCACAACCTATTGAAGATGTAAGTCCGCCTAAATGGCATTTGGCCCATACTACGTGGTTCTTTGAAACTTTTGTATTAAAGGTAAATTCTGAATATGAAGTTTTCAATGAAGAATATGATTATTTATTTAACTCCTACTATAATAATATTGGAGAACGCGTAAGTAGAGCAAGTAGGGGCAATATAACTCGACCCGGAGTGGAAAATATTTTGGAATACCGCTCTTATGTAAATGATCAAATGGTTTTGTTTATGGAACACATGACCATGGAGCAGTTTCATACATGGAAACCTACCATAGAATTAGGGTTGCAACATGAGCAACAACATCAAGAATTGTTGTGGACCGATTTAAAATATATTTTGGGTGAAAGTCCAATGTTTCCAGTTTATGCCTTAGAAAATCCTATTGATAATTTACTGGAAAAAAATGAAATGAATTTCGTTAAAGTAAAAGAGGGTATTTATGATATTGGATATCAAGGAGACGAATTTCATTTTGATAACGAGAAAGGGGTGCATAAAGTTTTTTTGCATTCGTATGAAATTGGCGATCGATTGGTTACCAATGAGGAGTACATGGAATTTGTGGAAGCCGGAGGATATCAAGACTTTAATTTATGGCATGATGAAGCCTGGCATTGGATTCAAGAAAACAATATAGACTCTCCTTTATATTGGCGTCACATTAATGGGGGGTGGTTTGAGTTTTCATTAACCGGATTAGAAGAAATTGATCCCCACAAAGCGGCTACGCATATTAGTTATTTTGAAGCTTGGGCTTATGCGCAATGGAAGGGAATGCGTTTACCTACCGAATTTGAATGGGAAGTAGCGAGCGATGAATTTGAATGGGGACACCGCTGGGAATGGACAAATAGTGCTTATCTGGCTTATCCCCATTATAAAAAAGCAGCAGGGGCTATTGGCGAATACAACGGTAAGTTTATGGTAAATCAAATGGTATTGAGAGGATCTTCGGTAGCTACTCCTGAAGGGCATTCAAGACCAACGTATAGAAATTTTTGGCCCGCCTCATCAAAAACACAATTTACAGGCGTTCGTTTGGCCAAATAAAAAAGTCAAAACCAATTTATGAGTACTACTACTCAACTATCTCAATTTGCTACAGATACCATGGAGGGATTAAGCAGACCTCAAAAAGTAATGTTATCCAAATATTTTTACGATGCAAAAGGAGATGCCATTTTTCAGCAGATTATGGCTATGCCTGAGTATTACTTGACCCGATCGGAAATGGAAATTTTTCAAACGCAAAAGGATGCTATTTTTAATCAAGTATGTCCGAAGGGGTTGCCCTTTAACCTTATTGAATTAGGAGCAGGAGATGGGTCAAAAACGAAGGTGTTGTTGAAGCATTTTTTGAAAATGGGTATTGACTTTACCTATTATCCCGTAGATATTTCGCAAAATATACTGGATGAATTGGTGGCTATGCTCAAAAATGAGATTCCAGAGTTAGATGTACATCCTTTAAATATGGATTACTTTGAGGCCTTAAAACATATGGAACAGTTTACAGGAAGGAAGAATGTGACGATGTTTTTGGGTTCCAATATTGGTAATTTTCAAGTAGAGCGATTGGATAGATTCTTAAAGAAATTACAGGGTTATTTTAAACCCAACGATAAGCTATTACTAGGTGTAGACTTAAAAAAAGATCCAGATATAATACTGGAAGCCTATAATGACAAACCCGGCATAACCGCATCTTTTAATATGAATTTATTGGTTAGAATGAATAATGAGCTAGGTGCTGATTTTGACCTTAATCAATTTAAACATTACGCCATGTATGAGCCTGTAACAGGCGAGGCAAGGAGTTATGTGGTTTCTTTAGTAGATCAGGTAGTACGGTTTTCTGAATTAGATTTTGAAGTGAATTTTGAAAAAGGGGAGTGTATTCATACCGAAATCAGTAGAAAATACTCCGTAAAAAATTTGAACCATTTATCTGAAAAATGCGGGTTTGTTACCTCCGCTAATTTTTTTGACTCCAAACAATATTATGTAAATACCATGTGGGAGGTGGTTTAGAAGTCGGGAGTTCCGAAAATATCCAAATCTGTGATTTGGCTCATTTTCGGGAACTGAAGTCGGAAGACGTGAAATCAGAAATAAGTTAGTCGTAGCGTCTTTCGCTACGACATTTTTTCAATGTTATTTTCAATCCCCCTAATCCTTCCTCCGTCAGGATTTCTCCCCCTCCGACAAGGGGGAATTCAAGCCTAAGAATAAAAGTTCGCTTTTTATACAAAAGATGTAGAGCAATTGCAATATCATTAAATGAAAGTAATAGTTCAACTCCCCCTTGGAGGAGGGGGACAGGAGTGAGGAACGAACGACAGGGGGATTGAGAAAACGATTAATTGAAATAAAAACACAGTCGGGACGACTGGTTAAAACGAGACGTGGCCTAGAGGCCACGCTCAACTCAATGTTTTTATTGAAAATAAACTTCCATCTTCGGTCTCCCGACTCCGTCTTCGGACTTTAAACTACTTCTTCTTTTTCTTCTTTGCTTTTTTCTTACCGGCTTTCTTTTTCTTGAATTCTTCTACCTCTTCAATTTCTTTCATCATCATGGCAATGGAGTCTGCTTGATCGCTAGAGGCGAAAAGAATATCATGATAATCATCTTTAGCGATGTCAATTACCTTTACTTTTTTGGTAATGAATTCTTCAATTTGAGTTAGCATCTCTTTTTCTGATTCGGCACAAAAAGAAACGGCAATACCTTTCTTTTTACCACGTCCAGTTCGTCCAATACGGTGAACGTAGGTTTCCGGACTTTCATCTGGTAAGTCGTAGTTTACCACAAAGTCAACATCCGGAATATCAATACCACGGGCACTTACATCGGTAGCAATTAAAACCCGGTTTTTACCTGATTTGAAATTGGCCAACACTTTTTCTCGATGTTGCTGAACAATGTCACCATGAATGGTTTCAGTATGAATATCCACCCGGTCCATGGCATTACGCACCCGTTCTGCACGGACTTTGGTTCGTACAAAAACTAAGATTTTTGATTCTGGTTCATCTTTAATAAACTGCTCTAAAAAGAATCGTTTATCGTCCATTTCAATAAAAGCCACGGAGTGTTCTACGTTTTTAGAAACAGGATCTTTAGGTGAAATTTGAATACGAATGGGGTTGCGAACTAATGAATGCGCTAACTTTTTAATCTTCTTGTTAATGGTAGCCGAAAAGAATAAGGTTTGATGTTTACTAGGCATGTACTTTTTTACATCTTCAATATCCTTGTAAAAACCAAGATCAAGCATGTGATCGGCCTCATCCAGTACCAAAAACTCTACCCTACGTAATTGAATATGAAGTTGGTTGATGAGGTCAAACATTCGACCTGGAGTAGCTACAATTACATCTACGCCTTTTTCTAGTTTTTTGATTTGAGGATCTTGTTCCACACCGCCATAAACCGCTAAGGTTTTTACTTGAGTTTTCTTGCCAATAGTTTCAAAAACCTCCGAAATTTGAACCACCAATTCACGAGTAGGAGCCATGACTACACATTTAATTCCATCAGCGCGTTGTTTATTTTTTTTGCGTTGAATCATTTCCAGTATAGGAATAACAAAAGCGGCTGTTTTACCTGTACCGGTTTGTGCAATAGCCAAAACATCTTCACCCCGAAGAATAGGGGAGATTGCCTTGTATTGGATATCAGTAGGACGTCTGTAATCTAATTTACGTAGTTGTTCCTTTATCCGCTCGGTAATATGGTAATCGTCAAATTTCATGCGGCAAAGATAGAATCCAATTCCATTCAAATTACTGCTGAAATGGGAATAAGTTTAGAAGGTTTTAAATTGAACCTTACGTCTTTTTTCTACAATGTAGAAAGACATGTATACTCCGTCTTGAGAAGATTTTAAGGTTAAAGGGATATTATTTTTTGATAATTTGTAAGTATCACCTAAAATGGATTCATCCATAGTTAAAGTATATTCACCGTTTGGAAGGTAAAACTCAAAGTGACCATCAATATCTGTTAAGGTATTGTACGTTCTTCCTCCAGAAGCAGTAATTTTAATACGAGACATATCAAATACTTTATCTGCATCGGCAATAGCAATTTTTTGACGATCTAGAATTACATCTCCGTATACTTTAACACCTCTCATAAACGGAATAAGAATTTGACCGCTATTAAGAATAGTAATTGAATCTGCAATTTCAGGAAACCAACCTTCCATTTTATCTAATGCAATAATTGAAATTGGGTAAGTTCCTACCGGCATATTAGAAATTTCAGCTTCACCTTTTGCGTTGGTAATTACTTCGTTTCCTGCAATTCTGATAATGATGTTTTCCATTACTGGATCTTCTTTATCTTTCATTCTATTACCGTTTACATCATAAAAGGCTTGAATGGTATTTGTTGCGTGTCTCTTTTTTGCAAATGGTACTGGAATTCCGAATTCTTTACGTACACTCACATTTAAATTTACGTTACTGTTAGTAGATGCACCACGATCTTCAGAAAATGAATTGTTTACGTTATACGAGTTGTAAACAGAAGAATAGTTACTTGACGAATAAGTAATGTTAGTTTCAATTCCATATCTCCAACCTGAATTAGTGAAGTAATAGAATTTTGGATATAGTCCCACATTATGACCATTGAAACGGTTATTGTAGTTATACGTAACCGCGTTTTCCATAATGTAATGTGGGTTTTTAAATAAATATTGGTTTTGAACTGAAAGTCTGAAAGACTGTGGTGTTACACCCTCACGTTGCATGTTAACCAATGCATTGGTAGATAGAGCCCCATAGTTATATTTCATACTGATGTTCCATACTCTGTATCGTAATAAACCAGACATTTCGAAAGTGAAATAATCAGATTTTACTGGAATATCAATTGGGTCGTTGTATCCTGCCTTCACAAAAACAGAAGACAAAATATTTTTATGAAAATCAAAATTCGAGAATCTAAAAGAAAGACCTCTTGAATGTACGCGATTAGCTAGGTAGTCAGAAATATTATAAAATACACCCGGTTGAACCGTTCCTAGTTTAGTTGACTTACTAAAGATAACATTGTTGTACATCATTTTTTGAGTGTACGCAACGTTGTTTCCAGTAGTGTTAAACGATACCATGTTCTGGTAATTGTTATTGATGTAAATATTGAAATCTGGTTTTAGGTTAATAGAAGTTCTGTGCGTACCTGTTAATCTTTCTAAAGCTCCATAACTAAAGTTGGGGTCATTATATCTACCTGAAACACTTGTTTTTACTTTCTTATCAAAGTAATTGGTAGAGAAATTAGCCCCTAATAAATATCCGGTAACTTCTAAGTTTCTACCTGGAGCGTTAACCGTTCTTTTTGAACCCGCACCCATTAAATTCACAAAGAATTTTCTCTTGATATTGAATGAAGGACTTAAAGTAGCAACATCAATAACCGTGTTTGTTTGGTTATTAATTCCACGACCCACTTTTCCAGAGATTTTGAAATCTTCACTTAATTTAAATTCATGACCCACACCAAAAGATTCGGTTTTTGCCTCTTGAAATAATTGAGGGCTACGTACATAAAAAGCAGAAGATTTTTGTTTCTCAGCATATCTATGCGAAACTTTAGCTCCTTGACCATAGTTGTAAACTCCAATTAGGTTACCACTAACTTGTCCTACTTCAATAGTACTTTTTCTATCATAGTAACCAATGTACCAAGGCACTGATTTAAATAGGTCGTCATTCCAATACGCTTGTGAATAATTTAACTGCGTAAAATAGGCAATGCTTGCATGGTCGTTGATTTGTTTAAATCCTCTCATGTTAATAGACATGAAAGTAAAATCAGAAAGAATGTTTTGAACGTTGGCTTCAACGGTTAACGGAAGATTCGGGTATCCGTAAGGAGAAACTTTAGTTTGGTTAGGAAGCTTAACTAAATCTATCTTGTTTCCTTTTTTGTAGATATCTTTACCTAAACCTTTTGGCTCAGATGAGTTAATATATAGTGTATGTTTTTTATAGTTTAAAGTAGAGTTAGGGTCATGATTTTGAATAGAAACTTTTCTGAAGTTTCTTTTGTCTGTGTCTCCAGTTGTAGCTCTATACGCAATAGTGGTATCATGTCCAGGTAATAAAGTAATGGTGTTAGCACGATCTTTTAAAATCATGTTATTGGTATCTTTCAATACCATTTCGCCATCGTTTACTTTATGTCCAATTAAAATATCTTGACTGAAGTTTCCAGTATTAATGATAGAATAGGTAAAGTCTTTTTCTGTTTCACCGTTTCTAAAGTATAAACGAGACCCTTCTTGAATAGCTGCTTCCCAAGAAACTAGTTTTCTAGTAAACATGGTAAAATAGGTACTTGCTAATTGCTCGTCTTCTTCGTTAACTAAAAAGGTATTGATAAGAATTTCCGTATTACTATTCATCATTTGTTGAGGAATAAGAATTACGGGTACAAATATTTTTTGATCCGGTTGAAGTCTGTAGGCTTTGTTGTCTGTTAAATTCATCCACCCTGCAGGAAACAGAATGTCAATCATAAACACTTGTTCTTCGGCTGTTTTATTGACGATAGTTAGAACATTGGAAATGATTTCTCCTTTTTTCAACTCCATTTTTTCATCGGTGAAAAAGGCGTTTACTTGGTTAGGAAGTAATTCTGGTGTTTTAGTAATGTTTGTTGTAGTATCAATTTCAACTGTAGAAGTATCTCCGTCAACAGCCACTAAGGTATCACCATTGATTCCCCTAACCTGAGAAAAACTGGCTACACTGGTAACAAGCATCATCATCAAAATGATTGCTTTTAAGTGAGGATAATATGTGGAGTGGGGAGTAAACATTATTTAAATATTCTCTTCTAATTTAAATTTTACGTTTAGTTGAAAAATTCCAGGATTGAAATCGTAACCTGGTTTTACACGGATGTCAATGGTAAAATTGAACTCGTCATAGTTGGTCATATATGACCCTGGTCCATTGGTGTTGATTGCACAAGTTCCGGCTGGTGTTACTGGCAACATTGGCGCTATAATGTCAATGATGTCCATGTTGTTTGAGAAACTGGTATAGATACCGTCCATTGGAGAGGTTCCACAACTGTTTCTAATTCTAATCTCAAGAGCATCTACTAATGGATTTTGGCCTGATCCTATTCCGTATAGATTTAACTCTTCCCATTCGTTAGCAGGAGTACCTGCCGCTGGATTGTTGTCAACAATCATGGTTAGATTCCAAGAACATAACGGATCAATTACCGCTTTATCTTCAACTCTTACCCTAATCTTAGCTACTCCGTTGATGGTATAGCCACCGGTGTATTTTGAAAAGGAGTCAAAGGTCATCATTGCATTTACCGATGAGTTCGGTTCTATTTGAACTAGCCCACAGTGTACTTGACCTTGAGCTATTGCAAATAATAGTAGTGTAACTACTAAAACAAATAATGATTTGATTGGGGGAGTGGTGTGCATCGTATAGTTTTAGTGAAAAAGGAAGTGGCTTCTTAAGCCACTTCCTTTAAATTTCTGTGGTGACTATTGGTCTTCCAATAAGATGTACTGTACGTACATTGTGTATACACCTGGTTCAGCGTATGCACCTGCACCGTTTACAGATACAAGGTCTTCTGCAGTAGCACCATCAGCATCGTGAGCCATTGGGAAAATTGCAGGTAAACCTGGTAAAATTCTGTAATCAATTACGTAATAGTAATCAGAGTTAACTCCGTTTTGATTCATGTAAGATCCACCTTCCATGAAATCTTGTCCGGCAACACCTGAAGTACCAGCGTGTCCAGCGATATATTTATCGTTAGCTGATGGTGCAGTGTTAGTACCACCGTTTACATATAAAGAGTTACCTCCTGCTGGAACTGAAGAAGGAGAAAAAGCTCCTGAGTAATCAGCAAATCCACCAGTTGCAGCACCAGAACCGTTGTTTGCTTGCGCTTGACGTAATTCTAATAAACTCAATGGTAAGTTTGGTTGTGCGTTTGGATTTGAGTTTCCGTAATCAATTTGTTGATCCCAAAACTCTGGTCCGTTAGTTCCAGTTGATCTTCCAACTGCATATAAATCCCAAGATACTGTTGAGCTTACTTTTAAGATAGTTGCTCCGTAATGGGTAATTCCTGCGTAGTACTCATCGATATCGTCAAATACGAATTCGATTTGGTCTGGTGTAGACATGTCCAATTGTAATACTGGCTGTAAATCCAGTGTTACTGTTACGTCTTTTTCATCAATTAACTGTGCGTTAACAGTTGTCATTCCTGCGATCATCATCGCTGCTGTAAGTAAACCTACTTTTTTCATAATAATTAGTGATTATTGGTTAGTAAAAAATTTTTATTTCTATTTTATTGTTACTTGCATTTTGGCTGCCTGAATTTCTTCATTTCCTTCATAATCAAGGATTCCTATGGCAGTGTATTCTCCTGGTACCATTGCGGGTAATTTGAAAACGAAGTCTCTAATTAAACCGGGTACGATTGTGAATTTTTTCACGGTTAATCTTGTTTTAGATCCTGTTGCATTGTTGATCATATCAATGTATGAAGTACAATATGCAATCCCGTTTCCTCTGTTTTCTGCTTGAAGATAAATGGTGTTTTCCTTTCCTTCTGTTTCCATTTTGAAACCAATCATTTCCACATTATCGGTTTTAACAGTTGGTGGGTTTTGATATACAAATACTCCGAAGGCGAATGTTGGCACAACACCTAGTGCTACGGTTCCAGAACCTTTTTGAGCAGGTTGTAATTGCGTTCTAGCCTCTGCTTGTTCAATCATTATAATTGACCATGCAGCCCGGTTACCTGATTCATCGTTTGGTACAGCTACCGTAAAGGAAATCTCCTTTTTTTCTCCTGGTTTTAACTCAAAGAAGGTTGGAGTTACATTCATCCACTTTGAAAGTGAAAACTCTCCTGTTCCTACAGGTAAGAAAGAACTTTTTCCTTTTCCGTTCATGTTAAAGTCATACATATTGACCTTAAACTCTTTTTTTGATTCCGAATCGTTGTTCATTTTAATCTTGTAGGTTTTGGATTCACCTGGTTTAAGATTTAAATGAAAGTGTGCCGGTGAAACTGAAATTCCTTTGGTGTCAACTGGTTCATCAACATTGTTCGTGTCGGCTACATGAGTTTCAATTTTTAAGTCGGTAATTTGATAGCCAACTGCAAAAGAGAATGTCATCATCATTGTTGCGAGTAGAGAGAGTGATAATTTTTTGATCATTTTACTTTTTAATTTATTTTAACATTCGAAGCTTGGGGATGTGCTTCATTAATTTCTGGGACAAATCTAGGCTGGAGAGTAAGATGAGTTGTTTCTACAAAATTTTAATCTCTTTAATTATTGATTCACCAAAATATCTTTCGAAATAACTAATTATTAGACCTTTGATTTATAGTTAATATTCCTGACATTTTGATTAAAAAGGAGTGGGTGTACCTTTATATATTACGGGGATTTTTAATTTTGCCGTTTTCTTTTATGGGAGTTCACATTGGAGTATGGATAACTGTTTAGGCGGAATAAGTAGAACATTTATTCCATAAATAAACTTTTGAAGGTGCGTTAAAGCCGAAGTATGAAACAAATCGTTACCGTATTACTGGTATTTATTTTGTCAAATGCTAGCCTTGTGGCCCAAGAGGTTAAGGATAGTCTGGATGTATTACGTCTGGATTCTAGTGTTTATTATCAGGATGTCTCGGAGAATCTTATGATGAATGTACGATCTCTAATGAGATCGTATGACCTTAATATTCGCCATGTTAATTCTGGTACGGAGATGCAATTATCTCCATTGGGGCAAATAAGTTTAGGCTTAGGAGTCAATTATGAGTGGTTTGGTATTGCTGTCAACTTTGGTTTACCATCTTCTTCCCAGGACATAGAACGTTATGGAGAAACCAGTAAACAAGATCTTCATATTGGGTTATATGGCAATCAAGCCTCTGGTTTTATCAACCTACAACGGTATAAAGGTTTCCACTTGCGAAACTATCTTGATACAACTACAGGGAATCATATTCAGATACCGTCATTAGAAACTTTTAGTTTGAATTTTTCCGGATTGTATTTCTTTAATCACGAGAAATTTTCTTTTAAATCTGCTTATGTCCGGAATGCGATACAAAAGAAAAGTGCAGGTAGTATTGCTCTAGGTGGTTATTTAACCTATGATGCCTCTACGAGTGAAGTTCCTTTGGGAGATGCCAATTTACCAGATAGCATCCAAAACCAGTTTGGCGTTTTAGCCATTTGGTCACGTACTTACGGAGTATCTTTTGGTTATGGGTATACGTGGGTAATCAAAAAGAATTTCTTTATTAATGGAACCCTGGTTCCTGGTTTGGGAGCAAAAAAAATTCGGTTAACCTTAAGTGATGAATCCGTAGAGGTAGATGCAGGTTTGGCTTTTCGATTTGATGCTAATATAGCCATGGGTTATGAAGCAAAGAATTGGCTAGCGGGTATTACGGCATCTACTGTGAATCAGTTTTATGAAATTGATGGGTTAGTAATTTCGCCAAGTTCAACCAGCTTAAAAATATTTGTGGCCAAAAGGTTTGGTTTGGGGAAGAAGAATAAGCAAAAAGGGTAAGAATGTTCCTTTTCTTGTTTTTTATTTATGGGCCAAATAAGGGCATTTGCGGTTTCCAGCCTAGTTGGTCTAAAACCCGTGTTTTCCTGGAGCTGCGGTTAGAGTAATGAATAAATAACCTTCTAGTCGATTTTGAAGATTTTGGACAATTTAAAACCCAACTCCCTTACCTTGAAACATAGTGTCAGCCACAACATCACAAATAGTTGCGTAATATCTGCCATCATCAAATGTTCTTCCAAAGCCAATAATTTCTTCCTTTTCGTACACTAGGCAGATAAAACTGAAGCGTTCAAAAGAGCACCTTATTTCTGTAGGTCCACGATATCCGCATGCTCCTAATTGGAATATCTCTGAAGTGCGTTGTATTCTTTGTGAAAAAGGTTTGGATTTTCTTTTACAATCATAGTTTCTTGGATAGATTCTTTTTAACGGATGAATCCCATTCAGATTGTAAAATACTAAGAACAATACTGTCTCTTCTGCCGGTGGTACTACTGCAGTTGCTTCTTAAAATGCCTTCTTTTTTGCATCCAATATTTTTCATGGCAGCTATACTCTTAGCGTTATGGGCATCAGCCCTAAATTCTACTCGTTTCATATCACATGACTCAAAAGCGAATTCAAGAAGTAAAAATTTACAGTTTTTATTAATTCCAGTACCTTGGAAATCCTTACCATACCAAGTATAGCCAATTTGAATTGTTTCATGATGATTTTGAATATCATAAAATCGAGTAGATCCAACCACTTTTGAGGTTCGCTTATCCAATACAACAAAGGGGTATGCGGTTCCCTTTTCTCTACTGTATAAGGCAATACTTAAGTAATTCTTCAAATTTTTTTCTCCGCTTGCAGAAACTAAAGAATACTTCCAAAGGTCTGGTTCATTTAGTGAGTAGGGCAATAAATCTTTAATGTGATTAGAGGTAAGCGGAATAAGTTTTACCCGATCATTCTCTAAAACGTAGTCCTTTCGAGTATCCATAATTAAAGGGTCATTTTTTCAAATACCCATGCCGGACCAATCAATAAGAATTGGATGTCTTTCAAGAAACTAGGTTTTTTGCCTTCCACTTTGTGTCCATAAAACTGGCCAATCCATGCCACTACAAAAATGCCAAGACTAGTTAAGAGTAAAGGGGCTACTGTTGAAAGGTAGTAATTTCCATATAAACAAACGATAGAGAATACAGCCATTAAAATAAATGTCTTGATACTTAACCTGGCATAGAAAATCATTAAAATCGCCAAGGTTAAGCCGGCCCAATTGCCAAAAACAGAGGAAGAAATCCCCAAAGTAGAGGTGATAAAACCATTGGGAATGCAAGCAACTAGTCCCACAATGCTAAAGAATATGGCGGGGACACACACGTAATGTATTTTTTGATTTAACTCATTTTGATGACTTTCGGCATATTCTTCAAACCAGATATTTTGTGCTTTCATGCGCACTAAAATATAGAATTCAGTTAAGAGAAACCAATTGCTTTACCGTTAACCATTATTAACTACCAAAATGAAATGCAAATACGTACTTTCGCAACAATACCTAATATATATGAGTTTAGCTAAGAAATTTATATCACCCTCTGAACAAGCACAGGTGATAAATGCCATCAAAGAAGCAGAGAAAAATAGTTCGGGCGAAATCCGTTTGCATATTGAGGATAATTGCAAGGAAGATTTATTGGATCACGCAGCATTTATTTTTGAAAAATTAGAAATGCATAAAACAGAGCTTCGTAATGGGGTATTGTTTTATGTTTCGATTGATCCTCACGGATTTGCCATTTTAGGTGATGCCGGAATAAATCAAAGGGTTTCGGATAACTTTTGGGAAAGTACTAAAAACCATGTTATTCAAAATTTTAAAAATGAGGCGTATGCAAAAGGTCTTTCGGAAGGAATAATTATGGCAGGAGAGCAATTAAAAAAGTATTTCCCATACCAAATAGATGACGTGAACGAATTATCGGATGAAATCTCGTTTGGAGACAATAAGTAAAAGAAAGAAAATGAAATTAATTTTAAAGAGTATAGTATTAATACTTTCCATTGTAATTACAACATCGGGATGGACCTTTGCACAAAATATTCCAAGCCCAAACCAATAAAGGCTCTTGGGCGCCATTTCTGCTTATGGTATTGATTTTTCTATTCGCTGTTTTAAGTCGGGTTCGTGCCGCTAGATCTTATGCGGTAGGTAGAGATATTTCGTTTTGGACGGCTTTGATGTTAATGAACCAGAGTAGCGGTCATAGTGGACACTATGGAAACTTCTCTTCTGGAGGAGGTGGATTTGGCGGCTTCGGAGGCGGAGGCTTTGGTGGTGGTGGTGCTGGAGGAAGCTGGTAAACAAAATTAAATGCTTAATAGAGTTCAAAAAGTAGTTCAAAAATTTGATCATGTCCTTTTATTAGGAGCTTTGGTAACCATGGTGGCATCTCCCATATGGGAGGAGTTTGTGCATGGTGATTTATTGTGGAGTGAAATATCTATCATCATGATTTTAGTTTCAGGATTGAGTATTACTTATACTCACAATACTTCGGGTAACTATTTTTTCCAATACCTAGGTGTAGGGGTCATCATTATTACCTTAGTTAACAATTGGTTTGAATTAGGTCCTAAGTTTTCCTATTTCGCTAGCTATTTCCAAGTAGGTTATTTTTTGTTTTTGGCGGTCACCACAGTAAAAATAATTTTGAAATCAAAAACCGTTACCTCAGAAGTGGTTATTAATTCTATTTCGGGTTATTTATTAATGGGATTGGGGTGGTCTATTATTATTAGCGTCTGGGTGGCTAATTTCCCAGATTCGTTCAGCTTTACTCAAGTTAGTGGAGATGGCTTTTTTAATGCTTTTTACTACGCTTTTGTAACGATGACTACTTTAGGTTATGGTGATCTATTACCTTTAACACCAGCGGCTAAATCGTTTAGTGTGCTAATTTCTGTATCAGGATCTTTTTATTCTACAATTGTGCTTGGAATGATTGTAGGGAAATATATTTCAACTCAAAGTCAAAAACAATAAAATGAGCTTTGCAAAATGGATAGGGGGTAGTATTGGATGGTCGGTAGGCGGACCTATAGGTGCTATTGCCGGATTTGCTCTTGGAGCATTATTAGATAATTCTTTAGCTGATCCCGCAGAGAAACAACGTGTGTATGAAAACGCACAACAAAATCATCAAACCCAACCCGGTGATTTTGGAATGAGTTTAGTTATTCTCTCGGCAGCGGTAATGAATGCCGACCAGAAAATAATGAAATCTGAATTGGATTTTGTAAAGTCTTATTTGGTGCAGCAATTTGGGACTCAAAATGCGCAAGAATTGACAATGGCCTTAAAGGAAGTGGTGAAAACCCAAGTTCCGGTAAGACAGGTTTGTTTACAGATTCGATCAAATATGAGTCACCCAATGCGATTACAATTATTGCATTATTTGTTTGGAGTAGGCTATGCGGATGGTGTTTTGAGTAGAGTAGAGTTAAATACATTAAACTCCATTGCGCGTTATTTGGGAATCTCTCAAAAGGATTTTTACTCTATCAGTGCCATGTTCGGAAGATCTGGTTCATCAGGTGGAAGCCGTCAAACCTCAAATTCAATAGGTATTGATCAATCCTATAAAATTTTAGAAATTAGTTCTTCGGTATCTGATGCGGAAGTAAAAAAGGCCTATCGTAAAATGGCTAAAAAATACCATCCAGATAAGGTTGCAGCTTTGGGTCCAGAGTTCCAAAAGGCGGCTAAGGAGAAGTTCCAAAAAGTACAACAAGCCTACGAAGAAGTGAAAAACCGTAGAGGTATGAGTTAGTAAATTGCTTTTTGCATTAAACGAATGTTAAATTAAGGGTGAGAAAGACGTATACATCTCATTAAAAAAGCTAAATTCGCAGCTCTTAAAAAAATCATATAACTAATAATAATAAGAATGAATTTAAAAGGATTTGCAATTGCCTTAGCTGCTGGAGCTGTGGTTTTTACAGGATGTGAAAATAAAGCTGGTGATGCTGCTTCAAAAGAGGTTGTATTAACCAACAAACAAGATACGGTTGCGTATTTCATGGGATTAATGACAGGTAAACAATTAAAAGATGCTTTTAATTTTGAGACCTTAGATAAAAACATTATTGCCGCAGGTGCTGATGCTGGTTTTGCTGGTGATTCTTCTGCTTTGTTTACACAAGAAGAAGTTGGACCAATCGTTCAAGCGTATTTCCAAGAAATGCAAGCTGAAAAAGTAAAAGCGCAATACGGAGACCAACAAAAAGAAGGTGAGAAGTTTTTAACTGAAATGGAGTCTAAAGAAGGGGTTACTTCTACAGGTTCTGGTTTATTATACGAAGTAGTTACTGAAGGTTCTGGTGATCATCCAGCTGCTACCGATAAAGTTACTGTACATTATACTGGAAAATTATTAGACGGAACTGTATTTGATTCTTCAGTAGATAGAGGAGAGCCAGCTACTTTTGGTTTAAATCAAGTTATTCCAGGATGGACGGAAGGATTACAATTAATGACTCCGGGTTCAAAGTATACTTTTTACATTCCTCATTATTTAGCTTATGGTGAGCAAGGTGCAGGTCAAAGTATTCCTCCATTCTCAACTCTTATTTTTGAAGTAGAGTTAATCTCTATCGCTAAATAATTTCCCTATGAAAATTGTATTAAAGTCATTTTTACTGGTTTGTGCAATGTTAGCCGTTACTGCTACCTACGCGCAAAAGGGTAAAAAGAAAAAGAAAGGTAAAAAAGGCCAAGTAGAAGAAAAGATGGAATTAAACATGAACGACACCATGACTAAAGTAAGTTATGCTTTAGGAATGAACATTGTAGCAAACCTTAAACAACAAGGTTTAGATACTTTAGATGAAGCAGCATTTGCTGAAGGAATTAAAGCAGCGTTAGCTGGTGATTCAACTTTAGTATCAGAAGAAGAATCAAATCAAATTTTGCAAGCTTACTTTGCAGGTTTACAAGAAGAAAAATCAAAAATGGCAGCTAAAGACGGAGAAGCTTTCTTAGCAGAGAACGCAAAAAGAGAAGGAGTAACAGTTACTGCTTCTGGTTTACAGTATGAAGTAATGACTGCTGGTGAAGGTGCTAAGCCTTTAGCAACTGATCAAGTAACTGTGCATTATACAGGTACTACTATTGAAGGTAAAGTATTTGATAGTTCAGTAGAAAGAGGTCAACCAGCTACATTTGGGTTAAACCAAGTTATTGCGGGTTGGACAGAAGGAGTTCAGTTAATGTCAGTAGGGGCAAAATATAAATTTTACATCCCTTACCAATTAGCATACGGTGAGCGTGGTGCAGGTGCAGATATTGCTCCTTACGCAGCATTAATCTTTGAAGTAGAGTTAATCAAAATTAACTAAGCTAAAGTTTAAGTTATTGAAAAGCCTCTTTCGAAAGAAAGGGGCTTTTTGTGTTTAAAATTGTAAATTGTTGCTAATACTCGAACGTGAAACCTTTGAAATACCTGTATTAAACCATTAACGCTGGATGAGGAATAAGAACAGAAAACATATTAAATTGGTTGTTTTTATTATTTGGTTCTCTCTTCTTTTGGTTGAGGGAATGTTAAAGATGAAAGGTGGACCCCTAAGTTGGTTTGTATTAACTCAATACCCAACCGTGGTAATTTGGTAGGTTTATAACTTATATCTTACGAGTGTCTTGGTTAGTAAAAAATACCCAGAACTTCATGAATACTATAGCGGAAGTGCAAAATGGGGGGATTTAAAAATTGTAAATGCTTTAATTATTAATTACCAAAATAACTTCTCAATAAAGGACAATTTGTTGAGCGAGCTTGTCGGAGATTTGAACATGTCAATTAGGATGGTGGTAGCCACCTTTGTTTTAACGGTTGTACTTCTACTTTTTTAAAGGGGCAAATAATAATTAGGGTTTCAAAAGGGAAACTTAGACATAAGTAATGGTCCATCAAAAAATATGCATTTATGAAACTTTTATTAAACCCATCTACTTTCGGAATCTTGTTAGATCTGCTGAAATATTAGAAATCCTGTAATTATGCCTTTAGAAAAAGCTATGCGATCCAATGTAAATTTAAGACCAATTGTGTTTGGGATAATACTTGTTGCAACAATTGGATGCAAGTCTGTTAACTTGCAAGGTTGTTATATACAAACAAAAGATTGGTATGGTGAACCTTCTGATACCTTTTACTTTGATGGAAATAATGTATCACATCATATTTCTGTTGGTTTATCTCAAGGATGGTATAAGGGTGAGATTATTAATAAGAATTCATTTAGAATGGACTACTCGCTGCCCGGATACTCCCCTCCTGGTTATGAGCCACCGTTAGATACTTCGGAATTCGTTAGACTGGGAAGGAATAAATTTAGGATAAAAAAAAGGGGGAAGTACAAAAAGTGCAATGAATAGTCAAAAAAAAATCCCGTACCAGCCAAAGCCAATACGGGATCTTAAGAATTAAAAAAGTAGCTTATTTAGCTGCTTCAAATCTTTTAGAAACTTCTTCCCAGTTAATTACATTGAAGAAATTAGTTAGGTATTCTGGTCTTCTGTTTTGATATTTTAAGTAGTAAGCATGTTCCCATACATCTACACATAAAACAGGAGTTCCTTTTACTTCAGCAATATCCATTAATGGGTTGTCTTGGTTAGCGGTTGAGGTAACTGCTAAGTTTCCTGAAGCATCTACAATTAACCAAGCCCATCCAGAACCAAAACGAGTAGCTGCAGCTGCTGCAAATTCTGTTTTAAAAGCTTCAAAAGAACCAAACTTTGCATTAATAGCATCTGCTAAAGCACCTGTTGGCTCACCACCACCGTTTGGTGACATAACTTCCCAAAACATGCAATGGTTGTAATAACCTCCACCGTTGTTTCTTACTGCACCAGAATGGTTAGAAATGTTAGCTAAAATATCTTCAATAGAAGCGTTAGCAGCATCTGTACCTTCTAAGGCTTTATTTAAATTGTTTGTATAACCGTTGTGATGTAAATCATGGTGAATTTCCATGGTTCTTGCATCAATATGTGGCTCTAATCCGTTAAAGGCGTAAGGTAAATCTGGTAATGTAAACGACATCTATGTTAGTTTTAAAATTAGTAATAATTGAGCCGTAAAATTAGGGCATATTTTTAATTTTTAGATGAAGAAATCGCATACAAATCGTTATCGAATTATATTAAACATTAATAAAGTGAATAACTAGCTCATTCTAGGGATGAATGGATTTGAGTTTTGTCAAATCCTTTAACTATTTTAGCAGACGTTTCGAATAAGGGGAAGTTACTCTAATGGGGTAACAAAATGATTAAATTTCTATGGGAATGTATTCTAAGATACTATCAAAATCTATTGGGTTGATGGCTGTGGTGTTATTAATGACCGTTGGGGTGGTTAATGAATGTTATGCGCAAACGGAAGAAGATATTTTAAATAGTATTGGAAACGAGTTAGAGGGCGAAGAAGCCAAGAAAAAGGAGCAAGCTCGCATTGACAAGGAATACAAGTCTTTAAAGTCATCTGCAGATGCCGCTTATTCTTCTAAGAAATATGAAAAGGCTAAAGCTGCTTATAAAAAGATGTTGGACTTAAAGCCCGATTCGGATTATGCCAGCAGTAGACTATCTTTAATTGAGGAAAAGGTAGCAGCTGCAAAAGAGGCTGAAATAGAGAAAAAATACCAAGATGCTATTAAACAAGCGGATGCTTTATTGGCTTCCGAAAAATGGGCAGATGCAACGGCTAAGTATAATGTGGCTTTGGCTATAAAAGCTAATGATTCGTATGCAAAGGGGCAAATTGCTAAGGTAACTAAGATGAAAAGCGAGGCTGCTGCTGCAGCCAAAGCAGCCTCTATTCAAAAAGAATATGATGCCACTTTGGCTAGTGCTGAAAAAGCCCTTACGGCAAAAAATTGGGATGTAGCCAAACAAAAGTTTAATGAAGCGGCTAAACTCAAGCCTAGCGAGGCTTACCCAAAAGAAAAAGCGGCTTTAGTCGATAAAATGAAAGCTGAAGCTATAGCAAAAGCTAAAGAGTTAAAACTAGAAAAAGACTATCAAGAAAAAATTACAAAAGCAGATCAATTATTAGCCACGAAAAATTGGCAAGGAGCTATTACTGCCTATGAAGCGGCTAAAACATTGAAGCCCTCAGACTCTTACCCTACCGATCAAATAAAAAAAGCTAATGATCGTATGGCAAAAGAGGCGGAAGACAAAAGAAAAGCCGAAGAGTTAGAAACGAATTACCAGAAGCATAAAAAAACAGGAGAAGATGAGCTATCAAAGAAAAACTGGTTAGCGGCAATTGAAGCATTTACTACTGCAAGTTCTTTAAAGCCTACGAATACTGATATTATGAGATTGCTGAATCAAGCAAAATCAGGAAAGAAAGCTGCCGATGATTTAGCCTTAAAAGAGAAAGCGGAGAAGGAAGCTGCAGAGAAAATGCAAAACCAATTTGATTCTGAAATGGCGAAAGGAACAGCTGCTATGAATGCAAAAAAATGGACTGAGGCAGAAGCTGCATTTAAAACGGCCCAGTCCTTAAAGCCAGATGAGTCTACGCCAGATGCGCAATTAACGAAGTTAGCAGGCTTAGTAAAGGCAGAACAAGAGGCATTGGCAGCTGCTGAGGCGAAAAGGTTAGCTGAAGAGGAAGCGGAGAAAGCTCGGTTAGCAGAGGAAGCTCGATTAGCGGCAGAAAAGCAAGCAGCCGAAGAAGCGCGTTTGGCTGAAGAAAAAAGATTAGCCGAAGAGGCTGCAGCAGCTGCGGAAGCCAAAAGGTTAGCAGAAGAAGCCGCTGAAAAGGCGAGATTGGAAGAGGAAGCGAAAATTGCCGCAGAAAAGCAAGCAGCCGAAGAAGCAAGGTTGGCTGAAGAAGCGAAAGCGGCTGCAGCACAAGCAGAAAAAGAAGAGCAAGATAGATTAGCGGCAGATGCTGCTGAAAAAGCAAAGCAGGAAGAAGAAGCAAAAATAGCTGCTGAAAAGGCGGCTGCAGAAAAAACGAGACTTGCAGAGGCGGCTGCCGCTGCTGCTGCGTTGGCGGCAGAATTAAAAGCTAAGGAAGATGCTGAAAAAGCAGAGCAGGAAAGATTAGCGGCTGAGCAAAAAGCTGCTGAAGATGCAAGGTTAGCGGAGGAACAAAAACAAGCAGAAGCGGCTGAAAAATTAAGAATGCAGCAAGAAGCTGAACAAAACCAAGTGGGTTTTGATGCTGCGGTAAAAGACTATAAGGAAGCTATTAAAAATAGCGAATGGGATTTGGCCTTGAGAGCGATAAACTCAGCACAAACCTTTATGCCTGAAAATCCACAAGTAGATAAAATGCAAACGGAATTAGCAGCCCTTCAAAAAGCCGAAACCGATGCCGCTAATGCAGAGAAAGAGGCGGAAGCCAAAGCATTAGCACAGCAAAAGGAATATGAAGGTCATATTACCGAAGGTGATAACGCATTTAATGCGAAAGATTTTCCTAAAGCCAGAGCCGCATATAATAAGGCCATTGCGTTAAAAGGAAGTGAAGACTACCCAAAGAATCAGCTTGCCATGTTGAAACAAATGGAATTGGCAGCTAATGCCGAAGCCCTAGAAGCTCAAAAGAAATTAGACCAGGAGTTTGGGCAGTTTATGGCTTCTGGAGAGGATGCTTTGAATGGAAAGGATTGGAAATCTGCCAGAGAAAATTTTACAGAAGCAGGCAAGTTAAAACCTGAGAGTAATGGACCTAAAGAACGTTTAGCAGATCTTGAAAAGCTAATTCAAAAAGAACAAGAGTTAGCTAATGAGGCTGCGGAGTTGGAAGAAGATTACCAAGAAAGAATGAAAAATGGGCAGAAGATGTTAGATGCCAAAAGTTTTGCTGATGCTAAACGCTTCTTTTTTGGAGCATCCAAATTGAAACCTAATGAAGAACTACCTAAACAAAAATTAAAAGAAGTAGAAGAACTTTGGGCGATTCAAGTGGCAGAGGAGAAAGAATTAGCGCGTCAACAACAGGCAGAACAATTGGAGTCTAATTATAACGGCTTTATTATGGCAGGCGACAAAGCTCTAGAAAACGGAATGTGGGATGAGGCAATTACCAGTTACCAAGGAGCTATTCAGTTAAAAGAAGAAGAGGCATATCCAAAACAAAAACTATCCGAAGCCAAAGAATCAAAAAGAAATGCCTTAGCAAAAGCCGAAAAGCAAAGAGCCGAAGCCGAAGCGTTGGCTTTGGCAGCAGAAAAAGAAAGACAAAAGGCCGAGGCGGCAGCAAACGCAGCAGCTCAAATTGAAACTGATTTTACTAGTTACATCGAAACAGGAGACAACGCAATGAGTGCTGAAGATTACCGATTGGCGGTAAGAAGTTATGGAAAGGCGGTGGAGTTAAAGCCAGATAATGCCAATGCTATTGCCAAAAGGGATGCGGCTAAAACTAAATTTGAGGCAAATGAGGCGGTACGCCAAGCAGAAGAAGAGGAAAGAAAAAGATTGGCCTCAATTGAATTAGCAAAACGACAAGAGGAAGCACGTATTAGAAGAGAAGCATATATGGAAGAGTTAATGAAAAACTCTCCCAAAGAACTGGCTAAACGTTATCCAGACGGTATTACTGAAGAGGTAGATACCGAAGACGAAATGATCGTCACCAAAAGTATTATCGTAGAAAATAATGAAGGTCGTTATCTCATCCGATTCGATTACCCGTGGGGAGAACATTTTTATTACCTAAATGGAAAGAAAATACGTGAGGATGCTTATAACTGGAACATTCGTAAATACAAGTTTTAGCAAGAACTCCTATTATAAAGGAAAAGCCTTATTCATAAGCATATAATCAATGTTATCTGCTTGTGAATGACACGAAATACATGCTGTGCCTTTATCTGTAGCTGATATGGCTACGATACCATCTGCATCAATGTATCCCCAAACCCAGCCATTGCCATCTGCACTCAGATTATCTGAGTCTTTATACAATATGGCATAGCGATCAATATCACCACCGCTAGAAAGTAGCTCTTTTACAATTAAAGACCCATCCGGATATTGGGTATTAGCTATTACCATTCCGTTTGAATCCAAATACAAGGATGCTACATCATTATATCGGGTACGGAGCATGGGACTCGTGTTATGGCCAGTTCCCGCACTTTTTGCTAAACCCATATCCGATAACTGATACCAGGTAAATCCATCCGTTGATTTTGCCATTTCATATAATTCTTGATTAATGTCTTCGTTAAGAATAGGGTCATGTGTACATGATTCTACCAGGGTAATCCCCGCAAAAGCTCCTAAAATCCCAATGTAAAAAATGGCTTTCTTCATGATCTCTTTAGTTTTTTCTTTTACAATGATACAGAACCTAAATTAAAAATTTTGTCAGCTATCGGGCAGTTGATTTCTTGAAATTGGATTAATTCACTTATTGGACAGAGATAGAAGGTTCAATTTTTGGTTAACCTTAGTCGCAACTTTACCTTTGTTACCGTGAAATTTGCAGATCAACAAACCATTGAGGATTTAGAGTTCGGAGCCATCAAAAATATGCTGGTCAAACTCTGTTTCGGTCCTACGGCTATTAATAGAGTTAATAATTTAACTTCTTTACCTAGTATTTCAGAGGTAGATTTATCTCTTTCCTTAGTACAAGAATATGTAGATATTCAAAAAGAGGAGACCGTTTTTCCGAGGTTGGAATTTACAGAGCTGACCAAGGAGCTCATCTTTTTAAGAAAGCCCGGTAGTCAATTAACTCTAGAGGGTTTTATTGCCATACTGGAAGCAAGTAGAACTGCGAATGCCTTAGTTAAATTTATTAAGACCTTTGAAGAAGAGTATCCTCATCTGTTTGGTTTGATTCAAAATACCTATTACTCCAAAGAAGTTATTCAGCCCATTGAAAAGGTTCTGGATGCAAAATTCCAAGTAAAGGATGATGCGTCTCCCAAGCTTTTTGATATTCGTATGGATATTCGTTCGATACGGCAAAAAATAAATAGCAATTTTGATCGTGTTTTAAAACGTCTGCAGGGTAGTGGGGTATTGGCAGATACTTCTGAATCTTTTGTAAAAGGAAAGCGTGTTTTAGCGGTTACTGCAAGTCATAAGCGAAGTATTCCGGGTGGCATTATAGGTAGCTCTAATAATGGGCATGTAGCCTATATTGAGCCAAAATCAAACCAACCTCTACATAATGAATTAGAACAACTTATTGAGGACGAGAGATTAGAAATAATTCGAATTTTCAAAGCCCTTACCAAAGAGTTAAGTCAACATGTGGAGTTAATTGAAACGTATCAGTTTTTGTTACCCGAATTGGATTTTATTCAGGCCAAGGGGCGTTTGGCCCAGCGAATGAAGGGTGTAAAACCACATATTGAACCTAAAGAAACGGTTATTGATATCATTGAAGCTAAACACCCTTTATTGTTTATAGCCAATAACGAAGCAGAGAAACCTACTTTTCCGCAATCGGTAAAAATGGACAAGTTTAACCGAATGATGGTGATCTCAGGACCAAATGCTGGAGGAAAGTCTATTACCTTAAAAACCGTTGGGTTATTGCAGATTATGTTTCAATGTGGATTATTGGTTCCAATAGACCCTCGTTCAAAAATGGGGTGGTTTCATACCATTTTGACTGACATTGGGGATAATCAGTCTATAGAAAATGAGTTGAGCACCTACAGTTATCGCCTACAGCGAATGAAATATTTCCTGGATGTGGCAAATAAAAAAACGTTATTGTTACTAGATGAATTTGGTACGGGATCTGATCCTGAACTGGGAGGGGCATTAGCAGAAGTTTTCTTTGAGAATTTATACAACAGAAAGTGCTTTGGTGTAATCACAACCCATTACGCCAACATTAAACTTAAAGCTTCACGGTTGCGAAATGCAGTGAATGCCAGTATGCTTTTCGATCGAGAGTCTTTAGCTCCGATGTTTGAACTTTCTGTGGGTCAGCCTGGTTCATCTTTTACGTTTGAGGTGGCTCAAACGAATGGCATTTCAGTTGATTTAATTGAAGATGCCAAGAAGTTACTGGATGTAAAGCGAGTGGAAATGGATAATCTTATTGCTGAGCTTCAGAAGGAAAAGTCATCGATCACCAAGCTGAATGATGCAAATATAAAATCGCAGCGAAAAGCGGATGAATCCCAATCTTATTATGAAGACCTGCAAGATCATGTAAGTCAACAAATTCAAAAAAATCAGGTTTTATTAGAGCAGAATAACAAATACATAAGTTGGGGTAAAAAGCTGGAGCAATTAATAAAATCAATGAAAGGAACCAAGGCATCTAAGCCCTACATGGATGAGGTGCGTAAATACCTAATTATTGAACTGTCTCTTATACACATCTCCGAGCCCACGAGACTCCTGAGCATCTC
>OLHJ01000175.1_pt1 | contig 24097 bp, 20 predicted proteins | sample 1609491 | NCBI WGS metagenome assembly OLHJ01 (sample SAMN05416861, study PRJEB24817) | seawater metagenome | isolation source: Sea water | place: Canada:Atlantic | collected 2013-11
GAGATGCTCAGGAGTCTCGTGGGCTCGGAGATGTGTATAAGAGACAGGGCCAAACCACCCGCATCCTTAGTTTCCTGGGTTAACTTAATATCGGTACCACGACCCGCCATGTTAGTAGCAATGGTTACCGTACCTGGCTCACCAGCATGTTTTACAACTTCCGCCTCTTTTTGGTGCAATTTCGCATTCAGTACTTGATGATCTACTTTACGCATGGCCAACATACGACCCAATAACTCAGATACCTCAACTGAAGTGGTACCTACCAATACCGGTCTACCGGCATCACGAAGTTTTACTACCTCATCAATTACCGCGTTATATTTTTCTCTAGCTGTTTTGTAAACTAAATCTTCTTTGTCATCTCTCAATAACGGACGGTTGGTAGGAATTACGACTACATCCAATTTGTAGATTTCCCAGAACTCACCTGCTTCTGTTTCTGCTGTACCTGTCATACCCGACAGTTTATTGTACATACGGAAGTAGTTCTGTAAAGTAACGGTAGCGTAGGTTTGCGTAGATGCTTCAATCTTTACACGCTCTTTAGCCTCAATAGCTTGGTGTAATCCGTCAGAGTATCTACGGCCATCCATAATACGACCCGTTTGCTCATCTACAATTTTCACTTGATTTTCCATGACTACATACTCCACGTCCTTTTCGAACATACAGTAGGCTTTCAGTAACTTATCAATGGTATGTAAACGCTCTGTTTTGATGGTATAATCATCCATCACCACCTCTTTCTGAGCTAGCTTTTCATTTTCTTCAATATCCGAATCGTCAATTTTTGCTAATGCCGTTGAAATATCTGGCATTAAGAAAAACTCTTTATTCTCCACCGATTTTGAAATTAATTCTAATCCTCTTTCGGTAAGGTCCACACTGTTATTTTTTTCTTCAATTACAAAGAAAAGTTCATCATCAACAATGTGCATTTGTTTCCCTTGATCTTGCAAGTAGAAGTTCTCTGTTTCTTGCAACATCAACTTCATTCCTGGCTCACTTAAGAACTTGATCAAAGATTTACTTTTTGGTAAACCTCTGTAGCTTCTAAACAAAGCCAATTTACCTTCTTCAATCACTTTAGCACGTTCCTTCTTATCTGGATGGGTGCTTTCGTTAGCGGCTAATTTCTTTTTGGCATCGGTAAATAAACCATTCACCAATTTCTTTTGTTCCGAAACGAGTTGTTCAATTTTTGGTTTCAACTCATCAAAGTGATGCACATCTCCTTTTGGTGTAGGTCCAGAAATAATTAACGGAGTTCTAGCCTCATCAATTAAAACCGAATCCACCTCATCCACAATAGCATAATTGTGTGGCGGTTGCACTAGCTCTTGAACCGTGCTAGCCATGTTATCTCTTAGGTAATCAAAACCAAATTCGTTATTGGTACCGTAAGTAATATCTGCGTTATACGCTGCTTTACGCTCGGCTGAGTTAGGTTTTGTTTTATCAATACAGGCAATAGACAAACCATGGAACTCAAACATAGGAGCCATCCACTCACTATCACGTTTCGCTAGGTAATCATTTACGGTTACCAAATGAACCCCTCTACCTGACAATGCATTCAAATACATTGGAAGTGTACCTACTAAGGTTTTACCCTCACCTGTCATCATCTCAGCAATTTTACCTTGGTGCAAAACAATACCACCAATTAACTGCACATCGTAATGAATCATATCCCAGGTTACTGGATTCCCTGCCGCATCCCAAGTGTTTGCCCAAACCGACTTATCTCCTACAATGGTTACGTTGCTTTTTTCTGTTGCAACCGCTTTATCGTTTTCAGTAGCTGTTACTTCAACGGATGTATTTTCGGTAAAACGTCTAGAAGTTTCTTTAAAAACAGCGAATGCTTCTGGTAGGAGGTCGTTTAATGTTTTTTCAACAACAACTTTGATATCTGCATCTATTTTATCAATTTGATCGTACAGTTTTTCTTTTTCAAGTACAGTAACAGACTCATCTTCCTCTGCTTTTTTCTTTAGCTCCGCAATTTGATCATTTTGCGTTTGAATACTATCTTGAATTAACTTTTGAAAGTCTTTCGTTTTTTGACGCAGGGCATCATTCGAAATACCTTTTAGTTTTTCATATTCTGAATTAATAGCAACCACTAAATGGTTTATGGCTTTAATATCTTTTTCAGATTTATTTCCGATAATTTTTTTAATGGTGTTTACTAAAGATCCAAACATGTAATTTATTTTATGTGTAAACGATTCTAGAACCGTTGCAATATCTTGTTATTTGTGCTCTGGGTTGTCAAATACCACACCAAAATTCACAGCCGCCAAAAGTAGAAATTTTGGCATATTCTCATTCACTTTTTGTCTGATTTTATACCAGAAACGGCATAAAAAAAAGGGATTTTAAATCTATTGACTAGGAATTCAAATTTTGAACGCTTGGTTAGGAAAACGTAGGGCAAAAAAAAGCCTTCCAAATAGGAAGGCTTGAATTTTTTTAATATTCATCTTCGTTAAAGAAGAAATCTTCTTTAGAAGGGTAATCAGGCCAAATATCTTCGATGGTTTCGTAAGACTCACCTTCATCTTCTAGTTCTTGAAGATTTTCTACTACCTCTAAAGGAGCACCGGTTCTCAATGCGAAATCAATAAGCTCATCCTTAGTCGCTGGCCAAGGCGCATCTTCTAAATTTGAAGCTAATTCTAAAGTCCAATACATTCGTTAATTTTTAATTCTCCTATTCTTTTAGGAACGGCAAAAATATATTTTATTCCCACATGGGCAAGAGAAGTTTTCAATACTCTCCAAACAGATTTAAGAGGACTATTTTTGAGGCTTCCAAGGGATTTCCTTTGCGCCAAAATCAACGGTCAATTTTCTAGACAGCACAAATAAATAGTCGCTTAAACGATTCACATAGCGTTTCGCAAAATCAAGATCCTCATCTTCAGATTGCAATGCCACAATACTGCGTTCAGCTCGTCTGCAAACCGTACGTGCTACATGACAATTTGAAACAGAAATATGTCCACCTGGTAAAACAAAAAATTGCATCGGCTCTAGATTTTCATCCATTTGATCCATGGCATTTTCCAAATCCGTGATCCATTGTTCTGAAACAGCTGGCAGCTTCATCTTTTCCTTTTTTAAGGGGTCAGTAGCTAAATAAGAGCCTATAGTAAACAAGTTTTCTTGTATCTTTACAATGAATTCCTTTTCCTCTGTGTCTGTACTGGAATCTCTTAAAACACCAATCCAGGAATTCAACTCATCTACATTTCCGTAAGACTCAATTTGTAAATCGTTCTTGTAAACGCGCTTCCCCCCGAAAAGGGATGTTTTACCCTTGTCTCCTGTTTTGGTGTACACTTTCATTTTAGGCTACTCCCTTTTCTTTAACCACTTGCATTAAAAGATCTGGGAAATCAGAAATCATCCCATCTACACCCCAATCAATAAGGCGTTCCATATCCTTTTTATCATTTACAGTCCAAGGGATAACGTCTAAACCAAGACTATTAGCCACTTGCATTTCTTCTTCGGTAAGAAGCTTGTAATTACAACTGTAGATATCTGGATCAAAACCTAGTAGCTCTAAATTCTTTTCTACCCCTAATTTATTATCCACTAAAAGACCTAAAGGCAATTCACACTCCGTTCTTTCTAGATATTGTAAAATTCGGATATCAAAAGTTTGAAGTGTGGTACGTTCTTCTACCTCGTATAATTTAATGATATCATACACTGCTTCTGCATACACCGATGGTTTTGGATGTAAAACACCATCACCTTGAGGAGAAGATTTAATTTCAATGTTGAATTTCATTTCCGGCAAGTTGTTTTTTGCCGTGTATTCATTCGTCATATTAATCACCTCAGAAAGTAGCGGTTTATGCGCTTTCATTTTTTGTTGTTCTGGGAAGTTAGGATTCCCTAATGAACCACAATCATATTCCACAATATTTGCATAACGAAGGTTATACAACATCTTTGAATCATCCTTTAAAGGTTTACCTGTAGGGGCAAGGCATAAACTTTTTAGCATAACCAGGTCATGTGATACCACCACATTTCCATCTTTCGACATTACTACGTCTAATTCTAACGTAGGAATTCCAGTATCAATGGCTGCTTTAAATCCGGGAATGGTATTCTCTGGAAACCTTCCAGTAAAACCTCTATGTCCCTGAGCATCAAACTCCATATAATTTAATTTTAATCAATTTTCACCTAAAATAACTAGGCAAACGTTTTTAGCAATAGTTTGTTCTAAGTACCTGCCTAAATTAGGGCAAAATACGTGACAAGAATAACAATTATTATTGAATTCGAACTTACCTAAAACCAATCTAAACATTAATAGATGTTAATAATTTAGATTTGCCTAAAAATAAGAAGAATGAAAGCGGCATTTTTAGTAAAAACCGGACCGGCCAATAGCGCATTTGAAATATTGGAAACAGCTATGCCTGAACCCAAAGAAAACGAAGTTCAAATAAAGGTGGAAACCTTTGGTTTGAACTATGCGGATGTCATGGCTCGTAATGGAATTTATGCCGCTGCTCCTCCCTTACCCAGTATTTTAGGCTATGAAGCAGTAGGAACGATTACCAAAACAGGTAATAAGGTAAACCAATTAAAAGTAGGACAACGAGTGATTGCCTTTACCCGGTTTGGAGCGTATGCCGAGTATTGTGCTGTAAATGAATTAGCGGTGCATGAACTCCCTGAGAACATTTCAAACGAAATGGCAACCGCTTTGGCCACTCAATATTGCACCGCCATTTACGCTGCCGATTGGATGGCTAACATTAGAAAAGGAGAACGTGTGTTAGTGCATGCCGGAGCTGGAGGTGTAGGCCATGGACTTATTCAATATGCCAAAAGCAAAGGTTGTATTCTTATAGCCACAGCTGGAAGTCAAGAAAAAGTAGACTACTTGAAAAAAATGGGCGTTGATTTGGCTATCAATTACCAACAAGATGATTTTACAGAAGTCATTACAAATACATACGGTTCTAAAAGTGTTCATGTCATTTTTGACCCCATTGGAGGGAAGAATTACAAAATGAACAGAAGCATTGAAGCTGTGGGTGGTCGAATGATCATGTTTGGAATATCTTCTTTCAGTAAAAAGAAAGGTACCTGGTTAGATAAGATTCAGTTATTCCTTCAGTTTGGCTTTTTGAGCCCCCTAGAGTTTTTGATAAATAGTAATGGCGTGATTGGAGTTAACATGTTACATGTAGGAGATGAGAACCCTCCTATTATTCAAGAACTACTTAAACAAGCCATATCTGGATACAACGAAGGTATATATCAGCCAAAAATTGCCTTTAACGAAACTATTGACAAATTAGCCGAAGCCCATGAAATGCTTGAAAACAGGGCAACTATAGGCAAGTTGTGCGTAAACTGGTAGCTGATTATTAGCCATTTAGGCAAACTCCACAAGATTATCTCAATTCACCCTAAAGTTATTTCCATTCGCCACAAATATTGTTTAGAAACTTTCTTCTGTGCGTTCCTTTGTTTCGTAATCAAACAATTAAACAAACTATCATGGAAGAATCTACAAGCAAAAAAGCAGTCCTTTTCGGATTATTATGGTTGGCAGCAACCATTGTACTATCTGTACTTTTTGAAATTTCATAAACCTCCAAAATGGAAGACATTTCAATTAAAAAAGTTCTATTCTATATAGTCATCTTCGGATTAGCATTTATTTCCGTAGTGGCAGAAATCTAAAAAAACGTTCCTCATGAAAAACATTATTACTTTAAGTATTTTAATTATTAGCACGGTTTTCCAACTACAAGCTGGAGAAAACGAAAAAACTGCAGAAACATCTTATAAAAAAGATAGTAAGGTATTTGCCAAAGCGTTAAAAGGTTCAACTATTGATTTACCCGTTTTTGACCAAAAAAGTGCTTCTGCTGTTTTATTAAAATCACCAAAACAAAGTAAAAACTGGTTATTCTTATACCATGACAGATGGGGACTAACTGAAACGGTGTTGCAAGAGGCGCATACTTTATGGAAAGACCTAAAAAATGTAAATGTTTTAGTGATTGATCTTAATGACGGAATTCAGCCACAAAGTAGATCTGAAGCCATGCGTTTACTTATAGAAAATGATGTAGATCGAGATAAATCTATCATTAAAAGTGCCATAACTTTTGCTGGAAAAGACGCTAAAATTGGATCTATTGGATGGTGTAATGGCGGCTCTTGGTCTTTACAAACTGCTATGTTGGCCAAAGAACAAGAGGTGGCATGTGTGGTATATTACGGGATGCCTGACTTTAATACGCAAAAGCTTCACCAAATTGAATCGGACGTTTTAGCTATCTATGGGACAAGAGATACCTATGTCACTCCAACTATAGCCAAGGCTTTTAAATCAAAAATGCTTGCCGCAGGAAAGGATGTAGTAGAATTAAATTATGAATCTAAAGGAAACTTTGCCGATAGAAATTCTTTACAATACAATTACAGCAATGCTTCAGATGCGTATGTAAAAGTATTAAAGTACTTACAAGCCAAATACGAATAAATTATACAAATATTTAGTTTAGGGTTAACCGAGCAATTAAGTCCCCACTTTTAATTGCTCGGTTTTTTTATGCCCTTCAAACTCAAAAAGCTAGTATTCCAATAAAAAACACCTATTAGCTCATATTAAACTCTTTCAAAATTCATGTGACAAAAATGGCAAACAACCTATTTTTGTAACATGCAAGCAAAACTCCAAATCAATACTTCCACAAACTGGAACAAAGGAAAAAATGGTCCATTAATTATTAGTGGTCCGTGTAGTGCTGAATCACCTGAACAGCTTCTTCAAACTTCGAACATGCTTGCCAAAACTAATAAAGTGGATGTTTTAAGAGCCGGTATTTGGAAACCTAGAACTAGGCCAAATGCTTTTGAAGGGATTGGTTCAGAAGCCCTAAATTGGCTAGTTGAAACAGGAAAGGAAACCCAACTAAAAACCAGTACAGAAGTAGCTACGCCCAATCACGTAGAACTTGCTTTAAAGGCGGGTATTGATTATTTATGGATTGGTGCAAGAACAACTACCAACCCATTCTCCGTTCAGGCCATAGCTGATGCTTTACAAGGAGTAGACATTCCGGTTTTTGTAAAAAATCCTATTAACCCTGATTTGAATTTATGGATTGGAGCCTTGGAAAGGATTAACAACGCTGGGATAGATAAGTTGGGAGCTATTCATCGTGGATTTTCAACGTTTCATCAAGAATATAGAAATGCGCCATTGTGGGAAATTCCCTTGCAATTGAAAACTTTATTTCCAGAAGTAAGCATCATTAATGACCCTAGCCATATTTCGGGTAAAAGGGACTCGTTATATGATGTTGCTCAAAAGGCCATGGATTTAAATATGGATGGGTTAATGATTGAATCTCATCTAGATCCTGACAACGCATGGAGCGACTCTAACCAACAGGTTACTCCAAGTGCCTTTTTAGAATTATTAAATGCTATTCAATTTCGATCTGCAGAATCTTCCTCCTTAACCTATAATTCACAGTTGGAAGAATTGAGAAGTAAGATTGACCAGGTTGACAATGAGCTTTTTTCGAAAATTGGAGAGCGAATGAATTTAACCAAAGAAATTGGGCATTATAAGAAAATCAATGGAGTAACTCCATTTCAGTTAGACCGATGGAAAGAAATCATTGAGACCCGTCAACCCTATGCCATTTCACAGGGTTTAAGTAAAGAATTTACAGAAAAAGTTCTCCAAATTTTGCATGATGAATCCATTAAATTACAATCGGCCATTCTGAACCCCAAAAAGTAGTCTCATGAAGTTAATCCCCACTCCTTTCCACAAATCACTAATTAGCAATTCGTTAGGTTAGTTTTGAGGTTCCGATTTTTAACCATAGAATCGTATTGTTTAACTAATAATTTATTTACATTTGCAATAGTAGGTGGTTAGTGGGGGGAGTCATTTAGCTTTTTTGCGATGACTCCCTTTTTTATTTCCAACAACTTAACCCAGAATCTGGACCATCAAAATGCCTAAATAAGTACCAATTGCATTTCCGATTAAAGCTATTATTATTCCCGGACCAATCCATCCTCTATTTTTTAAAGATTCAGCCACAGGACCAATAAAAGGAGGTCCAAAAACAGCAGCTGTTGAGCTGATCAAAAAGGCGTCAACATCTACTTTAAAAAATTTGGACAACATTAGATGCAAAAACAACATGACCAGATACGTAAACAAGAAATAAAAAAGCAGTCCACTTTGATCCGAAAATATCTCATTTACGTTGGCTTGAGCGCCCAAACTAAAGGCGAAGATCATCATTAAGTAATCGGCCAAAATCATATTTCCTTTCAAATTACTCACTCTTGGAATGGTAGAAAATGCTAACCCAATAAGGGATACTCCGAAAACAATGAAAAGTTCATTTTCATTACCAAATAGTACATATGAAAGTCCAATGACAACTGCCAAAGCCAACAGGGTAAAACCCAATCCTTGAATAATTTCCATACCTTTTTGGCGCATACTTAATTTACTAAAGCCTACTTCCGAATCTAACTCTACGTCTAGCTTTCTGGATGCTGGTAAAACTTTAGACAAAAGGCTTGGCAATAAGGTAAAAATAGCCAACAGGTAAATCGCACTAAATGCCATGTCGAACCCATTTAATAATACCGATAATCCCTCAGAAGCATTAAATGCCAGTCCTATCGCATTTAGGTTAACTGTCCCCCCTGTATAAACACCTTCTACCATTCCTGAGACAAGAGCGATATTTTCAATTTTGTCTTGAAAAATAAAATAAGCTAGCACTACTGTGATTGTTGTGGATAATACTGCCAAGCCATAAGCTTTAAGTAATCCAACGGGTTGAGAAAGCCAACTTTTCATTTTGGAGGGAAACAACATTAAAGGAATGGCTAAAATGATGCTAATTCCAGTAGCCTGGTGCAACACATCCGTATTAAAAGCCATCGGTAACACATTTCCGATAGCCACCCCTAATACGTACGCCATGACAATAGCTTTTAACCAGCTCACTTTTTCTTGCAGTTTCATTAACAACAGAGGCATCAATAAAAGAGCAATAATTTGTAAAAATATCATGCCGTAATTTTACAACAATACCCTCAGTGTCTTTACTGTGAATTTTCAAATAAATCAACAACCATTTTTTTATATTTGAAAGATGAAGAAACAATGGCTACTTACTCCTGAAACTACTAACTCACAGATAGATACCTTACTGAAAGAGTTAATGAGTTACTCCAGAAAGAACGATAACGCCACGGTTGATGCTTATCGAATATTTGCTCAATTGCTTTTACAAAGGAATATTTCTAATGTTAAAGAGGCCATTCAATTCAATACTCTTCAGTTTGATCAACTTCATGACCCATACTTAATGAAAGATATGAGTATGGCTGTAAACCGAATTGTGAAAGCGAAAGAAACTCATGAAAAAATAATGGTATATGGCGATTATGATGTGGATGGCACCACTTCTGTGGCGTTAATGGTTTCTTTTCTTCAACCGCTTTTTCCAAATTTGGTTTACTACATTCCGGATAGATATAGTGAAGGCTACGGTGTTAGTTTTCAATCGGTAGATTATGCCGAAAAAGAGGGCGTTAGTTTAATCATTGCTCTGGATTGTGGTATTAAGGCCAATGACAAAATTGATTATGCGAATGAAAAAAATATAGACTACATCATCTGCGACCACCATACGCCCGGAGCAATTTTACCAAAAGCAACTGCGATTCTTGATCCCAAACGAGAAGATTGTGCATATCCGTACAAAGAATTATCGGGTTGTGGTATTGGATTCAAACTCTGTCAGGCACTTCAAAGTTCTTTAAAGTTGGACTTCGACCTATCTTCGCTTGTAGACTTTATGGCTATTAGTATTGCATGTGATATTGTTCCATTAACTGGAGAAAATCGCGTTTTGGCTGCTTTAGGACTTGAAAAAATCAACACATCTCCAAGACCCAGTATCAAAGCTCTTTTAGGTGAAATGGTTCCTAATTCCATGGTAAGAATATCACATTTGGTTTTCCAAATAGGACCAAAGATAAATGCTGCCGGAAGAATAGAATCAGGGAAAACGGCAGTAGATATGCTTTTATCTGAAGAGCAAGCGAAGGTAAACACCTTTGCCACTCAGATCAATACATTTAATTCGGAAAGAAAGGAAAAAGATAAATCAATTACAGATGAGGCCTTAGAAATGATTCAATCCAACCCTAAACTACATCACAAAAATACCAATGTTCTTTTTCAGCCCGAATGGCACAAAGGGGTGGTTGGAATTGTAGCCTCTAGGGTAATTGAAAAGTATTATAAACCTACCATAATTTTAACACAATCATCTGAAGGAATAATTGGCGGTTCGGTAAGAAGTGTTAAGGGGTTTGACGTATATAAAGCTCTTGAACAATGCACGGACCATATGGTTCAGTTTGGTGGTCACAAATATGCCGCGGGACTTACTTTACGAAATGATCAATTGGAAGGTTTTATTGCACAGTTTGAATCTGTGGTTACGGAACAAATGGAAGTAGAACGTTTTACTGAATCTATTTCATACCATGCGGAAATAGCGTTAGAACATATTACACCATTACTAAAAACATTGGTAGATAAACTTGAACCATTTGGACCACAAAACATGACGCCTACCTTTATTACCAAAAATGTAATAGACTCGGGAAAATCAAGAGCAGTTGGTGGAGATAAATCACATCTTAAATTGGAAATAACAGATCCTAATTCAGGTGTTACAGTTCCAGCTATTGCCTTTGGATTAGGACATCTTGAATCGGAAGTGCAATCAGGACAAGCCATGGATTTAGCTTATACCATTGATATTAATTATTGGAATAACCGAGAGATTTTGCAGTTAATGGTTAAGGATATTCAATTTACGGATAGGCAATAGCAAAAACACTTTTTTCAGTAGTAAAATCCAAATACTCAGATTCTTTTTCTCCGAAAACCCGTAATTGAAACCGAACAGTGATTTTCTTGGTATAGTTTCCATTATTGTCCATCTTGTAGTCCTCCACTTCCGTTATTTCAAAATAGGACTCTGAAGGTTGATCAAAATTCATACTAGAAAACCTTTCTCCTTGGGTTCCCTCATATTCGATGGTCACTTCAGAATAATCATAGCTATCTTCGGTATAGACAATCTCCTTTTGCATATCAAAATTAGCTACGCAATTCACCTTATTTGTATCCAGAATCACATTCTTACATTTGTAACTAACACAGCCGGTAATTGTATCTGTAGATTGCACACAAGCTGTAAAAACGGAATCGGCTGGAGGTAAATTCCCTGGTCCCAATGGCAGGTAACCATTCCCAAAATCCCATAACTCTAAACGATTCAATTTAGGAGAAGGAGACCAGGTTAATTGACCACTTTGAAATTTTGGAAAAAAATCAACCTCACAATTTGATGCCAGGTTTACTGGAAATTCAATTTGACTTACACATCCAGTACCAGAACTAATCACCAACGAAGGAACAAGTACAGAATCAGCCGGATTGGAAACCTCTTTCACAGGATTTATGTCATTACTAAAGGTTCCATCACCAAAGTCATAGACGTGTTGAAAGCTAATTGGACTAGAAGCAGAGGTTAAAGTCATTCGGTACTTTTCAAAGAAGTATTGGGGAGGACCTCTTAATACATAGCTTTTCACCTGGATACTTTCCTCAATTGACCCATTATCCTTTTGTTCTCGTATTGACAAAGTTATTCTATCCGGACAGAAATCAAGCTCCGCACAACCTTCCTTACCAAGAGTTCCAATAAAAGACTGAATATTTAACGAATCCTTACCATGACTGGTAAACATGTAATACTGGTTCTCTCCAGCATTAATATCTACATCTTGTCCAGAAACGATTCCTTTAAAATAGAACACAGGGTCGGCACAACCAACTTCCTCAGGCTTTTTACAGGAGCCTATGAAAACCAGAGCAAATAATAGATATGTTATTAGTCTATTCATATTGAAAGCCAACACATCAAAGATACAGTTTGCACCTTTATTTATTGTTTAAAATCTGAAGGGTGAGAATTTTAAGTAAACTCTGAACTGCATGTTATTATCAAACGAATCGTTCTTGAAGTGATCGTTTTTAGTCACATCCAATAATCCGTAATTGAAACGCATTCCCACGTTCCACTTTGGTTTTATTGAGTATTCATAACCTGCCATTAAAGCAACGTCTAACGGATTAAACCCATCTTTGTGTCCCCATTCCATGCGGTCTTCTACAACAGATTCGGATGGGTACATAAACTCATCTGAGATTTTTGCTTGCGCATCCATAAGGTAACTTACACTTGCACCAGCTAGCACATTGTGATTCCCCATGTTGTAACTCATCATTACAGGCAATTCTAGGTAAACTAGTCTTTCGCAAGAAACCGTAGTATTTACATCAACCTTACCAAAATCAAACACTTGTGAAGTATGGGTTGTCGTAGCATTTACGGCATTTCTTGGAGCATATAATAAATCAGCATGAACAGAAAGCCCTCCTTTTAGGAAACGTTGGTAACTAAATCCAAACAACTCACTGCTACCCATGGAAGATTGCCCCGAACTCACTAGATCAGAGTTGAAAGATAATCCTCCAATAAAACCAAACTGATTTTTATTTACAGTGGGCAATTTAGAATCACCTACTTCAGCAAATAAGGTATGGTCGTCCTGTTCTTCCAAACTAAATCCAACCGCAGATTCAATATTATCTACAGAGGTTAAATCACCGGATTCCATTGTAAAAGCCTGAGACTCTTCCGAGGTCACCCTCATATCATCAAATCCATCATTCTGCGCAAAGAATTGATTCATATTCCCAGAGTTTAAAGAAGTTTTAGTGATCCTTGCCTTAGAGGCATTGTTTGTAGTTTCAATTTTGCTAGGCATTTGAGAACTATACACAATTTCTTTTGCAGGTTTACTTGAAGGAGAACTGGTTGACGCACTCGAAGCACCTGATGCATTGGGCTCCACAATTTCAAGAGTAGTCTCAGCCGCAACTAGGTCGGACTCAGAATTGGATTCACTAGCATTTGAAAACACTTCTTGGTTTTCAGAAAGACTAGAGGTAGCTTCCTGTTGAATGCTACTAGTAGATTGTTCGGTTTGAGCCAAATCTTGGGACTCTGAACTACTATCGTAAAAATTCCATAGCAAAACAGAAGTAGCCAGCACCACAACACCTGCAACAATAGCAGCAGTAGCACCAAACACAAACCCAGCTGGTTTCTTCTCGGCAGGAAGCATTTGTTCCATCTTGCGCCAAGACTCCATGTTAAAAGGAACATTCCCTTCGGAGAGCCCCTTTTTAAATAGGTTATCTAAACTTTCATCGCTCATGCGGTAGTGTAATGTTTTTTAGAAGTTTTTGCTTTTTCAATTAAACCTCTTAATATTTTTCTTGCATTAGAAACATGCCATTTGGATGTTCCAACGCTTATATCCATTTTCTCAGCAATCTCTTTATGACTATATCCGTCAATAATATGCAAATTGAATACTTTTTGCGATACTGGAGGTAATGTTTGTATCATGTTTTGTAGTTCTTCTGCCTCAAACATTAAGTCAGCGTCATTATAAGATACAGATCTTGCCTCGTGAACACCGTCAAAATCGGTATATTCAATAGCAGCCTTGCTTTTTTTATTCTTTCTGAATTCGTCAATCACAGTATTAATCATGATTCTACGAATCCAAGCCTCAAAGGGAACAGACTCATTATACATATCCAATTTGGTTACGATTTTGAGAAAGCCCACATTTAGCACCTCTTCTGCATCCTCACTATTCTTGTGGTAACGTAGACAGATACTCATTAAAATACCATAACACTTATGATAAAGCTCAAACTGAGCTCTTCTCTTGTTGTTCTGGCAATCTAACAGAAGTGATTTTTCTACAACCATTTAGTTTATACTGAGTTTACATTTTTGTATTACAAGAATACATTCATCTAAACGGATAACTAAACCAAAAGGTTGGTTGAAATCTAAATATTCGTTAAATTTTGATAAATATAGGGCTTGATAGCTTACTACGCAATACCTAAATAATGATGATTCCTTGAGAGGCCAAGAGTTGTCGCTTGATTTCCTCCAGTTCTTGAATTTCACTCAAAAGTTTCATTAAATCTTCAGAATCCCCAACGAAACCTTTTAAATTATCCTTTTTCTGAGAAATAAAATCTTGAATTTTCCTCGCCTTAAATGCATACAGACCATCTCTTACGGCCCTAAACATTTTATCACTTTCGGTAAAGACTTCAATATTTGCAGACTTCCAATTATGTAGAATATGTTTTTCTGCCACTAAATCCACTACCAACTCTCTAATTTCGGAATCTTCTAAACTTGACAAATGAGTTACTGGATCTCTTTCTTCGTTTACCTTTAGCTCGGCTAAATACATTTCCAGTACCTTCATGAGCAAGGGTTCATCAAAAGAAAGATCATCTTCAAATATTTCCTCCGCCACAAAATCGGCCAATTTCATTTGAACGATGATTTCATTTTCTTCCTCATCTAAAGAATCAACATCAATTACAGTTTGACCGTAATTTAATACCAACCTAAGTATATCACGTTCCTGATGATATGTCCCGGCTTTGGAGACCTCTTTTGGTGCTTTGGCCTGAAATTCGGGATCAAAAAATTCTGGAGGTGGTTCATCAAAAGGAGGAGGAGCAGCAGCCGTTTGGCTCTTCATTTTAACCGCCTCTTTTCGGTTTTGATCCGTTTGTTTTTTTAACCGGATTTTATTCAACTCCGAGATTAACGTTTTCTCAGGAACATCCAATAAACCACTACATTCTTTAGTATAGACAGAACGTGTAATTCCATCCGGAATAATTGCAATTGACTCAATTATATTTCTAACCAGTCCGGCTTTCTTTATGGGATCACCTGCGGTTTCTTCGGCTAATAATTGTGTTTTAAATAAAATAAAATCCTTAGAAGCCCCTTCAAAGTACGTTTGAATTTCATCTATTTTTCTAGACTTTGAAAATGAATCTGGATCTTCACCCTCGGGTAACAAAGCTGCCTTAACATTTAAACCTTCTGCTAAGATTAAATCAATCCCTCTAAACGAAGCTTTAATACCTGCAGGGTCTGCATCATATAAAATAGTAATGTTTTTGGTGTACCTCCCAATCAGCCTAACCTGTTCACTGGTTAATGCAGTTCCCGAACTCGCAACCACATTTTTTATACCCGCTTGATGCATGGAAATTACATCGGTATACCCCTCTACCAAATAACATAGATCATCTTTAACAATCTGTTTCTTTGCTTGATAGATTCCATATACAATTTTACTCTTATGGTAAATCTCACATTCAGGTGAGTTAATGTATTTAGGAATGTGTTTTTCCGTCTTAAGAGTTCTTCCTCCAAACCCCAGGGTTCTTCCCGAAAGGTTTTGGATAGGAAACATAACGCGTCCTTTAAAACCATCATAAACACCTTTACCTTTATCTTTAAGAATACCGACTTCCAGCAAATATTCTAAACCATACCCTTGCTCCTTCGCAGCGGTGGTCATGGCATCAAACTTATCAGGAGAATACCCTAATCCGAATGTTTCAATGGTTTCTTTACTAAAACCTCTTTCGGTAAAATAACTAAGTCCAATGGCTTTACCCTCATCTGTATTTAATAGAGATTCTTTAAAATACTTTTGAGCCCATTCCGAAACGATATACAAACTCTCTCGATGACTTCTTGCTTCTTCTTGCTCCGGAGTTTGTTTCGTTTCCTCAATTTCGATATTATACTTTTCCGCTAGAAAACGTAAGGCCTCAGGATAAGACATTTGTTCATGTTCCATTAAGAAAGTCACTACACTTCCTCCTTTACCTGAACTAAAGTCTTTAAAAATTTGTTTAGCAGGAGATACCATAAAAGAAGGGGACCGTTCGTCAGAAAATGGACTCAAACCCTTATAGCTAGATCCTGCTCTTTTCAAATTCACGAATTCTCCAATCACCTCCTCAATTTGAGCAGCTTCAAAAATTCGATCAATGGTTTCCTTCTTTATCACAGTGGCAAAAATAGTACTTGTTTGGGGTTTCTTATATGTGAAAGGGATAGGTAAATACTCCTTTCGGAAATGCATATATGATCATAGAACCTCCACTTGCAGAAGTTTACTTTACATTACAACTATTTGACCCAATATTTAATTACCCCAACCCACCTTCTGACTTAATATTGTAATCATATTACTAACACGTACTAAATAACACTAGCCACTTTACGACTTAAGTTTTAAAAAAACCTAAAGTTTCGCTGCACTTGTGTAGCACCGCGCTGCCGATACCTCACTTGTTGAATACTCAACAATCGATACACGTAGAGTGGTGGTAGTGCAGTAGTTGAAGAACTACGCATAAAAAAAAGGTCTGCTGGGGAGCAGACCTTTTCTTTTTAATAGGTTTTATTCGTTTTTTTTCCAGACTCATCGTAGAATATCCATTGACCAAAGGGTTTTCCATTCCGCATTTGTCCTTGATACCTTATTTTCCCATTGGGATACCACGTTTTCTTTCCTCCAATTTCTACCCCATTTTCATATTCCCCAATACTCCAAGGTTTACCATCTTCATAAAAAGATTCCCAAAGCCCTGTTCTTTTCCCGTTCGCATCAAATTGACCTCCCATTTTGATTTGTCCATTTTCATGCAGCTCTTGAAACCCAAAAACTTCCTTCTTTCCGTTCTTTTTTACAAAAACAGTTTGCTCTTTAGGTTTTCCAGATGGATAAAATGATACGGTCTCGAATACCTTCGGAATCTTAGATTCTACTTTCTTCTCCTCGGTTGAACATGAAAAAAGGAAAAAGACAAGCAATGCAACACTAAACGGCTGTAACCTTCGTAACTTGAGGTAATAGTTTCTCGAAAATATTCTGAACTCCATATTGTAAGGTTTGAGTAGAAGATGGACATCCGTTACAAGCACCACTTAAACGTACTTTTAACTCCCCATCCTCAAAAGATTCAAAGGCAATTGCACCGCCATCATTTTCCACAGCAGGGCTTACATATTCTTTTAAAATATGTTCAATCTTTTTATCAATATCACGTACTTGACCGGGCTTTGGTAAGGCAGAGAAGTTAGAATCTTCTTTTTTACTTTCCGTTTTAACGGTAGACGTCTCCATAGCTTCTTCATCTACCGTTGGCTGACCCGCTTGCAAGTAATTCGTTAAATAATCTCGAACTTCCATAACCACATCATCCCATTCTAAATGATCAACAATAGTCAGGGTAACAAAGTTCTGAGAAAGCATCACAGATTTCACAAAGGGAAAGGTAAACAACACTCTAGCAAGAGGAGCATTGTCTGTCTCAGAAGCAGAATTAAATTCATAGGCTTCTCCGTTTGAAACAACCGCTAAATTCCCAACGAATTTCATCGCTTTAGGATTGGGGGTCATTTCTGCATATATGGTAACTGGTACTTTCATTCTTAAAATTTGAATGCAAATTTAGAGCAATAATCCTACAAAGAATATTAAAATTTGTTTATCCCTAATAAAATTAAAGTGGGATTATATTTGTCTCCAAACTCCACATTATGGCATTGATTAAAACTATTCGCAAAAAAACTCCTCAATTTGGGGGAAATATTTATCTATCTGAAAACGCCACTGTAATTGGCGATGTAATTACTGGAAACGATTGTAGCATTTGGTTTAATGCTGTGGTTCGTGGAGATGTGAATTCAATTCGTATTGGGAATAGGGTAAATATTCAAGATGGTGCAGTTGTACACTGCACCTATGAAAAACATCCTACCGTAATTGGCGACAATGTTTCCATTGGTCATAATACCCTTATTCACGGTTGCGAAATAAAACCCAACGTTTTGGTAGGGATGGGAGCCATTGTTATGGATGGCGTAATTATAGAAAGTAATGTCATAATTGCTGCAGGGTCTGTAGTATTAGAAGGAACTCATATTGAAGGTGGTGCAGTTTGGGCTGGGGTTCCCGCTAAAAAAGTAAAAGACTTAAGCGAAGAACTATTAAAAGGTCAAATTGAACGCATTGCCAAAAACTACCTTTTTTATTCCGGTTGGTACAAAGAAGAGTAAGATACTTGATTAGCTGTAGATAAAGAAAAGCTCTCTACTATTGATTTTAATACATCTATTCGGCCTGTAGAATACATTTTATGTGCAGGTAATTCAGGATCACTATTTGTCAAATAGTTTGCGTTTATTACTCGCTCCGTTTGTTTCGCTACAGATGGCCCTGGATCTACAATGGAAATGTTTCCTTCAATATTTTTTTCAATCATTGGTATTAATAAAGGATAGTGGGTACATCCCAAAACCAAATGATCAATTGGTTCCTTACAAAGGATTTCCAAATGTTCCTTTAAAATGCCATTCAACTCCAACGAATTTAACAAACCTCCCTCAATGGCTCTAACCAAACCCTCTCCCACCTGAGTAACCACCTTTACATCATTGGAGAAATGTTCTTTTGTTCTATTAAAGTGTACACTCTCTATGGTTCCATTGGTGGCCAACACTCCAATACACTTCGTTTTTGATTTTAAGGCGGCAGGCTTAATAGCTGGCTCTATTCCGATAAATGGGATCGCATATAAGTCACGCAACTTATCTATCGCTTGAGTGGTGGCCGTATTACATGCTACAACAATCATTTTAGCATTCCGTTCGATTAGAAAATCTACGTTTTGAATACATAGTTTTAGAATCTCCTCCTGGTTTTTTTCTCCATATGGGGCATTGATGCTATCTGCTAAGTAAATGGTATTCTCTAAAGGCAAAAGTTTGTTCACCTCATTCCAAATAGTAAGACCTCCTACTCCACTATCAAAAAAACCTATCGTACCAGAATTAGACATAAAAAAAAAGCATCCGATTGGATGCTTAAAGTTTTTTTTAGATAATACCTAAATGCTTTTTAACCAGCGACAACATGTTATCTCCTTCAGGGAAGACCAATACGGCACCAGTACTTGTATCAAAAACATAATCATATCCATTTGCTTTTGCAACTGCATCAATTGCTTCTTGAGCTTTTTTAATAACCGGTTCAATTAAGGCTTGTTCTTTAGCTGATAGATCTTGCTGGGCAGACTGGGAGAAAGATTGAATTCTTCCTTCTAAATCACCAATTTCTTTCGCCTTTGACTCCTTAATCAAATCTGACCATGCCGCTTCGTTTGTTTGGTAATCACGAACTAAAGCTTGATACTCACTTTGCATAGTGGTCATTTGAGTTTCCAGTTTAGCCGCATGTGCTTCTAATTCCGTTCTAATTGTTGCTGCTTCAGGCATTAAAGTCATTAATTCTTGAGAATTAATATGTCCAATTTTTGAACTTTGCGCTACCGAAGCAAATGACATTCCTACAACTAAGGCTAGAGCTACTAATAATTTTTTCATCTTATGTCTAATTATATTTCTATTTAAATCTATTTTTAAGGGCTGCAATATTATTTATCACTACCCGAATATCCTAATTTTTTGAGGATGACATCACTTTTATCATACTTTGGGTCAGAGAATAAAATATTGGAATTAACACCCTTATCTAAAATCATGGCATAACTACGTTCTTTTGCCAGTTCCTTAATCGCGTTAAAAATATCATCTTGCAACGGTTGAATTAATTCCTTACGTTTTTTAAACAACTCCCCATTTACACCAAACTTATCTTTTTGATATGTTCTAATTTCCGTTTCCTTAGTTTTTAAGTCCAGTTCACGTTCTTTTTTTAAAGCCAGTGTTAAAAGAATTTTCTCCGCTTCAAAAGCTCTTCGCATTCGATCTAATTCGGCCATTTTAGCCTCTACTGTTTCCTGCCATTTCTTACTCATGGCATCCAATTCGGTTTGAGCGTCCTTATACTCATCCATATTTTCTAAAATATATTTAGAATCCACATAAGCATATCTCTGAGCAAACAAAGAAGGTGCCGCAACCAGCATAATAAGGAAAAGAATGTTTTTTAACATAATTGTAAGTTTTTATAATTCACCAAGGTTGGCCCCAATGGAAAAGTGAATTTGCGATTGTTTCATGGTAGGTCTCCCCGGAACATCATCCAATCTATACCCCCAATCTAAACCTAACAATCCAAACATAGGTAAAAAGACTTTAACCCCTATACCCGTTGAACGGTAATTATTAAAAGGGTTAAACTCCTCTAAACTATTAAAAGTGTTTCCCATTTCCGCAAATACTAACCCGTAAATCATTGCACTTGGATTGGTAGAAAACGGATAGCGGATTTCTGCAGTATATTTCGTTACAAAAGGTGCTCCAGAAGTAGGCGAAAGAGAAACATCATCATAACCTCTTAAAGCAATCACTTCACGCGCATCCAATTGAAAACCAGTTAAACCAGACCCTCCTAAATAAAACCTCTCAAATGGTGCCGTACCTACTTCAGGTGTATAAGTAAACAATCCACCGAAACCAACTTTGGCGTACACAACGAATTTATCTACGAAATTATTATACCAGGCCGCAGTAAATTTCCATTTATTATACTCTACAAATTTGAAAGCCTCTTCCGTACTTAAAGTGGAGTAATCTTTATTATTAAACCAAGAATATGGAGGAGTTAATTGGGTAGATAAGGTGATTTTAGACCCAGACTTTGGAAAATTCAAATCATCTAGAGAACTTCTTGTCAGAATACCTTCATAAAAAATATTATTTGCAAAACCCTTATTAAAACCCTGAAAAGCGGGCCAATTGTTCACTGCATAATATTGATAATTTAAAGCTTGGTAATACTGGAAATGGTCATCAGGCCATCTTAACCTCTTCCCTAAACCAACCGTTACTCCATAAGTTCCCATGGATTGATAAAACGGATTATCTATAATAGCCCCCGACTCACTATCAACAGCCGTCTTGGTACCCTGAGCTTGGTGCGTATAATAGGTTGAGAAAGTAAAGGAATTAGGTTTTTTTCCTCCTAGCCAAGGTTCGGTAAAGGAAAAGTTAATGGAGTTAAAAATCGGGCCTGACGTCTGTCCTCTTAAACTAAGGCGTTGCCCATCACCAGAAGGAAGTGGACTCCATGCCTTTTTGTCAAAAAAGTTTTTTGTAGAAAAATTATTGAATGTTAATCCCAATGTACCTATCAATGAATATCCTCCATATCCTCCGGAAAGCTCAATTTGATCTGATGGCTTCTCTCCCACCACATATTCAATATCCACCGTTCCGTCAACCGGATTTGGTTTCGGAATAACATTCATTTTCTCTGGGTCCAAAAAGCCTAAAATTGACAATTCTCTTTGGGTTCTCATAATATCAGAGCGGCTAAATAAATCACCTGGTTTGGTTCTAATTTCTCTTCTAATTACATGCTCGGAAGTTTTGGTATTCCCTGTAATAAAAATTTTATTGATTCGGGCTTGCGCTCCCTCATAAATTTTGATTTCAATATCTATGGAATCTTCTACCACGCTTATTTCATTTGGAGTTACCTGAAAAAACAAATAACCATCATCCATATACTGCGAACTAATATCCAATCCGGAAGGATTCATACGTAAACGCTCCTCCAATAATGCCGTATTGTAAATGTCACCTTTAGATATTCCCAAAATTTCAGATAAGGTTTCACTAGAGTATTTCTCATTACCAAGCCACTTTATATCTCTAAAGAAGTACTGATTCCCCTCTTCTAAATACACATCCAATTGAAGAGCTTCATTCCCCATGGAGGTAATGGTATCCGTGACTATTCTAACATCTCGAAAACCGGATTCTTTATATTTTTGAACCAATAAAGCCTTATCACTTTTGAATTGAGAGGCCATAAATTTTGATTTCTTAAAAATACGAGGTTTTACCTTTTCCGTAAAATGCGCAACCGTCATGGGTAATAAGGTATCACTTTTTTGTTGCCAAATAGCCTTGAGCATATCCACCAAATATACTTCCAAATCTTCCAAGGGTCTTATTCTACTCTTTTCTTTGGTTTCTTTAAAGGCTCTTTCTAATTGAATATCCGAAAACTCCTCATTTCCATGAAAAATAATATCCTCAATTTTGACCTTATGATTTTTGGTTACTCTAATTTGCATCATTTGATGATTAGGAAACAAAGTATCATTCTTTTGAACAATATCGACTTGGGTATGGTAATACCCCTTATCGATGTAAAACTTCCTAATTTTGGACTTGGTAGAAACAATGAGGTTGTTACTTACAATTCTTTCTCTATAAAGGTTAATATCTTCACGAATCTTATCCGCTTCACCCTTGCTAACTCCCTTCAAAGTAAAACGAGATAACCTCGGCTGTTCCTCAATTCTAAACTCCAAATAAATTTTATCCCCAACTATACGCTGAACAGAAATCTGCACGTCAGAAAACAAACCCTGTTTCCAAAGTTTCTTGATCGATCCTGAAAGAGCATCACCTGGGACATTTATCTCAGAGCCTACTTTCAATCCCGTCAAAAGCACCAGGGCATTCGGATCCAAGACTTTAGTTCCGGTGATGGCAATACCACCAAGGACATATTTCTTTGGGGAGGAATAATCTATTTCAACATTGGACGCATTACCACTAGAAATTTGACCTAGTCCCATAAAGGAGATCCCAGCCAAAATACCAACAAGTACTACAAGACCTTTAAATTTGTTCACTTGTTTTTCCAAATCTACGTTCTCTTTTTTGATAGTTGGCGATGGCCTCATTTAAATCTTCTTTTCTAAAATCTGGCCAAAATTTATCCACGAACAACAATTCTGAATAGGCAATTTGCCACAATAAAAAATTACTTATCCTACTCTCTCCACTTGTTCTTATTAACAAATCTGGATCGGGAATAGAATGAGTGGCAAGATATTGTCCGAATACTTTCTCATCAATATCTTTCTCCGACATTTCACCATTTTTAACATCGGAAGCTATGTTTTTAACCGCATTCAAAATCTCTGCCCGTGAGCCATAGCTTAAAGCTAAAACTAATGTCATCGTGGCATTTTCCTTAGTACTCTCAATGGCATGAGCCAATTCTCTTTGCCCTTTTTTAGGTAAAGCGGAGATATCCCCAATCGCTAAAAGTCGAATCCCATTCTTATTTAACGTACTAATCTCCTTCTTTATGGTTGAAATTAACAATTCCATAAGGGCAGCAACCTCCAATTTAGGACGATTCCAATTTTCTGATGAAAATGCATATAGTGTTAAAAATTTCACTCCTATTTCAGCAGAACCTTCGATGGTTTCTCTCACCGCTGTCAGGGCGTTTTTATGCCCAAAAATTCTAGCTTTGCCCTTTTGCTTTGCCCAACGACCGTTTCCATCCATGATCACAGCAACGTGTTCAGGAATAGCAACTTTCTCTGACTTAAATAATTGACCCATATTAGAAAAATTCTTGGAGCGAAATTAGGACGGCAAATATATTCTATTTACTTGTATTAAAGTGGCAAGAAGTTGGGTTCTTCCGTAAATTATAAGATAGGGTAAAACCTAAATACGAAAACCAATCATTATTTAAATCATTTCCTCTTTGAGCCCCCCAGCTTGAACCACCAGAACCTTGACTTTGAATGGTTTTATTTGATAAATCTCGGGTGGTTTTTGACAACACATCAGGATCTGAAGGGTAGCGTGTACTCACATCATCTAAATAATCGGTGGCAGTAATTCTATACTCAGCAGTCACATCTAACAACAACCGGTCGTTTAATCTAAATTTAAACCCAAAACCAATAGGAAATGCAACGGAAACTTTTGAGTAACTCACCCCTTCTGTTTGCAATGGCGCTAAGTCATATAGGTTACCCGCTAAATATGCCTTTGGATTAAATCTAAATAAAGAAATACCTAAAAACAAATGTGGCGTGAAAACATCCGCATTTTGAAAAAAGCTTTGGGGAGAATAAGGTTTAAATTCCAAAAAATTAAATTCCAGAACTGTTGAAAAATCGGTGATATTGGATTGAAAGCTTAAATTTCGATGTTTTTCAAAAACAATGTCCGATTTAGCATCCTCTCCAGTAACTTTT
>OLHJ01000176.1_pt1 | contig 24060 bp, 16 predicted proteins | sample 1609491 | NCBI WGS metagenome assembly OLHJ01 (sample SAMN05416861, study PRJEB24817) | seawater metagenome | isolation source: Sea water | place: Canada:Atlantic | collected 2013-11
GGGCTCGGAGATGTGTATAAGAGACAGCCTTTAACGGCATTATCAACATCAGCCGCAGAGGCGCCGCCGATCATTGCTACTTCATTGCCATTTGCAGGGTTTATCGAGGCAAATGGTTGGCCACTACCGATGGTCCATTCTCCTGCGCTATAAAATTTACGTGTCTCGCTCACCAAATGCTCTCCTGTTGGCAAAGTGTTGTTAATACTGGGGCTACGTAACTATTCAGTTAAATCCTAAGCCATTAGTAGTCGTTATTTACTAGCTTATCAATATCAAGCAAACGAAGAATTCTAATGGAACCTTCCCTTGGCACTATTATTCAACCGTATAAGCTCTTGACTAGCTTTATGCATTTGTATAAATTAACGTCTATGTAAGATGAATACAAGTATTTTATGCCGTGTCATTGCTAAGTCCTTGATGTCACAAAAAAGATGACGAAATACAGCAGCTGAGGAGATACCAGCATTGAATGAGCAAGTAAAAGATGATTTTGATTCGGTCACTTTAGAGATTCTGTGGTCGAGATTAATTTCTATCGCGGATGAATCGGCGGCGGCGTTACTTCGCACGGCCTTCTCGACATTGGTGCGGGAATCCAATGATTTTTGTACCGTATTGATGGATGCCGAGTGTAATTGCCTAGCAGAAAATACCGGTGGCATTCCCTCATTCGTCGGCATGTTGCCTAGTTCTGTGCGAGATTTTATTGACCGCATACCCATAGAAGAGTGGCACCCGGGCGATTGTATTATTACCAACGATCCGTGGATTGGCTCCGGTCATTTGCCAGACATTACTATGGCGTCACCTATTTTCTACAAAGATAAGCTGGTGGCTTTCTCCGGTTCGATTGCGCATCTTCCCGATATCGGTGGTTCAGGCTGGGGTTCCGATTCTCGCGAACTGGTTGAAGAAGGTTTGCGCATCATGCCGGTGAAATTCATTCGAGAAAATGTAGAGGACCCCTTTGTAGGCGAAACGATTCGCTCGAATGTTCGCGTCCCAGATCAGGTAATCGGTGATATCTACGCTCAGGTAGCGGCACAGCGGGTTTGTGCTAAAGGTGTTCAGCAATTTCTTGAAGATACTGGACTGGATGAACTCACTAGTCTCTCTAAAGCATTGCGTAGCCGAGCAGAACACGCAATGAGAACGGCTATTGCAGCCGTACCCGATGGTAGTTGGCATGCTTCGGTTGATGCAGACGGTTTTGATGATGAAGAGACGCATATTGAATGTGAGCTAACAATTAAGGGTTCCGATCTTCACCTGGATTTTGCAGGCACCTCTCCACAGATAGCACGCGGAATCAACTCAGTTTTGAAATACACCTACTCCTATGCAACTTATCCCATCAAGTGCGCGCTCGACCCCGATAGCCCACGGAATGAGGGTTCATTCTTACCAGTTACCGTATCAGCTCCCGAGGGATCCATACTTAATCCGACTTCACCCGCTCCAACTGCGGCGCGTCATTTAACCGGGCATTTTTTGCCTGGTGTTATCTACAGATGCCTGGCCCAAATTGTTCCCGAAAAAGTGAGTGCGGACTCGGGCAGTTCACCGACATTACGTACGGTCTATGGCGGTGTGGATCTCCAAGGTAATCGATTCAATCAAGTTTTGTTTGCCTGCGGTGGCTTGGGTGCGAATCATCGTATGGATGGCTATGCCTGTACGGCTTTTCCTTCGAATACGGGTGTCGGTAGCATCGAAGCGTTGGAAAGTGCGTCACCCTTGCGAGTATGGAAAAAAGAATTAGCGACGGACTCCGGTGGTGCTGGCGAATTCCGCGGTGGTTTGGGGCAGGACATTGAAATCGAAGTGCTATCCAAATCCCCGGTCAATTTATCTACATTAGCTGACCGCGGTAAATATCCTCCAATGGGTATTCTTGGAGGTAACAGTGGCTCCCTCTCGAAAGTCGAGCTTAGCGATGGATCCCATGCTCATCTAAAGTCCCGCGATGTGTTGAAACCAGGTGAATTGCTCAAGTTGCACTTTCCTGGAGGTGGTGGATTCGGTAAACCCGAAGCACGTGATCCAGCCTCGATCCAAAAAGATATTGATAATGGCTACATCTCAGTAGCAGCTGCGAAAGCAGAATATGGCTATGAGCCGTTGAAGGCATCAGGATCTAAGTAGTCACCTGAACGATCGTTTAAGAGAAACTCCGAAATGCAGAAAAGAATTAGAATAGGTGTTGATGTTGGTGGCACCTTTACAGACTTTGTATTAGTCGATGAGCACCGGGATATGATATTTACCGGTAAGCAGTTAACGACTCCAACTGATCCCGGTAAAGCAATCTGTGAGGGGGTAGCACGAATCGCCCTTGAAGCGGGGGTCGAAATGTCGCAGCTCGATGGTATCGTACATGGTACGACCTTGGTAACCAACGCGGTTATCGAGCGTCTTGGGGCAAAGGTTGGCCTAATTACTACCGGCGGTTTTCGTGACGTATTGGAAGTGGGGCATGAAATGCGCTACGACCTGTACGATCTATTCCTCGAAAAGCCTGAGCCCTTAGTGCCTCGTAATCTGCGTCTTACGGTTAACGAGCGTATTAGTTCGGATGGTGAAATCCTAGTCGAACTGGATGAAGCTGGATTGAAGGCTGCTGGTGATGAACTGGTTGCCCAAGGAGTCGATGCGATAGCGGTTTGTTTCATTAATGCCTATATCAATGCGGAGCACGAGAAACGTGCAAGTGACATCATTCTTTCCGATCACCCTGATTTACCCGTGACAATATCAACGGTAGTAGCCCCTGAAATTCGGGAATACGAACGTACCTGTACGGCTGTTGCGAATGCCTATGTGTTGCCACTAATGCGTCGTTATATTACTGATCTGCAAGAAAAGTTAACGACCTTGGGACTCAAAGGCCCACTAAATGTGATGCTTTCGGGTGGTGGTATAGCGGCACTTCGCGTAGCGCAGGAGGCTCCAATTCAGATGATTGAATCGGGTCCGGCTGCAGGTGCAATTTCTGGCGCTTACTACGGTAAATTGACTGATACGAAATCTGTGATTGCCTTCGACATGGGAGGCACGACAGCGAAAATGTGCCTCATTGAAGACTTCGAGCCAGAGCATGCGAATACGTTCGAAGCGGGCCGAGTACGTCGATTTCGAAAAGGCTCAGGTATTCCACTTAAGGTTCCGGTTATTGATTTAATCGAGATTGGTGCTGGAGGCGGTTCGATATCTCGTCTTGATGCCATGGGGCTGTTGAAAGTAGGTCCTGATAGTGCTGCCTCTGAACCTGGGCCTGTTTGTTATGGTTTAGGCGGCGAAGATCCCACAGTAACCGACGCCGATTTGTTGTTGGGTTATTTGTCACCTGACTATTTTCTCGGTGGTGAAATGTCGCTCAACGTTGATGTGGTACGCGACGCGATTGATTCCAAACTAGCAGGCCCTTCAGGCTTGGATGTGACTGCCATTGCTGCGGGAATTCATGCCATTGTGAACAACAATATGGCGGCAGCAACGCGCTCACATATAGCAGAGAAAGGCCGCGATCCGCGCCGTTATACCTTGGTTGCAACTGGCGGCGCGGGTCCCGTGCATGCCTATGGCGTGGCCAAGCAACTCAAACTTAATCGTTATATCTGCCCCTTGGGTGCTGGTGTTTCTTCAGCGCTTGGTTTTCTGATTGCCGCTCCTGCTACAGAAGGTGTTCACAGTTATGTGTCGCTTCTAGATCAGCTCGACCTAGAAAAAGTACTTAAGATTTACAAGGACTTGTCAGAAACGGCGATTCAATCGTTGGTTGAAGCGGGCGGTGATGTTAATACGATCACTATCAAGCAGCGTGTTGAAATGCGATATAAGGGCCAGGGTTTTGAGATTTCAGTCGATCTGCCAGATGATTTAACCGGCGTTAACCTACCCCAATTGCTTAAGGCTGATTTCCTAGAGCGTTATACCGAATTGTTTGGTCGCAGCATTTCTGACGTTGCCATCGAAACGGTGGCATGGCGTATTAATGCTTCTGGTCCAACGCCGAATATTCAACTGAATTTCGAAGGTCAACAAATTGACCGCGGCGCAGCCGACAAGGGTGAGCGTCAGGTTTATTTCCCAGAGACGGGTTACGCACCTTGCAAAATTTACAATCGATATGGCCTTGCCGCAGGCACCAGTTTTTCTGGGCCAGCGGTGATAGAAGAACGTGAATCAACTGTTGTCGCAGGGCCGGATACGACTATAACAGTTGATGATCACTTGAATCTGATTATCGATATCCACTACACCCAAATTACCGATTAGGAATGACCCATGAGTAATACTGTAGAAGTACTAGCCGACGCATTTCGTGATGTAGGAACGCCTTTCATTGTCGGTCACCCAGGTGGTGATACCGTGCATTTAATGGATGCCGCTCGTGAGCGTGATATGCGCTATATCTTAATGAAGCAAGAAGTTGCGGGAGCGATGCTAGCGGCGACCTGGGGTGAAATGACCGGTAGTCCGGGCCTCTGTACGTCGACCCGCGGACCAGGTGCAACGAACATGGTGAACGGGGTTGCCTATGCCTGGCTAGACCGTGCGCCTTTGATTGCACTTACCGATCAATACCCAACAGATATTTACGAAACAAGATTGCGTCAGACAATTGACCATCAGAAGATTTTTGCACCCATCACGAAATGGAATACTACCTTGCAAGCGAATACGGCGAGCTTACAGATTCGCCATGCGTTCCAGGTTGCTACATCAGGGACACCTGGCCCTGTGCATATTGATATTCCTTCGCCAGAAATCACCAAACAAGCACCTCCTTTGGTGGGTGAGCCAAAACTATTATTACCCGAGCGTGTATCCATCGAGCCGGATAGAAAAGCATTGCGTAAGCCACTGGACATGATCTCGAAGGCACGTAAGCCGATCATATTGGCCGGCCTTGGCGTTTATTGGGATAAGGCTTCTGCTGAGCTGGTTGCATTAGCCGAAAAATTGGGTGCACCGATACTAACCACTTCTAAATGCAAAGGCGCGATTCCTGAAGATCACGAATTGAGTGCAGGTTGCATAATTGGTGGCACCATTGAGCGCGAGTTGGTTAACCAGTCCGATTTAATTATTACCATCGGGCTAGACATAGTTGAACTTCAACCTAAGCCATGGCCTTACACGCTTCCAGTGTTATCACTGGCGAATGTTCCATCACTGGATTGCTTAATCCCTTTCGATATGGAAATGGTCGGCGATATCAAATTGATTGTTCACGGCCTGACTGATTTTTGTGAAGCAGGCCAGGGCTGGGGATTAAAAGCGGCGAGTGATTTCCGAATCGCCGTTTCCAATGCATTGAATACGCCTTGTAAAGGCCTGTCACCTCAGGCGGCGATGGAAGCAGCCTGCGATGTGTTACCGCGGGATACCGTGGCCACCTGCGATGCTGGCGCGAGCCGTTTACTCGTTGTGCAAAAGTGGAAATCTCATGGTGAGCGCAATTTCCTTACCTCAAACGGTCTGGGCTCCATGGGTTACGCGATACCAGGTGCATTAGCAGCGCGTTTGGCGCGACCGAAAAGCCCGGTTGTTGCATTCGCCGGCGATGGTGGATTCCTGATGGCCGTTGCCGAACTGCAAACCTCAGTCAAAGAAAACCTACCTATTATCGTTGTCGTTTTCGATGATGAAGAAATTGCATTAATCCGAATTAAGCAGGCACTGAAAGGTATTCCAAGGCACGGCGTTAGTATCGGCGGTCTAAATTGGGAAGCGCTTGCACAAGGCTTTGGTGCCGATGGTGTCGTCGTCGATACTGCACATAAGCTCGGTGATGCCTTAACGGCGGCACTTAAAACAGGGCGCACAACCTTAATAGCTGCCCGCATAGATGGTTCCGGTTATATCGATCAATTTAACGCACTGCGTGAAGTTTAGGAGTGAATGAATATGCGTATGAAAGGTAAAAATATTTTAGTAACAGGAGCTGCCCGCTCAATCGGACGTGCTTGTGCAGAACGCTTTGCGGAAGAGGGCGGTAATATTGCGATTGTTGATATGCTCGAAGAAGCGGGACAAGAAACTGCCGCTGAGATTGCCGAGAAATATGGCGTTAAAACCGCATTCTATAAATGTAATGTTGGTCTTAAGGTAGAAGTAGATACAACAATTGAGAAGGTGATTGAGGACTTTGGCCATATCGACGTATTAGTTTCGAATGCAGGCATTCAACGTCGCGGTGATTTTCTTGATGTTACTGAAGAAGTGTTTGACGAAGTTATCCAAACTAACCTGAAATCAATGTACTTGGTAGGCCAGAAAGTTGGCAAGCACATGGTTGCAAGAGGTAAGGGTGGCGCCATAGTCAACATGTCTTCAACCAGTGTGCGTATGACGATGCCGGGTATTTCTCCTTATGCGACTTCGAAAGGAGGCGTTAAGACATTGACTAATGCGATGGCATTATCTTTGGCGCCACATGGAATTCGCGTGAATGCGGTCGGCCCCGGTACGATCTTGACCGATTTAAGTCGTGACGGTCTGTTCAGCGACCCAGAAGCGCGTCGAAAAGTCCTCACTCGCATACCCATGCGCCGTTTGGGCGAAGGGCGAGACGTTGCCGGACCAGTACTGTTCCTTGCTAGTGAGGATTCAGCCTACATAACAGGTGAAACGATTTACGTTGATGGTGGTCGTTCAGGTTTGAATTACAACGTTGAAATCCCCGATGACATTCTTGAAAAGGCTTAAATGCAATGAGTACAGATAAATTTAAAGATTTGATCGTCTACTTTAATGGCGAATACGTACCCTGGGATCAGGCCAATGTACATGTTTTCTCACCGGCGGTTAAATACGGCGCATCGGTGTTTGAGGGTATTCGCGGTTATTGGAATGCCGATAAAGGAAAACTGTTTTTATTCCGGCTACAAGATCATATGGAGCGTATCGAATTATCGCAACGGATAATGCGTTTCGGTGAAATTGCGCCTGCAGGACCTCTGTGTGATGCAACGGTAGAGCTGATGCGGCGCAATAATTTCAAAGCGTCGGTGCACATTCGTCCAACGGTTTATTTGGATGAATACGGTGAGTCATCTGCACGCGGGCCCATTGGTCAATTTATTACCGCAATTGAACGCGGTACGCCACAGAAAGTCGAGGATGGTGTGCGCGCACAAGTTTCATCCTGGGAGCGAATTTCAGATCGTTCCATGCCAGCACGAGCAAAATCAAATGCTAATTACAATAACTCTCGCTATGCTGGTATTCAGGCCAAGGTCGATGGTTATGACGCTGCCATCATGTTGAACAGTAGAGGCAAGATATCTGAAGGCCAGGGCATGTGCGTCTTCATAATTCGTAACGGCGTTGCTATTACACCGTCGGTTACCAGTGATATTCTCGAGAGTATTACGCGTGATACGGTAATTATTCTACTCAAGGAAATGGGTATCGAAGTGCAAGAGCGCGATATGGATCGAAGTGAATTCTATGATGCTTCCGAAGCATTTTTCTGTGGGACTGGCTGGGAAGTTACGCCAATTAATGACATTGATGGTTCACCCATTGGAGAAGGGAAGCCAGGTGAATTAACCAGGAAACTGCAAAATGAATATTTTGACCTGGTCAACGGTGTTACCGAAGATACTCGTGGCTGGTTAACGGAAGTCTAACTTTATCGACTTTGTTGGGCTTCCCGGCGAGATCACGCAAATGGAATCGCGTGATCTCCGCTGGGAGCGCAGCTGATTTCAGGTATCGAATGCAGGCATAGTTACAGTACAAAGATTCCCTCTAGTCCTCAAGCCTTCCCTCCCTATTGCATGGCTCAATCGTCTACAGACGAAAATTCACAAATTAGACTTCAAATCTAGTAAATTGCTGATAAGTTATGCACTCAGCGAAAACCGGCGTATCTATTCTGCTCTTGTTTTGTCTGAACGCCAGCTTTCTATGAAAGTGGTTAATGGATAACAAATCTAACGTCAGAATTTTGGAAGATCGATGCCGACCCTAAATATCGTTTTTCTAAGTCTCGCAGTTTCACAGTTGCTGGTGCTGGCTATTTACATCTTCCTGTATCACGGGCGTTCAGCCCTGGGCTTACTATCTGGTGGCCTCGTGCTCACATTAATTTCCGGGCTGCTTGGGGAGGGGCTCAATTTTATAGTGAGCTCTCAAAGTCCTACGGCCTTGATTTACTTCACTATGGCGCTCAATCGCATTGGTAACGTTTCGATGTTTTTGGTCTGGCTCTTGTCATTAAAACTATTTGATGATGATTTTCACATACCCCAAGTGCGTATAGAGATTTGGGTATTGGCCGGAACTTCATTAATTATGCGCTCGATTGGCAGCTATTATGCCCACTACGCCATTGAATTGAGTGTCTTCGCCAACGCTGTTACCTGGGTTTATTCGCAACTCGTCTTATTAGGGTTTTCACTGGCAGCGATTTACGTAGCTATAGAAGGATGGAGGAGCGACCTTGTTATTGAGCGTCGTCTTGAACGTGTAATCTTCGTCATTTGCGTAGCGACTCTATTATTATTGATGGTGGGTAATCGGAGTGTTTGGGTGTTTAATGCCATTGCCGAAGGCACTGGATTTCGCGCTATGCCCTTGCCGGCAGTTGCGTATTCAATTTACGCCTATTTTGTGACGGCGGCCTTGTTCCTGTGGGCGTTCCGTTTAGTGAATTTATCTGTAATCCGCAGCCCAGCTGGACCCGTCCTTGATAAAGTAAATGATGAGCAATTCGCGCGGGTGAGGGAACTCAGCATCCAAATCAAGGCAGTCATGGAAGAAGAGAAGCTCTATCACGAATCGAGCCTGACCGTTCCCGCTCTGGCCGAATATGTGGTTAGTCAGGAGTATCTGGTGCGCAGAGCTATCAACAATCATATGGGTTATCGAAACTTCAGCGAATTCCTTAATCACTACCGTATCAGTGAGACAGCCCAGTTATTAGTAGATACCAAAGAGCCGATTACTAAAATAGGGTTGAATGTGGGCTACACATCTCTTTCCTCGTTTTATAAGGCATTCAAAACCATAAATGACGTGACTCCTAAAGAGTATCGCGCACAGCACAGCCCTAAGTCCTGATTTACCACACCTCAGTGTAGTGTCCCCGAAGTAAGCTCCTCGCAGTGCGCAGACCTCATTTTTTTTGGATTTTTTAGTTCGAATTTCGAAACAGAGAAGCTTTAAGCAACTTTACTCCTTATCTTCGCAAGCTGGTTAGCTGTCCATTGCTAATAGCATGGACATCAGCACATGCGTTTTATAGTGTTGAATAATAGTAAATGCCCTCTTTTCGAAAACACCGGCAGGCAAACCAGATAATCTGGCGGTTCGATGAGGATTAAATGCTTTAAATCAAAGGGTTGGTTTTATGTTCGTTCGTATTCGCACTATTTCCCATCAAACGGCTCACCTCTACTTATCGTCTCGAAGCGCAGTGTCCTTGTTGTCCGCCGTTTTTATGGTTTTCCTGACGCTGCCGACCTATGCCCAGCAGAATCTCAACGCCGGAGTGATTTCCGGTAGCGTGATAAGTGGCCATGGCCCAGAAGCCGGTGTGTGGGTCATAGCTGAAACCGATGATTTGCCCACGCATTTTACGAAAATTGTGGTGACTGACGATCAAGGCCGATTCTTGTTACCTGAATTGCCTGACGCTCTATTCAAGGTTTGGGTGCGAGGATATGGTCTGCTGGATTCCGATCCTATGCAATTAAGAATCGGGGCTGAGGATGTGAGGCTTCGATCGTTCACCGCAGAAGATCCCTTGCTTGCGGCTCAGGTCTATCCGGCCAACTATTGGTACTCCCTGATGGAAGTTCCCGCTGAGAGTGAGTTTCCTGGCACTGGGCGCGATGGCAACGGTATCGGGGAAATGATGAACAGCCAGGATCGGTGGCTTGATCTGACCAAGCAAGGTTGTCAGCTGTGTCATCAATTGGGTAACAAAGCGACCCGCACTTTGGATCACCTGAGCCACATTGACTTTGACTCGAGTGTGCAAGCCTGGCAATACAGAACCGCAATGGGTATCCGTGGTCCGTTCATGACACGTTATGCCAATCGCTTTGGGCCCCGGGGTATGGAGATGTATGCTGACTGGACCGATCGCATTGCGGCAGGCGAACTACCCCCTACACCTCCACGCCCCAGCGGAACCGAGCGTAATGTGGTAATTACCCAATGGGATTGGGGTAATGAGTCTTCCTATATTCATGACGAGATCACTACTGATAAGCGCAATCCGAATCTGAATGCTGGGGGCAAAGTGTATGGCGTTGACGGCGGACACGGGGCCCTGTTGGAACTGGATCCGGATACCCATGAGTGGGAAGAAATAGTAATCGCAGTAAAGGATAATCCCGACAACCCGGCGGTTACCCGATTTGCCCAACAGTTTGCAGTGCCTTCTGCCTACTACGGAAATGAGGCCTTGTGGCAACGACCGGCGGATCCGCACAATCCCATGTTCGACGAGCTGGGCCGAGTGTGGATGACTACGAAGGTACAGGGCAACAACGTTCCCCAGTGGTGTGAATCAGGTTCTGACAACAAATTCGCTCAGTATCATCAGACACGTGGCAGCGAACGTCAGGCATCTTACTACGATCCCGCCACCAAAGAGTTTGGCCTCATCGCCACCTGTTTCGGTACACACCATCTGCAGTTCGGCTGGGGTGAGGACCGTATGCTTTATTTCAGTGGTGGCGGAGACGTGATTGGTTTTATCAATACGCGAACCTGGGATCGAACGCAGGATGAACAACTGTCCCAAGGTTGGTGCCCCATGGTGGTAGATACTAATGGCGATGGCCGCATTAGCAAACCCTGGAATCAACCGGTTGGTCCCATGCGAGACCAGGGCGAAGGCGGTGGTGGCGGTCGCCTCGTTGATGTGGATTTAGCACTGGATACCCGCATGAGCCCCGGTAGTTACGGCGTTATCGCTGACACCCAGGAAGAGGGTGTGGCCTGGGGTGTGGGTACTGAATTTCCAGGCCGCATATACCGTCTCGACATCGGCGACAATCCGCCCGAGACCTGCATCACCGAGATGTATGAACTGCCAGTGGTAGATGGCAAGCCCATGGGTTTTGGGCCACGCGGCATCGATATGGACAGCAATGGGATTATCTGGTCTGCCCTGTCTGGCAGCAGTCACATAGCCAGTTTCGATCGCAGCAAGTGTGATGTGCTGAACGGACCTACCGTGATCGATTCCCAACACTGCCAGCAAGGCTGGACGCTTCATGAAATACCCGGCCCGAATATGAAGGGCACTGACCGCAAAGCTGACTTTCACTATTACAACTGGGTGGACATCTTTGACACCCTTGGCTTGGGTGAGAATGTGCCCATCGCGAACGGATCTGGCTCCGACTCCCTTATAGCCCTTGTGCCAGAAACTGAAGAATTTATACACATGCGCGTCCCCTACCCATTGGGGTTTTACTCCCGTGGACTGGATGGTCGCATCGATGATCCTGACGCTGGCTGGAAGGGTCGGGGTGTATGGGCCAACTATGGCACTAATTTCAACTGGCACACAGAAGGTGGCAAAAGCACAACCAGCAAGATGGTCAAGTTTCAGATTAGACCTGACCCCTTAGCAAAATAGAGAACATGAGGCTTCATCTTCGAATTTAGTTAAGAGAGGGTAGCAGTGAGCGATAAAAATAAAAACAACGTGGAAACAAGCATTAGTCGTCGCGCTTTTGTCAGCTCGATGGCAGCACTCGCGGCGGCGGGTGGTATGGGTGTCCAGACTGTAATGGCAGCGCAAAATTCGCCTCCCATGGCGGTAAGCGCTATCAATCACATGACTCTTGCTGTGTCTGATCCCGCGGCATCACTTGCCTGGTATCAAGGTTTATTTGGGCTGCCTATCGTAGCGCGCCAAGGTGGCACTGTAGTCCTACAAGTGGGAGACGGGCCACAGTTCATCGCGCTTGGTGGCAATCCCAGTGACAATCCTCGGATCACTCATTATTGTCTAGCTGTGGACAATTTCGACCACAGCGAAGCTGTGCAAATCCTCGCCGAAAACGGCGTTGAGGCAGCTAACGCATTTGCTGCAATGCAGTCGCGAGTAAGAATGCGCGGAGAAGAATTTGGCGGCGCAGTGAACGGCACGCCGGAACTTTACTTTGGTGACCCCGACGGCATCGTAGTGCAATTGCAAGACACAAGTTACTGTGGAGGCGCTGGTTTGTTGGGTGAAGAATGTCTGCCCAGAGCGGAACCTGCACCTACGAATGGCCTGTTATCAATTCGAGAGTTCAATCACTTCACATTATTTGTTACAGATCAATCTCGCTCCATCCAGTTTTATCAAAGTTTATTCGGCTTGCCCATTGATACGTACCAAGGTGCTTTGCCAGTACTAAGAGTTGGCAGCGGAAAACAATTTCTAGCTCTGTCAGGCCAGCCCACTCGAACGAGTGAGATACATCATGCGTCTCTAGCTGTAGAAGAATTTGATGTTGATCGCATATTCTCTTTATTGGAAAGCTATGGATTGACGATACTGGGAGAAGCAGGGGGTGCAAACGGGCCGCTACAAGCCTACGTAACACTGCGTGGCGCAAATAGGGGTGGGGCGACCGAGGGTACTCCGGAACTTTATTTTACCGATCCAGATGGCATTCTTGTGCAGCTGCAGGACCTGTCTTACTGTGGTGGAAACGGTTACTTAGGGAATGAGTGCGGCACAGTGGAAACCCCCACTGGACGTAACAACTAATTCCTAGATTCGGCAGGAGAATTGACAGGTGCATGACATGAAAAAAACACTTCTATTAGTCGCCTGCATGGCGGCTCCAAGTCTGCTCTTTGCTGCAGAATCGGCGAATCAGAGTGTCTCGGCGAGCAACCGTGCATTACTGGATCAATACTGCGTCATCTGTCACAACCAGGCAGTGGTCAATTCAGTAGCTACGATAAACGAAGGTCTTCAAACCACACAGCTGCGGAATCTCGGCCTGACTTTGGACACTGAGGATGTGTCAAATTTGGCGGCAAACCCCGAGGTATGGGAAAAGGTCATCAAGAAGCTTCGGGTAGGTGTAATGCCTCCTCCCAACTATCCGCGCCCAGACAAGGTGAGATATGACGGTTTTCGCACCTGGCTCGAGAATGAGCTAGACAGCATTGGCGCAAGCCAAGTCAATCCAGGGCGCACCCAAGCATTTCATCGGCTCAACCAAACTGAATATAGAAACTCTATCCGTGACCTGCTTGATCTGGACATCGATGTGTCAGATCTAATTCCGGCAGACGCTCCAGACCAGTACGGCTTTGATAACAATGCTGAAGTATTGGCTCTGTCTCCACTGAGCGTGGAGCGCTATGTCAACGCTGCACATAAGGTGGCGGAATTGGCGGTTGGCGCGTCACCACGCGGAGCTTCCATCAAGACTTACGACGTTCCACTAAATTTGATTCAAGGTGATCGACGCAGTGAAGATTTACCTTTTGGCTCGCGGGGTGGAACGGCAATAGAGCACCTGTTTCCTGTAGACGGTGAGTACCGCATTACAGTGAAACTGCAGACTAACTATGTAGACTTCGTCCGCGGCTTTGATGAAGCCCACGAGATGGAGCTTAGCCTCGACGGTGAGTATCTCCAGACCTACGCATTCGGTGGCGATGCTCCGGGTATACCGGCACCCTACAGTTATGCTGGAAATATCCGTGGCAGCGACGATTGGGAAGAATTTATGATGGCCTTCGCTGATGAGGGCTTCGAATTAGTGCTACCAATTAAAGCTGGCCCACGAGTTATTGGAGCAACCTTCCCTCGGGAGATGTGGGAAGCCGAAGGTGTACAGCAACCAAGATTATTCGGCTATCAGTTGGCGGTGACAGAATTGCCAGATGCTAATCCCGGTATTGGCAGCATAGAAATAGCAGGACCCTTATCCGTAGAGGGACCAGGGGATACTCCTAGCCGACAACAAATTTTCAGCTGCCAACCGGCGAGTGCTGATGAGGAGCCTGCCTGCGCACGCCAAATACTTAGTTCATTAGCGCGACGCGCCTATCGCCGAGCTGTAGCCGAGGACGATATACAGGGACTGATGGATTTCTATAACCAGGGCCATGTTGAAGGTGGCTTTGATACTGGTATTCAGTTTGCATTAGAACGATTGTTGGTTTCCCCAGACTTTCTCTTTCGTATCGAACAGGATCCGCTTGATGCTGAGCCTAGTTCCATGTACTCGATCACCGACACTGAGCTGGCTTCGCGGCTCTCCTTCTTTCTTTGGAGCAGTTTGCCGGACGACGAATTGTTAGACCTGGTTGAGCGCGGCGAATTAAGGAATCCCGGAGTGCTCGAGGCCCAGGTAAAAAGAATGATGATCGATTCTCGCTCCTCAGGGTTTATCGAGAACTTTGTCGGTCAGTGGCTTTACTTACGTAATCTTGATGGCATCTATCCCGACCCAGCTGCGTTTCCTGAGTTCGATGAAAATTTGCGGGAAGCTTTTCAGCGGGAAACAGAGTTGTTCATTGATGATCAAATTCGTTCCGACCGGAGTCTCCGCGAATTGTTGAGCGCAGATTATACCTATGTCAACGAACGTCTTGCTGAGCATTACGGTATCCCTAAAATTTATGGCAGTCGCTATCGAAAGGTTTTGCTGACAGGCGCCGAACGCGGCGGCCTCTTTGGTCACGGTAGCTTAATGATGGTGACCTCCTATCCCAATCGCACCTCTCCGGTACTGCGTGGTAAGTTCGTGCTCGAAAATCTACTCGGTGGACCTCCTCCTGAGCCGCCTCCCAATGTGCCAGCACTAGAAACGAGCAGCGGTGGCAAGCAGCTTACTATGCGCGAAGCCATGGCTATGCACCGGGAAAATCCTGCGTGTCGTGTTTGTCACACGGCAATGGACCCAATTGGTTTTTCACTAGAGAATTACGATGCGGTGGGTAAATGGCGTACTGAATTTGCCGGCCAAGCAATCGACGCATCCGGACTACTTCCCGATGGCAAGACGTTTGTTGGCCCTGATGGTTTGCGAGGCTTATTGCTCGAACGTCCTGATGATTTTGTTGGCACCATTACAGAAAAGCTAATGCGATTTGCTCTCGGGCGCAGTCTCGAATACTACGATATGCCCGAGGTCCGTGCGATTGTTCGGGCAGCGAGAGAGGACGACTATCGCTGGTCGTCCGTGATTCTTGGCGTAATTGAAAGCGCCCCATTTCAAATGCGGAGAACTGAGATATGAAGGTTTTCAATAAGACACTCCCCAGGCGCACACTGCTGCGTGGAATAGGCGCGAGCCTGGCATTACCGCTGCTGGACAGCATGGTTCCTGCACTTTCTTCAGCCTCAGCACAAACAGCACAACCGGCGAAACGGCTTGGTGTGGTTTATGTGCCAAACGGTATGGCTATGAAGTCGTGGACCCCGGCCACAGATGGCGCAGGCTTCGAAATCACTCGCATTCTAGAACCGATGGCCGCCTATCAGGATCGAATGGTGGTATTAACTGGGCTTAACGGAACTAACAGTAACGCCGGAGTGCATGCCAGTGCATCCACCCGCTTTTTAACTGGAACTATTCCTGCTCGTACCGAGTCAGATTTGCGCGCAGCAGTTTCTATCGATCAGCTTGTAGCCAGAGAGCTTGGTCGGCAAACTCAGCTTGGCTCCTTAGAGCTGGCGCTGGATCAGAGTGATGTTTTTGGTTCCTGTGATATCGGTTTCAGTTGCCAGTACACCAGTACCATTGCCTGGAGAGATGCCAACACACCGCTGCCAATGGAGACAAATCCTAGGGCAGTTTTTGAGCGATTGTTTGGCGACACCGGCACTACAGATCCAGCTGTGCGCTTACAAAGAATTCGCAAAGATCAGAGCCTATTAGATGCAGTGTCAGATCGTGTGTCTGCGCTGAATCGAAAAGTCGGTGCCGGTGATCGCGCCAAACTTGATCAGTATCTGGATGCGGTTCGTGACGTGGAGCGACGGATTCAGATGGCTGAGGCGCAAAGCAATCGTGAGTTACCAGTGGTAGAGCAGCCTGCGGGCGTACCTGCTACGTACGAGGAACATGCTAAGCTTATGTTCGACATGCAGGTGCTTGCCTACCAAACAGATCTTACCCGCGTCATAACATTCATGATGGGGCGTGAGCTAAGTGGTCGCACCTATGCCGAGATTGGCGTGCCTGATTCTCACCACCCAACTTCCCATCACCGTGACGATCCTGCGCTGTATGAGAAGGTCACCAAGATTAACGAATTCCACACCAGTCTTTTCGCCTACTATCTCGACAAGCTCGACGCTACGCCAGATGGTAATGGTTCGCTGCTCGACAATATGCTAATGCTTTATGGCGCTGGCATGTCTGACAGTAATCGACACGACAACACCGGGCTGCCCTTAGTGCTGCTCGGTGGAGGTTCCGGCTCTGTTAAGGGCGGAAGGCATCTTCGCTATGAAGAGGGCACACCTATTAGCAATCTGCATTTGACCATGCTCGACAAGATGGGTTTTCCCCTTGAAAAGATTGGTAACAGCACAGCTGCACTCAATCTGTTAAGTGATGTGTAGAGTGAGGTTTATGATGATTAAGCTTACTAATTCAAGATTTTGTAATCGGTCAATAGTGAGGTCAGTACTGGCAGCATTAGTAGTAACATTCTCATCTGCTTTAGCCTGGGCCGAGAACCCTCCTCTAATCGAAACAGCAAGACATCAAGATGCGGAAGCGCTACGCCTACTCTTAGACGGAGGTGCGAATCCGGACGTACGTCAACCTGACGGCGCAACAGCCTTGCATTGGGCGGCGTATCAAGAAGACGTCGACATGTTAGTCGCGTTAGTTCAAGCCGGAGCCAACGTCAATATCACCAATCGCTTAGGAGCTTCGCCGCTGTACCTAGCAGCGAAAAGCGGTAATGCCGAGCTAATTGAGAGCCTTCTAAATGCCGGCGCCGATCCTAATCTTGCTTTGCAAATTGGTGAAACACCTCTCATGACCGCTGCGCGATCCGGTACCGTAGAGGGTGTACAGCAGATGATTGCGGCAGGAGCGGACGTCAACGCGTATGAAAAATCTCGAGAGCAATCGGCGCTTATGTGGGCGATTGTTCAGGGGCATGTTGACGTTGTTAGGGTATTGATCAATGCAGGGGCAAATTTGGAGGCAAGATCGAAAGTGCGCTCTCGGCTTATGTATGCTGAAAGTTCTAATGGTGCTGCATTCGATCAAGGTGTAGTGGAGCAACTCGGTGGTTATTCCCCTTTGCTTTTCGCAGCAGCGCAAGGCAACGTCGAAATAGGTCAATTGCTTATACGTGCGGAAGTGAACGTGAATGGCGTCGCTGGTAATGGAGCTAGCCCGCTAGTTGTTGCAACTCATAGTGGTCACCCGGATTTTGCACGCCTCTTGCTCGAGGCTGGCGCCGACCCCGATGCAATCGATGCAGGCTACAACGCGATGCATGCGGCGGTATTGCGCGGCGATCTTGAAACCGTAGAAGCTCTTCTCTCAAATGGAGCTGATCCCGATGTCAGGCTCCAACGAGCCACTCCAATACAAAGGGCAAGTGAAGATTGGGCTCTGAAGAGCCCTCTGATCAGTGCGACGCCATACTGGTTAGCCGCTTACTATCGCGAAGCAAAAATAATGAGCGTTCTAGAACAAGGTGGGGCAAACACTCTGCTCACTTCAGAAGAAGTTTTCAGAGAAAAAGGCAGAACTCGTGCAGATCGGCTGAATCCGCCAGTACCAAAAGCGGTGGGTGGGTTTGCTAGCGCGATACAAGCAGCAATACTTGGTGATAGTACTCGGAGTCGCTTCTATATTCAGGAAAACCCGGATCCCGTTGGCGAAGAATATTTGGCACTCGAAGCAGTCATCGTAGCGGCGGAGCACGGCGTTAACTTAAATCACTCTGACTTCACCGAATCGACAGCGCTTCATTACGCTGCAGCACGCAATCTTCCTACAGTGGTTCGAGAATTAGCCGAACGAGGTGCTGACATCAATGCGGTGAATAGCAGAGGTCAAACTCCGCTAGATTTAGCCTCGGCTATGGAAAAGAGTACCGAATTTTTTAACTTTGATGCAAGACCAAAACCTGGGCCAAAACCAAGCGAAGTGCTTATGGAATTTGGCGCCGTCATGTCTGATATTAATGGCGCTCCCTGAGGTATCTTGGTAGATGATTTTCTCAACTCAGTTTGCCAGCTAACCGAGTCTTATTTTTTGTTAGGATCTGTGCTGATTGATTTTGTGGTGCTGTCTTAATGGTCCCTGATAATCTGGCATCAAGCTTTAGTCAGTTTAAGTGGAGAACAGCATGACCCAGCGCAGAGAATTTCTGAAATTTCTAGCAGCCAGCCCCTTGTTAACGAATTACTCTGCCTTTGCGCAGGAGGTAGAAGAAACTCTTGGTCAACGGCTCACCGACCCGTCTGAAGTAATTAATGTTTTCGAAATGGAGGCGATAGCTCGGGAGAGAATTCCGCCAGCCCATTTAGGTTATCTTTCAACGGGGGTTGATAGTGATCTTACCTTAAGAGCAAACCGTGCCGGTTTCTCTCGCTTTCAAATAAAGCCTAGAAGACTTGTAGACGTTAGTAAAACCGATACTTCGGTTAACGTTCTAGGCTCCGTAGCCAGCTCTCCCATTTTTCTCTGCCCAGTTGGCAGTCAAGGTGGCTTTCATGCCGATGCCGAGTTGGGCACAGCTAGAGCGGCAGGGGCCAAAGGCCATCACATGGTGCTATCTACCACATCTTCGACAGCAGTGGAGCAGGTTGTCGAGGCCAGAGGCGCTCCAATCTGGCATCAACTGTATTCTACAAACCGCTGGGCTTATACAGTGTCCTTGCTGCAACGAGCAGAAGCGGCAGGCTGTACTTCTGTGTGTCTCACTATAGACCTTCCCGGCGGCCGCAATACGGAAACGAGTGCCGTACTAGCGCGTCAAGATACACGAAACTGTGATTCCTGCCATACCGGACAAGAAAAGCCGATGTTCGATGGATTGAACATGCGTGGAGTTGAACATACTGATGCCACTATGACTTGGAGTGTCATCGCTCGTATGAAAGAAGTCACCAGTATGAACATCGTCATTAAAGGCGTTGAAGTGGCAGCGGATGCTGCTCTCGCTGTGCAATTTGGTGCAGATGCAATTTGGGTTTCTAATCACGGCGGTCGTGCCACCGAAACTGGTCGTGGCACCATCGAATGTTTGCCAGAAATAGTGAGTGCGGTAAATGGTCGAATACCGGTTATTGTCGACGGAGGTTTTCGTCGAGGTACCGATATTTATAAAGCGCTGGCAATGGGGGCGTCAGCTGTTGGTATAGGTCGTCCTTACTGCTTCGGCCTTGGTGCATTTGGGCAGGCTGGTGTTGAAAGAGTTTTAGACCTGCTAAACAGGGAGCTGCTTATTACCATGCGTGGGAGCGGCACGCCGACGATTGCTTCTATCGGGCCAGACTATGTGCAAGATGTAGGTTATCGGGCGCCTCGCGGTAGGTTAGGGCGTGAATTGCTTTAAGAATGTAAAGATAGATTGGCAATCATCCTGATTGCATGACGTTGAACTGGAATTTTTAGTGCGTCTGGACATGAACTAAACGAAAGATGGAGTTAATAGAATGATTGCCATGCAACACAACCGTCATAAAGGCTTTTTAGAAACGGTAAGATCAGCAGTGATATCTGCGCGGATAGTAGGGGGTTTACTATTCTCTGTTTCCTTGATGGCTTTTGCGCAAAGCGGGAGTAGTGATGGCGAGTGGCCTAGTTATGCTGCCGATGCTGGCTCCACTAAGTACACGAGTCTCAGTCAAATCAATGCCGACAATTTTGGCGAGCTTGATATTGCCTGGCGCTGGTCTTCCATCGATGCTGATCTGGACTTCGAAGCATTGTTGGGCCCCGATGCGGATATTAGCTTCGGTCGCTTGCAGGCAACTCCGCTGATGATTGATGGTGTGATCTATATGCTCACCGCTTTGAATCAAATTGCCGCATTGGATGCAGCCAGCGGAGAAATGTTGTGGGCCCATGACCCGGAAGTCTACATGTCCGGTGAGCCAATCAGCCCATTGGGTTTTCATCATCGGGGTCTGGCTTGGTGGAGTGATGGCGAGAAATCGAGAATATTGGTCACAACCAACGACGGTTACATTATTTCATTGGCGGCGGAAACCGGTGAAGTCGACCCCGCTTTTGCCGGCGGCCGCGTGGATATGACAGACGGCATTCCCAGAGCCGATCGAGATTCTCTCGACTATTCGGGCGCACAACCAGTAGGTGCAGTGTCTCCTCCTATAGTGGTCGGTGATATATTAGTAGTTCAGCAAATCACTTCAAACCGGCCCCACTATAAAGAGCGGCCTCCTACATGGGTGCGAGGTTATAACATTCTATCTGGGGAATTGGTTTGGACCTTCCACACGATTCCACAGGGTGGCGAATTCGGCGTTGAAACCTGGCAGGAAGAGTCTTGGCGCTATACCGGCAATGGTGGCGTATGGACGCAAATGAGCGCCGACTTGGAGCTCGGTTACGTCTACTTGCCGACTGAAGCACCAACCAATGATTACTATGGCGGTCACCGCCCTGGAGATAATCTATTCTCGCAAAGTGTCGTTGCTCTCGATGCGGCTACTGGCGAGCGAGTCTGGCATTTCCAGATGATTCATCATGGTATCTGGGACTACGATACGCCAGCTGCTCCGAACTTGATGGACATCACGGTAGATGGACGCGAAATAAAAGCACTTGCCCAAGTTACCAAGCAAGGTTGGGCCTATGTATTTGATCGAGTAACTGGTGTGCCGGTGTGGCCAATGCCCGAACTGCCAGTAGCAGAAGGTGCCCTCCCTGGCGAACGAACTTCTCCGACCCAGCCTTTTCCTACCAAGCCTCCTGCTTTCGCTTTGCAGGGGATAACCGAAGACGATCTTATCGACTTCACTCCAGAGCTGAGGGCTGCCGCCCTGGAAATTATCGATGACTATGTCTATGGCCCCATATTCACACCGGCTAGCTTGCCGGATGCATCCACAGGTAAGCGGGGTACTATTTTCGTTCCAGGTGTGGGTGGTGGCGCCAATTGGCCGGGGGCAGGATTCGATCCAGAAACCAATGTCTTATTTGTACCTTCTCAAAATGTTCCCTACATGCCGTTTATGGCCGGGTTACCGGAGGATGAATCTAACCTGAGGTACATTCGCCTACAAAATCGAGGCGTAATCGGGCCGCGTGGATTGCCATTGCTTAAACCTCCCTACGCCACAATCACTGCATTTGATATGAACCGCGGAGAGATTTTGTGGCAAGTAGCAAATGGAGATGGCATGGCAAGTGTTGAACGCAATCCTGCTGTTGAAGATGTTGAACTCCCTCCTCTTGGTGGCGGTGGTCGGCATCCCGTACTTGTAACGTCGACATTGCTTATTCACGGGCAAAATATGGGTTATGGCCCACAGTTAATTGCGCGCGATAAAAAAACAGGCGAAGAAGTTGCTCGAATCGAACTTCCAGGCAATCCTCAGGGTGCGCCAATGAGCTACTCTGTCGGCGGTAAGCAATATATAGCCTTAAGTGTTAGCAACACTCCAGCTCCTGAGTTGCTGGTTTTGGCGCTACCTGACTAATCAGCCGGAACTAGGCTTCCCTATATAGAGGCCCTTAAGAAGTGCGGGTTCGCTCTCCACTCACATTCATTTCTTCGTGCGATACATTAGTTCTAGATAATATTCTCCAATCAACAGGATTTAAAAATTGCAGGTAAATAGTAGGCAAATCATTGAAGGCATTGGTGCGGCAGCAATTGTGGCTTCACTCGGTTTTGTGGGCATGCAGTTAATACTAGATCGCAATGTTGCGCTAGCTGGGCAATATGCTGCCAGATCTGAATCTCTTAAGGATGACCTGCGTACACAGATGGAAAGTGATGGATTTATAGATTCGAGTATCCGTGTTTGGGAGTCGGGGGAACGGCCTTCATACTGGAGTGAAGAAATGGAGGAATATACCCAAAGTAAGAATCTTAGCAGCGCAGATATTTCGTATCTTCTGATATCAACGCGTATTCGTGTATTACATATGGATAACTTGTACTACCAATATACCAAGGACATGCTGGATGAATCTTTTTGGACAAAACAAGTCGCGTCAATGAAAAATGATATGCGAAATCCTGTGTATAAAGCTCTCTATCTAAATAATCCCCGGGGAATCGAAGGGCTGGTTAACGAGCTAGTGTTGGAACTAGAGAACGAGTGAGTGTCCCCCAGGTTTAGTAAGAATTTGCCATTGATCTCCTAGTTTCACAAACTTCTAATTTGAAAATCAATCAGCATTCGCCTTGACGATCATTATTCAATTGTATAAATTGTAACATCGTCGCTCTTTTATATGGCGGACAAGCAATGGCACTCAACACTATTTGAAGTATTGGTAGGTGAAAAATCATGAGGAATGAGACTAACAGCAAGACGTCACGACGCATCATCTTCTGGTCGATAGGTATCGCAGTTGCCCTAGGTACGGTGTTCGCGCCGCTGTCCTCCGCACAGCAGGGCCGCCTGAACAAAATAATCGAGCAGTTCGAAAATGGGGAACCATCCCTGGTAGGCGATCATTGGCAGCTCAATGACCTTGAGCACAACCCCTTCCAACTCGATGAATTCGAGTCATTCCTCAATGAAATCGAGGTCGAAGGTGCATCGAGACCGGGATTGACCCCGGTCGTGCGTATCCCTTACGAAGCGAATCAGGATTATCGTCATTACGTCAAACAGATGCTCGACGCTGGGGCGATGGGAATCGTCCTACCGCAGGTGAAAACCCCGGCCGACGTCACCAAGCTCGTTCAAGCGATGAGATATCCGCCGCAGCGTGGTGCTGAGTATCCTGAACCGCCGGGCCTGCGGGGCTGGGGACCGAGTGCCGCCATCCGGGTCTGGAACGTGGACGGGCAGGAATACGCAAGCAAGGCCGACCTGTGGCCGCTCAACCCGAACGGCGAGCTTCTGGCAATAGCCATGGTTGAAACCCGAGAAATAGTCGACAACATCGATGCGATCCTCCAAGTGCCCGGCCTGGGCGGTTTGTTGATCGGCCCTGCTGATCTAAGTATGGCGCTAGGCGTCGGGAACCCGGGGCCGAACTCTAACGCGCCCGAGGTGCTGGCGGCGATCGCGAAGGTCGGGGCCGCGTGCAAACGGCACAACGCGTTGTGCGGCATCTACATGCGGTCAGACGTTGAGGAGCGACAGCAGCAAGGGTTTATGCTGTTTCCGAGCATAGCTTATTAATCAGAGCAGGCGGGAAACTGAGCCTGTTCCAGTTGGATCTAAGTACTGCAATCTAAACACGGGGTAACCTATATGAAAACTAAATTATTGGTATTGGCAGCTGTAACCGCTATCGGTGTTGTAGCAATCAAGCCTGACGCGGTAGCACATCACGCATTCTCTGCTGAATTTGATGCGAATCTGCCAGTGCGATTAGGTGGTCCGATTACTCGCGTTGAGTGGATTAACCCTCACACGTGGATTCACTTGGACAACAACGATCCTGAAGCTACTCGCGATCCAGGTCCTTGGATGGTGGAGGGTGGTACTCCAAATACTCTGCTGAGACGTGGGATTAACCGTAACTCTTTAACTTTAGGTGAAGATATTGTGGTAACAGGCTACCAGTCTAAAGACCGGCTTTGTGAGCCAACGTGTCGCGCTAACGGCCGTGATATCACGTTCCCTGATGGCCGAAAACTGTTTATGGGTTCATCCGGTACTGGTGCACCTCGTGATGGTTCAGACGGCACTGAACCCGGTAACTAGGTTCGGCTCAAACGTAACAATTGAAAGCCCGCTTTTGGCGGACTTTCAATCAACATCTCTTACAGTCTCCACCGGAGGATCTACGTCGTCGAAGCGGCGAAGTAAGAGAGGCATGGACACGACACTATGGCCATTGGGGTCAGGAGAGGAATAATGAGCACGAGAAAGATTACCAACTGTCTCTTATACACATCTCCGAGCCCACGAGACTCCTGAGCATCTCG
>OLHJ01000178.1_pt1 | contig 23860 bp, 20 predicted proteins | sample 1609491 | NCBI WGS metagenome assembly OLHJ01 (sample SAMN05416861, study PRJEB24817) | seawater metagenome | isolation source: Sea water | place: Canada:Atlantic | collected 2013-11
GTATAAATATCTTTCCAATAATCATCACCTATTGGACTTATAGTAACATGAGTTCCTCTCAAGCTCAAAACTAATTTCATTCCAAAATCTTGAACCCAAAACCAGTCTTCAATACTTTTTGCCCATTGCAAGTGAAAAATGTCTGGACGATGGTATAAAACAGGATAATATTTAATTTTTAGTTGTCTTGAATTTTTATCTTTTTTTGAAATAATCTCGTCTAGATTTCTTTTATCCTTTGCTTTAAAAAAGGTCAGTAATAGACTGTATTTTATTAATAGCATTAGCTTACTTAACTTATTTGTATAAGTAATGTAATGAGTGTTTTTTGCCGCTGTAATTTTTTTATTCTGAAAACCAAAAAGATAGATTTGAAGTTCATTTTTAGCCAATCCTAGTATCAACCTTTCAATAAAGGTAGTACTTGGAACTGATCCTGTATAAATTGCTATTTTAATAATTCTACTCAATAATTAGTTATTATAAAATATTTATTATGACATCATTTCTTTATAAAGTGCCGTATGCACTTTTATAAATTGCTCTATGGAGTAATCATTTTCTGCAAGAGATCTCATGTCTTTTTCTAATTGAAGATGATCTTCTTTTTTCATATTCATGATATTTAAAATACTTTGTTTTAAACTTTGAACATTGTTAGGTTCAAATAAATTATCTGGAAATTTTCTCAAAATATCTTTTACACCACTAACATTTGATCCAATTACAATTTTACCGGAAGCCATAGCCTCTAAAGGAGCTACAGGAAGTCCTTCCCCTAAAGCTAATGTTGGGATAACAAATACATTTGCAATGGCGTGATAAGATCTAACATCAGCTTTTTTTCCTAAAAATTGAATAGTAGAAATGCCTTCTGTCATTTTTTTTAGTGAATTAGCATAATCTCCTTTGTCATTTCCAACGATAAGAAGCTTTATGTTTGGTTTATCTAATTCAATTACTGCATTTATTAACACTTCTATTCCTTTTACAGGAATTAAATTTACAACGGAAAGAATTACAAAGTCATTTGCATCCATATTGAGCTCTTTCAAAAGTGCAACATCCCCTTTTATTCGAGGAGTATAATAATGGGTATCAACCCCCAAAGGGATTTCTACCATTTTTTCAAGATTTTTTCCAGAATAGAAGGATTTCATATCTGAATTAATCGTAATAATTTTAGAGCTTAAGGAACTTCTCCATTTCCAAGCTTTATTACCCCATCCCATAGATTTTTTAGTGAATACCCAAGAAATTCCAGCTAATTTAGCTGCTAAAGGTTCCGAAAAATCTGAACTCCAATGCCAAGAATGTATTAAATCAAATTTCTGCTTTCTAAAAAAGCGAATGGTTTTTAAAAGTCTAAATGGAAACATTAAAAAAGGGCGATAATTGATTGCAAAAGGGAACAAATGCACTTTTATCTGCAACTTATTAATCTCTTCCATAAAAGCTCCCTTATCGTGGTGGCAGCAAATCTCAGGTTCAAAAATAGTGCGATCTAAATTACTCACTAAATCATATACTACTTTACCACTACCCGCAGTATCAAAATTAGGAATGGTAAATAATATTTTAATTTTCTTTGGAGCCATATCTATGGGTATAAATATAAGGTTATTTACCTATTAAATTTTTCTTGAAACAAAGCCAATGTTAATAACATACTCACAGGGTGAGAGTATTTAACAGCATCCTTTTCCTTAAAGTTATCATAGAATTTCTGAATAATTTTTTCTGGCACTAAATCTTTTAATTTAGAATCAAACAACCATTTTTTTAGGTGCTTATCATTTTCTTTTCCAACAAATTGTAATTCCCAGTTTCTAGAGATATAGGGTTTGCCTATGAAGTCATTAAATTCTCTTTTCAACTTATTTGTAACTCTGTATGGCAAATTATAGGGTATCTTATTTAAATGATAGTTATTTAAATTAAAAGGTTTTTTACTCTGCCAAATAATCTTTGCTAAATCTGGGGCATTTTTCTGAATGTAGGCAATTTGTAATTTTCGGTTTGCCAAATGCTCTTCCGGGATGGTACAAATAAACTCACACATACGATCGTCATAATAAGGCAATGTTACGGGAGACACCTTATCGAAAATCGATAAATTAGTAGATGACCATCGAGACACATAATATTGCGTTTTAAATGCACGAATTCTTGCATTCGTATTCTCAATTTTTATGTCTTTTAATAATTCTCTTATTCGGGAAACAAAATAATCTTCAAATGAACCTTCTAGGTTCCATGAATTCCATAAAGCATCAGCTAATTCAAAACCGCCTTTTTTCAGAAGCATTTTAACAAGCACCTCCACTTCTTCATCAAAAGAAAGGTTTGGAAACCCAAAGGAATCAAACATTAAATCTCCCATATGCCCTAAAGAAAAGACATTTCCCATGTCTTTGAATTTATCTATAAAAGCCATCTGACGTGGATGCGTAAACTCCGAATAACATTGATTTATTTCAGCTAATTCTTCTATACAATTCCATAAATACCCTTTAGGAACAGATAAGGATTGAAAAGGAAATTGACATTTATCTGCGATTTTTTTTGCTATTTTAGTTTCCCGATAACCTCCCTCAAAATCATAACTATACGATTTTACATTTGGGTGCTTTCTCAAAGCAAGAGCTTGTGTTCTACTATCAAGGCCACCAGATATTGGTAAAATTACTTTTTTATCTCTTGTTTGATCCTCCACTACCGTTTCAAACAATTTTGTAAATTCCTTGAGCGTTTCTTCAAAACTAATCTCTTTTGGGGAATAGTTCCATTGAAACCATTTTTTAGAATTGACTACATAATTATCTTTATCTAATTTATATTCTGAGCCAGGTGAAAGTATCATTTCATCCTTCCAATAAGAATCAGTATCAAAGAAAAATCCAAAAGCAATAAAAATACAAATACCTTCAAGGTTCAATTCATGATTTCCAGGAACCTTTGCAATTGTTTTTTTTATTGGAATTATTGGAGTCTTAATGGTTTTCATATAAAACAATCTATTTATAAAAATATCTATTTAACCTCATAAATAAATCACTTGATATTAAATTAAATTTATATAATTTCAGAAATATCAATCCTCTTAAATAACTAAAAACTGAAATGTATTTTTTATTGTAGAATAACCTCAAGCTATTCTGCACATATTCTATATCTCCTTTATTTTTGGATCTATTGAAATAACGTACACAAAGAAAATAATAGCCTTTCACTAATCTTCTTTGATGCTTGTCTAATTCATAATTTGCGTGCATATAGGTTATAAGACAATCTACAGATTCACATATAACATTTACTGGTCTTTTACTAACATCAATTGGTGCGACACAATAAAAGAAATCCACTTTATTATCAATTACCTTATATTTTTTTCCGAGTAAAAGGGCTTTAATCGATAATTCTATGTCTTGCAATCTTTTAAAGTTCGGATTAAATTTACCGATTTCAATAAGAAATGATTTATTCCATAAAATTGCTGTTATAGGCCAAATAAATTTAGCTTGTAAAAAATGATCTAAATAATGAGAGGCAGCAGTTGGAGATTTTTTATTATTCCCTTTTTCATCTAATATATTTGAGTTTTTGAAAACTACAAAATCCTCTACTTCAATGTTCCTGTTACTAACAAAATCTTCAGAAATAATATCATCAGAATCTAAAAACACAAGATGGTTAAATGAAGAATGATCTACCCCAATATTTCTACAGACAGAACCATTCGTTTTTTTATCATTAAAAACTATTTTAATATTTGAACTGTTCTGCTGCTTAAAATATTCTTTTAAGGCTTCTTTTTCTGATACATCTGAATAATCATCAACTATAATCCATTCCCATTGATTTGTATCTTGTTTCAATAAACAATTATGAGTTTGTTTAATGCCTTCAAAGTCATTAAAATGTGGAGTTATAACACTAATACTCATAATTATATTTTTCTTAAGCTTTTTTAAATTCTATGATTGTTTGTGAAAAAACAATGAAATATTATCTATGCAATATAATAAAAACCTTCTCTAATCAGAATCAATAGCTTTAGTGATTTCGGCATTTATTAATTTTATTTTATTAATTTCATGTGTCTATATTATTTTATTAAAACGGTCACAGGCTGTTCGCTATTAATCATTACAATAAGTGATAAACTTTTTAATATGCTCGTTTCATAAACTTATATTTGCATTGTATTAATTAATTATTCAAATTATAAGATTTACAGTACTATGTTATTTAATTCTATAGATTTTGCTGTATTCTTACCCATTGTATTTTTACTTTATTGGTTAGTGTTTAATAAAAACCTTAAACAACAAAACATATTAATACTTGTTGCGAGTTATATTTTTTATGGCTGGTGGGATTGGCGATTTCTGTCACTAATAGCTTTTAGCACTTTAGTTGACTATTACATTGGGCGGCAATTAGAAAATGAAACTAAAATTAATAGACGAAAGGTTCTATTATGGATTAGTATTATTGTAAATCTTGGTTTTTTAGGCTTCTTTAAATACTACAACTTTTTTATAGAAAACTTTACCCAGGCATTTTCATTTTTGGGCTATCAATTATCTAGTAATTCATTGAATGTTATTTTACCAGTAGGAATCAGTTTTTATACTTTCCAAACCTTAAGTTATAGTATTGATGTCTATCGAAAAAAACTCAAACCTACCAAAGACTTTATCTCCTTTGCAGCTTTTGTGAGTTTTTTTCCACAACTAGTTGCAGGCCCGATTGAAAGAGCAACACACCTACTTCCACAATTCAAAGTAACTAAAAAATTCAACTATAGCGATGGCGTTGATGGTTTACGTCAAATTCTATGGGGTTTATTTAAAAAAATTGTAATTGCCGATTATTGCGCTCATTTTGTAAATTTAATTTTTGAAAACCCTCAAGATTATTCAGGAAGTACTTTGGTTTTAGGGGCTATCTTTTTTGCATTTCAAATTTATGGTGATTTTTCAGGGTATTCAGATATTGCTATAGGTACTGCAAAACTTTTTGGCTATAACCTCAAACAAAATTTTGCATTCCCTTATTTTTCAAGAGATATAGCAGAGTTTTGGAGACGATGGCATATATCATTGTCTACCTGGTTTCGTGATTATCTTTACATTCCGTTAGGGGGATCAAGAGGCAATAAAAGCCAACAAATTCGTAACGTATTTATCATTTTTTTGGTTAGTGGTTTTTGGCATGGAGCCAATTGGACTTTTATTGTTTGGGGAGGATTAAATGCAATTTATTTTGTTCCTTTATTAATTACCAAAAACAATCGAAATCATTTAAGTATCGTTGCTGAAGATAAAAACAGACCATCCATAAAAGAATTTTCGCGAATTATCTTAACCTTTATACTAACAACATTCGCTTGGATATTTTTCAGAGCTGAAAGCTTATCTGAAGCTTTTAATTATATTTCTGGAATTTTCAATAAATCATTATTTACATTACCGGAGATTCGTCCAACTGATTTATTTATTTTATTGTTTATTTTTATAGGAATAGAATGGTCTGGAAGACGAAATCTTTATGCATTAGAATCATTTGGAGCCAAATGGAAAAAACCTCTTAGAATTATATTTTATTATATTCTTATCATTGCTTTATTTGTATTTAGTCGTGAAGAAATGGAATTTATTTACTTTCAATTTTAGATATGAAGAAATTTATTAGAGCCCTACTTTTATTTTTCATTCCAATTTTGGTTTTAGCATACCCTTTAGATTTGTTTATTTCTCATAATTTAAAAAAATCAAACAAAGTTTATGGTGAATATGAAGTATGGAATGACATTTATAATAGTAAAATTAAATCAGATATGCTAATCTATGGTTCTTCAAGAGCATGGGTTGACATTAGCCCTGAAATACTAGAAGATTCGCTTAAAATTAGAGTTTATAATTTAGGAATGGATGGTCATAATTTTTGGTTACAGTACTTAAGGCATTTGGAATATTTAAAATTTAATAATAGACCTAAACATATAATTTTAACCGTTGATTTTAATAGTTTGCAGAAAAGGGGTAATTTATATTTATACGAACAATTTCTTCCCTATATGCTATGGAATAAAAACATTAAAGACTTTACAAAATCATATGAAGGGTTTACTTATTTTGATTACGACATCCCTTTAATAAGATATTTTGGAAATTCATCAAAAGTAAAAGACGGAATTAGTATTGGACTTGGTAGCTATAAATCCAAACCCTTTAGAATTAAAGGTTATAGAGGAAATACAAATAGTTGGTCTAAAGATTTAGAAAATGCCAAATCAAAATTAAAAATCTATAAAATTCATATAGATACAGCATCTGTTACTTTATTCGACAGATTTTTAAAAGAATGTAAGAACAACAATATTAAAGTTTCTTTGGTGTATACTCCAGAACATATTGATGGACAAAAATTTATTGAAAATAAAAGTTTAATCACTAATTTATATAAAAGCTATGCTGAAAAGTATGATCTTATTTATTTAGATTATTCTGAAGATTCTATTTGCTTAAGTAAAAACTATTTTTATAATGCTACACACCTAAATAAAATTGGGTCTGAGTTATTTACCAAAAAGTTAGCGAATGATTTATTATCTCAACAATTTATTGATTAATTGATTCTTCCAAAAGTTGTTGGATTCCATTTATATGCTTTTCAAAACTAAAATGGTTTTTTATTCGCTCCTTCCCTGCTTGGCCAAGTTTTTTTGCATAATTCATATCGTCCAAAATCTTACTAATATTTTGACTCATTGTATTTATATCATGTTCTTCACACAATAGTCCTGTTACACCATCTTCTATAACATCTGATATACCCGCATGGAAAGTAGAAACAACAGGTAATCCAGAAGCACTTGCCTCTAAAATTGAGATGGGCATCCCTTCAGTATCTCCATTTGCTGCAGTGATGGAGTGTTGAATATACCCAACAGATTCTTTTAATAAATCTATCAATCGATCTGGAGAAATGACTCCAAGGAATTTAATACTATCTTCAAGCTGATATTGCCGCACTATATTTTTACAAACTTCCAATAATAATCCATCACCACACATTAATAGTTTGGCATCTGGATGATTTTTTAGCGCTTTCTTAAAAGATAAAATAGTATAATAAGGTGCTTTCTTATTATTAAACCTACCTACCGATATGAATTGCTTAGAATTAAAGCTTGGTTCAATTTCGAAAAACTTAGATTGTGCAGCATTGGCATTATACACCAGTTTTTTATCAGGACAACCCATTTCTAGCAATTGTTGTCTCATTGCTTTTGAAACGGCAATTATTTTTGAAGCATATCCAAAGACATCCTTATAATAATTATTCTCTTTTATTATATCTTTTACTGTTGCATCAAAACCATGAAAATGGACCACTAAAGGTAAATTAACATTTTGGATTGCTGGTAAAATATGATTAGCATGTAATCCATATTCAACTAGCACTACATCAATTTTATGTTTTTTTAAAGATTTAGATAATAACTTGACTAATACAAATGATTTATCCTTTTTAAAAATAATCTTAATTGCTTTTAATATGTATTTCTTTAGCTTTTTTGCTAATAAAGGATAGTTCTCTAATGCAATATCTTCACCAATCCCATAATAGTAAAAAACGTTCCCTTTTAAATTATTTTTATGGGCTTGAATAAAGGTCTCCGAATAAGGATTCTTATTAGGAGAAAAGAGTGCTATATTAAGTTTTTGCTTCATTCGTGATGTTAGATTTATGCTAACAATTTAAAATTCTTTTCTACTTCTTGGCTTACCTCTAAAGTAATTCTTTCTATATTATTTAAATAGCTTTTATAATTTTTGATAAAATAATCCACTTTAGTATCCCAAATACCGTATTCTTCTTTATAAGAAAAACAATAATCCTCTAAACCTAAAGATTTAAAAATTCCTAAGGTTTTATCTTCATAAGCAATATTTAAAGCAGGGATACCGGCTAATAATGAAAGTATTGCCCCATGCAATCGCATACCAATATAAGCATCCTGTTTACTTAAAGTTGCTATTAATTCATTCAGTGAAAACTTTTCTTTCAAAATAACACATTGAGTTTGCATTTCAGAAGGTAATCTATTTACTATTTTTTTAGCAAAATCTGAATCATCAACATATCCTTTTACCCCTTGACATGTTGATATAAAACATAATTTATACCCCTCATTTATTAGTTTTTTACACAGTAATGTTGCTTTCTCTAAATTATCACTACTCTTATCTTCATATTTCCAAACTCGAAAATTAATAGCGATGCTTTTTAATTTTTTAGTATCATCCACTTTGAGTGCATAACCCTTATGTAGATAAAAAGCGATATCGTTTGTGACAGTTACATTATCATTGTTATATCCTATTGCTTTTAAATGATCAAGTGAATAGGACTCTCTTAAAATGACTTGGGCTGCATTATTAAAAACACGATTAAGCATTGGAAAGTTTTCCTTTTCCCAAAACGGACCTACAGATTGAGAAAAAATATAATATGGTTTTTTAAGATGTTTATGAATGAAATTCAAAGAATCTACTCTTTTTTTATAGCCATAAAAATCATGAATATAACCACCTGCAGACACAATTATTTTATCAGACTGTGATAATTCTTTATAGACTCTTTTTTCATTCTTAGAGGCAAACAATCTGGAAAGAGTACTATAGTAAGAAATGGTAAAGACCTTGTTTAATAACTTCCTTATTAATCTTTTAGCTTTGAATAAAAAGCTGCTTTCAGAATTTGGGTTTTTCAAATAGGTATACTCCCAATCCCAATCCAATTCTAAATCAGGGAAGAATTTTTTATATAATTTTGGGTTATTACATAACACCAAAATGGAAGGATTATTAAATTGTTCTTTTAAACCTAACAAGGTGGCTTCTAATAAAGCTTCATCCCCACCATTGATTGGCACTGCATTTATAATTATTATTCTTGTCATAAAATGCTTTAAATAAACTTCTACCGTGGTTAAAATTTATTTTATTTTTTTAGGAAATTTGTAAATAATCGTTTGTGTTCTTGCTAACTCATATTGTAAAAACTTAGGTAGAAAACGTTCCGCTTTATATGCTTTTTCTCTAAATTTTCTATTCCATTTTGCTTTTGGAAATAACCTATTCAAACGCTCAATGGAACCAACCGAAATAATTTCGACTTCTTTAAAAAATTGCAGACCATTTTTTTTATAATGTTTCCCACTATTATCTCTATGAGGGTGTGGATCTTTAAACTCCCATTCTTTAAATTTCTTTACTTGTAATGATGAAGGTCTTCCAGGTACTGGTACCATCCATCTTAAACCATCAAGAAATTTGTTATTTACAGCTGGTTCTACAAAACGCACTATTCCTTCGGGCTTTAAACAAGCTTGTATTTTTTCTAAAAACTGCAACTCTACATCGTGGGGCAAATGATGTACAAATGCCTTACCTATAACATAATCAAAACCCACTTCGCCAAATTCTGCTTTTAAAAAATCCCCATTAATATATTTAATTGGATAGTCAAAAGTAGCCTCATTATTTATTTTATTAATTACATCATTAATCTTACTTGAGATATCATTTGCATATACCTCAGCTCCTAGTGCAGCCATAACAGCTGCATTATAACAATTACCACATCCTAACTCTAAAACTTTTTTTCCTTTAAGCTGCTTTGCGAAACTATCGTAATACATACAAACCCAAGAAGTGTCAATTTTAGTTACTTTATCTAAATATGCATCCACATTATTTACAATCTTTAATATTTTTTTAATATTAACGTCAGCATAAAGCTTATCGTAATGCAATTTATTCTTTTGAGTAACTTCTTCTGATAATTGGGTCGACATTTTGAATTATATTTTTTTTAGAAATTTAATTAATTTATCACACAATAGCTATAAAATTCATCTACTTGTTTTGCAATATTTAACCAATCAAATTGTTTTGATTCCTGTAAAGACATTAAGCTCATTTCATTTATTTTATCTTCATTTTTAAGTAAAGCTACAGTTGCGTCAATTAAAAAATCATAATCACCTTTTGGAACTAAAATTGCGTTCTTATCATTTACATATCCATAGTTTCCACCTACATCTGAAGATATAATAGGAAGTCCCATTGCCATTGCTTCTAATATTGAATTACACGCAGTGCTATTTAACATGGGTAAAAAAAGTAATGTCGCATTTTGATAATAATGCTTTAAATCGGTGTCATTTACGTTACTAAATACTTCAACAGAATTATGAGGCTCTATATATTTTTTATATGAATTATGTAGTATTACATTTACTTTTAAACCCGAAATTTTATCCGCAATCTTTGGAATACAATAATTAAACGTTTTAAAGTCTCTTAAATGTTGCCCAACAAAGAGAAGGGTCTTTTCTTTTCTTTTATTAATATCTGTTGTAAAAAAATTAGTGTCAATTCCATGAGAAATAAACTTTACATTATCGATATTAAGCCAATTCTTAATAAAATCTACTTGATTTGGACCTACACATATTGCTCCATCTAATTTATTTAAATATTTTGTGTTAGGAATCTGTTTTTCCAACACCTCATTAGGTTTATGAAAAGTTCCAATAAAAGATGAATTTTTAAAAAGGTTTTTTCTATTGACTATAAATCTAATATCACGCTCTGCATTAAGATAGTGAATTATACTTTTTTTATCTTTATACTTAGTCAATACATTGAAAAGTTCTGCTTCTTTTTCAACACTTTCTGAATTATATTCTCCCTTTTTCTTATCTAAATTAGATGCGATAAATTTAGCAATTCTATACGGAACTATATTTTTTGATCTTCCAGAAGGTATGGCTATTGTATCTTGTAAAAAATCTATAAGTCTACTATATCCCGAATATCTCGAATGATGTTTTGACCTATGACTTACTATTATTTTTTTCAAAATGCTTTAAATTTCTTTATTACTTTTTAGGTAGTTTAAATGAATATACAAATAAGTAAAGCTTATTTTTTGCTTAAAACTTAATCTATTTTTAACTTTATTAAACCTCTGTCGTAACCTTTTTTTAATTTGATTATTAAAATCTACAGACACTATTTTTGATATCTTCTTCAATAAAATTGTGTGCTCATTAAAGTATTTCTTATAATAATTTATATCTTTTTTTGAAAGATTAGAAAGTCCATCTTTCTTTCTTCTAAAATAACTATTTGTGGTTGGAGTGTAAGCTATTTTTTTTTTAAGAAAATTTTCAAAATAAAACATCATATCGCCTATAACATCAAAAGATGAAAAATTTAAGCCTTCTTTATTAAGAATCTCTCTTTTAAAAACTACTGAACTAACATTCCCAATCGGACAATAATCGATAAAATGCTCTGCCTCCAAAGAGCTTGTATCATATGTTAAGTAAAAGTGATTATGTAATTCTTCTTTGGTTTTAACATTATCTATCAATATTAAGGTTTTAGCAACTGAAATGTCATTGCATTCTAGGGCTTTTACTTGTTCTTCTAAAAAATTTAAATCACAAGTATCATCACTTTCTGCAATCCATAAGTAGTCCCCTCTTGCCAGATCTATTCCTTTTTTCCATTGTTTAAAAGGAGAACCACTGTTTTTTTTATTAATTATAAAGTGGGATATTTTTGAGTTTGAAGCATATTTATTTAATATTTCTATACTATTATCTATAGAAGAATCATCTAGCAAAATCACTTCGAAATCCTGCAACGTTTGATGGAATATTGAATCTAACCTTTCTTCTAAAAAAGTAGCATGATTATAATTGGGTACTATTATAGAAACTTTTGGCATTTCTAAATTTTCATTTTTTTTCGTGTTTTAATATATATATTATATAACGAGAAGTTTTTTAATATCATAAAAATAAGCTTTTTCTTTTGGGAGGGATGAAGGTATTTAAAAATATGCTTTAAAAATAGCATAGGTAGCAAGGCACTGTCCTTTGTTGTATTCTGTTTATTAATTTGTGTTGCTTGATTACTATGCAGTCTAAATTTTATTAGTTTTTCATCCACAAAACCAACTTTAAAATAAGGCATTAAACGATACCAAAATTCAAAATCTAGTTCTTGATTTAGATTGGTATTAAAACTTCCTACTTTATCAAAAACACTATTGTGTAATAAAACCGCAGGGGGCTCTCCAATTTTATTAAGTGGGTAATTTAAAAAGCCACTATCTTCTAAATATTTCTTACCAGTAATGACTCCTTGACTTATAGTAATTTCTTTCCAAAATACATGCAAGTTTTCAAACTTCTTAAACCAATTTGCATCAAAAGTATTTTCTGGATTATATAGTATTTCTCTCTTGCAATATACCAATCCTACATTTTCTTGGGATAATGCTAAAGCTACCATTCGTTCAATACAAGTTGGCATTAAAACATCATCCTGAAATAAAAACTTGATATATTCTCCATTCGCTTTTTTTACACTATGGTTCCAATTAGCTCCTATACCACTAGGTTGGTGATGGTGTATATAAATAGGTATTTCTGTTTTCTTTTTAAAACTTTCTATTAACTTTATGGTATCATCTTTTGAAGCATCGTCTGAAACCACAATCTCTATGTTCTTGTAAGTCTGCTTAATAGCGGACTTCATCGCTTCAACTATAAATGCTGAACCATTATAGGTAGGGATGCAAATAGAAACTTTAGGATTGTCCATTTTCTAATTTATAGCTTTCATTACATTGTATAATTGAGGGCAAATTATTTCTGGAGAAAACTTAGAAAATTCCTTTTTACTTATTTCTCCGTGAACTTTTAATTTTTCATGAGAATTTTTATATGCAATTATTTCGTCTACCATAGCATTAGTATCTAAATAGGGAACTATTGCACCTCCACCCTTTTTTATAATTTCTTCAGATCCTGTTGCTCCTTTAAAACAAAGAATTGGTTTTCCCAACATCCCAACTTCTATACATACTAATGGAAATGGATCTTCTCTAGAGGTCATTAAAAACAAATCAAAATCATTATAATACTCAGATGGGTTTTCAACTTGTCCAACAAAAGTCACAACACCATTTAATTCTGCTTTATCTAGATCTTCTTCAATTATTATTTTTTCAATTTTTGAAATTCCACCAACCCAAATAAACTTTATCTTTTCTGAAGGATATTTATTCTTGAAAATTGTAGCAATTTGAATAAATAAATCACTTCCTTTTCTCCAATGAACTGTTCCAGAACCTCCAACACAAAATTCTTTTTCTTCCTTTTTTACCTTTTGTAATTTTACTCTGGAGCATTCATATACCCTAGTAATTGTTTCTTCTGGAATTTGCCAATTTTTTATAAGATTGTTTTTTACTACATCTGATGCTGCTATAAAATGATCTATATTTTTTGAGTGTTTTTTAAAATTAGGACATTTAAGCTTTAAAATTGCATTCAATTCATGAACATGAACAATATGTTTTGTATTTTTAGTATAAGATTTAATGGTATTTCCAAAGGGTATGGAAAGTATAGTATTTGAATATATTAAATCAAATTTTTGTAATGCTATTAATTTTAAAAATGATTCTTCTCTTTCCTTAAATGTTTCTTTTACTCCTATTTTAGAAAGTATTTTTTTTAACAAATTAGACTTTGGATTATCTTTAATTGATTTTAAAGAATAATAATTAGTACAAATATTTTTAAAATCATTCTTAAGTTCACCATCTTCAAGAGTAAGTAAAGAAATATCTATGTCTGATTCATTAATTTTTATCCATTCTAATAAATAATACAAAACAAAAGGAGCACCTGTTCTGGAGGCTTCATGTGTTATAAAAAGGATTTTTTTCATTTAAAAGTCTTGGTAACAGTTTTATATTCTTTATTAGCTAATTTAATATTTTAAATAATTAATTAATCCACTTTAAAGCCAAATATATTTAATTGCATATCCATATTATTATATGAAGAAACATTAATAAAAGGAGATTTATTATATAAACCAGGTGAATTTATTTGTAATCTAAACTTTGCGTTTGTTAATATTTCTATTATTTCATTTAAGGTTTGTTCTTTACCTATAAATGAATGATATTCTACAAATATTCTATCCACATTTATCAATTGTTGTTCAATATCTTTTAAAACAATTGTTTCAGCTCCTTCAATATCTAATTTTAAAAAGTCCACTTTTCTATTTAAATAAGGTTTTAATGAAACTACACTTATCTTAGACGATACTTTAGCTTCTTTATTTAAACTAGCTAATACACCACTATCAGCTCCTTCAGATACAAATTCCAATTCTGTATTGTTATTCCATAATCCTTTTTCAATTATTTCGACATTGTTTAAAGCAAAAGTATCAATATTACTTTTTAAAAAATTAAGGATGTATTCGTCTGGTTCAAACGCCAAAATTTCAGCGTTTGGAAATCTATTTTTTAAATATATTGTAGCTAAACCAATATTGGCTCCACCATCAATAATATAAGGAGTGTCTGAGTTTGAATTGAATTTATATATACCTTCTTTAAAAATTTCACTATGCATAGAAAGAAAAGAGGCACTATCTGGTATATCTATAGTTCTATCTAATAAAGTAACTTCTGTTTTTGTATGTCTAGGGTAATCTTTCAATAATTGGTATTCTGTTTTTCCACTTAAACCTCTTTTTCGTTTGTATAGTTTTTTTAATTCAGGAGATACAAAACTGAAAAGCTTCCTTTTTACACGTTTCATAAAATTATTTTTTTTATTATTGATTATGTAAATGTAATACTCTCTCCAAAGAACTATTTTTAATTTTCTAGCATTAATTTGATGATTTACACCAAGTATAAAATTTGCAAATTCAATTTGTTCCTTTGTTGGTGTGTCTTTAGGAATCTTAAATAGTTCTTCTGCTTTTTGATAATTTGAAACTTTTTTACTTAAATGGATATGTTCATTTAATGTATTAACTCCCATTCTGATTCCTGTATCCCCCCGATTATTTAATTTTATATTTTCTGTTTGACCATAAAAGAAAAATGGAATGCCCATTTCAATAGCATAAGTTACAAAAGAACCATAGGCATTTGATGTCACGTATTGTTTATCTTTTAAAAAATCGTAAAACCTAATAGGGAATCTATAATCATACATATGTCCCGCTGTAACAACATCAAATCCTCTTTCTAAAAACTTTTTATGAACTCCTTTTTCTATGTCTAAATAATAAAGGCAAATAGTAAAGGGATGGAATTTTTTAGGTAATTGCAAGAGTTCATCCATATAAGCATCATAATCCATCATTACATCTATTACAGCTGTTGGGTGCAAAGGGAAACAGATCGTACCTTTTGGGTTTTTAGACTTTTCTATATGATGCATCTTTCTGTAATGCACAAAGGCAGACCCTGCGATATACACTTTTTTAAAATGCTGTCTCTCTTTATTATCTGCTACCTTTAGGTTGTTATGAAACAAGGCTTTTTTATAAGGAGTGGAAATATCAAACGGCAATAGTGTTTCTTGTAAAGTGGGCGCATGATCACAATATAATTTAACAGGTAAGTGTTGCGGAAAACCTGCATAAACTTTATACCAATAGCCAATACCATAATAGTCCGAGAAGTCCTTTTTACCTTTATTCTCGAAGGAACATATTGCTCTTAATTCCTTATCTTTTTTGGCTATTGCTGATGCTGTCATATTTAAGTCTAATTTTAAACTTATGAAAAATCATGGAAATCAAGTCGTTTCCCTTTCTCTAAATCTTTATTTGCGACTTTCCCTAAAACTTTAGGCAAATACTTTGGATGCATCCCAAATCCTGGTCTTATAGATCTCACATTTTTCTCAGTAATAACTTCACCGACTTCAATATCTTTCACTACATATAATGAACGAGAAAAATCTTTTCCTTTAACTTGTTTATCTGTTAAAGTATAATCAATAACCCCTATTGACTTTTCAGCTTCCCTAACAGCATTTACCATTTCGGCAAACTCTTGCTCATTCATTGAAAAGGATGCGTCTGGTCCGCCAATTGAATGGTTTAAAATAAAATGCTTTTCAATAATTTTAGCACCAAGACAAGTAGCAACAACTGGCACAGTTGCTCCCAAAGTATGATCCGATAAACCAGTAATCACATTAAAACGTTCGGCTAAATCTTTTACCATACACATATTTGCTTCTTCTATAGGAGCTGGATAACTAGAAGTGCATTTTAATAAGGCTATATCGTTATTTCCCATTCTTCTACAAGCATCCAATGCTAACTCAATATCTTCCTCTGTAGCAATCCCTGTTGAAATAATAATTGGTTTTCCTTTGGATGCAACATATTCAATTAATGGAATATCTGTAATTTCAAAAGAAGCTATTTTATAGGCTGGAACATTTAGATTTTCTAAGAAATCAACTGCTGTTTTATCAAAAGGAGAAGAAAAACATATTAACCCTTCTTCCTTCGCTACTTTCAATAATTCTGCATGCCATTCCCAAGGAGTGTATGCCTCTTGGTAAAGTTCATGTAATTTTTTACCCTCCCAAATAGTACCTTTTATGATAAAATCGTCTTTATTACAATCAATAGTAATAGTATCAGCAGTATAAGTTTGTAATTTAATGCAATCCGCTCCGGCTCTCTTTGCTGCCTTAATCGTTTCTATAGCTATTTCAAGACTTCCATTATGATTTGCAGATAGCTCTGCTATTATAAAGACTGGGCTTTCTTTATTAATTGTATATGTATCAATTCTCATTATTTTAATACTTTATTTTGAATAAATTTTAATTTATTCTCCCTTATTAGATCGATTTTTAAGAGCCCATTAGATGTTTTAATAACAAGATAAGGCTTAACTTGAAGAATTGTTCCATTTGGAACAGTATTATTATAACCCACCTCACAAATTGAAACTTTATCAATTATAACTTTACTGTTTTCATAAAAGGCGAAAGCTCCGGGATATGGAAAAGCTTGAGCTCTAACCCAATTTCTAATCCTTTCTTTCTGCCATTGCCAGTTAATATGTCCATCGTCAGGTGTCCGTTTTCCATAAATTGTCGCAATTTTATTATTCTGCTTAATTCTTTTGAAGCTTTTGTTTTCTATTAACTCCAGAACTTTTTTAACTAAATTTGGATAGGCTAAGAAATATTTTTCTAGAATTGTAAAACCAGTGTCATTTTCTGTAATATTAATAACTTGTTGAAGTATAATATCTCCTGTATCACATCCTTCGTCAATAAAATGAGCCGTTATCCCTGTTTCAATTTCATTATTTATTATCGCCCAAACATGAGGAGTTCTTCCTCTATATTTAGGTAGTAAACTTCCGTGAAAATTAATTGGAAACTTAAACCTTTTAATAATGTCCATCTCAATTAAAAAAAGATAATTTATTGAAAGTAATATTTCACAATCAAATTCATTTATAAATGAAGTTAACTTTCCTTTTCTAGGGTTCCCTACAAATAGTTTTATGTTGTTTTCTTTAGCAAAATTTATAATCTGAATAGAACTTTTATCAGTTGCAATTAATTTTATCTCAGAAACTTCAAACAAATAAACTAATAAATTGAATCCTAATTTTCCCGAAATTAATAATGAGATTTTATTCCTCATTTCTATTTATTTTTGAATGTATAACTACATCTATATATTTATTATCAAAAAAACAATGCTCCTTCAAGCGAGTTTCTTCTATAAAACTAGCTTCTTGCAATGCTAGATATAAATGAGGACGTAAATCAAATGCGTAAGTATATATTTTATGAAATTTCAAATCTATAAATGCGACCTTTTCTATTAAATTCAAGTAAGTAACCCAATGCATTTTAAAATTATGGATCTCCAAATCAGTATTCATTATAAAAGAAATTTCAGCATTTTTATCTTCCCAATTGATATGAACCAAGCCACCATAGCCGATACATTTATTGTTTTCTAAATATGAAAATAAAATTTGGTTGGGTTGTTCTTGTTCAAAAAGCTTAGCAATTACATTGTTAAAGTAATCTTCCTGATCTTCAAGTGTTAGCGGCTTATTTTGACGTAAATGATAAATTTGTTCATTTCGCCACTTCATTATATCCATTCTATCCTCATAACGAATAGAGACAATTGAATAATTGCCTTTACTATATATCTGGTCTTCAATAACTTTGTAAGTACTCATATTTTTATTAGCCTAATACTTATTTAATCTATTATACTTATTGTTTAATCTTAGTTACCTTATTTAAAGTATCTATAAGTGTTTGATCTGTTTTGTATTTCAAGGTTAAATGAGCATTTATATCAGCGATATTCGGATTATTATCTAAATAATTGAAAATATTATCAATATTTTCTTCAATCTCATTCATCTCTAAATAATCTTGTATAAAATTAAACATTTCTAAATCTTCAGGGTAATCTATCGTCAAACGATAATCTCTTATCAATTCTTTAGGAAGGTCAACAAAGTTTAATTCAAAATACTCAGGATTATTTTGAAAATACCAGGTCATATATTCTGAATAATTCGCACTAGGGAAATAGGCCTTAACTCTCTCTAATGCTGAAGAATTAATTATTTCGACACTCGTCCCCACTGAAAACTCATTTGCAACGGTATAATCGGCACCTGTTATAAAATGTTTTTTTAACAGGTAATTAGAGATTTCTTTAGATACAAATGGCATGTCTCCTGTAACTCTTATAATAACATTAATTTTATTTTTTCTTATAATATCTAAATACCTTTGAACTACATCATCGGGGTCTCCTGTGTGAAAAATAACCTCATCACTATATTTATAGCTAACTAGTTCCGCATCTTGATCTAAAGTTGAAGTAGCTAGAATTGTTTCATCAACTCCACCAAACTCCAAACAATTTTTTAAACAAAGTTCTAAAGATGATAATTTTCCTATTTTTAATTTAGCCTTTTCTTTGAGTCTAGACGATTTTAGTCTAGCAGCAACAATACAAGCTATTTTTACTTTTTCAAAATCATCAAGTTGTATAAGATCATTCTTCTTTTTATTTTTTTTTAAAATTACATCCCCATTACCGATGACGTTGCATAATTCATCATAATTTAATCCTTTTAAATCAGTTCTCTTAAAATCAAAATCTGACAACTTAACAATGTTACTCTTTTCAATTTCTTTTTTAAACACTGGGATTTGAATTGTTTTATCAAAGTAATCCTGTTCTTTTTTATTCAAAAAAGGCTGTTTTTTTAATGAACTATAATCTTTAATTAAAGTCATTAATTCTTTAAAAGTATTTATATCTATACTAGAAAAATGATCATATTCCGTATGCAAAGTGCTATGCATAATATGCTTTTCTATGATATCTGCTCCAGATTGCAAAGCTAGTAAAGGTAAAATTTTAGTGTTAATATCATTACCATCAATATGATCAGCAAATACAATTTTATTAGGAAATTTTTTCTTTAATTCTTTAATTTTTGACAATCCACTGTCTGCAAGATCTGTTGGATACGCCTGAAAACCAACCTCTAAAAGGATTTCTTCAAAATTAAATTTTTCATTAAATAATTTAATCTTGTTCTCAATATCTGATAATTCTCTACCAGCAATATTAATTATCACCTTTTTTTCTTTCAAATCAATATCTAATAAACTGTCTAATACCGATTGGTTTTCTAAAACTGAAGTTTGGAATTTTATACCATAAACACTTTTAAGATTACTTTTAAGAATTTCAATACCATAAGTATCAAAAATATCTAACCAAATATCTTTGGTTTCCTTAGCCTTATTTATAATATTTGACCATTGTGTTTTATCAAAGTACAATATTTTATATACAGGATACCATTCAAAGTCCTCAAGTGCAATTTCATTATACTTAAAGGGTTGAAATTTAATTCCAATTTCATCTTTAAAATCAGAAAACTCATCAATTAATGAATTAAGATAATCAATACTTCCTCCATGAGTATTTGCAACTTCTATTATTGTGTACATTACTATTCTTTATAAAATTCAATTATTTTATCTATTACAAATTGTTGTTCAACATTACTTAATGTTGGATACATCGGTAAACTTATACAATGTTTATAATAATTTTCAGCAATAGGATGATCTCCCTGTTTATTCCCTAATCTTTTATAATAAGGCATTAAATGACAAGGAATGTAATGGATTTGCGCAAATATCTTATTTTCTCTCAAAAAATTATACAAACCCAATCTATTCTCCACTTCAATAATATACAAATGGTACGCGTGGCCTTCAACTATACCTGATTGCCCTTTTATAAAACTCTTATCTTTAAAAGCATTATAATATGTTTTAGTAACCTCTCGTCTTTTCTTCACACCAGCCTCTGCTCTATTTAGCTGAGATAAACCTAATGCAGCTTGAAAATCTGTTAATCGATAATTTAAACCTAATGTTTGCATTTCCATGTACCACCCAGGATACTCATTTTCACCTCCTGCCAATTCAATAGAGTTCGTATATAAATCATTATTTTTTACGATACCATGGGTGCGTAATTGTAATAATTTTTTATAAAGAACTTCATTATTGGTGGTAATCATTCCTCCTTCTCCAGATGCAATATGTTTTACAGGATGGAAGGAAAAAATAGCTAAGTCTGCAAAATCACCATTTCCACAGAAATGTTCCTTTTTAGAATCATCTTTAAATGATCCTCCTGGTGCATGACAAGAGTCCTCAATAATCCATAAATCATATTCATCTGCTAATTTCCTAAAACCCTCTAAATCAACAGCTCTTCCAGCAAAATCTACAGGAACAATTCCTTTATAAGTGCCTTTAGGGGAGTTCTCTAACAATTCCCGAACTTTATCAATATCCAATAAATAAGTTTCCGGATCAATATCTGAAAAAACCACTTCTCCACCACAATAACGTATACAATTAGCAGATGCTGCAAATGTTATTGGCGTTGTGATCACTTTATCTCCTGGTCGCACTTCCAATGCTAATGTACACAAATGAAGTGCAGCTGTTCCATTTGCAACAGCAACAGCATATTTACTTCCAACATATTTTGAAAACGCTACTTCAAACTCATTAATTTTTGGACCTTGAGTAAGGTAATCCGATTTTAAGGTTTCAACAACTACCCGGATATCTTCATCCGTAATGTGCTGTCGACCATAGGGTATTGCCTTCATATCTATACTTCAAAATTTGGATCTACATGCTTTAAAATTAAACTACGTAAAGATTCAACTGTTTCCCATTCTGTATTTGTGTCTGAATTATATGCAAATCCTTGTGGTACTTTTGTAGCTTTAAAAGTTTCAATAAATTTATTTAAATTCCATTTTGGTTTAGTGGGTAAGATGGTAAAATATTTACCTAAATCAAATGTATTAAATGAATCTGAAGGAGTGATCATCTCTTCATGAACTTTTTCACCAGGGCGTATGCCAATAATTTTATGTTCGCATTGTGGGCCAATAGCTTCTGCTACATCCATAATTTTATAGGATGGTATTTTAGGTACAAAAATTTCACCTCCCCAAGCATTTTCCAGTGCATGCATAACCATGTCTACTCCCCCTTGTAGTGAAATATTAAATCGCGTCATATTAGGGTCTGTAATAGGTAAAGTTCCTTCCTTTCGTTTGTTCATAAAAAACGGAATCACCGATCCATTGCTTCCCATCACGTTACCATAGCGCACCACCGAAAACTTAATAGGATTCCAGCCTGTAATGTTATTGGCGGCAACAAACAGTTTGTCTGATGTTAATTTAGTGGCACCATACAAATTAATGGGTGCACATGCTTTATCGGTGCTTAAAGCGACTACTCGCTCAACATTGGTTTCTAAGGAAGCATGTATTACATTTTCTGCTCCACCCACATTCGTTTTTACACATTCATCAGGATTGTATTCGGCTATATGTACATGTTTCATCGCCGCTGCATGAATCACATAATCAATATCTTTAAAAGCTCTTTTCATTCGGTCTTTATCTCTTACATCTCCAATTAAAAACCGTATTTGTGGGAATTGATCCTCTGGATACTCTTGAGCCATCTGAAATTGCTTTTGCTCATCTCTAGAGAAAACGACCAATTTTCTAATAGTGTTATGTTGTGCAAATATGTGTTTTGTTAGTGCTTTACCTAATGATCCAGTACCTCCTGTTATTAAAATTGATTTGTTATCGAACATGTTCATTATTATTTTAAAAGGCTATAAAACTTCTGTATTACTCTCCACAAGCAGAGGAGACCATATATCTTGGTGATGAATTATCTGAATGCTCATTATATTAGTTACTCTTAGATAAGGCTCTGTTAATCTTGATTTATAAATTGCAAACGTTACATTATAAACCCCCTTAGATAATTGAAGTTTCGGTATCGTGAACTTATAATGTATATTTTCTTTATTTAAACACTTAAAGTCATCTTCATTAATGCTTAATTCAGCTATTGGACGTTCTTCCTTATCAAAAATAACAAGGTAGGGTTGTGGTATGAAGTCAAGTTTTGATTTTATTATTAAATCAATAATACATTTTGAATTCCAATTAATTTCAACAATTTTTTCTTTATAGTTTTTTCCATTTATACGAAAATCCACCAAACTTAAGTTTCCGTCATCATAAGGTATATCAAGTTTATTAGAAGTAAACCTTTTATAATAAAGGTCAAGCCCTTTAGAAACTTCATATCCTTGATACTTAACCTCTCCTCGATCCATTAAAATAACTTGATTACACATTCGAGATACCTGAGGCATATTGTGTGACACAAAGATAACGGCTGTTTTAGGCAGAATTGTGTCAATGACTTTAAAGCATTTTAATATAAACCCAACATCTCCTACTGCCAGTACTTCATCAATAATGAGAACATCTGGTTCCATTTGTGCAGCCACTGCAAAACCTAAGCGTACGCGCATACCAGAACTATAGTTTTGTACCGGCATATCTATAAACTCACGTATTTCAGCAAAGTCTATAATTTCTTCTACTTTTGCATCTATTTCTGATTTTGTAAAACCCAACACCGCTCCATTATTATAGATATTTTCTCTTCCACTTAATATCGGATTAAAGCCTGCACCTAATTCTATCAATGCACTTACTTTTCCTCTAATAGTTACTTTCCCTAGGTCTGGGTTAATGAGTCCGTTCAGTATTTTTAATAAGGTAGATTTTCCCGCCCCATTATGGCCAATTAAACCCAAACACTCTCCTCTTCGCAGGGTAAAGCTAATGTCTTTTACAGCCCAAAATTCTTTTTTTCGCAATTCTCCTTCTTCCGCCTTTCCCAGAGCATTGTTAAACAAATCTTGTAGCCCATATTTAAGGCTGGTCTTTAAATCTTTGCAAAACTTTTTAGAAAGTCCTTCAACCTCAACTAATATGTCGTTTTCGTTCTTCATTATTTGTTTTGTCATTGCGAATGAGCTCATTTTTGAGCGAATGTGGCAATCATTTTATATTAGTTCTTCACAGCATAGGATCGCTTCATTCCATTCGCGAAGACATTTACTTTATATTTTCACTACTCACTCTTCACCACTCACTAACACCTAAGCCGACATTCGTTCTACAATAATTGGAATGGAAATTCTATAGAACAATAATCCTATAAAAAATAAAGGAATACAGGTTAAAATAATTCCTATAAAATAGCCTAAATATATAGGCTCCGTTCCAACCACAAAATCACGCGTAGTTAATATTAATGAAGTAAATGGGTTCCATTCCATTATGGTTTTCATCATCCCTTCTTTTGGAATGGAATATACCACAGGAGTCACATACATCAGTAAACCTAAGCCTATAGTTATCATTTTTGCGATATCTTTATATCTGTCTCTTATACACATCTCCGAGCCCACGAGACTCCTGAGCATCT
>OLHJ01000180.1_pt1 | contig 23566 bp, 22 predicted proteins | sample 1609491 | NCBI WGS metagenome assembly OLHJ01 (sample SAMN05416861, study PRJEB24817) | seawater metagenome | isolation source: Sea water | place: Canada:Atlantic | collected 2013-11
GATCAAAGGTGGCGATTATACCGTTGCTCAAATAGCCGGGGCAGACTTTGTTTTAGCGAATGGCGGCAAAGTTGAAGTACTTGAGTTTTTAAATGGCTGCTCAACTTCAAATGTGATTAAAAAAATTCAAAAGTTTTAATTTAATAACTATTTAAAGCTGAGTGATAAGGTGCATGGTATAATTTAACAAAATTAAGCTATGCATTTTTTATATATTTTGTGTAATTCCATCCAATCTTTATCTTGCCAATAAAAATGCTTATTTCTACTTTTCTCTTTTTTAAAAGAATACGTTTAACAACGTATTGAAGCTCAATGCGGGGGCATTATGGAAAACACAGTTTTTCAACTTCAGTACGCCATGGATACCTTTTATTTCTTGGTATGTGGCGCACTAGTTATGTGGATGGCGGCAGGTTTCGCCATGTTAGAAGCCGGTTTGGTTCGTTCAAAGAACACCACCGAAATCCTTACTAAAAACGTAGCGTTATTCGCTATCTCTTGCACCATGTACATGGTGTGCGGTTACGCCATTATGTATAACGGCGGCGCTGATTTATTCATGCTGAGCGGAATTGAAGCTGACGGTGTAACCGGTGCTGAAGATCCAGCCTCTTACGCGCCATCTGCTGACTTCTTCTTCCAGGTAGTATTCGTAGCCACGGCCATGTCTATTGTTTCTGGTGCGGTTGCCGAGCGTATGAAGCTTTGGTCTTTCCTTGCTTTCGCAGTGGTAATGACTGCGGTTATCTACCCAATGGAAGGCGCTTGGACTTGGGGCGGTGCGGACGTATTTGGTATGTTCAACCTTGGTTCTCTAGTTGAAAACGAAGTGGTTGATGGCGAAATGACTTACTTTGGTTTCACTGACTTTGCAGGTTCTGGCATCGTTCACATGGCAGGTGCTGCAGCTGCGCTTGCGGGTGTGTTATTGCTAGGTGCTCGTAAGGGTAAATACGGCAAGAACGGCGAAGTAAACGCCATTCCTGGTGCTAACTTGCCAATGGCTACTTTAGGTACTTTCATCCTATGGTTGGGTTGGTTCGGTTTCAACGGCGGTTCTGTTTTGGCTTTGGCCAGCGTAGAAAGCGCTAACGCAGTAGCCGTTGTATTCATGAACACTAACGCAGCTGCCGCTGGTGGTTTGTTGGGTGCGCTTCTTCTAGCACGCATCTTGTTCAAGAAAGCAGATTTAACCATGGCGCTTAACGGTGCGTTGGCTGGTTTGGTGGCGATCACGGCTGGTCCTGATACGCCAACGGCTTTGTCTGCCACGATCATTGGTTTCATCGGTGGTGTGATTGTTGTTCTTTCTATCCTTGCTATGGATAAAGTGAAAATTGATGATCCAGTAGGTGCTATCTCTGTTCACGGTGTTGTAGGTTTGTTCGGTGTGATGGTTGTGCCATTCACTAACGACGGCACTAGCTTCCTAGCTCAGTTCCTTGGCGCACTAACTATCTTTGTATGGGTGTTCGGCGCTTCTCTAGTAGTTTGGGGCATCATCAAGGTAGTAATGGGTGTTCGTGTAACTGAAGAAGAAGAGTACGAAGGTGTAGACCTTACCGAATGCGGTATGGAAGCTTACCCTGAGTTCACTAACAAATAAGATTAACCATAAGTAACATTATTGGTTAGTTTTAGAAAAGGCCCACATTGTGGGCCTTTTTGCGTTTAGGGCAGCTGCTATCGGTATTCCCAGTGCCAAATAGACTTTATGAGTGACCTTGTTGTTAACTTGTAGATAGCAGATTTGGCTGGCCCTTCTATACTTTAGAAAAACCGCAATAACCCCTTGGTGCTGGATGCTCAATGGCTAACAATGATGTAATTGAACGTGTGATTCTCATTGTAGAAAACAGTGAGGTGTATCGCGGTATTCTCAAGCAGATGTTAAGGGAAATTGGTAAATTCCAAGTTTACGCTGCGGCATCCGGCCAAGAAGCGTTTAAATTATGTGAAAAAGAGCAGTACGATGCCATTCTTTGTGATTTTGACCTGGGTAAGGGAAAAAATGGTTTACAGCTATTAGAAGAGTTACGAGAAGCGCAATTAATAAAGGCTTCGACTATCTTTGTGATGGTTACCGCCAGTGTTGATAAAAATATTGTTTTGTCCTGTCTAGAGCATCGTCCCGATGTCTTTATTGCCAAGCCTTTTAATCACAATACCCTTGATAAACGCTTGGGCAGTGCCTTTGAATTACAAGATAAGCTGTCGCGTATTATTAGAGCAATTGATGAAAAACAGTTTGAAAAGGCCCTTCAGTATTGTGATGACGCCCTGAATGAACAAACGGAATTTGAAAACTGGTGTTTAAAGACCAAGTGTGAAATTTTGTTTGAATTAAAAAACTACGATAAAGCAATTGAGGTATGCGAGGCGGTTATTGCACTTAAACCCCATGAATGGGCGCAGCTTATGTTGGGTAAAGCGCTGTGTGCCACCGATCAGCACGATGAAGCACTTAATGTCTTTAAAGCCTTATATTGTGAAAATAGCGATAACGTATTGGCATATGAAGAGGCTGCTCATATTCATATGGAAAGAGGCGAGAGCGAAGAGGCGCAACATTTATTGCAGCAGGCCTCAGATTTAACCGGTTATTCCATTCCCCGTTTACGCGAATTGGCTGACCTTTGTGAGGCCAATAATGACATTAGGGCTGCGACTCAGGCCTATCGCGAAGTGGTGAAACGCGCCAGTTATTCCATGCATGATAGCCCTGAGAATAATTTGAATTTAGCACGAAGCCTAACCGAGACGGCCGTTAAATGTGAGCACATAGAATCTAAAATACTCACAGCCGAAGCCCTGACAGCGTTAAATAAGGTTAATAAATCCTTTAGTACTCGCAAGGTGAAAGTGCACAGTACCTTCATCGCCTCGCAAGCATTTTCTTGTATAGATGAACCTGAAAAAGCCAAGGAGTTTTTAGAGACGGCCCTAGCGGGCTACGATGCTTTAACTGAAGACGAGCAAACCATCGATTTAAAAGTGGAAGTGGTGAGAAGCTATGCCGCCACTGGCGATACCACTAAAGCGGCGGCCCTGATTAATGAACTAAACGATGATGAAGAATTTAATGACAAGTTTGCCTCTAGAATTGATCGCATTTCGGAAGAGCCCATAAGTAATAGTGGCAAAGATGAAATTATCGTTATAAATAGGAAAGGCATTAAGTATTACGAAGATAAGGAATTTGATCAGTCAATTGCCTATTTTGAAAAGGCCCTAAAGCGCTACCCCAAGCATGTGGGTATTCGCTTAAATCTTGCTCAGGCCATACTGGGGTTATTGTCTAAAAAGGGGCCTGAAATAGGTTTGGTTAATAAGTGCCTTGAGGATTTATCTCATTTAAGTCATCTCTCTAATAGCCATGCCCAGTACTCTCGCTTAAAAGTCTTAACCGAGAAGGTGAATAAATTTAAAGAGCAATGCGCGGCCTAGTTTAGGTTGTGATCTTTATGAGAGCTGAATTTTCCTAGAGCAACCCATACGATGGCATTGAACCTTTTTAATGCCGGATCATCCAAATCCCAACATTCCCTGAGTTGTCCATTATTGCTATAGTGCGCGACAAGAATTCACATAAAGAAAATTAACTGCATGTATAAGTATTTATTAGTGTTATCGGCTCTTATCATGGCGGCCCCCACTTGGGCTGATTTCACCACCAACATGGGTTCTTCCACCCGCTATATGTTCCGTGGTGTGAAGCAAAGCGACGCGGATATTGTGGTGAGTGCTGGGGCAGACTACCAAGCGCCATTTGGTTTTTATGCCGGTGCTTGGGGCTACACAGGGGCCATTGAAGATTTGGATACCTCAGAAGTGAACGCTTATACCGGAGCGGCCTATAGCTTGGGCGGCGTGTCATTTGGGTTAGGCGTGATCCGTTACGAGCGCGGCGCTGACAGCCAAGATAATCTGTACGGTACAAGCAACACCGAATATAACGTTAACATTGCTTGGGATGCTTATCGTTTTAGTGCCTATGAAGATGAAGACACTAAAGCCCGTTATCACGAAGTGGCGGCTAATTACTCTTTTTGGGGTGACTCGGGTATGACCTTTACCGCCGGCATGACTCAGCCAGACGGTGAATCATCTGATGAGACTTGGAACTACGGAATCGGCTTTGTGAAAGCCATGCCATCAAATGTAGATTTTGAAGTGTTGGTGACTCGTCAAGACGACAAAGGCAACTCATTGATTTTAGGCATTAGCCGCCAATTTGATTGGTAGTCGCCAGATACCCTTTTAGAACGCTAAAGCCAGTTGAGTGATCAACTGGCTCTTTTTATGGCCAAGGATGGCCAGTATCTTACTTTTTGTCGGGAACAAAAAATAAGGTATGGCCAGTATCCTAAAATTACAGGAGTAATATTTTAGGGCCAGATAAATTAGCCCTGTAATATCCTTTTCATGAATGCTGGCAGGGCCAAGGCTGCTTGATGAATCTCGCCGGTATAGTATTGGGTTTCAAAAGCCAAGCTATCAGCCGCTTCTTGGCGAAAGGCTTTCGCCTCACCTTGTTTTTTGCCTAGGGTGCAGCTCCACCAACCGCTTGGGTATATAGGCTGTGGAAATGGAAAGGTATGCTTACTTTCAAAACCTGCCTCGGCTAAGTCACTGTGAATCTTTTTAATAATGTTGCCACTGTGAAAAAGTGGGCTTTCACTTTGTTGTACCAGTACCCCGTTTTCTCCTAGGGCGCGGTGGCAATCTTTATAAAAGTCTACCGCAAATAAGCCCTCAGCTGGGCCTACTGGGTCGGTGCTATCAATAATTAATACATCAATACTGCCCGCTGGGGCGTCCTTAATCCATTTGATGCCATCTTGCCAAAGTAAATGAGCACGAGGATCGTCATTAGATTCACATAGCTCTGGGAAGTATTTTTCAGAGGCGCGCGTAACGGCTTCATCAATATCAATTTGCCATACATCTTCAACGCCTGGGTGCTTCAAGACTTCTTTTAATACGCCACAATCACCACCACCAATGATCACCACTTTTTTAGGATCGTCATGGCTGAACAGGGGAATGTGGCTCATCATTTCGTGGTACAGGAAGTTGTCACGGGTGGTGAGCATGGTGCAACCATCTAGCACCATCAGATTGCCAAAGGTTTCGGTATCGTACATCTCAAGCTTTTGATAAGGGGTCTGTTCCTCATGCAGCTTTTTGTTAATCTTTAAAGAAAAAGCGCTGCCTTCACTTGAAAACTCTTCGGTAAACCAATTGTTATCCAATGTGCTCATAATGGGGTCCTGATCGCTGGCCGATGAAAAATTGCAGCGCAATGTAGCGTCAGTTATTAGTATTGCCAAGTTTTTTCTGAATGCGAGTTATCTGTCTTGATTGGATAAGGTTGTGGCATGGGTTAAATGGCAAAGATAAGGCACAAAGGTGATCAGCTAGGTTACATTGGTAGGCTTGATTGGGTAAATATGCAGGTTTACCTTGAAGCGTTGGCCGTGATGCCTAAAATGCGGGGCATTATAAATTCAGGCTAAACTTTTATTAAGATTAGAAGTAAAGGTTAGGCTGCAAAATGGCCTAACCTAAACGTCTAATGCGGGGGATCTTTACCTTACTGTTTTTTTAAGTTGGGTAAAAGTGCCTGTGCATTAAAAGCGCAATAAAAAAGTGCAATAAAACCCTGATTGGGTATGAGTTGGTGCGAAATATTAAGTCGCCATATTGGAATTGAGAAAATATGCAAAGTGAAACGCCTCTGTTGGCTCGGGATGTCTATAATATTGAACACTGGAGCGAAGGCTTTTTTGATGTGGATAAGCAAGGCTCTGTGGTGGTTTGTCCGTTTGAAAACGTGCAAATAAGCTTTAAAGATTTAAGACAAAAAATAGCCCAAGAAAAGCTAACTTTACCAGTATTAGTACGCTTCCCAGCGATATTACACAATCGCGTTGAATCTTTAATAAATGCCTTTCAAGTGGCTTGTGAAGAACACAATTATAATGGGGAGTTCACCAGCGTCTATCCCATTAAAGTGAACCAACAGCGTCGTGTAGTGGAAGAACTTATACAGGGCCAGATAATGCATGGCCAAACCATTGGTTTGGAGGCGGGTAGCAAGCCCGAATTAATGGCAGTGTTGGCCATGGCGCACGACCCTGGTGCTGTCATTGTGTGCAATGGCTATAAAGACCGTCACTATATTCGTTTGGCGCTTATGGGGGAAAAGCTAGGGCACAAGGTGTACCTTGTGATTGAAAAAGAATCTGAGCTTGAATTGATTCTTGAAGAAGCACACCTGCTTAACGTTCCACCAAGACTGGGCATCCGCACGCGTTTATCTTCAATCGGTAAAGGTAACTGGCAAAATACCGGGGGCGAGAAATCAAAATTTGGATTGAGCTCTTCACAAATTTTAAGGGTATTAGCCACTTTAAAACAGCACGGAGCATTAGCGAGCCTTCAGCTTTTACATTTTCATTTGGGTAGCCAAATTGCCAATATCCGCGATATTCAAACTGGCTTAAAAGAATGCGCGCGCCTATATAGTGAGTTCAGCGAGCTCGGTGCCAGCATTGATACAGTTGATGTGGGCGGGGGATTAGGTGTGGATTACGAGGGCACAGGTTCACGTAATTATTGCTCAATGAATTACAGTTTGCGCGAATATGCTCACAATGTGGTGCAGGCTTTTAGCCACGTATGTCAAAACAAGGGCTTAAAAGCCCCTAACATTATTACCGAGTCGGGCCGCGCATTAACTGCTCATCATGCTGTTTTATTAACCAATGTAATTGATCGTGAACGCCCATTAAGCGATAAACCCAGTGAGCCGCAAAAGCAGGATGATGCCATTGTTCATCATCTTTGGCAGGTTTATGAAAAGGTAAAGGGTGCCGATAAGCGCAGCTTGTTGGAAATTTATCACGATGTTCAACAAGACTTGGCCGATGGTCAAGGAGCGTTTATTCACGGTAATTTAAATTTAGTTCAACGGGCTAAAATTGAAATGCTGGCCATGAACATCAATCAACTTTTATCTGTGCAGTTAGCCAGCAGTCATAAAGTACACAGTGAAGTGTTGCAAAATTTACAAGAAAAAATGGCCGATAAACTATTTGTGAATTTTTCACTGTTTCAATCTTTGCCTGATATTTGGGGCATTGATCAAATCTTTCCGATATTACCGTTAACTCAATTAAATGAAGAAGTAACTCATCGTGCGGTTATTCAAGATATAACCTGTGACAGTGACGGGAGAGTGGATCAATACGTGGACGGTGAGGGCATAGAAACAACCCTACCTATGCCCAACTACCAAGATCATGAAGATATCCTGTTAGGCTTCTTTATGGTGGGTGCTTATCAGGAAATATTGGGTGATATGCACAACTTGTTTGGCGATACCGACAGTGTGGATGTGTATATAGACAAGGAAGGCCAAGTAGAGCTAAAACATGCCATCAAAGGGGATACTGTGAGCAGTGTGCTTGAGTATGTGAATTTCGACATGAAAAAGATTCAAATGGGATATCAAAAAAGTTTGAAACGGTCGAATTTGAGTGCTGAGCAACAAAAATTATTTTTAAATGAGCTGGTGGAATCCTTGTCCTCCTCCACGTATCTTCAGGGCTGACGGGGTTTATATTCCCATATACTTGTCATTGTTAATTTTTAATAACTAATGGGTATACCTTAAAATCTGACAGACGCTCATCGCTGAACTATAAATTTCTACGCAGCGTTAAAAGCTCAAGGAATAAGGAAAGGGAGTGGGACAATATGCCAAGGTCTAAAAAAGCCAAGCCAGCGACTACACCAGAAGACAAAGCGAAACAGCAAAAAGAACCGGACATGCAGTTTATTGGCAGTTCGGAAGAGGGGGTATTAAGGTCTATCGCTTCTCGTAAAAAACTACGCAGTAAAGTAGATAATGAAGTGGAGAACTTTTTAAACTCAGGGGGTTCAATTAATAAGATTGAGGCGAACGTGATGGCTGATCCACCGCGTAAGCCCACCTCAAATTATGGCTCACGCCCAATTTAGGGTTGAGTGTTAGAAACCGGCTTTTGCCGGTTTTTATGTACAGGATGTACGGTATGACGCGGTGCCAAGGATGGCAAAGAGAGTCGATGTACAGGATGTACGGTATGACGCGGTGCCAAGGAAAAATAATTGCATCCTGCATTATTTTCATTTCCACCATCCATGGCGGTCATGGCAAAGAGCGGCGTTTTCCAGTTTAGTAATATTTAAATAATTCTAAGGCATCCCTGCCAGTAATGACGCGGTGCCATGGAAAAACAATTGCCAAGCTCTGACACCTGCTTCGCTCGACCAATTAAGGTCTTTTATTCCTCCCACGATTCTTTTCATTTCCAACACTTGGGCAATAGATTAGGGCTCATTACAATAATCATCACCTAGTTCTTTAGTCGTTTATTTTTTAAACCATTAGTACCAAAACAACTCCCTTTATTCCTACATAAGTACTAAAGAAAATGCCTAAGCCAGCCATTTTTGGTCAACAGTCGACACTTTCCAATAATGACCTTGCTAAGGCAAAAACCAAGTAATAGTGTGGCCCGCCAAAAGACTGATAATAAAAATAAAGAGGTCAGGACATGAAGTTTTACTTCGCTGTGTTGGTACCATGGATACTGAGTGTAGCTTGTGAGGCAGAGCCTTTATTACAGCAAGGGAACTTGGATGATTGGAGCAGTTACACCATTTTAGGTGAGAGCCAATACGAGCCTATTATGGATATGGAACAAGGTGTGGTGATTCGAGCCAGTAGTGAAAATAGCGCCTCTGGGTACCGGTTTTTCAGTCCTATTGATTTATCTGTCACTCCTATTTTGCAATGGCAGTGGACCGCGCAGCAACTTCCATTCTTTATGGAAATGAGCAATCAAGGCATAGAGGAAAAAATTACCGAGTTTGATGAAACGCAATCAGAAGGAGACGACTTTGTTTTGCGCATGGTGGTGGGAAAACAAGCTTTGTTTGGCGATGCGAAAACCCTGCAGTATGTTTGGTCGGGCAATCAATCCATCGGTGCTCATTGGGCGCCTAATCGTAATAGTCGAGTGTTAGTAGTAAGTGGTGAGGCTCAGGTTAAAATGCAGTGGCAAACACTATCTCGAAACATACAGGCAGATTGGCAAGCTATGTTTGATGAAGAAATACAGAGCGTAGATTTTATCGCCTTCATGACCGACAGCGATGCCATAAAAGGAGCCGCCATTGGTTATTATGGTGACATACAAACGCTCAGAAAAGACCAGTTAAGCGCGATTCAGTAATTGGCAAGTATTCAGGGAGAGATTGAGAAAAGTAAAAGCCTACTCGATTCATTTTCGAGAGGCTTAGCAAGCTTTGCTTTAATCTAGTTCGTATTCGATGATGGTTGCGCCATATTGGCCGCCCCAAATAGTGTCTCTGTCGACTTTTGCATCAACCACATACTGGCGCAGTTCAGGGGTGCAAATTTGGTAATCAAGACGCCAGCCATCTTGGTTACGACGAGCCGCTTCAGCGTCTGGCCACCAAGTAAATTGGTTTTCACCAAAGTTCGCTTCACGAAACGCATCAAAGAATTCCAATGGGCCAGTGACTTGGTCCATAAAGGCTTGTTCTTCAGGTAAAAAACCTGGCTGGTTTTTGTTTTCTTTCCAGTTGGCTAAATCGACCGATTTATGAGCCACACCAAAGTGTCCTGCAAATATAAACTCACGGCGTTTACGTTTGGTTTTTTTAAGGTGTTCAATGAACTCTTGTTGGAAGGCCAGTTTGTCTTCAATGGTGTTATATTCATCAACATTTGGAAATAAGATCGAGCCAATAGACACTTGCTCAAAGTCGGCTTGAATGTAACGCCCATAGCGATCACAAGATTCAAACGCCAAACCCGTCATAATGGCCTTTGGCATATTCTTGGTAAGAATGGCCACGCCACTGTAGTGATCTGGCTCGCCATCAAAAAAATAAGCATTGTAGCCGTCAGGGTACAGCACAGCATCGCTTAGCTGATATTCCTTAGCCTTTAGGTTTTGCACACAAATAACATCGGCTTCGTGTTTGGCAAGCCAATCATAAAAACCGTCTGCTACAGCAGATTCTAGTCCATCCACCTGTACGTTCATTACCTTCATAAGGTGTACACCTTTGGCGCCAAATCTATTCCGATCAATTGCACGTTGTTAGCCTTCATTGAGGGCCTCAAATTCTTTAGCCGGCTATGATACGCAGTTTTTAAGGGGCAGACACCTTTAAACATTCCATTTACGCCAGAAATCACAGTTCTAAAGATCCTTAAGGTAATTATTTTGCTTATTTTTGTTTGTATGATGGGAATTATAGTATTAGTCGTTAAAATACCCGACTTTGTAATCTCAATTTAGCGCAGTTAGACCATTTATGTTAATAATGGCGAATACTGGCTATTGGGTTTACCCTTCCCTTAGATTCAGTGTAGACAGGGTTTTTACATGCAGGATTACCAAAAGGCGTTTATTGAATTTGCTATTGAGCAAGGCGTATTGAAATTCGGCGAGTTCGAATTGAAGTCTGGCCGTATTAGCCCTTATTTCTTTAATGCGGGTTTGTTCAATAGTGGCAAAGCCATGGCCACACTGGCAAAAAGTTATGCCGCTGCCATTGTCAATTCAGGCGTTGAAATGGATGTATTGTTCGGCCCTGCTTATAAAGGTATCCCATTGGCTGCCACTACTGCCATGGCGTTGTCTGAATGGCACGACCGCGAAACCCCTTACACCTTTAACCGCAAAGAGAAAAAAGCTCACGGCGAAGGCGGTTCTTTAGTGGGCGCGCCACTTGAAGGTAATGTTCTGATTATTGATGATGTGATCACGGCGGGTACTGCCATTCGTGAAGTGATGGCGTTGCTAGAAGAGCAAGGGGGCGCTAAGCCTGCTGGCGTTATTGTTGCCATGGATCGTCAAGAAAAAGGTAAAGGCGAATTATCTGCTATTCAAGAAGTGGAGCGTGACTACAATATTCCTGTTATTAGCATTGTGAAGCTAGAGCAAGTGATGAACTATGTGGCACAGCAAGCAGAATTTAAGCAACACCTGCCCGCCATTGAAGCGTATAGAAAAGCCTACGGTGTTTAATTTATAAGCACTTTAAAGGTGCTATATTGCATTGAGTGGAAAGAGGGGAGGTACACTAGGTGGATGAATGTTCACCTAGTGTTACAGCGCTAGTACTGCTCGACTAAATCATTTTCTACTAATAAATTTCTTGCTAAAAATGACCATTGTTCAGGCCAGTTTACCAGTGGCTTAGCGGAAAATTCGCTGCGTACATATTGGCGAATGCGACCTTCTAGAAAAGCCAATAGCATGTTGGCTGCTGCGCCAGAATCAATGCTGGTCACTTTTACATCACGTAATTCTGATTCACGTAAAATTTGCTTAAGCTGTGTTTCTAAGCGCTCAAAAAATTGAGCAATGCGTACTCGCAAACGTTCGGTTTCCCCTGAGAGGGCGTCTCCGGTGAGAATACGGCACATCCCAGGATTCTTTTCAGCAAAGGTCAGCATCAAGGTCATGGTGTGTTCAATGCGAGAAAGCGTGCCATCGTATTCGCTGCGAATTCTATTCACTCGCGTAAAGATAGTGGCTTCAATAAATTCAATAAGCCCTTCAAACATCTTGGCTTTACTGGGAAAGTGACGATATAAAGCCGCTTCACTTACACCCACTTCTTTTGCCAAATTGGCAGTGGTTATGCGCGCGCCAGGATTCACTTCCAGCATGTGTGCAAGTGCCTGCAAAATTTGCTGCTTACGAGAAGGTTTTTGTTCAGTATCCGTCATACAAACTTATGTGCTTAGATCACCGAGGGGATGCCCATCCTAATGTCACAAACTTCTGGCTGCAACGTAAAAAAGCGTTTTTCGTGATCTGGTTTGATATTCATCTCTGTGTTTGGCAGAGGTCTCTTATATTAGTGCTCTGTTATAAGAAAAAAGATTACAACAGAACACTAAACTTGGCTTACTTATTGGTGATAAGCGTGCCGACACCTTCGTCGGTGAAAATTTCTAACATGGTGCTGTGGTTTACACGGCCATCAATAATATGAGCGCTTCGAACGCCACCCTTCACAGCATCAAGTGCACATTGAATTTTGGGTAACATTCCACCATAAATAGTACCGTCTTCAATTAGCCCATCTACCTGAGCAGTGGTTAAGCCGGTTAAAATATTACCTTCTTTATCTAATAGACCAGCAATGTTGGTAAGCAGCAATAGTTTTTCAGCGCTAACCGCTTCCGCTACTTTGCCCGCGACTAGGTCTGCATTAATATTATAAGACTCTCCTTTAGCACCCACACCAATGGGGGCGATAACCGGAATAATATCGGAATTAGCCAGCATCTCTAACACCTTGGTGTTGATGTGATCGACCTCACCCACATGGCCGATATCTATGATTTCAGGCTGCTGCATTTCAGGACTTTGGTGAGTCACCTTTAATTTTTTAGCGCGAATTAACTGGCCATCTTTACCGGTTAGGCCCATGGCTTGTCCGCCATTTTGGTTAATTAAATTCACGATGTCTTTATTAACCGAGCCACCCAAAACCATTTCAACCACATCCATGGTTTGGGTGTTGGTGACACGCATGCCATTAACAAAATGGCTTTCAATTTTTAATCGGTCTAATAAATCGCCAATTTGAGGGCCGCCACCATGGACCACGATTGGATTAATGCCAATTAGCTTTAGCATTACCATGTCGCGAGCGAAGCTGTTTTTTAAATCATCTTCGGTCATGGCGTTGCCGCCGTATTTAACCACGACCGTTTTGCCTACAAAACGCTGGATATAAGGTAGGGCCTCACTCAAGACTTGAGCAATATTAAAGGCGGCATCACGAGATAAAGGCATGGCGGTTCGCATATTGGTAAGAGGTGACAATAAATATAGTCAGCAATTATAACCCGCTGCTTGAGATAAAGCTAAATTGCTCATGGGCGTTAAATAGCGCTTAAATCCAAGCTGGGGTGTAATCTATGCAATTCTTCGCGAACACACTTTATATTTTCGTTAAGGGCTTGTTGGTCATTTGCTTCAAAGCGCAAAGTTAAACAGGCGGTGGTGTTACTGGCCCGCACTAATGCCCAACCTTGTGGAAAAGAGACTCTAACCCCGTCGATGTGGGAAGTGGGGTAATCCTTAAAAGCATGAAGTTGGATAAGCGACATAATGGAAAACTTTTCGTCTTCTTTAACGGCCACTTGAATTTCAGGGGTGCTGATGGTTTCTGGGAATTCAGCCATTAAGGTGTTTAAGGGGGTGGAATGCTGACTTAATAAATGGCATAAGCGAAGACCTGCGTAAATCCCATCATCTACCCCTAAGCCATTTTCATCGTTGAAAATAATATGGCCGCTTAACTCGGTGGCAAAAACCGCATTGGTTTGTTTAATGGCGTGTTTCATACTGGTGTGACCGGTGGGAATCATATGAGGCTGTCCACCCCATAAGGTGACGCTTTCATTAAGTTGTTCGGTGCACTTCACATCAAATAAAACAGTGGGTTTACTGTGTGTTGAGTGTTCTTGATTTAGCAAAATGTCTTTAATAAATAGCAGGCTAAGTCGGTCTGGCAGAATAGAGTGACCCTTGTTATCCACAGCCCCTATTCGGTCAGCGTCTCCATCAAGGGCCAGCCCCACATCCGCATTTTCTTTAATGACTGCCTCTTTAAGCCATTTTAAATTTTTCTCAATTGCAGGGTCGGGGTGGTGCAAGGGGAAGTCCCCATCTACCTGGCATGCAATTTCAATCACCTTAGCGCCCATGGCTTTTAAAGCTTCAAGGGCAAATGGGCCACCAATGCCGTTGCCTGCGTCTAATACCACTGTTAGGGGGCGCTGCAAAGTGAGGTCTTGAGCTATGCGGGTGGTGTAGTCTTTTAATAAGTAATTCACATCCTCAATTTTCCCGGCCCCTTCATGGAACAAATTTAATTGAATGCGTGATAGTAAGACCTGAATATCATCACCGCTTCGCGGGCTACCCGCCACCGCGATTTTAATACCGTTGTCTTCTTTGGGGTTGTGGCTGCCGGTAATCATGGCGCAGCTTTGGCCATTTTGTTTAATGGTCCAAAATGCCACTGCAGTGGGCGCGGCGCCAATGATTTTTACATGGCAGCCAGTGCTGGTAATGCCTTTAATGAGCGCATCGCGCAATGAGGGGCTTGAATGACGACCATCCCAAGCCACATAACAATAGTGCTGACCAGATATGAGAATTTCACTGCCAAGGGCTTTGCCAATTAAAAGGGTTAGGCTTTCATTCAGTTTGACAGGGTACGTTCCACGAATGTCGTACTCTCGAAAAATCTCAGTGGCAATTCCAGTCATATAAAATCGCTTAATCTCAATTAGGAGGTGGCACCACTAAGGGTGCCTTGATTAATTGGAGGCTACTTGGTGCCCGTTGAACCAAAACCACCTTCGCCACGTTCGGTAGCTTTAAACTCATCGACTAAATCAAACTCAGCTTGAATAACCGGTACAATGACCAATTGGGCAATGCGCTCACCAATTTCCATGGTGAAAGGTTTATCGCTACGGTTCCAACAGCTCACCATTAATTCACCTTGATAGTCGCTATCGATTAGTCCCACCAAGTTACCTAATACAATACCGTGTTTATGGCCTAATCCGCTGCGCGGTAAAATCATGGCAGCTAAGCCTGTGTCTTCGATATAAACCGACATACCAGTGGGAATTAATTTGGTTTCACCTGGATTCAACACTAGCGTGTCTTCAAGGCAGGCGCGTAAATCTAAGCCTGCGCTGCCATCGGTGCCGTAATGAGGCATGGGAATATCGTTGCCTAGACGCTTATCTAGAATTTTTACTTGGAAACGTTTTTTCATGTTTTTCTCTTGTCTTCAATGCTTATAAATATGGCTTAAAGCTTATTGGTAATGTGGCTAATGATTTGTTGAGCCAACTGATACTTACTGGCTTGGGGGTATTCTTTTTCTTGGTCTTTTTCGATCACAATGATGGCGTTGTCGTCGCTATTGAAACCAATTTCTTTATTGCTCACATCATTGGCGATGATCATATCGAGGTTCTTCTTCTCAAGCTTGCCTCGTGCGTAGCTGAGTACATCTTGAGTTTCAGCGGCAAACCCCACGGTAAAAGGTTTATCTGATTTAGCAGCTACAAGGGCAATGATGTCGGGGTTTTTCACCAGATGAATGGCCATTTCATCATTGTTCTTTTTGATTTTTTGCGTGGCCAAATTAGCTGGTCGGTAGTCGGCTACGGCGGCGGCACCAATAAATATGTCTGTATCAGCCAGCTTTGCTTCAACCGCTTCTAGCATTTGTTGAGCGCTTTCAACACTTATTACCTGTACACGATCCGGTGGTGGTATTTGTACTGGGCCACTAATGATCACCACCTGAGCACCCGCTTCTTGGGCCGCAGTGGCTAGCGCATAGCCCATCTTGCCGCTGCTGTGATTGCTAATATATCGGACTGGGTCGATGGCTTCGCGAGTAGGCCCTGCGGTGATTAGAACGGTTTTTCCGCTTAGTGCTTTACTTTCGAATTGTTGCGCGAGCAATTGGGCAAGGTTGATAGGCTCAATCATTCGCCCCGGGCCCACATCACCACAGGCTTGTTGGCCTTGATCTGGCCCCCATATTTGAATGCTTTTTACGCTTTGAATTTTTTTAATATTGGCCTGCGTGCTGGCATCTAACCACATGGCTTGATTCATGGCCGGTGCAATAGCCAAAGGCGCTATGCTTGCTAGGCATAATGTGGTGAGTAAATCGTCCCCCATGCCAGCTGCGAGCCTTGCAATAAAATTAGCACTGGCAGGGGCGACTAAAATGAAATCGGCCCACTTGGCTAATTCAATGTGGCCCATGCCGGCTTCGGCTTCTGGGTCTAGTAGGCTGTGGTGCACAGGGTTACCAGACAGCGCCTGCAGAGTAAGAGGGGTAATAAACTCTTTTGCCCCTTGTGTCATGACCACGCGTACATCACAGCCAGCACCTGTTAATGCTCGTACCAGTTCAGCACTTTTATAGGCCGCTATTCCGCCGCTAATGCCAAGCAAGATTCTTTTATTGCGTAGTCTGTGCACTGTGTATCCTTTTCATAAATGGCCAGTAAATCTTTACTAAGGAAGGACTGAGATATGTGCTCATTTGGTCCTTTGCTCTAGCCGATACTTGGCGCAGTATATCAATAATCGCGGCGAATAAAATCTGCAAAATTTAGCCACATGATGGTGCTCCATTAGGGTTATCAAGGATGAATTATGACCATTAAAGATTGGCCTGAGGGTGAGCGCCCTCGTGAAAAACTCTTAGCGCAAGGGGCTGGTAGCTTAAGCGACGCAGAGCTACTGGCTATTTTCTTGCGAATTGGTGTGAAAGGCAAAAGTGCCGTGGACTTGGCTCGTCATTTAATATCAGAATTTGGTGGTTTACGTTTTATATTGCAGGCAAGTGAAGCGCAATTTTGCCAGCACCTAGGTTTAGGCCCAGCTAAGTATGCTCAGCTACAGGCTGTATTGGAAATGTCGCAGCGCCATTTGAAGGAGTCTCTTCACAAGGAGCAAGCCTTTAGTAATCCTGAAGATGTGAAACATTACTTAACCACGCACTTACGACACCTTCCCCATGAAGTTTTCTGCTGTCTTTTTTTAGATTCCCAGCATCGGCTGATTGAATTTAAAGAGCTTTTCCAGGGCACCATAGATGGGGCCAGCGTTTATCCACGGGAAGTGGTAAAGGCGTCTTTGTCTACTAACGCCGCTGCCGTCATTTTTGCCCATAACCATCCTTCTGGTGTGAGTGAGCCTAGCAGTAGTGATGAGAGAATTACTGTGAAATTAGTGAAAGCTTTGCAGCTGGTGGATATACGAGTGTTGGATCATTTTATCGTGGGTGAAGGCGAAGTGGTGTCCATGGCTGAGCGTGGCTTACTTTAATATAAATAGAATAAACAACGCCGCTTAATATTGAGCGGCGTTGTTTATTAACAGTTAGGCCCCCAGTTCTTTACACAGCTCAACGCTACGATCATTGGCGGCTTGCAAAGCCGTTTCGACTATTTTGGATAAATCCTGATGAATAAAACTGTTAATGGCTTTTTCTGTGGTGCCATTAGGGGATGTGACTTTTTTGCGCAATTCACTTGGGGAGTCACTGCTGTTGCTGGCCATGGTGGCCGCTCCTAGGGCTGTTTTAAGGGTGAGTTCTTTTGCTGTTTCAGCACTTAACCCTAATTTAGTGCCTGCTTCTATCATGGCTTCCATGAATAAAAAGAAATAAGCCGGGCCACTGCCTGACACGGCGGTGACGGCATCGAGCTGTGTTTCTTCATTTACCCATACACTCATGCCCACAGCGTTTAATATTTGCTCGCTAATGACTTTTTGATTTTCGCTTACTTGTTGGTTGGCATATAGGCCGCTGGCCCCTTGTTGCACTAAGGCTGGAGTATTGGGCATGCAGCGCACAATCGCTAAATCGCCACCAGTCCAGGCATTAATGCTGTGTAAATTTATGCCGGCGGCCACAGAAATAATCAGTGGCTTTTTTTCTTGCAAAGCTTCTTTAAGAGGGGAAAGCACCGCTTCCATCACTTGAGGCTTAATGGCCAGTATCACCACATCCGCCTGCTCAATGGCAGTAATGTTGTTCGTGGTACCCTGAATACCCAGAGTATTGGTGAGCTCATTAATTCTGTCTTGGCTTGGATCACTGGCCCATAAACTTTGTTTATCAAAACCGTTTTCCACAAGGCCACCAATGATGGCGCCGGCCATGTTGCCTGAGCCAATAAATGCAATGCTTGTCATATTCAATCCTAGTATCCGTAATAGTAAAAGTTAATTTATAAAAGGCTATTTTAGTTAGCTGGGGCGCTGGCCAAATAAGGCGCTACCAATGCGCACCATGGTGCTGCCACATTCAATGGCACTGGATAAATCTCCTGACATGCCCATGGAAAGGGTGTCCACTTGTGGGTAGTTTTTTTGCAACTCGACAAATGCCTGATGCATTTTTGAAAAATCTGCTTTTAACGGCGCTTCATCTAAGGGAGCAGGAATACACATTAGGCCACGTAGTTTTAAATTCGGCATTTTGGAGACCGTTTTGGCAAAATCAGTGACTTCAGTTACATGAAGGCCTGACTTAGAGCTTTGTTCGCTTATGTTAACTTGAATGAGTACGTTAAGCGGCCCCATGTGCTCAGGTCTTTGCTCATTTAAACGTCGTGCCAGTTTCTCGCTGTCTAGGGTGTGCACCCATTGAAAATGCTCACTTACTAAACGACTTTTGTTCGATTGAATAGGGCCAATGAAGTGCCACTCTATGCCTAAATTGGATAGCTCCTGAACCTTTTCTACCCCTTCTTGCACGTAATTTTCACCAAAGCTGTTTTGCCCCAATGCGTGAAGTTGTTTAATTTTGGCGCTGGGGTGCTTTTTAGAGACAGCCAGCAACGCCACACTGTCAGGTTGGCGTTGGGCTTGCTGGCAAGCCAATTCAATTTGTGATCGCACACGTTGAAAGGGCTGAGCTAAACTATCTGGGGCTTCGAAATCGGACATGGTTTTATTTTCTGGTCTCGTTACAATGCGTGAATATCATCAATAAAGATCTGTCATCAATTAAGAATATAGCGCTCATTGCTTAGAGTATTAATAAGTTTGATTAAAAGATTATCGCACGGACGGTAATCTGGGTGAACTACACTCATGTCAATGATGGTTATGTTGTATCAGGGGAGTCAAAAGATTCATGGATATTACCGAATTATTAGCGTTTTCAGCTAAGCAAGGCGCTTCCGATTTACATTTGTCTGCTGGTTTACCACCCATGATTCGTGTGGATGGTGAAGTTCGCCGTATCAATCTCCCTGCATTAAGTCATAAAGAAGTGCATGCTTTGGTGTATGACATTATGAATGATAAGCAGCGTAAAGATTTTGAAGAATTTCTCGAGACCGATTACTCCTTTGAAGTGCCTGGGGTGGCGCGTTTTCGTGTAAACGCCTTTAACCAAAACCGCGGTGCGGGTGCAGTATTTCGTACCATCCCGTCTAAAGTTTTAAGCTGTGATGATTTAGGCATGGGGCAAATATTTAAAGATCTTGCCTTGAAACCTCGTGGCTTGGTGTTGGTGACAGGGCCGACTGGTTCGGGTAAATCCACCACCCTTGCGGCCATGGTTGATTATGTAAACGATCAGCATTACAAGCATATCCTGACCGTGGAAGACCCCATAGAATTTGTACACCAGAGTAAAAAATCACTGGTGAACCAACGTGAAGTACACCGAGATACATTAGGTTTTAACGAAGCTTTAAGAAGTGCACTGCGTGAAGATCCCGATGTCATCTTGGTAGGTGAATTACGAGATTTAGAAACCATTCGCTTGGCGCTCACGGCTGCCGAAACCGGTCACTGTGTATTTGGTACCCTGCACACCACCAGTGCAGCAAAAACCATTGACCGTATTGTGGATGTATTTCCTGGTGAAGAAAAATCCATGGTACGTTCCATGTTATCGGAATCTTTGCAGGCGGTAATTTCTCAGTGCTTGCTTAAAAAGAAAGGTGGTGGTCGAGTGGCTTGTCACGAAATCATGATTGGCACACCTGCTATTCGTAACTTGATTCGTGAAGATAAAGTGGCGCAAATGTATTCCGCCATTCAAACAGGTGGCTCCATTGGCATGATTACCATGGATCAGAACTTGAAAAATCTGGTTCAAAAGGGTTTGGTGACGCCTGAATCTGCCCGTGAAAAAGCCAAAGTCCCTGAAAATTTTTAATGTAAATGTTTGAGTCATTGTTAGTGTTAGCACACTTTGCGCGAAGGTAGGTAGTATGGAAATTGACAGGCTTTTACGCCTTATGATTGATAAAAGCGCTTCGGATTTATTTATAACCGCCGGCGTTCCACCTAGCATGAAGGTGCATGGTCGCCTTCACGCGGTTACTAAAACACCATTGAGTCCAGAGCAAACAAAGGAAGTGATTTATAGCCTAATGTCGCCTGTGCAAATTACTGAGTTTGAAGAAAAGAAAGAGCTTAACTTCGCGGTAAGTGCCAGCGGCATAGGACGTTTTCGTGCCAGTGCATTTGTACAGCGAAACTTACCTGGGATCGTGTTACGTCGCATTGAAACTAACATCCCAGAAATAGAGCAGCTGGGCTTACCTGAAATCATTAAAGAAATCGCCATGACCAAGCGTGGCTTAGTATTATTTGTGGGGGCAACCGGTGCAGGTAAATCCACTTCGCTTGCGTCCATGATTGGTTATCGTAACCAAAATAGTCGTGGCCATATAATTTCTATCGAAGACCCTATCGAATTTATGCACCAGCATCAGGGCTGTATTGTGACTCAGCGTGAAGTGGGCCTTGATACGGACTCTTTTGAAATAGCCCTTAAAAATACCCTTCGACAAGCACCTGATGTGATTATGATTGGTGAGGTGCGAAGTGCGCAAACTATGAACCACGCTGTGACTTTTGCTGAAACCGGTCATTTGTGTTTGGCCACGTTACACGCTAACAATGCTAACCAAGCTTTGGATAGGGTGATTCACTTTTTCCCATCAGATCAACACTCGCAAATTTGGATGGATTTATCGCTAAACCTTAAGGCCATTGTGGCTCAACAGTTGGTGCCTACCCCAGATGGTAAAGGTCGACGAGCGGTGGTTGAGGTGTTGTTGAATACCCCCTTGGTGGCGGACCTTGTCCGTAAAGGGGAGGTGCATGAATTGAAAGCGTTAATGACCAAATCAACTGAAGTAGGTATGCAAACCTTTGATCAGGGATTATTTAAACTCTATCAAGCGGGCGAAATTACCTATGAAGATGCATTAACCCATGCTGATAGCGCCAATGATTTACGCTTAATGATTAAACTTGCTTCAGAAGACCCTGAGCAATTATCCAATGCAACCAAGGGTTTAACCCTGCAAAAATAATTTCATTTCTTAAATTTAATAGCCCCGTAAATTTTTTATTTAGGGGGCCCCTTCAAGAAAATTTAACTAAAAACTATGTTCAAAAAAATCATCACATTGCTCATTGCAGCAGTCTTTATATTTGCCGTTTGGGCATTTAGTGAATACAAGAAAGTAGCAGGAGAAGCTGAGGCGCAAATACTGGCCGATACACAGTTTCTGAAAACCCAATTGAATGAACAAAAACTAAATGCACAAGGGCCATTCAAAGAAGAGTTATTTAAAGAGTTGGAGTTGGTAGAGAGCAAATTAATGCTGCAAAGCGTAAATGACGCGCAACAATTTGTGCGCCATTATCACAGTTTGTTTATTCACCAAGGCTATACACGTTGCTTACTTAGCAAGCTCATTTATCCTCAGCGCCAAAGTACTTTATTAAGTCAGCAATGGCTTGCTGAAGATGTGGATTGCTTACCCTTCTAACGCATCCTAACTTAAGCTTGGTAAACGATGTGGCCGCCGTTAATGGTGCACATGACTTTACCGGGCAAAGTCTGTTCAAGCCAAGGGTTGTTATGCCCTTTTGAGATTATGCTTTCTAGCGTTACCTGGCTTTGCCCATTCATGTCCACAATGCAAAGGTCGGCCCTTTTTTCTAAAGACAACTCTCCAAGGTTTTGGCCAATGGCTTTAGCGGGGGCGGAGGTCACTGCAGTAATTGCTGCTTTTAAGGTTAGTTGCTGAGATTTTACCAAACTAAACAAGGCGCTTGCGAAACTGTCGAGCACGCTCACTCCAGGCTCGGTGGCCGCGAATGGAGCCATTTTGGCCGCCAGTTCATGGGGGCGGTGATTAGAGCAGATGCTAACTTGCCCATCATTTACGGCTTTTAGTAAAGCTTGTCGGTCGCTCTCTGAACGGTATACCGGGGTCACATGTTTTAGGCTGTCATAGGCTAGACAGTCTTCATCGGTAAACAATAAATTGCCTAAAGCCACGTCAGCGGTGACAGGCAAACCTAGTTGTTGAGCGTCCAAAATCATTTTTAAAGCACGCTCACTGGTGATGCGACTCACATGCAGTTTAATGCCGGTTTCTTCACATAAAATAAGGTGTTGAGCCAAACTTGAAGTTTCAGCGCTTAATGGCGTGCCTGCTAAACCCAAGCGGGTGCTTGTAGGGCCTTCATGCATGCAACCTCCGTGGGCTAGTGCTGTATCTAATGGGGTGACAAATACTCGAATATCAAAACCCATTGCATAGTGATAACACTGCTGAGCCACACGAGTGTCTTTGAAAGGATTGTCTAAGTTACTAAGGGCTATGCAGCCTGCTTCTTTTAAAGCATACATGTTACTTAGCTGTTCGCCCTTTAGGCCAGCCGTTAAAGCGCCAATGGGCAGCACATTACAGTAGCCAGCGTCATGGGCTTTATCTTGAATAAGGTTAGCAAGCGTGGCGCTATCGACCACAGGTTGGCTATTGGGCGTGCTGCATACGGTAGTAATGCCAGACCGTGCTGCTGCTTGAGTTTCGCTGGCAATACTGCCTTTTTGATTAAAGCCGGGCTCACCCAAGAAGGCATTTAGGTCGATAAAGCCGGGGAAGATCATTTTGCCTTTAGCACTTATCGTTTCCACAGGGTGGAAGCCTTGAGGCGCTAGGCCCAATGCAACAATGGTGTCATTTTCGATAAATATATCTAGAACTTCATCCAGACCAAGGGCTGGGTCAAAAACATGGCCACCTAGAATGGCAATTTTATTTTGAGGTTGAATAAGCATAATTAAACCTCCTCCTGACGAGTGGTGGTTTGGCCACTCATGGCCATGGCCATAACTGCCATACGCATGGGGATACCGTTACTGACTTGTTTTAAAATGACGCTTTGGGCGCCATCGGCCACCGCGCTTTCAATTTCAACGCCACGGTTTATTGGGCCTGGGTGCATGACAATGGCATCTGAATTGGCATAGGCCAGTTTGTCAGTGCTTAATCCAAACAAGCGGTAATACTCCGATTCACTGGGCAACAAAGCGGTTTCCATGCGCTCTTTTTGCAGGCGCAGCATAATAATCACATCCACGCCTTTTAAGCCTTGTTGCATATTGTTAAAAGCCCGAACCCCTAGGCTTTCAATATCTTTAGGGATCAGTGTATTGGGGCCAATCACTCGAATGTCGGTGGCCCCTAACGTTTTAAGTGCATAAATTTGAGAGCGAGCCACACGGCTGTGAAGTATGTCACCCACAATGGCCACCGTGAGGTTTTCAAACGCGCCTTTTTCTCGGCGAATGGTGAGCATATCGAGCATGGCTTGTGTTGGGTGGGCATGACGGCCATCCCCTGCATTAATTACCGCAACATTGGGTGTGATGTGTTGAGCAATAAAGTGCGCTGCACCAGAATCAGCGTGTCGTACCACAAACATGTCGCTGTACATGGATTCTAAATTCCATAACGTATCCATGAGGGTTTCACCCTTGCTGGTGGCGCTACGAGCAATGTCTAAATTTAAAATATTGGCCGAAAGGCGTTTTGCTGCTAATTCAAAGGTAGAGCGAGTACGAGTGG
>OLHJ01000181.1_pt1 | contig 23555 bp, 22 predicted proteins | sample 1609491 | NCBI WGS metagenome assembly OLHJ01 (sample SAMN05416861, study PRJEB24817) | seawater metagenome | isolation source: Sea water | place: Canada:Atlantic | collected 2013-11
AAGCTCTATCGTGTTGAACAAGCACTCAAAGATAAGACGAGGGAAGAGCGATATGCTACCCGCCAGTCAAATACTCAATCTCTGCTCAATGAGTTCAAAGCGTGGTTAGATAAATCGGTCACTCAGGTGCCCCCTAAAAGTAAACTGGGAGAGGCGATTAGCTACAGTCTCAATCAATGGTCGAAGCTAGTACGAGTTATCGATGATGGCCGGTTAAGTATGGATAATAACCGAGCGGAACGTTCAGTGCGTCCGTTCACGGTGGGTCGGAACAACTGGTTGTTCTCGAAGACTCATAATGGTGCCCGCGCCAGTGCCGTGCTGTACAGTCTTATCGAAACCGCGAAGGCTAACGACTGTGAGCCGTATGAGTACCTCGAATACGTGCTACGAGAAATCCCGAAACTGAAGAGTGAGGATGACCATGGTCATCTTCTACCTTGGAACATGCCAAAAACGGAATAGTCCACCCTCCCCGAATAGCGTTCAGAATGACAGATACCGCCTTAGTTGGCGGTATCTGTGTTGATATTAGAAAGTCAATGAGTCGGTTCGCAGACGCTTACACTGAAGCGTGAGTTTTCTGTCAGTACTCCGAATCGTGTTTGGTGTGGCGATATTACTTATATTTGGTCAGGTTCGAAGTGGACCTATTTAGCCGACGCGTTGTGGGGTGGTCTTTATCCGATAAGCCCCATACTGAATTAGTATCTAAAACTTTGGAGATGGCCTGGGAGCAACGAGGATGTCCGAAGAACGTGATGTTCCATTCAGGTCAAGGCTGCCAATATAGCAGTCGTAAATATCGCCAAAGACTTTGGCGATATCGTATAACTCAAAGCATGAGTCGTCGTGGTAATTGTTGGGACAACGCTCCCATGGAGCGGCTATTTAGAAGCTTGAAAACCGAGTGGATACCAGCAACAGGTTACCTGACACAAGCTCAAGCTAAGAAAGACATCAGCTATTACCTGATGAGTTACTATAATCGGCAACGGCCTCATCAAGCAAATGATGGGCTGTCGCCAGTAAATGCCGAAAATCGGCTTAAGTCAGTGTCCGGAATTTGTTGACCACTACAAAACGCAGCTCGAAAGGTTCGAGCTGCCTCTCCCCCTTAGTTACACCCCCCACTTAACATTACTCTCATTAATGAAAACTAAATTTTCACTTCGCGCGCATGCCCTATTAACCTTTCTCTGACATCTGTGAGTTTCAAACTCACACAATGTACTCCTTTTTTACTCCTTTTTTGCATTCCTCTTAAGTTGATCAATAATTAATAAGAGCTTAGAGGCACTAACTTACTAAATATTAAAACTATTTAGTCGTAGAGAGCAGAAGTAAAAAGGTCAGTCTGATGAGGCTCAAAAGCTCGTTGATATTGAAGATGCCCGTTGCGATGTTTAACGGGGTTGAGGACTATTGGCTTTCGGTACGAGAACGTATTCACGTTCGTTTACAGGAGCAATGTGGGCTTGAAGCCCTCGTAGTCAAAAAGTGCAGAGCGCACACGAATCTCGGCAAGTTGTCGTATCGAGTGCAAGGTGGCTGTCTTCTTGCGCATTCGTATACTCAAGAAGGGCCTAGGTTCAAAAGAGCCGAAATGTCAAAGATGGAGAAGTAAGGGAACGCACAGGGACGTGATTTTTCTTGCTTTTTTGAAATGAAAGGGTGGGGTACGGGAAGTGCCGCAACACCGATAGTACAAACTTATATAACTTTTGGGGACACAACAATTATGTCGATATCTTCCTTGGTGCGCCCAACTCTGTTGAGTGTGGCTTGTGGTGGCGTGGTTTTTTCTGCGGTTGCAGCGCAGCCATATGTGCATGGAACTTACGGTTTTGGGGAGGAGAGCACTTCGCAGTGGGGAGGGGGTGTTGGGGTTAACTTTGACGACTCTCCTTGGGGGGTGGAGTTGAATGGTCATTTAACGAGTGCGGCTGACATTGACCAATATTCCGTAGAGCAGTCTTGGGTTGCGCTCTCAGCGACGTACCGTGTGCCTCACTTTTTGCTCGATAAAATGACATTAAAAGGTGGGGTGGGGGTAGCTTCTGTTTATCAGACCGTTAAAGAAGTCAACTATCGCAACAATGACTTTGTTTGGGATGTCACCCCAAATGTTGAACTGAGTTACCAAGTGAATCGTTACTGGGACGTATTTGGTGGATATCGTTTTTTTGTAGGCGATTCGTTTGACTCGTTTTCACCGAACGCTTGGGTGCTTGGGGCACGCTTGCACTGGTCTCGCCCGGCACCAGCAGTCACCTTGTTAAATGATAAGGATGTCACACCTGCGTTGGCCGACTTGAGGGCCGACACGTTTGCGCAATCGGCGCAGTTAGAGCAGGCATTAGATGGGTACGGATTAAGTCAAGATACCAGCCAGTTTGTGATTCAAAGTGATGCGGCATCAGAGGTTGATTGGCAGAGTTTGACACTGATGTTGGATGAAGGTGACACGACGTATGAAGTGCCGCTGAGTGCGCAGGTGGGCCATTTAGAGGCGAGACTGCCAAAAGGCGAGCATACGTTGCGCTTTACTTTGGTTGGGACGAACCGTAAAACGGGCGAACGCCATCAGGTGGAAGGTACGCATTCGGTCGTGCTTTATCACAGTCAGGGGTTGAACTTCTTGCTGTCAATAAAGCCCCACTTATTAGGAGAGGCGTTGCATGTCCAAGCGTTTTAATGTTTTTGGCGTGGTGTTGGCGCTGTTGTTGGGCGGGTCGATGGCGGCTCATGGTAAAGAGACGGATTGGTCGGTATTGTCAGCTTGGTGTCCTGAGTCGGTAATGGATTGCCAGCTTTTACCTATGCATGATGAGGTGTTGGTGGCATCGTTAGTGGATGCTGATTATCGAGCTTTGGCGCCGGCGTCGCAAGAGGGGGCGTTGTCATTTACAGCGTTACTATCGGTTTACCAGTCTTTGGTGGAAGGAAAAGCGGTGCCCAATTTGCCGCGTTATATCCAGTTGCTTGATGCTGATATGGCGCAGAGAACGCAACTTTATCGCTACGCACTAGGGGAGGGAGCGCTAAATGCGGAGCCAACGCGTGCCGAATTGCGTCACTATTATAAAGAGTTGAAATACCTCAAGTCGTTGCAGGCGATAAATCAAAAGCAAATACGCATGACAGAGGATTTCCCCGCGAAAGATGTCAGTGAGCTCAAAGTGCAAATGCAATTGCAGGCGGAGCGTTTAGATGAGGCGGTGATGGCCATTGCTTCGCAACTTAAAAAAGACGTAAACGCAGAAGAGCAAATCCTTCGTTACTTTATTTACAAAAGAGAACAAGCCCGTGAATAAAACCGTATTATCCTCGATGGTGTTAGGGGGATTACTCAGTTATGGCGTCCAAGGTTCGCCGTTACTCTATACCGATTACCTTACGGCGTTAGAAGCGCCCGTCTCTGATGCTCTTCAGCAGTACGTTCTTGGTGGGGCGGACACAGAGCGCGTGATGAACATTTTATTAAAGCAGGGTGAGCGAGTGACGCCGGAAACGAGCGATGTGTTTCTTGATAACGTGAACTTTTTACTCTCCCAAGCGAGTTACTCTTCTTATCAGCCAACCTTGCGCCAACTGAATATTCAAACTTTATTACTTAATGGGGAGGCGGCGAAGGGCGTTGCGGAAATAGCGGCGCTTCCACCTCAAGAGCAGGAAGCCTATCGTTTGCTGTGGGTGGTGGGGTTAATGCAGCTCAATCAAACCTCGCAAGCGATAACGACATTTAACCAGATGCCCCCTGAGGCTTATCAGGAAAATCCGACACCGGCATTGAACGTTGCTCAAGATATGGTGGTTAACTATGGCGTTTCTAGCCAGGCGTTGCATCTTCCGGGTGGTGGGGATGAAGCATTGGCGCAGCAACTGGCGGACTTTTACGAGCACAATGGCCTGTATGCAAAATCGCTTTCTGAGCAAACTCGTCGATTGTCTATGTTGCCAACATTACCAGAGCAGCAGGCCTATCGTTGGAGTTTGGTGGGGTTCGCGAGAGAGCATGACTTGGTAAAAGACGAGCGAGCGTTGATGGAGGAATACCTAAAGGTGGCGGTCACAGAGCCTAGTCGTGTGATTGCTGATGAAGGGGTGGTGAATGAGTACAGCCACTTGTTGGTGCATTACTACTTTGATACCCGTAATCACAGTGAGCGGTCACAGTGGTCTGATGGGTTGTTGGAGGCGCAGCGCCGCTTTGGTAAAACCAACCCTAAAACGCAGCAAGCATACTTAGAAAATCGCCTTTACCGATACGACGAAGGGCGTCCAACGTTTTTCTATTCGGACGTGGTGTCATTGGCGACATTAACCCAGCAGCGTTCGGCTATCACTTCTGTTTTTACCCCCTCTTTACCTAGCGCGACGCAGCAGAAATTGTTGGCGGGGTATTTTTCTATTCCAGCCGAGCCGGATGAAACCTCATTCGCTTTGGCGGGCGATTATGCAGCACTGGTTGAGGAGTGTGACACTACGCTGCCGATGACCGTTCGTGCTTTAAAAGGACATCAACTTACTCAAGATAAACAATACGCTCAGGCGCAGAAGTGTTTCTCCTCTGTCGTTTGGGCGCAAACCGAGTTGCCAGAGCGCATGATTTCGCCACTGCAACAAGAGCAGCATCAGGTTGAGTATGTGACGATGAAAGAGAAAGGGGACGAGGCCGCCATGGTGGCGATAGCGGAGAGCGGCAGTGCGGACATGCGTCTTGATACGGCCATGTTTGCGGTTAATGCCCAGCCGATGTCTTCTGCGCGACTGAGTTACCTTGCCGGTCTGGAGGCTTCCTTGGCTCTAACGTCAGAGCAGCAAGGTGTGGTCGATGCACAAATTGATGAACGCTTACGTCAATCTGGCCAGGTGGCATTGCTGGTCCCCCGCTTGAAACAAACGCCGGAGCGTCATGCTTTGGAGTTGGCGTACTGGTCCATCTCTCAAGATGAGACAGAAGCGGCGGTGGATTACCTCCTAATGCGCTTGGCGCAGCCAACCCCACTGACACTGGCGGATGACATTCGTATTGTTCGCTATTTAGATAGTGTGTACCCCTCGTTATCTCAAGAGGTGCAGCAACAAGTTCGTCAAGTATCGAATGATGGGGTTCAGACAATGGTGCAGTTGCGAACTGACGAGGCGACGTTAGGCAGTGCTTTTGATGTGGAAGCCTCAGATACGATGGTTGCGGTTCAACAAGCCTTGGCGACGTACAATCAGTTAAAGGCGAAGTTGTCGAGTGCGCCGGTTGCAAATGCCAGTGCGCAGTTGTGGCTCCTAGGGCAACTCGAAGGGCGGTTTGGTCAGTTCTTAACCCTTCAAGCGGCGCAAGCGCCGGAGGCCTTGAAGCCAGTCCTGCGCGAACAAGCGTCGCAGCGAGAGGTACAAGCTCAGCGTTATGTGCGTCAGGTGGTGGCCCAGAAAGTGGAAGGCGTGATGGACGTACGAGTGCTTGATGCCGTGTTATTGATGGGGGAGTGGTGATGAAATTTTGGCAAATTGGTCTGTTATCTCTGGGCTTGGTTGGGTGCGCTCAAACGCCAGAAAATCCAGCTCCGCCTCCCGCTCAATCAGTCGTTGTAACCGCGTGCGCTGAAACGTTGACGCAGAAAGATGAGCGTCAGGCGCCTTATGCTTATCAACAGGCTTTTCTGGCGTGTCAGGAGCCCATTCGTGATGAGGCATTGGTTCGTCGGTACGTGGATTCGTTGATATTAACTGGGCAGTACCAAGGCATCAAAAGCGGGGCAGCCTTTCCTGAAAACGTGGTGCCCAAATTGGTAGAGCAATGGCGCCGTTGGGCCAAGGAGAACTTATGATGCGCGTTTTTTTATTGAGCAGTGTGTTGCTGATGGGAGCGGCTAGTGTGTGGGCAGAAGATGTCGCGACGCCTTCTGAAAATAGCGGGATCACCTTCATCGATGCTCAGACGATGGGAGAGGCGTTTCGCCCCTATCTTCTGCCGTTGCCTGACATGGAAAAAGAAAACCAAGCGGACGCGGCGCTGGTTGAGTTGATCAACCAGAAAGCGAAATGGGAAAAAGAGGATGAATAGTTCCATCTCGCTTAGCTTGCGACGACAAAAACGGGCGTTGCGAGCTATTTAGCGGACGTAGACCTGTATTTCGGGTTTTTGACTATAATTAATACGAGAAATTCAATGAAAAAATGCGCTTGCCAACAACGACCGCTTACATATTTTTGGTTATCCATTAAGGGGCAATTATGAACAGAATGATGTCGACATGGCGCTCTGCTATGTTGTGTGTATTAACTTTGCTTGCGCTCAGTGGGTGTAACGAAAGGGAATCGTTTCCTGATTCAGGAGGCGGGGATGTGCCTGAAGTGGTCTCCATTGCCCTAGAGATGACCGGTGAAGCGTCGGTGCCTGTGGGTTTGAATGGACGCGTGATAGCAACGGCAACGTATGACGATGACTCTAAGAAAAATATCTCTTCAGACGTCAGTTGGGTGTTAGACAATACAAACTTTACAGAAAATGGCTTGACGAACGACAACGAGCAGCGTTTTAAAGCCAGTTCGGTAAGTCCGGGTGCCAACACGACTATCAAAGCCGAGATGGGGGATATTGAAAGTGACGCGGTTACCTTGACGGTCTCTGAAGCGACCGTTGTGGCCCTCAAGGTTACGCCGACGCAGGCGACGATACCAGCGGGGTTAAGTGAGCAGTTTTATGCAAGCGCAGTGCTGTCGGATAAACGAGTGTTGGACGTCACGTCAGACAACGTGGTGTCATGGACGATGGGTGACCAAAGCATTGAACAGGGGTTAGCAACGCCGAACGCAGAATTGGTGGGTCAGTCGCTGCCAATTTCGGTGTCAGGCAGTGCGGGAGGACAAACATTTAGTGACGAAGCGACATTAAACGTCTCAGATTTAACGGTGAGCCGCGTAGAGGTTCAACCGGTGGACGGGGAGGTATGGAACACTGACCTTGCGGTAGGCGCGAGTCGTGAAGTGGTGGCCATTGCAACGATGTCGAACAACACAACACAGCCTCTCAATAATCAAGACGTAATTTGGTCTCCGGTGGCGGATTCAGGCATCGTAATGGTAGAGGAAGAAGGCGACAGTGCTTATACAAAAGGATTGAAGGTTGGCGTTGGTGAGGTCACGGCAACCCTAAAGAACGCAGCCGAGGCTGGCTCATTTTCGTTTAACGTTTTTGAACAGATGGATGCTAAGGCGCGGATTGTTGGCACGCAAGACAGCTTACGAAGAGGGGCATCTATGCACCTTAAGTTTGTATCTGAAGGCAGCGATGGCAGCATTGCGGACCTAACAGACAGCACAATATGGGAGCTAAATAATACCACTTATGCCCATATGGAAGGCAACGCTCTGATTGCAACGCCGCAGAGCGGGTATGACCCAGCGCTTGATTATTCAGAAGCGGGAACGGTGACCGTCACGGCGACAAACGGGGTGCTGGAAGACACGTATGATGTCACACTCCTGGATGCGACAGCAACCATGCTGTCGATTTTACCATCAACCGTGACGACCGTGGCTTATGGAAACAACCTGCAGATGGAAGCGCGTTTGTCGTACTCGGACGGTTTTCAAGAAACTGTGACTGATAACCCGAGCATGCACTGGTTTACCAGTGATGGGGCTTTGGCGTCTTTCTCTAATAAGACTCCGGGGCTATTAGTGACGGGTGAGCCAGAAACGCTGACCGTGAGTGGGACATTTGAAGGAGTGGACATTACGCCCAGCACAGAAGTGACGGTGAACAATAAAATACCGACGTCACTTTCGCTGTCTCCAGTGTCAGGTTACAGCGCTGGACTGCCACAGCAATTGACGGTGACCATGGTGTATGACGATGGTACTCCTGAGAAATTGGCGTTTGATGATGCGGATTTATCGGTGGTGGTGACAGAGTGGGATGGCGACGCCGCCGATACCCCTATTATCACTTCTGATGGTGTTTTTTATGCACCAGAGCCAGGTAATGTGACATTAACCGCCACCAAGTCATTGGGTGTTGGGGGTGATATTACCACTACTGAGGCCTTTGACGTGACGCCAGCTAAGTTAATTTCCTCGCTGGCGCTTTCCCCGAAAGAGGCAGAGCTTGCGTCGGGGCAGAGTCAAACGTTTGAGGCGTACAGCATTGATGTTGAGGGCAAACCGACGCTACTGCTTCCTAGCCAGGTGACATTTACATTGGACGATAATGGCACGGGTTCAACGCTCGACCCTGATACGGGAACGGTAACTGCAGGTCCGATCGCAGGGGACGCGACCCTAACGGCGACGATGAAAAACGTGAGCCCTGACGACACTGTAGATGGTCAAACTCCGACCCAGAGTGCCAGCATTGCGGTGGTGGCGAAAACGCTGGAGTCCATTGAAGTTCAACTGCCCGAGAATTTAACGCTGATACCGGGTCAGAAAGTGGCGTTGAGTGCGCTTGGTCGCTATAACGACGACAGTGCTGCTGTGCTGAGTAACGACACGGTGGAGTGGAGTAAAGCCTCTGCTACGACGGATGCCTTTGACTTGGTTGACAATGACGGTGATACTTATATTGATACTTTACAGGCCGTTAAAGCGGGCTCAGGCAGTGTGAAAGCCACCTCCTCAGGCATTAGCGGTACATCAGGGTTTATCACGGTTGATAATGCGACCATTACGGACATGGCTATCAGTCCAGATATTGAGACATTACCGGTTGGGTTTAGCCAGACGTTTGAGGCGTTTGCGGTTGCAGATACTGGAGCGAACGCAAAACTGGATGAAACCCAAGTGTCATGGACTGTGACATCAGATGTTGGAGTGTCAGGTACCGATAATGGCGATGGCACGTACACGGTCGAGAGCAAGGGCGCTGGTGTTGCGGTGACCGTCACGGCGAGCCTAAACGCAGACGCGTTCCCAGATGTGAGCGGTAATGACCTAAACAAAGAAGAAACCTTTACCACGGAGCCAGCGGACATCACAAACTTGGTGGTAGAGCCGCTAGATGGCAGTACGGTTGTGGTTGGTGTACCTTACCGTCTGAGAGCGGAAGCGGTGCAAGCCAACGGTGAGTTGTTTGATGCGACCGACAAAGTGGACTGGGGGGCTACGTCGACAGGGGACTATGATATTGCAGCTGATGGTTTGACCATCACATTCAAAGCTGACGCGTCAGACAGTGTCACGCTCACCGCGACGCCAAATGATGACAGCTTTGGTGAGTATGCTACGCCGGCGACATCGACGGTGACGGTGTTAAAACCTGAAGTTCAAGGGATTATTGTGACGCCACCAGAGGTGACCATCGGCACGGAAGAAAGCACGGAGCTGAAAGCTTATGCCTACTACTCTTATGGCAAAGAGCCATTGGATGTAACGGAGTCGGTGACGTGGTTGGTTGAGGATGCTGGTGAAGGTGACACTTATGGTGTGACGGTTGAGGTGGGGTCTGGTGTAGCTACGGTGACCAGTTTAACTCAGGCCGGTGTTGTTAAGGTGACGGCAACGGATGACGCAGGGAATAGTAATTTTAGTATTGTTACTATTAAGAAGCTTCTTCCAATGTGTGGTTCTGGCGTAGACGACACCGACCAAGTCAATGCAAAAGGCGCCTGCTTAAAAGTTGCATCAAACTCGGCGGGTAATTGGTTTACCAGTACGCCGAGTATCGCAGTGATGGATGCACTTGATTACAAAGCAGCAAATTCCAATACAAACAGCGGAGATACTTACGCTAGCACTTACACCGAAATGGGCTCATATGGCCCTACCAACGGTGAGTTTGCACGATTTAGGCAGGATGGTGATGGTGTTATCAACCCCGATGAGGGGGATGATGCGAATGCCGGTATTAATGGTCAGTTTGACCGTTGGTGTCAAAAGTTGGCCTCATTGAATTTTGCGGGTAAAAATGACTGGCATCGCCCAACAAAGGAAGAGCTCGTCGGACTTTATCAGAAATATGAGAACGATGGTTTTGAGAAGGGATTGTGGAACGCTCGTGGTTGGCCGACCGGCAGCCATTACTGGTCGGCGTCGGTCAATGGCTCGGGCTACAGCGGCGTGGGCCTCTACAATGGCGACGTCAACTTCAGCAACCCGAGCTACGGTTTCTACGCGTCTTGCGTCTCAAATCCTTAGTGTTTTACGTTCAGCGTTTAACGTTTAAATTTTAATATTTTTGGTGCCATCCTTGTGGTTGGCGCCTTATTCTCGGAGTTTATTTTGTGAATATTGAAGATAAGTTGGAATTAGTAAAAGACAGCCAAGTCATTGTCGGTATTAAAGAGGGGATGTTTGTGCGCTTTTACGAACAATCGCTCTTTGGATGGCAGCAGTGGGTTTCAACACAGCCGCAATTACCAACATTGAAGGTGTTAGTAAAGAAAGTGAAGAAGCTGGATAATCAAGAAATCGTGTATGGTGGACTGCCTATTGAATCATTAACTCGGTATGGTATTGATGTTGGCAATGAGAATACGATTTTACTAAAAGATGAAATTGATTTATCGGGCTGGGATAAATGGAGAGCGGAACAAACAAATAAGGTGGCAAATATGGATGCCGTGTCACTTCTGGATGATAGCGTTGATGTTTTGAACGACGGAATGTCAAATTGTACACGATACATTCGATTGTTTTTACCCGAACATTTAGTAAAAAGAGCGCTTGAAACCAAAGACTCCAACTCTTCACTAGCTTGGTTGTTGAGTGCTGTGAAACAAGCCACATCATTTTAATAAGACGACTTCCGAGAGAACAGGGTGCATAGCGGCAATAGTCGCGCTCAGAGAACGTTAACGTTACGGCATTAACGAGCGGGCCCTAGTATGTTATCGGCATTTATGACCCTTTGGGTTATCAAGGGAAGCAAGTCGAAAGGCGACACTTCGAATAAACAATAAATGCAAACGCTCGTGGTTGGCCGACCAACAACAATTACTGGTCGGCGACGGTCAATGGCTCGAACTACAACAACGTGAACCTCAACAATGGCAACGTCAACAGCAACAACCCGAGCAACGAGAACTACGCGTCTTGCGTCTCAGGCCAACATAAATTTTCTGGAGTCGTCTTATTAAAATAAAGTCCTTTTTTAATCGTGAAATGTTCATAGTATGCGTTGTTTGGTAGGAGGTAACGCTTGAGTTCGCCAAAATGGCAATGGTAAAGGCTTTGCCGCAACTTGCAATGGTTGGCTTGGTTTAGTAGTCCATAGTAGCTGTTTATCGTAGATTGCATCGCCTTGAGTTGAGTGTAAAACGGAGCTTGATGAATGTCTTTTTTACTCCAAAGACCTCGGGAGGGCTTTGTTTTATGCGCTGAATCCTTCGATGTTAGAAGGGTATTGAAATAGCGCAAACGGTTCTTTAATGAATCAATGGTACTTTTGCGAATATGCTTATGGTGTGGATAAATACGAAAGCCAAGATAATCAAATCCATTGTCGACGAAAGATATTTGTGTTTTGCAAGGATGCAATTTTAAATGCAGGTTTGAATGAAGGTAGCGTTCAATTTGAACTTTCCAGTATTGCAGTTTTTCTGGTGAATCGGCCAGAAGAAGTAAATCGTCCATATATCGAATATACCCCTTAACACTAAGGTTATGTTTGATGTAATGGTCTAGAGCGTTGAGATAAAAATTTCCAAATAACTGACTGGTCACACTACCAATAGGCAAACCAGTGTGAGCAGTGTTCTGAAATTGAAGTCTTTTATGGTGTGGAATTTTGTTTAGTAGATGCAGCTTACCTGTTTTTTGGTTTGGTTGCGCGGTTGCATCATGTTGCACGATAAGTTCGGTGACTGTTGTTAAGCACCATTTGCGAAGAGGGCTTAACGTTGAACGTTCAATGAGCGAGCGCAGTTGATTGATGAGTGTGGCTTTATTAATGCAATTGAAATAACTATAGATGTCTAGCTGAAGCCCCCAAGAATGGTGAGGCTGACGCATGCATTTTTGCGCTTTACATATTGCCGATAACGTTCCTTTGCCTTTTCTATTGGCGTAGGTGTCGTTAATTAGTCGCCTCTCCATCATAGGTGTGAATTGCAATGCTACCCACATTTGAACAATGCGATCTCTAAAATCAGGCGCGTAGACTTCTCTGAGTTTAGGCTCTGTTATCGCGAAGTGATGGTAAGGCCTAGGGTGATAGGTGTTGGTTAATATTTGAGTGGCTAAATCACAACAAATCGTTGGGAAATTCAGGGCGTTTGCGGACTTTTGTTGGCTGCTTCCTGACAGTGTCACACAATGCAATAGTTCAGCAGAAAGCTGATGGTGATATTTGAGGTTAGGATTTTGAATAAGATGTTTCGTCATCATCGTATCTACTATGATTTGCAAAAATTATACAAATTATATTGGGGGCAACATCAGCATTTACCAAGGGCTTTTCGATTTACAACAGGAGAGCAAATTTTAAATGAGCTTACCCAAAGCATTCGTTGCTCGGTTCAAGCTAATTTATATGGAAAATTAAAAACAGGAAAACGGAAGGCTTTTGAATGGTTGTTTGAGCTTAATGCGAATTTGGACGTAGTGCAAAGTTTGTTAATGTTGGCGTGGGAGTTGAAATTTTTATCTCACGGCGCGCTCGTTTTGCTTACTGAGCAGCTCGAATTGATTCAGCGGCAAGTGGTGGGGTGGCGTAAATGGTTTCAGAGCCAGTTTGAATAAGGTCGGTTCGTTTTCCATGAATATAAATAGTTACAGCGTAAGCGTCTCTAAATCGGCTCATTGACTTTCAAGCATCAGCACAGATACCGCCAACTAAGGCGGTATCTGTCATTTGAGCTGTATTTTGCTACGAGGAGGGAGCTTCGGTTTGTGGCATGTTCCAAGGAAGCAGATGACGATGATCATCACCGTATTTCAACTTAGGGACTTCTCGCAGTACGTATTCTAGATATTCATACGGTTCGCAGTCGTTCGCTTTTGCCGTTTCGATAAGGCTGTACAACACTGCACTGGCGCGAGCGCCATTGTGAGTATTGCTAAAGATCCAGTTGTTTCGTCCAACCGTGAACGGACGTACTGAACGTTCCGCGCGATTGTTATCCAGACTTAATCGACCATTATCAACCACACGCCTCAGCTTTTCCCATTGATTGAGGCTGTAGTTAATCGCGACCCCAAGCTTGCTCTTAGGTAGCACCTGAGTCGCAGACTTATCTAACCAAGCTTTGAACGCCTTCAGTAATGGCAAGGTCTTTAATTGCCTCTGCCGGTACCGCTCTGCTTCGGGTTTATCTTTTATCTCTTGTTCGATGCGATAGAGTTTCTGGAACCACGTGATGGCCCACTGGATTTTGCCACCTTTGCCTTGTTTTCCTTTCGGCTGACTTTGCTCCGCTTCAATGAACTTGCGCCTTGCATGCGCCCAGCAGCCAACCAGTTTCGCTTCCGTTTTCTCGTAGGCTTCGTATCCATCGACATGCAAGTAACCATCGTAATCCGATAAGTACGACGCTGGACAGTGGTGTCCGCGGCTTCCGTCTTGGTAATCGAACAAGACGATACCTGGTGATTGCGCATCGCCTCCTCGGTCGCGGCCACATCCGTACAACCAGATGTAGCTTTTCTTTCTCTCATCATTCAAGACCGTCAATGTGGTTTCGTCTGCGAACAACACCTCTTGAGCAAGTAACGTCTCTTTGAGCAGCGCGATGAGTGGCTCTAGCTTCTCGGCACACTTCAGTATCCACTGACTCATCGTTTTACGACTCAGCTTGATACCATACTGACCGAACAGCGATTCTTGTCGATTGAGAGGCAACGCGTAGTGGTATTTGTTTGCGATGATTTGCGCTAACAGAGACGGCGTGGCGAAGCTTTTAGGGATAATGGATGGCGGTGGCGGCGCCATCACCACGGTGTTTTTCTCCCCTTGTTTATCGCACTGACGACAGACGTACTTGGGTCTTTCCGTCACTTCGACATACAGTTTGGCCGGGAGGTACACCAGTTTTTCACTGGTGCTTTCACCCATCTTGCATAGCGTTGACTGGCAGCATGAACAGACCTTGTCTGAGTCTGGAACATCAACCACGACGTGTTCACGCGGCAAGTCTTCGGGCAGTTTAGGACGACCGCGACGAGATTCAGATGACGTACTTCCTTTGTCTTGCTGCGGAGGCTTTTTATGGTCGCTCTCTGCTTCTTCAGTGATGTCATCTGTATCGGCATGACTTTCCGCCTCGTTGAACTCTAAGTCTTGAGGAGGCATCGTCTCACTGCTGGCGCCAAAACGTTTCCGTCGTGCTAAGTTAAGCTTTTCGACCAGAGATTGGATGGTTGACTCACTCTCGCTTAGCGATTGACGAAGCGCATGTACGGTCGATTCACTGTCGCCTAGCGACTGACGTAGGTGACAGACTTCTTCCTCAAGGGCATTCAGCCGCTTATCTTTATCAGCAACTAATGCTCGCAAGAGAGCGATATCATGTAGGAAGGTATCATCATTCATACAAGGAAGACCTACATAAGCTAGGCTAAGTTCCTCATATGCTGTTATTTTTTTAGCTGAGGCTTTGATAATTCAAGGCGCGATGCGGCTTCATTTTTTCGATGTCGAGTCCGTCGAGTAACCATTGCCACTGCTCTTGTGAGAGTGACAAGGTGGTTCCGTGCATCTTTCGTGGCCAAGAGAACTTGTCTTCTTCTAGGCGCTTCTGCCATAGGCAGAAGCCGTTACGTTGCCAGTAGAGTACTTTCAGCTTATCGCGGGGTCGATTACAGAAGACAAACAGTGCTTCAGAGAATGGATTGAGATTCATATGTTGTTCGACGATCAAGCTCAAGCCGTTGATCCCTTTTCTAAAGTCGACCGGAGCTTTGTGCAGATAGATGTCAGTGACATCAACGAACATCTTCATTTGGCCACCTCTCGAAGCAGTTCAGCGATCCACGCAGGCGTGACAGAGGTGGGGATATGAAGCTGACAATCTCCGGCTTCCAAACGTAGAGATGGTAACAATCCTGATTTTCGATGAGGTTTTGGCTCTGGATGCCCCTCTACATCAGGTTTCGAGACTTCGATAAATGGCGCCTCTGTAGGAGGCTCTATCAAGTCACTGAACTTACGGCGGTTGTTACCAAACGTTTTGATATTGATGTCATGAAGTTTACAGAACTCGGAGGATGAAAGACCGCTACGGTAAAAGTCTTGGACAATATGTTGCCATTCTTGCGGCGTTCTAATTGGGCTTTTGTATCGAGACATGCTGGCTACCTGTGAGCTAATTATATTGAGCAGGTAGGCTATCGAGCTTTGCTATGTCATTGAAGGGGCTTTGTTGCGTAATTCATTTTCGAAGTAGATCAGACCTATTTCGGTTAATTGTTAGCCAACACGGCAAGTTTTAGGCATACCAAGCCCTGTAAGCTTATTCAACGCTTTGATCATCGCGTATGTTTCACCAACTTGTGCGTTGTAATTTCTTAGACTTAACCGTCCACCAAGCAACTGTTTCACCCGATACATAGCGGTTTCTGATAGGGAGCGTTTGTGATAGCCATAGCGCTCTTTCCAATGCTTGTTCGAACCATATAGCTTTTGGCAACCAACCGCTAAGTTTCTTGGATGACCTCGTTCCCAGAATGCAGCTCCCTCTCGTGGCGGAATGAGCGCAACCGCTCGTTTAATTTGAATCGCCTTATGGCAATTCCTTGTGTCATAAGCACCATCGCCTGATATCTCAAGGATTTTCCGACGTGTTTGTTTAAGCAAATTAGGCAGAACTTCAGCATCAGTCACCGTTGATAAACTTAACTCTGCGGCAATAATTTCATGTGTACTCGTATCTACTGCGAGGTGTAATTTTCGCCACACTCTGCGTTTACCATCCGTGCCATGTTTTTTGACTTTCCACTCGCCTTCACCATAGACCTTAAGGCCTGTTGCATCGATAGCAAGGTGCTGAATCGGTCCTTTGGTTTTCGTTTTGAAACTCACATTAACGTCTTTGGCTCGACGACTGATACAACTGTAGTGTGGGCAGCGCAGTGGAAGTTGAGCAAGTCGAAATACAGAGTCCATAAACCCTTGTGCGGCACGAAGTGGCATTGAAAAAATACGCTTTACCATCAAAGCGGTTGTGATGGCTAAATCACTGAAAATACGAGGTCTCCCGCGCTTGTTTTGTTTGCCTTGTTTCCACTCTCTTATCGCTTCCTCGTCAATCCAAAACGTCAGAGAGCCGCGGTTAATGAGAGCTTGATTGTATTGCTTCCAGTTGTATGTTTTGTAACGAGGTTTCGACATGAGACTACAGACTTGAATGAATGTAGCCGATCAGATCGTAAGCTTTGGATTTGGTTCCATCGATTTACGCAACAAAGCCGTGGTCAATGTGCATGATGCTCTCCCTAAAAAGGGAGTATATGATCACAGCTAAATGTGATCGTCAAATTGGTCATGATTTTGATTAAAAAACGTTCACGATCTCACCCTGTGAATTGACCTACTTGTCGTGGATAGATTTACTATTTAATCAGGCCATTATGATGCGTATGGGATTGAACTCTTTCCATGATACACAAATTATTTTTGTTGTGAAAAATAAAACCATTACTGAAAGTTATTTGAAGAGCACATATTCTTACAGAAGTCGTTATTAGGTCCACAATCCAGTTTTGTGATGAGTCTAGAGGAAAGGTGCAATGAACTTTAAGCTTATACAGACTTAATGCTTCAGAAGACAATAAGTCAATCAGGCTATCTTCAGTTCGAACTAAATGTACCGCCATATCTATACTCCATACATAACATTAAGGTATTAAAAGTATGGTATCAATACTCATACAATACCAGATAGATTTCTAATCTAAATTAACAGTCCCCTAGACTTTGATGTGATGGACATTCCTTTGTAAGCGCTCCATAAAACCCGCATTCTAATCGCCTAGCGCGAAGAATAAGATCAAGTCTCCAACCATGAGGAGATTTGAAATGGGAAAACGACACACTAATCAAGAATGGCAAACGCTCATCGAGCAGTCTGAATCGAGCTCATTGTCAACGCTTGCATTTTGTAAGCTTAATGAACTCAATCCCTCGACGTTTTATGCTAAGCGCCAGCAACTCAAAAAAGCAGATGTCTCTCAAGACTTTGTACGGGCAGAGGTCGTCGAAAAGACAACGAAATATCAAGCTCAAATAGCCACCGCTAACATGACACTGCTCGTCAATGATGTTGAATTGAGCATTCCACAAGGCACGCCCGCAGCCTACCTGGCAGAACTTATCGGGGCGCTATCATGAAACGCATGCTCAGTGCTCCAGAAATTTATCTGTATCGTGAGAGCGTCGATTTTAGAAAGTCCATCAACGGCCTCGCGGCGATTATCGAAAGTGACACCGATTTACCCTTAGGAAGTGGCGCACTGTTCTTGTTCACCAATAAACAGCGTGACAAAATCAAGGTGTTGTACTGAGATGTTGCCGAGCTACAAGCGATGGTGAAAGCGCTGATGGCGTCAGAAAACCAATGGAAACAAGAGCGTCAATCTCTGCTTGAGCAACTCAAACTTGCTTTCGACCGCCAGTTCGCAAAACGCTCGGAGGCGTTAAAGCCTTACGATGAATCTCAAGGTGACCTCTTCAACGAAGTGGAATGTGAAGCCGCTAATGAAGAAGAGGTTGAGGTAACGACGACCACAACGAAGAAGCGTGGTAAACGCAAGCCACTTCCAAAGACTTTGCCTCGTGAGGTTATCGAACTTGATTTAGACGACCATGAAAAACAGTGTGCATGCTGCCAACATAGTCTGCATAAAATCGGTGAAGACCGCAGTGAGAAACTTGAGTTCTCACCAGCTGTGCTCAAAGTGCTGGAATATGTTCGTCCTAAGTATGCTTGTCGTCAGTGCGAGCAAACTGAAGACAAAAGCCACATCGTTCAAAAGCCAGCGCCCCAGAGCATCATCCCTAAAAGCTTCGCGACAGAAAGCTTGCTGGCCAATATCATCCTTGGTAAATATCAATACGCAATGCCACTTTACCGCCAAGAGTCGCTGTTTACTCAGTCGGGTATTGAGCTATCGCGAACTACTATGGCAAGGTGGGTTATCCAAGTCAGTGAGAAGTTCAAACCGCTGTATGCGGCCTTGAAAGAGCATCTACTCCAACAAGTGGTGGTTCAGGCAGATGAAACGCCGCTCAATGTCCTCAAAGAAGATAAACAGTGTTATATGTGGCTCTACTGCTCGGGCGCAGACTCGCCCGACGCTGCACTGCCGAATGTGAAGAATATCGCCTTGTACGATTATCAAAACAGTCGCGCGAGGGCATGCCCTGTTGCCTTCTTGGGGGATTACAGTGGTTATCTGCAAACCGATGGCTATGGTGCCTATGATGGTCTTCATCACGTAACCAATGTTGGTTGCTTGGCACATGCACGGCGTAAGTTCATGGATGCTAAGAAGCTTCAAGGTAAAGGTAAGTCAGGCAAAGCAGATAAAGCGCTAGCCAAAATCCAGAAGCTCTATGGGATAGAATCGCGCTTAAAAGGTGCGACTGTCGAAACACGAAAAGCAGAACGTCAACAGCATGCCAAGCCGATACTGGATGAGCTGCACGACTGGATGACGTCTCAACAAGTAATAAGCTCTAGTCCATTAGGAAAAGCGATTAAGTATACGCTCGGCCAATGGCCGAAACTTATCCGCTATATCGATGACGGTCATTTATCTATCGATAATAATCGTGCTGAACGCGCAATTAAACCGCTGGTCATTGGCAGAAAAAATTGGCTCTTCTCGAACACACCAAATGGTGCTGATGCGAGCGCGATGCTTTACAGCATCGTCGAGACAGCGAAAGCCAACGGCCTTATCCTCTACGACTACATGGTCGAGTGCATGAAAGAGCTCGCGAAAGCTGAGCCTGATATCGATGCGCTCCTACCTTGGAACCTCAAACATTAACAACATCGCCCCGTGGGTTCATGGGGCGCATACAGCAAAGAGACATAGAATTTATTTGTAATCTATTCGTCCACAGCTATGTGTTTGTTGTATCAGGTCATAGTCCGCTAGAAGGTGTTTTTGTTTCAACTGATCGACAAAAAAACAAAAGAGTCTATTTTGTGTCGCTAAAAAATATAGTAAAAATATTCCGTATCGTCGGTAGGGATTATCCAAGAGAGTCTACGTTCATCAGGCAAACAAATGGCGACTTGATAGCCAAAGTGGGTAAGTAACCCTAACAATTAAGGATTAAGGTGTTGCGTAGCCAACACTAAATCCCAAGTGTTGAACAAGCCCGAAGGCATCTTATTAAATAAATTGTGCTATTTGGTTTGATGGGCACACCGCCTTAAGGCTTTTCTTCAGACGAGTGTCACTGACAAGCGACTTTGGTATACGTGAAGTAATTCATTAACTGCTAATTTAGTAAAGTCACTAACACGCCTTTGTCCATTTCCTTCCAACTACAATCGTGATGACCAAATTAAAAAGGAGGTCATCATGGTAGTTTTCAACAAAACGAAACGAAGTGGCGTCAAAAAGCCTTTTCGGCTTGAGGAAATTTGGCGGATCAGAACAGATTAGAAATTGAAAATAATTTGATGCAGCTTGCGTTGCTCAACTTAGCTATTGATAGCAAACTTAGAGCAAGTGATTTGCTCGTTCTCAGAGTTTGCGATGTATCTTCGCAAGATAGGATATTTAACCGCGTTAAGCATATCCAGCGCAAAACAGATATTGAAGTTCAATTTGAGATAACGACAAGAACTCAACAGAGTCTAATGAAATGGATTTTGATGGCTTCGCTACATGACAGCAATTTTATTTTCCCAAGCCAAAGGCGAAAGCAACAACCGATTAGCTATTCGTACTATCGATACTTAGTGAGGAGATGGGCTTCTAATCTGGGGTTGGATCCTAACTTGTATGGCACTCACTCGATGAGGCGAACAAAAGCGACGTTAGTCTACGCAAAAACGAAAAATATCCGAGCGGTGCAGCTACTACTTGGTCATACCAAGGTAGATAATACAATCCGCTATCTTGGGGTTGAATTAGAAGATGCATTGTTGCTTTCAGAAGGTACTGAGTGTTAATCGAAAAGGAACCTAAATACTTAGGTGTTTCAATTGCTATTACGCTGAAAGTTGTTACCCATTCACCGCTACACTTGATTATTTTCAATACGTTAAGTGCAAATACTACTAATCTGTCCAAGGTTTAGAGGACCTTGAACAGATTAGGTATACACAAGCTTAAATTAAACGTTGGAACGCGCGTTTTTCTTCTTTGATTTATAGGCTTTCATTGAAATTTTTAAAGCAAGCTGTTTTTGTTTAATTGAAATGAGTTGTCTAGTTACGACCTTATGGTGTAACTCTGTGATAAAGTTTTTTTCCCAAGGCGTAAGACGGTCAAACCTCAATAAAATAGTGTCATTGAGTACATTGAACAACTCGTATTGGCTTTTATCCATTCGACTGCTAAGCATTCAATTAGAGCACTTAGCTAGAGAAATGACGTTAAGGCTTTCTACTTTCTCATTTTTTCCTAAGGTAATGATTCGATAAGAGATCCCACTCTCTAATAGTGGTCTTATTTCGATGTTGTCACAAAAACTAACGGCGACTTTTTCTACTAAGCGGTCCATATTCAAAGTTTTCTTTTTTACGAAAACAAGAGTGACACTATCGCCCTCTGACTGTGCATTTACGAGTGTGATTGAGCCTAACTCTTGTGGAAGTTGGCTTGAAATAACTGTCGCTCTATAATCGGCAAGTCCATTAGATTTTATTGGGCTTATCTGACAACCGTTAAGCATGACACTGACGAAGAGAATTACAGTTGTTCGTAGCATTATGCACTCCTTCTTCCTTTCTTCTCCCTTTAGGTGCCTTAAAATATTTATGGATATAACGTGAAGACATAGAAGATAAGAGCGCACTGTAATCTAAACTGAATGTGACTTTTTCCCCTACAAATAGTGGTTTCTGTGAGGATTCAAGGACAAGATGATCACTGGTTGAAGACATGATCTTAATCCCATTCGGAGCCTTAAGCCCGCTGACACAAACATCTTGGCGGCCTAATGCTAGAATAGCTTGTGAGACCTCCCCTCTATCTTGAAGGTTTTCTTTTTCACCAAAAGCATTTAACCCCCGACTCCCCCAAGGCAAAGTCGGTTTAGTCTTGGATTCAATCACTTCAGCGGTCAAAGAAACCGCATCCGTATGTAAGCCTTTGATATTTTCGTGCTCTAAAGGCTCACAGCCTAAAAAAATGGCTTCTCCTATACGAAGGTTATTGACTCGAGTTAAGCCTGTTCTCTGAAGAGCCCAGTTAACTGAAGCAGAATTACCCCCTGAAATAATTTCTAGACTGACCCCAAATGTAGCTTCAATTCCATCGGCAAGCTCAGAAAGAATACTCATATTTTGATCATCTGGAGCGACACCATACCGACAGGCTAAATTCGTACCAATTCCTTTTATCGTGATGTTTGGTAAAGAAATAACTTCTCGGATAAAATCAATAATATGATGGGGCATCACACCTTCTCTGAGATCGCCAAGCTCAACCATAATAATGATACCGTGACAGCAATTTTGTTGTTCTGCTGCATGTGAAAGCCTCTGAATCACTTCAACTTCAGAGTTTAAACTCATATCACTGTATTTTATTACGCTCGCCACTTGACTGAGCATGGGTGTACGTATCAGCATTTTAGGGATAGCAATGCCAGATTCAGTCATCTTTTGAAGATTTTCGATTCTTGAATCGGCTAACATTGTTGCGCCAGCATCAATAAGAACTTGTGCGATGATAGGGTGGCCGAGGAAGGCTTTTGTTACAGGCGTAACGGATATATTTTTCAGTGAGAGCTGAGAAATCAGGAACTGAGCGTTATGATGAACTTTCCCACAATCGATGTCTAACCTAGGGTAGTTCACCCTTTTTCGGCCAGTTTACTTGCTATTATAGGAAAGGCTGACGTTACGATGTGCAGTAGATGTTCAACAGGCTGTGACAAGACATCAGTAACCGGTAAACCAAATTCGGTAGTGTAAGTGTCTATCGCACAACGTGTTTCATCCAACGACATATCTTCATGATTCAGTGTTAGTCCAATAACATTGGTATTAGAAAACGTTTCGATAAGATTGATTTCTGAGGCAATCGAAGGCATTGGGCAATCAGGAAAATCACTACGATATAAACGTTTAGGGGCATGTTGCAGTATCACACCCGTTGGACAACTGCCACGTAAGATAAAAGCGCTGGTTGAAAACGCAGGGTGACTCAAGGCTCCTTGCCCTTCAATAATAATCAGATCCGGATTTTCTTTTTCATAGGCCTGTACAATGACAGATTCCAACTCACCGGCACAAAATTGTGAAGGAACAGCATCGAGTGCAACGCAGTATTGTGCGCCCTGCATAATGCCTGTTTGACCAGTGGCAATCAGAACGACGTTAAGGCCTTTTTTAGTCAGTTCATTCGCCAATATTGTTGCTGTTGTTCGTTTTCCTAGCGCGCAATCCGTCCCCATCACAGCAATTCTCGGACATTTAACGTTGTGTATTTTCCCGCTAAACGTTTTCAGTTCGCCTTTATTTTTGGGTTTGCGAGTATCGAATATTCGAACGTTATTCTTTAAGCTGGCTTCTAAAAATAGAGGGTCATCGGTTAGGAATTCATGTAAGCCATTTACGATGTTCATTCCTAGTGACATGGCATTCAAAATGATGCTTTTATCTAAGTCAGATAAAAAGCCACTTGATGGCGCAATGCCAAAAATGAAGTAATCAGGAATGCTTTCTGCGTGAATGATAGCTTCTTCAGCATTAGCAAGGATCGGTATTCCATTGGCTTTGTTATCAAGAACTTCACCAGCATCTAAGCCAGCAGACTCACTATCAATAACCGATAGAATACGATAGCTTAACGAATGTCTCACTAACCCATTAGCGGTTTTACCATCAATTTTACCGAAATTACCTTCGCAATATATAATCGCAGAAGGGATGACAGGTTTTACTTTTTGAGCAAGTGGTAACCAAGGTGCGAAATGGGGTACGTCGTTGTTGATTTCTACATTTTCAATTCTAGTGAGTTTGAAGATGTTTCTTAACTTTTGAGTTGAAATGGACATAATTAAAGCCTGCGGTGAGGCTTAGGAGGGCAACTAAGGAGTGCCGAGATGCGAGTTCGGAAAAGAAAAGAAGTCCCCACTAAGCGGTAGGGATAACAACCAAGGTAACACACTCACCAGACTTTTGTTGGTTATTATTAATACGCTTTCTAAGTCTATCACTTTCAGGCTTCACCCATACTAACGTGACTGATTAGAGATCTAAGACTCATTGTTCAACGTCGCCGTATCAACCTCTCAGCTTTAAGGTTTCAAGATACTTTTTCTAATATCAGTTAAGTGAATTAGAGTTTTGAGTTTAACGCGTTTTTGTCCAAAAATGAGTTTCAGAAGCATCGTTTAATCAAGCCAGGTGAGTGCCTTATCAAACCCCTCTGGCGTTATATTGATGTACCAATCTAGATCCACTTTTTTGCGCATAACCAGTCCA
>OLHJ01000182.1_pt1 | contig 23413 bp, 21 predicted proteins | sample 1609491 | NCBI WGS metagenome assembly OLHJ01 (sample SAMN05416861, study PRJEB24817) | seawater metagenome | isolation source: Sea water | place: Canada:Atlantic | collected 2013-11
GATCTACACAGAGTAGATCGTCGGCAGCGTCAGATGTGTATAAGAGACAGTTCTCTCAGTTTTCGGTAAAAGACACTATTGCTTGGTTTGAAGAAAGGGGAGTAGAATTAAAGGTAGAAAGTGATAACCGGATGTTTCCAGTAACTAATGACTCGCAAACCATTATTGATACTTTTTTAAAGGAAGCTCAATCTATGGGTATTTCCATTATCAAAGGAAAAGCCATGACCGGTATTCAAGAAAATGAATCGGGTTTAGACTTGACTTTCTCTGATGATACCATAGAAAGTTTTGATGCCGTTATTCTAGCCCTTGGAGGTCAAAGTACCTTAAAGAAATTTGAGCTGTTTGCCAATTTAGGGCATACCATTAAGAGTCCAGTACCTTCTTTATTCACCTTTAACATTACCAATAAGATTACCGAACTTATGGGTACGGTTAGCCCAAATGCGTTGGTAAAGATTCAAGGAACTAAATTGCAAAATACCGGTCCCTTGCTCATTACGCATTGGGGAATGAGTGGTCCGGCTATTTTGAAGCTTTCATCGCTAGCGGCAAGAGAACTGGCAGATAGAAACTATCAATTCAAAATTCAAGTAAATTGGTTAGGGAACACCAAAGAAGATGAAGTGCGCTCTGAACTCAATCAATTTGTAGAAGATAACGGAAAGAAAATACGTAACAAGAATCCATTCGATATCCCGAATAGATTATGGATGCATATGTTAAGCATATTGGAAATTGATGAATCTGGTACTTGGAACTCTTTAGATAAAAAGAGTAAAAACCGAATAGTCAATAAGGTGAGTAATGATGTGTACGAAATTACCAAAAAAACCACTTTTAAAGAGGAGTTCGTGACTTGCGGAGGGATTTCACTAGCTGACATTAACCCTAAAACCATGGAGAGTAAAATAACTCCAAGCCTTTATTTTGCAGGTGAGTTTATGGACATTGATGGGGTGACTGGAGGCTTTAATTTTCAAGCCGCTTGGACCACTGGATTTATTGCAGGGAAGCTTGGATAGGTAGTTTCTATGAGTTAGACTTGTAGCCTAACTTTTTTTAATCAAAATATAATTCGCATGAAATTTACCTTAACTATTTTCACATTAATAATGGCCTTTTTCTCGGGTTTTTCACAATCAGAAATGATTGTGTTGTCCGACCTAGAAGATGCAAAAGTGTTTTATAATAATAACAAAACTGGTTATGTAATCGGAACGACTGAAGGGTCCAAAGGATTTTATGATAATATAAGCGTTTCTAGGTTTAATTCAGATTTTGAAGTGGAATGGACTTCTGTTGTTGAAACTGATTACCATCAATTAGCGAAAAGTTATACAGCCATGCCAACCCGGGATAACAGTACTGTTTTTATTTTGGATCATGATATGACCCACAATTCCGTATATCGAGAATTTGAATACAAAGACCTTTACCTTGCTGCGATAGATGAAGAAGGTAACGTCACAGATAGAATTAAAGCCGTAGAGGATAAGGAATCTTCTACCGATATATTTATATACTGGTGATGACCATCTTAACGTATTATGCCGTTCAAAAAAGGGAATACATAAAGGTCGCGAAGATGAAACATTAACATGGTTTAGGTTTTCACAGGATTTAACAGTGGAAAGCAAAGAGGTAATAATTCCAGCACCTAATTACGAAAATTATGAATACCGCTATTGGGAGATAGCTGGTGGCTTTGGAGATACCGCCTGTTTTGTGGTTCAATATACAGAAAAGGCCACAAGAAAAACGAAAGGTGTTCAAACCGAAATGCTGGTACTTAATTATGAGGGGGAAAGTAAAATTAGCACCTTAAGTTCTGAGATTAAAATTGGTCATAATATTCATGATATAAGAAGTAGAGAAGTGAGCTATTCCTATTATTATTTTCTAGATGAAACCAATAAACTAATGTACTTTGATTTAGTTAGTGAAGATGAAAAGGGAGTAGAATTATTGTGTTTCGATTTGAATGGTGATCTTCGTTGGAAACAAACCCAACAATTTATTTTAGACGATGTGAAAATAGGACTTTTAAACTCCAACAAATTTTGGATGGATTTTACGGTATATAACGAACAACTTTTGGGGTTTTACTTTGTACAACCTTGGGCTGAAACAATTCAATCCTTTTTTTATGATAGTGAAAATGGAGAATTACATACCAGTAAAACGTATTCGTATGTAAGAGGTAGTAATAATACCTTTTATATGGCAAATGTACCGGGAGGAAAAGGATACCAAGAGTTATTAGAAGTGAAATCTAGTACGAAAAAGGAAAAGGACCTTGCCGAATATGATTATTTTTATTTTAATTATGATGACGAGGAAGTCATTTTTATTAGAACAGATAAGCTAAGAGCCAAACGGTTTTTGAAATAAGTAATACCGAAGTAATAATACTTAGGGGAACAGAATCCTTTTATTATATAAAAGGTTTAGAGTTTCAGATAGGTTATTTTTGAACAACATTAAAAATTGAATAATATGAAAAGAACTTTTACACTTATTGCGTTGTTTTTGATAGCTGCCGTATCAGGTATGGCTCAAGATTTTGCCACTCTTTATGAAAATATGTCGCCTTCTGTGGTAACCATTATGGTTAAAGAACATCATGCAAGAGCAAGTAATAACTCCAGGGGAGTTAGTATGGTTTCGTCTGAGGGCCTAGGCTCAGGAGTTTTAATTAATGAAAAGGGAGATATTTGGACGGCTGCGCATGTTGTTTTATTAGCAGAGGAAGTGGTGGTGCACTTTGCATCGGGAGAGCAAATACCGGCTAAAGTAATTACTACCAATGCCACTGCTGATGTAGCTTTAATTCGTTTGTTATGGATGCCTAAAAAGTTTAAAGTGGCTAAAGTGGCACCTTCGTCAGAGGTAAATATTGGGGATAAAATTTTCATTATTGGCGCTCCATTTGGTCTGGAAAGATCTCTTTCGGTAGGTTATATTAGCGGTAGATTGGATGAAAAGGGAAATCAATACGCATTCTCAAAGTCTGAGTATTTTCAAACTGACGCTTCCATAAACCACGGTAATTCGGGTGGCCCCATGTTCAATACAAAAGGAGAAGTAATTGGAGTAGTTAGCTCTATACTCAGTCAAAGTGGTGGTTTTGATGGTATTGGATTTGTGGTAACTAGTGACATCTGTAAACTTCATTTGGAAGGAGAGCAACCTTTTTGGTATGGAGCTGAATTTGAGGTTATAGGAGGAGAATTGCGGAATATTTTTAATTTACCGCAAGAAATGGGTTTATTGGTGAAAAAAGTGGCAGCGGGTTCTCCAGCCGCGCTAAGTGGACTACGTCCGGGAATTTACAAAAGTAAAATTGAAGGACAGGAGTTTCTTTTAGGTGGAGATATCATTATCAAAATAGGTGAAATAGTGGTAGAACCAAAAATGGATTTAAAAGCAATTGAGGATTATTTAGCCGGATTAAAATCGAATGAGGTATTTTATGTGACAGTTTTAAGAGCCGGAAATGAGGTAAAACTTACTGGGGTAGTTCCTTAGAAGTTTTCAAAAAGATGAATAGCCGATTGATGAAAGTTAATCGGCTTTTTTATTGCCTGCCAATTCTTTAGCTGCCCAAGCACCCATTGAAAAACAGCCTTGAAGTAAGAATCCTCCAGTTGGGGCGTCCCAATTCACCATTTCGCCTATGCAAAATAGATGGGGGTGTTTTTTTATCGAAAAATCTGCGTTCAAATTATCTATACCAATCCCACCCACGGTAGAAATAGCTTCTTCGATGGGGCGCAAGGAATCTATTGGGATTTCAATTTTCTTAATGGCTTTGGCGAATTCCCCCTGATTTAAAAACTGTTCTTTCGTGGTGAAGTGTTTTATGATACTGGAAGTCTGAGCATCCAATTTTAAGGCCTTTGAAAAGTTCTTTGGTTTGACACTCTTAATCTTTTCGTAAATAGCTGCTTCCGTTAATTGAGGTTTGAAATCTATACTAATGGTACTAGAAATTTGCTTTTGTAAACTTTCACGTGCCCATGCGGAAACGGGATAAATAGCATTCCCCTCTAGCCCATAACTAGAAATCACGGCTTCTCCTTTTATGGATTGGCCAGAATGGCAAATGGTGATGTTCTTTAGAGGTTTTCCAGTATGGAAATTACTAATGCCAGTAGGCCAGGAAATATTCAAACCACAATTAGAAGCTTGGAAAGGTTGTATAGAAACACCAATGGCTTCAAAGTGGTTTAGCCAATCAGAATTTGCCCCAGTGACCTTCCAAGAACCTCCTCCCAAACTAAAAAGGTAATAGTCTGCTGAAGGAACAAATTCCTTTTCAGCGTTTCGAATTATCGGTTTCTGCTCTTTATTAAACCCAACAAATTCATGTTGCGTACTAATTTCAACGCTTTGGTCTTTTAGTCGGGCTTTAATGGTTCTTAATACATTTGCCGGACTAATTCCTTCTTTGGGGAATATTCTGCCGCTAGAACCCACAAAGGTTTCTATGCCGATGGTTTGATACCAATTTCGTAATTCCTGTACTCCGAAATTTTGAATGGCATTTTTTAGAAATTCTTGTGGAGTATATTTTTTGTAAAGCGAATCGTGATCTAATTCATGCGCCAAGTTGAAACCACCTTTACCCGCAACTAAGTATTTACGGCCGATGGTTTTGCCCTTTTCATAAATGGTTACATTTAAATGATGACTTAACAATTCAGCAGTAATTAAACTCGCTGAACCGCCTCCTATGATGGCAATTTTTTTGATGGTAAAAATCCGTTTTAGCGTAATGCAAATTTCATGTAAACCGGCAAATGGTCTGAGACTTGTCTACTCTCGTGTACCACTCGGGCCTCAATTATTTGCACAAATTTAGGATTATAAAAGATGTAATCTAGTCTTCTATCGGCTGAATCGGAAGGGAAAGTGAAATTGGCAGATTCGTTGTTTTTATTTTCTTCCATTCCTATGGCCATTTCTAATTGAAAGTCAGATAATAAAGTTTCAATCACATGATCATCTTGATAGGGAAACGAAGCTCCAGGAGGAGTACTATTAAAATCACCTACGAGTAAAACAGGGTGATTTTCTACGTATTTGTGGACTTCAGCTAAAACTGTTTTTATTTGGGCATCTCTGGTGTTGGCATGAAACGCTTCTAAATGCAAGTTGATTAGGACCATTTCTATTTTTCCTACTTTGATTTTAGCTACTTGAATAAGTCGGTCCAAGTAAAATGCATTGTAGTAAAAAGGGTTGTCTTGGGGTTTTACCAGCGGAATTACATCCATTCCAATTACCGGATAATTAGAGAGCACAGCCTGTCCCGAATAAATAGCTCCAAATTGCTGACTCACGGGCCAATACGGGAAAGGTACATAGGTTTTGTCCCAGTTCACGGCTTTCGCAGCAATCGGAAACCTCATTTCGAATTGGTATTCTGCTAATTGATCTATTTGGTAACTTCTATCGGATTTAAAGTCAATTTCTTGGAATGCTATAAAATCAGGAGATATGGATTTTAAGACCTTCAAACTTTGCTGAAAATGATTACGGAACAGGTCTATGTTTCGATCAACTGCACGGTTGTTGGTCATTCCTGACAAGTAACCCACATTAAAAGTGACAATGGAAAGAGTGTCTTTTGGCTCAGGTGCATTAAAATCGGTAATTTCAATTGTTTCTTGATATTCATCTGATAGGTGAGCTGGAGCGCTACCCCAAAAATAGAATACTATAACAAAAACGAATAATGCCAGAATTCCAATACCAATTTTTTTGATCATTTTATTGCTTTTTTATCTGCACTAAAATAACACAAAGTAGTAGGCATTAATAAATTTCAGTCTCATGAACATGTCATGAATGGGAATAGAATTTACTTTCTTTTCTGACCTCTTGTCTTAGGTTTCTTGTACTTAGATTTGATTTTAGCTCGGTAAGATCCTCCTTGATTAGTCTTCATGTTTTTGGCTTTCTTTTCATGAAACCCTGGTGCTAATTCTGACTTTTTGGAACCCTTAACGTAAGAACGGTCTAGGTTGTCAGGCATCTCTTCCTTAATCAAATCCTCACTTATTTTGATTCCTTCTGGAAGGATAAACTGAGAAACCTTTTGTTTCATTAGTCCTTCAATGTTATGAAGAAGACCCAATTCTGTTTCTGAAACAAAAGAAATAGCCGTACCACTTAATTCCGCTCTACCTGTTCTACCTATTCGGTGCATGTAGTTTTCTGGATGTTCGGGTAAATCAAAGTTTACTACGTGAGTAACGCCATCCACATCAATTCCCCGCGCAATAATATCAGTTGCAATCAACAGATTACACGTGCCTTCTTGAAATGCTTTTACCGAACGAATACGGTAATTCTGCATTTTATTAGAGTGAATTACTCTACTCAATCCCGGGAATTCCATTTCAACACGTTCAAAAAGACGATCGGCCAAACGTTTGTTTTTTACGAAAACTAAAACCTTGGTAAACGTTTCATCATTTTGAATGAAGTGGTATAACAAGTTCACCTTCGAGTTGAAGTTTGGAATGGAATACGCTTTTTGATCAATTTTCTTTAATGGTGTTCCGGTAGGCGCAATTTGAACTTTTACTGGCTCAATAAATTTTCCATGAATCAGTTTTTCAACCTCCGAATTCATCGTAGCAGAAAACATGATGTTTTGACGTTTTTCTGGCAAAAGCTCAAAAATATTGGTCAATTGAGTACGGAAACCCAAGTTCATCATTTCATCCACTTCATCAATAACCAGTTTTTTAATGCCTTTTAACTTCAAAGCACCTGAAAAACCTAGGTCATATAACCGACCCGGAGTAGAAACTACTAAATCTAACCCTTGAAAAGCCAATTGCTTTTGGGTGTTGATGTTGGTACCTCCGTAAAATCCTCCTACTCGAAGGTTGGAATACTCGGTTAATTTCTCTGCTTCTTCCACCACTTGAAGCACCAACTCACGCGTAGGCACCAAAACTAAAATGGTAGGGTGCATGCTTTTGGTATATTTCCATAAACGAATCAAGGGCAATAAATACGCCCATGTTTTACCGGTTCCTGTTTGGGCAATACCAATCATATCTTTACCCGACATCACTACCGGAAAGGCTTGTTCTTGAATAGGAGTAGGGGTTTTATGGCCTACTTCTTCAATGGCATTTAATAGTGTATTGTTGATGTTTAAATCTGAAAACTTCACGTGATAAAATTTGCAGCAAAGGTAGGTTAGTTCATACAACTAGGTACTAGATAGAATTCTTTGGTTTCTGTTGATTAAAAAATGTAAATCTGAATCTATAAAATGGCGTAAACACTACTTTTGTATCAAATCAATCAAACATGAGCGACAAGGAAGCATTTTACAAGAATTTAGAGACGAAACTAGAGGAGCATCATAAGTTTCCGAGTACCTATATGTTTAAGTTCATAATTCCTAATAATTCCAGAAGTGTAGCACTTGCTGAAGAACTGTTTTCTCCTACGGCTGCCGTGTCTTTTAAGGAATCTAAAACGGGTAAATACCTTAGTGTTACCGGGAAAGATAGAATGCCAAGTGCAGAGTCGGTTATTGCCACCTACCGTATGGCAGAAAAAATTGAAGGGTTAATGTCCCTATAAACTTACACACACCCATAATTTAAATAAAGAATTAGATGAATATTGATTATACCGTGGTTGACCGATTTTTGAAGTATGTTCAAATTGATACCCAAAGTGATGTACATAGTGCCACCATTCCTTCTACCATGAAGCAAAAAGATTTAGCTAAAGTATTAGTGGCCGAATTGCAAGATATGGGGATTGCTGATGCCGCTGTGGATGAGTGGGGATACGTTTATGCCACACTTCCTGCAAATACAGACAAGGATAATGTACCCACTATTTGCTTTTGTTCGCATATGGATACCTCTCCTGACGCACCTGGAAAAGATGTAAAACCTATTATTCATAGAAACTATCAAGGGGCTGATTTGGTATTACCGGATGATAATTCGGTGGTGATTAAAGCTTCGGAGCATAAAGATTTAAATGCTCAGTTTGGTAACGATATTATTACCGCCTCAGGTTTAACACTTCTAGGAGCCGATAATAAAGCAGGAGTTGCAGAGATCATGGATGCCATGTATTATTTTACCCAAAACCCGGAGGTAAAACACGCAGAATTAAGAATCCTGTTTACTCCAGACGAAGAAATTGGTAGAGGTGCCGACAAAGTGGATATTAAAAAACTGGGTGCGGACTTTGGTTATACCATAGATGGTGAAACTTTAGGGTCTATCGAGGATGAAACCTTTTCGGCAGATGGCGTTGAAATTGAAATTACCGGAGTGAGTGCGCATCCTGGATTTGCCATGGGAAAGATGGAAAATGGGGTGAAAATTGCAGGTGATATTTTGGCCAACCTGCCAAAGGATAGATTGTCACCAGAGTCTACTTCGGATAGAGATGGTTTTATTCATCCATTGGAATGTAATTCTACTTCTGAGGGTGCTAAGCTGACTTTTATTATTCGTTCGTTTAAGGATGCAGAACTAATGATGTTTGAATCTGAATTAGAGAATATTGTAAAAAATGTAATGCATAATTATCCGGAATCTACTTACAAGTTTACCATAACAGAGCAGTATCGTAATATGAAGAATGTACTGGATCAACATCCAGAGGTTGCTGATAATGCGGTAAAAGCCATTTTAAGAGCAGATATTCCGGTTAAGCGAGGTTCTATTCGCGGGGGTACAGATGGGTCAAGGTTATCTTTTATGGGACTTCCTTGTCCAAATATTTTTGCCGGTGAGCACGCCTTTCATTCTAAAAAAGAATGGGTAAGTGTGCAAGACATGCAAAAAGCTGTGCAAACAATTATTAACTTAGCCATGATTTGGGAGGAAGAAGCCTAGATCTTAATAAAACCTAATATATGAATAAAGTAGTTATTATTTTAGTAGCCATCTTATTGGCTGTGATGGCGTTTTTTTATTTTGGAACGTATAGTGAAGGTGTTCGAGCAGGAACCTTGATTAAAATTAGTAAGCGAGGAACCATTTTCAAAACCTATGAAGGGCAACTTAATGTAAATGCATTTGGAGCCGTTAAAAAAGGAACATTAGATGAATCGTTTGAGTTTTCTATTCCTAAAGATCCTGAATTGGTACAGCGAATGGAAGAACTTACTGGGCATGATGTTCAATTATTTTACAAAGAAAAATACTTCGTTTTTCCATGGTTAGGAGAAACCAAGTATATGGTAGATGACATTAAAGCCAACGAAAACGCGGCTGACCAAGAAAGCGGATTTCCCGGAAGAAATTAATAATGGGTAATTCCTTCGGGCATATATTTAAATTGACTTCGTATGGTGAAAGCCATGGGGTTGCGATTGGTGGAATTATTGAAGGATGTCCGGCTGGCCTGCATATAGAGATCGATGCCATTCAAAAGGAGTTGGATCGCAGAAAACCGGGACAGTCCAAAATTACTACTGCCAGAAAGGAAGATGATCAAGTAGTTTTTCATTCGGGTATTTTTGAAGGAAAGACGACAGGAACCCCGATTGGCTTTTATATTGCTAACAAGGATCAGCGATCTACGGATTATTCAGAAATAAAAAAGAGCTACCGACCTTCACACGCTGATTTTGTGTACGACTCCAAATACGGGTTTCGAGATTACCGTGGAGGAGGAAGGTCTTCTGCAAGAGAAACAGCATGCAGAGTGGTTGCAGGAGCTATTGCCAAGCAAATACTGTACTTAAAGAGTATTCAAATAGCCGCATTTGTGAAAGGCGTAGGTAAGATCACGGTACCAGATGAAATAGCTTTTGAGAATATACATAAAGCCGAAAATAACCTAGTGCGTTGCCCAGATGAAACTGCTGCTAAACAGATGGAATCTGCCATATTGGAAGCCAGTCAAAAAGGTGATTCTTTAGGCGGGGTGGTACAATGTGTTATTTCTGGATTAAATCCTGGATTAGGAGAACCCGTTTTTGATAAGTTTAGTGCCGTTTTAGCCCATGCCATGATGAGCATTAATGCCGTGAAGGGATTTGAAATTGGTAGTGGATTTCAAGGATGTACTGAATACGGAAGTGAACAAAATGATCACTTTGGCATGGAAGAGGGAAAAGTAGTTACGGCTACCAATAATTCTGGTGGAATTCAAGGAGGAATTACCAATGGCGCTGAGGTGCGTTGCAATGTTGCATTTAAACCCGTTGCCACCATTTCTAAAGAACAAAGCACCGTTTCTACCGAAGGTGATGAGGTGAAATTAGCGGCTAAAGGTCGTCATGATCCCTGTGTAGTTCCAAGAGCTATTCCAATTGTAGAATCCATGGCAGCGCTGGTAACTTTAGATTTTTTATTGCGCAGCAAAACCAATAGGATAGACCAATTGTAATTTTGAGTACAACCTATGACTATATCATTGTTGGCAGCGGTTTTGGCGGATCTGTATCCGCCTATCGACTCTCGCAAAAAGGATATAACGTATTGGTAATTGAAAAAGGAAAACGATTTAAAGCTTCTGAATTCCCTAAAACTAATTGGAATCTACGCAAATGGTTGTGGATGCCGGAAATGCGTTTCTTTGGTATTTTCAAAATCACTTTTCTAAAGCATGTGGGTGTTCTTTCTGGTGTTGGAGTGGGAGGTGGGTCCTTAGTGTATGCGAATACGCTTCCGGTACCCAAGTCGGCATTTTTTAACTCAGGTAGTTGGAAGGGTTTAGCCAATTGGGAAGAGGATTTAAAACCCCACTATGCCGAAGCAAAACGAATGTTAGGCGCGAACCAAAATCCGGTACTAGGAACCTCTGATAAAATATTAAAATCTATTGCCAAAATTAATGGGCTGGAAGAGGAGTTTGCTCCTACAGATGTAGCCGTTTTTTTTGGAAAACCAAACCAGGAAGTAGAGGATCCTTATTTTGAGGGAGAGGGGCCCAAACGTACCGGTTGTAATTATTGCGGAGCTTGTATGACGGGCTGCCGCTTTAATGCCAAAAACACTTTAGATAAAAACTACCTATTTTTGGCCGAAAAGAATGGTGCAGAAGTGCTTCCAGAGCGCGAAGTGACCCTAATTCGCCCATTAGGAGAAAGAGGAGAAAATGGCTATGTATTAGATATTCAGTCGTCAACTGGAATCCTTAAAAAGAAACAAACCTTTCAGGCAAAAAAAGTGATTTTGTCCGGAGGAGTTATGGGAACCGTAAAGTTGTTGCTCAAACTCAAAGAAAGAACCCTGCCTAAGTTATCAGTTAAATTAGGGGAAATGGTGCGAACCAATAATGAAAGCTTAATTGGTATTGTATCTTCTCATTCTAAAAGAGATTTTACGGAAGGGGTAGCCATTGGTTCTATTCTACATACCGATGAAAATAGTCATTTAGAACCGGTGCGATATGGAAAAGGTTCTGGGTTTTGGAGAGCCCTAATGTTGCCTCTTGCTCCCGGAAAAAATGTGATTCACCGTTTAGTGAAGACATTTGGGGAGTTGATAAAGAGTCCGGTAACGTATGCAAAGGTATTAACCAAAGGAAAGTTTGCACAACGCTCTTCGGTTCTTCTTTTTATGCAAACTTTAGACAGTACTTTGAGTCTTAAGAGTAGTTGGTTTGGAATGAACTCGGAAGTTAAGGGAGGAGAAAAACCGGCAGCCTTTATTCCAGAAGCCGTTACTTATGCCAATCAATATGCAAAGGAGGTGGATGGAAAGCCTATGGTGGTGCTAACAGAAACACTTTTTGGAATACCCACCACTGCACACATTTTGGGAGGCTGTGTTATTGGAAAGAATATTAATGAGGGTGTAATTAACGCCAGACATGAGGTATTTGGGTATGAGAATTTGATGGTATGTGACGGAAGTGCCGTATCAGCAAATCCAGGCGTCAATCCTAGCCTCACCATTACAGCAATGACCGAAAGAGCGATGGGTTTTATTCCTGAAAAGAAAATTTAGATTTTTTCAATGATGTACACATCTTGAAAATCCCAGCTATCTTCTTTGTCTCTACCACACCAATGTCCGTAACTTTTAGCGGTAACTTTGAACCGATCTGTTTTAATGATTTCTCTCAATAAATACTGTTCATCAAAGGCCACATTAGCACCTTTAACGTTGGCGTCCATTAAATAATAACCATCTAATTTATGATTGAAGTTAAAACCTGAATTGGCCTTCATAAACCTAGAGTTTTCTTCATTAATGATAAAAAAGGTTGCAAATATTTTGCCCTCCGGTTTCATTACTTTTTCTAGTTCATCAAAGTAATTGGCCACTTCTTTAGGTACCATATGTGTGAAAACGGAAACGGAACATGCAAAGTCAAAATGGTTTTCTGGATACTCAAATTTATAAGTAGCTGCATCGGCTCCAGTATCACGATATAAATCATTTAACAAAGGGACGTACTTAAAAGTAAAGTTATCAAACTTTCTAGTGATGTTATTTTGACACCAGGTTACCCCTAGTTCAATCACATCAAAACCTTGATATTTCGCATGACTTTCTAAATAATTGGTTAGAGGAATAGCCACGCGTCCAATTCCACTTCCGATATCCAAGAAGTTGGCATTAGGTTTTAGCTGTCCATGTTTTTTAAACATTTCCAAGTACGCATTTCCTTGTCCAATAAAATCTCCTCTGCCCGTATAAATTAGGCCTTTAGGAGGCATTAAATTAGATTTTTTTGAAAGTAAATCTTCCGGGAGGAATACGAGTCTGCGTACCCAAAATCTCCAAGAACTTGGAATTGAATAATAAATTTTTCTTAACATGGTGTGATAAAGGGCTTCATTTTAGAGTCACTCAGCTCCAAAAATATGCCTAGGCGCAAACATAATTACATTTCGTTTTATTGCCTCATGTTAAAGGTTAAAATTGCAATAAATCTTGGTATTGCATAGATAACTTGGTAAAAGTTAGATCTAAGCAATTATAATTTTCTAGCCACCATTAAACCGTCCCGGATAGGAAATAAAACATTTTGCACCCGATTGTCATTTTGGACCATTTCATTGAATTCTAAAATGGCTTTGGTGTCTATTTCACTAAATGTCTTTTCATCAATTACTTTACCGTTCCAAAGTACATTATCGGCAATGATATATCCTCCGGGTTTTACACGGTCAAAAACCTGATGGTAGTAATTGGTATAGTTTGATTTATCCGCATCCAGAAAAACGATATCCCATTGATGTTCCAGGGTTGGAATAATATCTAGGGCATTTCCAATATGAAAATTAACTTTCCCTTGATGTCCGGTTTTCTCCACATACTCACGAGCCATTTCTTCTAATTCTTCATTAATGTCAATGGTGTGAATGCTTCCGTCATCTTGAAGTCCTTCTGCCCAACATATGGCAGAATATCCCGTAAATGTTCCTATCTCCAAAATGTTTTTGGGTTGAATCATATGACTTAACATACTGAGAACGCGCCCTTGAAAATGACCGGCAATCATTCGTGGGTTTAATATTTCGATCCAGGTTCTTCTATTTAATTCTTTTAATTCATCTGATTCATTTTCAGAATGCTGTACTACATATTCATCTAATTTGGGATCTAGAAAATTCATGCGTTTATTTTTTAGGAACGTAAATTAAGGAGCTCAGTTGGCTACTATCAAAAATTTCATTTGCCACATCCAAGAGTTCTATATCACTAATTTCATCAATCTCACGATAAATATCTTCCATCAAATCTACCTTACCGTATGTGAGAAGACTTTTACCCAGTGCCAACATGATATTTAGTCCACTTTCATGTCCTAAAGCAATCTGTCCTTTTATTTGTTGTTTGGCTTGCGTTAATTGAACTGTTCCAAGTTTTTGATTTTTAAGTTTATCCAATTCTTTATGAATTAAACTAATGCTTTTATCTAGTGTAGAGCTATCTGTGCCCATATAAATTGAAAACTCTCCACTATCCGAAAAACCAGAGTAACTAGATTCTAAATGATAGGCAAAACCATGTTTTTCACTGATGTTTAGATTTAACCTGTTATTTAAAGATGGTCCTCCCAAAATATTATTTAGAAGAATTAAGGCCCGCTTTTTAGGATGACTATATGCGTAAGCTTGATTACCAATGATTATGTGCGCTTGGTGGACTTGCTTTTTTTCAATAATTTGTTGAGGTGTGTAAAGAATTGGCGCTACACGTTCTACTTTTTTACCCGAATAACTTTTTTGGGGTAAATGTTTCTCCAACCATTTTTTGAGTTGCTTGGTGGTAACATTCCCTACAGAAGCTAACACCATATTATCTGGATGGTAATAGTCGGAGTGAAACTTTACTAAGTCTTTTCTTTTCGCTTTCTTTACATGCTTGGGCTCTCCTAAAATGGTTCTTCCTAAGGCATGTTTAGGGAATACAATTTCGTCAAAATCCTCAAAAATTTGATCGGATGGGTTTTCTTTGTAGGCATAAAACTCATCTAAAATGATGAGCTTTTCGCGGGTGATTTCTTTATCAGGAAAGGTGGGATTGAACGCAATATCAAAAGTAAGTTCAATAGCTCTTTCATAATACTGCTTCAAAAAAGACGAATGAATGGTGGTTTCTTCTTTGGTTGTATAGGCATTCAATTCGCCACCAATATTGTCTAATCTATTTAGGACATGAAATGCCTTTCTGTTGGTGGTTCCCTTAAACATGCAATGTTCGAGCATGTGCGCCAAGCCGGTTTCTGACTCATTTTCATCACGGCTACCTACATTTACAAATAAGCCAAAGTGGGCAGCTTCACCACTTTTTTCTTGGTGAATTACCTGAATTCCATTGGATAATGTAAATGTTTCGAACTCCATTTGGTTTTGATTTTGCGATGACAAAGGTCACTCGCTAAACTTCAAAACACAAATATTAACTCAAAAATCTATTCCGACTTTTTATTATTGGGTTTAGAGCGATTTCGGTTGTTCGAATGGTTTCCTTTATTTCGGTTATTCGACCCGCCTTTTTTGCCTCTGTGATTGTTGTTCTTTCTACGGTTGTTGTATTTCTTTTTACCTCCGTAAGATTTGTTCGCCTCTGGATTGTAAGTCGGACTTCCTCCAATTTCTTCGGGAGTAAGGTACTTATCAATTTCGCGTTCAATCAGTTTCTCAATGTAGCTCCATTTTACTTGGTCATCTACATTGATAAAAGAAACGCCCGCACCGTTTTTACCCGCTCTAGCTGTTCTACCAATACGGTGAACATAATCTGCAGCTTCATTCGGAATATCATAATTAACCACGTGACTCAAATCATCAATATCAATTCCACGAGAAACAATATCTGTAGCCACTAAAATGGTATATTTTCCGGCTTTAAATAATCGAATGGCTTCGTTACGCTCATCTTGCGTACGATCACTATGCATAGAAACTACCGAAAAACCTTTACGATCTAATCTACGTGTAACTTCATCTACCTGTGATTTACGTGAAGCAAAAACAATCATGTTTTTCACCTCTTGGTTGGTCAAGTAGTGTTCGAGTAACGGAATTTTAAACTCATCATAAACCATAAAAGCCATTTGGTTAATACCCTCAGCAGGTTTAGCAATGGCCAAGTTTATTTCGTTAGGTTCCTTTAATAGTTTGGAAGCAAGTTGCTTAATTTTTCCATCCATAGTGGCTGAGAAAAATAAGGTTTGTTTGCTTTTGGGTAAGAGCTCACTAATTTTCATAATGTCTCCTACAAACCCCATATCAAGCATACGATCCGCCTCATCCAATACCAACATTTCTACTTGGTCTAGTTTTACATAACCTAAGTTTAAATGCTGTAAAAAACGTCCCGGAGTGGCTATAATGATATCTACCCCACTGGTAATAGAGTTTTTTTGTTCTGAAAAAAGATCTCCTTGATTACCACCATATACGGCTTGCGATGATACAGAAGTGAAGTAACCTAATCCGGTAAGGTTAACCTCAATTTGTTGCGCTAATTCACGTGTAGGTACCAGAATCAAGCATTTAATGCCTGGTTTTGTTTTTCCGTCTAGTTTTTGAAGAATTGGAATAAGAAAGGCTGCCGTTTTACCGGTTCCTGTTTGGGCAAAACCCATTAAATCTTTATTCTCTAAAATGATTGGTAACGCTTGTTCTTGAACCGGTGTTGGTTCTGTGTATTGCATAGCGTCAATACCTTCTTGAAGCGAAGGTTTTAAGTTGAATTTTTTGAATCCCAAATTGAAAGATTTTTTCGTCTTGGGATTGTTTCGCTACCCAAGGACATTTCGTGTATAATGGTGACGAAAATAGCGATTTATTATTGGGAAACAACTAATTTGATAATTCCTTATTTATGAAAGGAATATCCTAACGTGGTAGAGAAACCATAATCATCATTAGCTGCGCCATCAGAAGCCGGTTTGTTATCATAGCTATAGTAGAAGGTACCACCAATATAGAACTTTCTAAATACCTCAATATTTGCATCTAGATTGTAATCTACCCTGTATCTACCTAGGTTATTTAAACTAGGAAAAAGGTCTAATCTAGAGTTAATGGTCAAATTAGGAAAACTATAGCGAAACGCTTGATAAGAAATAGATAATTGCCCCTCCATATTATAGGTTTGCGCAGAACCAACTGTTGCCTGCTCTAAATTGGGCGCAATACCTACCACCCCATATAGTCTTTGATTGTTGGTATGGATTACATCTCCAAGAATACCGAGTCCTCCTTTTAGACGTAAATCCAATCCTAACTCTGTATTCTGGCTCCCCCCTAAGTAGGTGTTCCATGACCAAATTCCTTTCATTTTCTTTTCCAGTACCAAATTGACATCATATTTACTAGTGGTGGCCACGGTGTCATTGGTGGCAAAGGTTTGTACATTGTTTGCTGAAAGTGTTACCGAAGTTCCTTTGTTACGATAGGCTACGTTCCAATCTACCGTAAACCTTCCAATATCACTACCCTTGGTGTAATTGAAACCAATCCCAATCTTACCACTGGTTCGCAAAAATATGGTGCTTTTTATAGGGAAAATTTCAATGACCTGATACAGGTGAATGTTATTAGAGTCGTACCCCGAGTTAATATTAATCACCCCTTCTAGATTGGTAGAGTCAATAGAGCCGTAAATAGTACGTCCGTGTATCGTGGTAAATTCAAAAAATTTGGGCGACTTAATGGTTAAAACTCGATCAACGTTCACCATGATGGTTCCCATACCATCCATTTTATAGGTGATTTGACCATATTCGAGTTTTATTATTTCACCTAATAAAATATTTCCGTTTACGTGAAAAATGGAATCGTTTTTTTGCGCTTTACCTAGGATAGAGGCGAGGCATAATGTCCCGACAAAAAATAAGCGCATCAAACTTTTTAACATTCCAGCAAATGTAAAAAAAAGAAAGGCTTTTTACGCAGATGTAAAAAGCCTTTCCAATCTGAATAAATGTTAATCTTTATCCACTACACATTTCGCAGTTATCCGGATTTTCAATGGAACAGGCTAAAGTTTCCGCTTCTTGAATTTGAGCTGCCGTAGGTTGCAATTGTTTTTCGGTTTCTACCGTAAATTTTATGGCATCACGTGCGGCCTTGGTTCGTAGGTAATACATACCGGTTTTCAAACCTTTTTTCCAGGCATGAAAATGCATGGAGGTTAGTTTTGCAAAATTCGGGCTCTCTACAAATAAGTTTAACGATTGCGATTGACAGATATATGCGCCTCTATCAGCCGCCATGTCAATAATGGCTCTTTGTTTAATTTCCCAAACCGTTTTGTAGATTTCCTTGATGTTTGCTGGTATTTCAGGAATGTTTTGTACCGATCCGTTTTCGGCCATGATTTTGTTTTTCAATTCATCATTCCATAATCCTAACTCATTCAAATCGTGCAGTAAATGCTTGTTTACTACAATGAACTCTCCTGAAAGTACTCTTCGCGTATAGATGTTGGAAGTGTAGGGTTCAAAACATTCGTTGTTACCCAAAATCTGAGAGGTAGAAGCCGTTGGCATAGGGGCTAATAGCAAAGAGTTTCGAACTCCATGGGTAGCCACTTCTTGTTTTAACTCTGTCCAGTTCCAACGTTTTGATGGGGTAGTGTTCCATAAATCGTACTGGAAAATGCCTTTAGAAACCGGAGACCCTTCAAAGCTTTCATAACTGCCATGTTCTTTGGCCAAGTCTTTCGATGCCGTCATGGCAGCAAAGTACATGGTTTCAAAAATTTCCTGGTTGAGTTGTTTTGCTTCAGCCGATTCAAAGGGTAAACGCAACATGATAAATGCATCTGCTAATCCTTGCACACCCAATCCAATAGGGCGGTGACGCATGTTTGAGTTTTCTGCTTCTTTTACGGGATAGTAATTATGATCAATAATCTTATTCAGATTCTTGGTGGCTACATACGTGATGTCATACAATTTCTGATGATCAAAAGCTCCGTCTACTACAAATTTGGGTAAGGCTAAAGATGCCAAGTTACACACCGCAATTTCATCTTTTGAGGTGTATTCCATGATTTCGGTACATAAGTTAGATGAACGAATGGTACCCAAATTCTTTTGGTTAGACTTTTCGTTACACGCATCCTTGTACAACATGTAAGGCGTACCCGTTTCAATTTGCGATTCCAGTATGGTGTTCCATAACTCACGTGCCGAAATGGTTTTTCTTCCTTTTCCGGCTTGCTCGTATTGGGTGTATAGTTTTTCAAACTCTTCTCCGTAGGTATCATAAAGTCCGGGGCATTCATGCGGGCACATTAAGGTCCAGTTGCCATTTTCTTCTACCCGTTTCATGAATAAATCTGGAGTCCACAAAGCGTAAAATAAATCTCTGGCTCTGTTTTCTTCTTTACCGTGGTTTTTCTTTAAGTCTAGAAAATCAAAAATATCAGCATGCCAAGGTTCTAAATACACCGCAAATGATCCTTTACGTTTACCACCTCCTTGATCTACGTAACGGGCCGTATCGTTAAATACTTTAAGCATAGGCACAATTCCGTTAGAGTTGCCGTTGGTGCCTTTAATGTATGAACCCGTAGCTCTAATGTTGTGAATGCTTAATCCAATACCCCCAGCCGATTGTGAAATTTTAGCGGTTTGTTTCAAGGTATCGTAGATGCCTTCAATGCTATCCTCTTGCATGGCCAATAAGAAACAAGACGACATTTGCGGTTTGGGCGTACCTGCATTAAAAAGCGTTGGCGTAGCGTGGGTAAACCATTTCTCAGACATGAGTTTATAGGTTTCAATGGCGTTTTCAATATCGTTTTTATGAATACCTAACGAAACACGCATTAACATGTGCTGCGGACGTTCTGCAATTTGCCCATCCAACTTTAATAAATACGCTCTTTCTAGAGTTTTAAACCCAAAATAATCGTAGTTAAAATCTCGATCGTAAATGATACTGGAATCTAAGGTAGCCGCATTGTCTTGAATGATTTGGTACACATCATCCGCCAATAGGGGAGCGGCTTCATTGGTTTTAGGATCGATGTAATTATACAAGCGTCCCATTGTTTTAGAAAAGCTCTTATCGGTACTTTTATGCAGGTTAGATACCGAAATACGTGATGCCAACAACGCAAAATCTGGATGTTGCACCGTCATGGTGGCGGCTACTTCGGCTGCTAAATTGTCTAATTGGGTGGTGGTTACTCCGTCAAACAAGCCTTCAATTACTTTGATAGCCACTTTGGTTGGATCTACTAACGGATTTAATCCGTAGCATAATTTCTTGATACGAGCGGTAATTTTATCAAATTGGACGGCTTCTTTGCGGCCGTCTCTTTTTTGTACAAACATGTGTTTTAAGTTTTTAGGTACTGGAAATGGATGAATTAAAAATCTTCGTCTAAACTGAATCCTTCGTTTAAATCTTGCGTGCTATTAGAAACGCCTGCTTTTTGGTATTCAGCGACCCGTTTCTCAAAGAAGTTGGTTTTCCCTTGTAGGGAAATCATATCCATAAAATCAAATGGATTAGTAGCGTTGTACACCTTTTCGCAGTTCAATTGCACTAACAAACGATCGGCTACAAACTCAATGTATTGGTTCATTAAATCGGCATTCATTCCGATTAGTCTAACAGGAAGCGATTCTGTCACAAACTCTGCTTCAATTTTAACGGCATCGGTAATGATTTGCGTTACCTTTTCTTTTGATAGTTGGTTAACTAAGTGGTTGTTATAAAGCAAACACGCAAAATCCATATGCATGCCTTCATCTCTTGAAATCAACTCGTTAGAAAAAGTTAAGCCCGGCATTAAGCCGCGTTTCTTTAACCAGAAAATAGAGCAAAAACTACCCGAAAAGAAAATACCTTCAACGGCAGCAAAAGCCACCAATCGCTCGGCAAAAGAACCATTGTCAATCCAACGCAGTGCCCATTCGGCTTTCTTTTTTACCGGAGGAAAGGTTTCAATGGCATTGAATAAATAGTCTTTCTCTTTAGGGTCTTTGATGTAAGTATCAATCAGTAACGAATACGTTTCAGAATGCACATTCTCCATCATGACTTGGAAACCATAAAAGAATTTGGCTTCGGTATACTGCACTTCATTTAAAAAGTGTTCGGCCAGGTTTTCGTTTACAATACCATCACTGGCGGCAAAAAAGGCCAAAATGTGTTTGATAAAGAAACGTTCATCATCGGTTAATTTGTTTTCCCAATCGTTGATATCTGAGCCTAGATCAATTTCTTCGGCTGTCCAAATACTGGCTTGTTGGTCTTTATACATTTGCCAAATGTCATCGTGTTCTATGGGGAAAAGCACGAATCTGTTTTCGTTTTCTTTTAAGATGGGTTCATCTAGAGGGGTAGTGGTACCCATAGAGTTTGAAGTGTTTACTTCCATGTAAAATTGAATTGCGGACTATTCCTTACGGAATGCCCAATGAAAAAATGAAGGAATTGGAATGGTTAATTCAGTCTATGCTAACTGAATGGGAACAGCATTTTTATGTTCATCAATGCATACCATAATAAACTCACCACTCACGGCCAGTTCTCTATGGTTTTTATGCATATGTTCAATGTAAATGTCTACTCTAATTTTAAGACTAGAAGTGCCCACCATGGTGACTTTACCAATGAGCTCGGCAAAAGTTCCGCTAGGAATGGGTTTCTTAAAATCTACTTTTTCTGAAGATACGGTCACCATGCGTTGGCGACTAAAACGGGTAGCGGTAATAAACGCTACTTCGTCCATCCATTGCAGGGCAGTACCCCCAAATAGTGTATCGTAATGATTGGTGGTGTTTGGAAATACGCATTTTACCACATGCGTCACCGAATTTAGAATTGCTTCTTTTTGTCGCTCCATTGTTTTGTTTTAATGGAGGAATAAGTCTAACCTTTATTCCCGAAAGTTGATATTATGTTTCGTTGAACAAAAGGCAGATATCCTGACTTACTCCTTCATTCTACGCCTTCCCAATTGTTAATCAGTGGCATAATGTAGAACCGTACAGAGCTTACAGTTGCGGGGACAGTCCAGGATTTTAACCTGATTCCCATTTAATTCGCCAAACGTGGCAAAACCAAAAGTTCGATTCAAAAATAGAGCGATTAACTTTAGAGCGAGTTAGCTATTTTGAAAAAGGAACAAATAGTTTTTCACATTTGTGAATAGTGAGGTAGGGGTGTAACCAACTGTAAGCTGCTTTTTAGAAGGAAAGAATAATGTTTGTCCAGTTTTTTTAATAATTAACTGGACATTTTATGTAGATTTATGATGATAGGTTTGTTTATGAAAAGTACTGATTATATAAAGAATAAGTAAAATAGATTGCCTAAAGGGTTTGTGTTTACCTATAAAGATTTTGTTACGGAGGGTCAATTTTTACAGTTTGGTTATTGAAAAATATTTCAAGTGCTTCTAAAATTGTTGATTTACCTATATCATTTTTACCAATAATTGTAGTTAACTGGCCGATTTCAATAGCGGTTTCCAATTGATAAGCTCGAAAATTTTTTATTGTTAGTGATTTTAATTTCATTTAGTTTGTTTTTCAAGAATAACTAATACACCGATGAAATGTATTGCTTCCGCGGCTTTATCTTCCAAAATCTCAACTGGTAAGTTCATATCGTGAATTCCGATAAGGTATTCTGCAACAGTTGCAACCTCAAGTCTAAGTTTGATATCCTTTGAAGCGAGTTCGAACTTCTCCATGTACCTTTCATAACCAGCTTTAAGTCTGTCTAATTCCTTTTGTTTCTCATCATATTTGAAAATACCTTTGTGCTCGTGAATACAAGCCACATAAGCTACTTCAAGTCTGGAGTTACCTGTTATTTTATCTTTAAGTGTAAGGAATTCAATATTTCGAATTAAATCTTTTCGTAATTCGCCTCGAGTTTTAATAAAGTCCTTAATTTCTATTGCCGCGTATGGTTTGCGGTCAAAACAACTGTCCCCTTCTACATAAATGGCTATGTCAATATTTCCGGAACGAGTTGAATCATGGTATTCACGGTAATCACTTGAAAAAGGGTCATGAGGATTTGCTTGTAATGGTACACATGAAGACGCAAATGTAAGTGTACATTCCTCTAGTTTTATTTCTAATGGTTTTCCCCAATTGCAGTGTTCGTCATTAATTATTCGAATCTTTTTTGCTATATTAATGTGAATTAAAGATTCTGGTTTAATAATTGAACTTATTTCACCTGTGAAGGAATAGTTGTCTTCGTAACTTTCTTTGAATCCTTCAAATATTGCCTTTTCAATTCTATTTTTCATTGCAGGTTTTAATGAAGCCCAACGCCCCGGCTATGCGTTCGTGCGAGGTTGAAAATCGGAGATTTTCGCCCGAGACGAATTGAGCGGTATGTTATTTTTGGTTTGCTTTAGGCAACCAAAATAAAACATTTTAGCGGGTGGGAGGGATAACCTCTAAATAACCCGAAAACCGCGAGCATGACGTATAGGTTTTGTTGGCAAGCGTTTTATTTTCCCATTTTGTAAATTCCTAAAAAGGCTCTGTCGGCTATTTCTTGATGGTGTTTTGGTAGTTTTATGGCTTGGTAAAATAGTCTTTCAGTACCGCAATCTTTAAATACCCTAAATTCGTTTGTGTAGTGAAAACCTAATAATTTCGATAGAATATTTTGCAGCAAATTTTTATCAATATCAGATTCATACTCGGGTAAAAGGACTGTCGATACGTAGAATGGATTAGTCCCATTTAAATCAGAGTCCAAGCGGCTAATGATTTTATATTTTACGACAGTATTATTAACAATTATCTGATCCCAAGAAATCTGATGTGCGCTGTCACATTGAAGTACAAAGGTTTCAACATTCATTACTTGAGCATATGTCACAAGAGAACAAATCATAAAAGCTAAGCACAATATTTTCTTTTTTCTATTCATTAGGTTAATGCTTGCCAACGTTACGCTATGTTTAGTGCGTTTTCGAACAGCGCAGTGTTCGGA
>OLHJ01000183.1_pt1 | contig 23336 bp, 16 predicted proteins | sample 1609491 | NCBI WGS metagenome assembly OLHJ01 (sample SAMN05416861, study PRJEB24817) | seawater metagenome | isolation source: Sea water | place: Canada:Atlantic | collected 2013-11
TAAAAAGATTTGACGCTATTTACTTTAATTATCACTTTTTATTTAAACAATTTAAGGAAAAGATAATGAGCGTATTAGAAAGTTTTAAACAGTTAAAAGCAGAAGGAACAAAAATTGTAGTTGTTACTTCTCATGAGTATTGGAGTGCCAAGATTCTTAACGACACAGATATAAATGGAATTTTAATTGGTGATGATTTAAACATGGTTGTACATGGACATGAAGACACCTTGAGCTGCGATGTGGAAACAATTGCAATGCACACCAGAGCAGTAAAAAAAGGAGCCAAAGATAAATTCCTAATCGCCGGTATGCCATTCATGGCAAATAGAAAGGGGTTAAAGGATTCATTGGATAACGTTGAAATCTTAATCAAGGCTGGGGCAAATGCTCTTAAAATAGAAGGTGTTGATGGAAACGAAGAGCTTTACGCTCATCTTTCCCAATCCGGTATTCCAACAATAGGACATATTGGCCTTACACCATCTCACCATAATGCAATCGGTGGATTTAAAGCGCAAGGTAAAACCAAAGAAAGTGCGCTTAGCATCGTTGAGGAAGCCAAAAAACTTGATCAACTTGGGTGTATCGCAATCGTTTTAGAGGCGGTTCCGCAGCATGTAGGTGCAGCAGTTAGTAAAGCAGTTTCTATCCCAGTCGTTGGTGTTGGAGCAGGGCTTGATGTGGATGGACAAGCATTGGTTCTCCCAGATATGCTAGGTTTTTCTACAGACTTCAAGCCTAAGTTTGTAAGAACATACATGAATGGAGCCGATCTTATTAAAGATGCCGTAAATCAGTTTGCAGCCGATGTTCATGCAAAAGCATTCCCAGGGGCAGCAGAAACTTACGCACCGGGCAAGGATCAACTGAAATAAGAATATTGTACTTTGTCTAAGTGGTTACAGAGGGTTATAAGGAATGATAATAAATGTCACACAGCTTAATTTGTAGTCCTCTGTTTTCGCCATTATTTTGAAAAAAGATACAGTAAGAAAGACCTATTTGAAAAAACGTCAAGAACTGTCTTCATCAGAACTTGAAGAATATTCATCACGACTTATTCAAAAAACAATCGAGCTTATTAAAAAATATGAGCTAGATTGTATCCATTGCTTTTTACCCATCCATACAAAGGATGAAATTAATACTTTACCAATCATTCAATATTGCTGGAAAAATAATATAAAGGTTGTTGTCCCTGTGAGTAACTTTGAAGAGGGGGTGATGAGAAATGCAGCATTCAATCCAGACACCAAAACCAAACAAACCAAATATAATATTACCGAACCAATTGATCCTATTTGGATAGAGAACGATAATATTGATCTAGTGATCACTCCACTTTTAGCTTTTGATACAAAAGGTTATCGCGTGGGTTATGGAAAAGGATTTTATGATCGTTTTTTTGCTTCTTTACACAAGGATGTGAAAAAAATTGGCATCAGCCTTTTTAGCCCTTGTGAAGTTGTAGAAGATATAAACGAACATGATGTACCTTTGACATGTTGCGTTACTCCCAATAAAAACTATTCTTTTTAAGTAAATGCTGGAGATAAGCTCCGCTGCGCTAAGCAGTTCTATGATGCACTATATCTTTTTTTTGTATTTGTGGGCCAGCAAATTGGATTGAGTTCGCTGGCTGCAATTTCTCCGGGGCCAACACCAGGTATGAATTTTTGCCAATCGCCTGATACCATTGTTGGCTTTTCAACCACGCGTGCTCCATCAGCGAAATATGTATTAGCCAGAACTATTCGACTCTGGGAAGTCCTATTTTCACCTGCTGTATGAAAACTCAGGTTATGATGAAAGCTAGCCTCCCCAATAGCAAATGGTTTGCTATCAATAGCCACGTTGTTTGCCTTAAAAACCTCCGTGACGTTTTTGTCATAGCTTGTGTCATTTTTATTAAAATTGATATTTTTGACGAGATTAAAAACGTTTAAAGGTTTTGCAAATGACAAAGGCCCCATAGCTTTTGGTACTGGTTGTGCTGGCATCCATGCGGTTACAACATCATTTGTCTCTAAAGGAAAATGATGGTCGTCATAATGCCAAGGTGTGCGTCCACAACCAGGCTCCTTTGAAAGTGTATTGTCATGATAGAGTCGGACGCTTTTTACACTGAGCAGGTCCGCTGAAATCTTTGCAATGCGAGGGCTGAGCACATATTGTCTGATGATGGGACTCTCTATCCACATCATTTCTAGGCTTAGGAAGCGATTATTTCTGTTGTTTTTTGGGAACGTCTTGTTAAGAAGGTTTATGAGCTCCTCGCGCAAGCGAACTACAGCTCCTGGAGACAGAACGTTTGGTAGCCTGATGAATCCGTCTCGGCTAAAGTTAAGGTGGTGGTCATCTGTTAGGCTGTATGGAGAGGAAAGCTCATCTTCTAGTTGACTGTCGGATGGCATGTCGAAATGCTTTATCGACTCTATATCGACGAAATTAGCTACCTTATCGTTAGTCTTATTATCGGCAAGCGTTACATACCAATCCCACCAAGCTTGATTGTCATGCTCCCAGTATTGGTTTAAGTCTTCGCTTGGATTTACAAGTAAATCCTTAGAAAGTATTTTCTTATTAATAACTAAATTCCCTAAAATAAAATGTATTCAGCTTATTGATTTAACAGTTTAATCGGACAGTTTTATATAACAATTAGTTGCATCAGTAGCTTGTGTGTATTATGTGGCGTTATGTTAGCTTAAATAACCTTATAAATTCTTGAACAGTCTAATTAATTTCTTAGTAATTAGATGGTCAAAATAATATTAATCAAACAGTAATTTTTTTAGGATATGACTTTATGGATGATGAGAACATTAAAGATCTCGACTATTTTGTCGATATCCAACCTAAAACACAAATAGAATTTTATGAGGCTGTTTTGGAAGGATTATCATTATCTCAAAAAACAATATCGCCTAAATTTTTTTATGATGAGCGCGGCTCCAAGATATTTGATAAGATTTGTAATACCCCAGAATACTATGTAACTCGAACCGAAATAGCCTTACTCAATAACATTCAAGAAGAACTTTATACTCTCGTTGAGCCTGAGTCAGCAGTCGTGGAATATGGTTGTGGGTCAAGTATTAAAATCAAAGCGCTTTTATCGGCTTTGCCACAACCATCACATTATATTGCAATAGACATATCAAAAACTCATCTAATTTCAACTGCGAAAGAAATAGCTTCGAATTATAATAATATTTCTGTTGCAGCAATTTGTGCGGATTTTATGGAACCCATCAACTGGCCAGAAAGAGCCTCTTTTGAGTCTTTAAAGCGACTTGCTTTTTTCCCTGGCTCTACCATCGGCAATCTAAACCCTAGTGAAGCCTGTCAGTTTTTAAAACATGTTCGGCATTTAGTCGGTGATGAGGGTTCATTCTTAATAGGTGTAGATATGAAGAAAGATGCCGAGATTTTTAATCGAGCCTATAATGATAAAGAAGGTCATACCGCTGACTTTAATTTAAACCTTCTTCATAGGATGAAAAAGGAACTAGATGCTGATATAAATATCTCCGAATTTTCTCATAAAGCCTTTTATAACGAAAAACTTGGAAGAGTTGAAATGCATCTTATTAGTGATACTAAGCAGGGCATTAAAATTAATAATTTAGAGTTTTCCTTTGAAAAAGGTGAAAGTATACATACTGAATGTTCTTATAAATATTCTGTAATGGAATTTTCTGAGTTGGCTAAAAAATCAGGATTTAGCGTATTAAAAAATTGGAGTGACAAAAGAAATTATTTCGGCATTTATTTGTTGAAAGCTATTTAAAATTACATCGATGTACTTAAACTATTCAAAAGTAAAGCTATGAAAATTAAATCTGCTTGGATGCGAGAGATAGAGAGTGGCCAACAGCCGAGTAGCTCTGCCTTACGTGACCATCTAGACGCTGTTCATGACAATAATGCGGGTTTTACCGAAGCATTTGCATGGAACTGTCGTGATGCGAATGGTAAAAATAGTTATGAGTTGCTTGCTGATATTGTTGACTTAAAATATCATTCCCACGTTCTAGATCTTGGTTGTGGTAGTGGTGTTCTGTTAGACCATTGCAATCAACGTTTCGGAGCTGAATTGATGCTTTCGGGCATTGATATGAATGGTTCCGAGCTGCAGCTTGCACGTGAGCGCCTTGCACATACAGATACCAAGCTCCATCAGGGAACAGCACAAAACCTTGATTTCTTTGTTGACTCATCATTTGATGTAATTTTCTGCCATTGGGCATTGACTTTGATGGACCCAGTGGTTGAAGTTCTTTCCACAAGCAAGCGTCTTCTCAAGGAAAGAGGTATTTTCGCAGCTATTGTTGATGGTGACCCTAAAACTGCACCCGGCTACCTTGAAGTCCACGATATTATTTACAAACATGTACAGTGCAAGTATCCAGATTATGGTTTTTTTGAACTTGGTGACCCACGCGTGCGAACAGCCGAGGAACTGCAAAAACTTACGGCAGAAACCTTTGTAGATTTTGATGTAAATATAACACCAATAACTCTGAGTTTTAATGCAGCTCCTAGCATCTTGGCACGTGAGGCGGCCGGTTTTTTCTATGCTTCATTCGTACTTTCGCGCGATGATTTCAGCCATATGCTAACTGATCTCGAAAAATATTTTATTACAAAACAGCAGGATGGAATCAGCTGTTTTACAATGCCAGTAAATCGATTAGTTGTGAGTGGAAGAGGGGGCAAATAATCGGACCGTCTAGGAACTATGTGGTCTGTAAATTGGTGGAGGTAAGCCCAATTGTTCTATAAGCTGAGATGTTGCTCCGTTTAAATAATTATAAGAATATTTAAAATCAATATACTTCTTCACGACTTTTCTCTTTCCCTCTTGGGTCGGAAGCAACTTCAATTTTATTATTTTCATGTTCCCACATAATTATCTGCATATTACCAAACTGCCTATTAGATTTTTTAAATGTATGTCCCATACTTTCCAATTCATCGATCTCGCTCGACATAAATGCTTCTTCCTCGTAGAGTACATAATCTGGATGATATTGATGATGAAATCTTGGCAAAGAGACCATAGATTTAGCATCTCCTCCATTTATCCATTCTAATGTTGCAAGTAGAATCATACTTATAATCCTTGAGCCTCCAGGTGTTCCTAAAATCACGAAGCCTCTCTCTGATTCAAGAAAAGTTGGCGTCATACTGGATAACATTCTTTTTCCGGGCTCCACTGCATTAGCGTCATAACCAATTAATCCATAGCCATTCTCAGTTCCAGGCTTGATAGAAAAATCATCCATTTCATTATTGAGCAAAACACCCGTCCCTTTTGGAACAAAGGCAGACCCAAACCAAAAGTTGATAGATTGAGTAACTGCTACACGATTTCCAAATTTATCGATTACCGAAAAATGCGTTGTATCGTTTCCTTGGCCTTGATATGGTGGGTCAGCGAACTCGAGAGTTTGATTATCTGTTGCATAATTAATGTTAATACTTTCCCTTTGTTTTGCTGCATAACTAGGAGTTAAAAGAAATTCAAGGGAATTATCCATGAAATCTGGGTCTCCCATCTTTATCGCTCTTTCATAATAGGCACGTCTTAGAGACTCAATAATTAAATGTTTTTGGGCGGTAAGACTAAGTTTATCCAATTCATATCCTGCTAATATATTAAGGGCATTAGATAAAACTAAACCTCCTGAAGATGGAAGCCCTGGGGCGATAATTGAAATTCCTTTGTAGGTCGATCGAACGGGTTCTCGCTCAAGAACTTTATATCTATTTAAATCTTCTTCGGTCCAAATACCGCCATTACTTTGAACAGATTCAACCATTTTTTTAGCAAAACTACCTGTATAAAAACTTTTGTGACCATCTTTCATTATTTTTTTAATCGTCCTTGCTAGATCGGCTTGTTTTAAAATCCATCCTTTTTGCGGTACTTCACCTTTATCTAAAAAAATTGCTTCGGTTTCTTTATATTTCTTCAGCCATTCCTTTTTATAATTTGCTCCTTTTAAATACCTTTCATTTACAGGAAATCCATTGATTGCTGCCTTATAGGCAGGATCTAAAAGTGTGCTTAATTTTTTTGAGCCGTATTTATCATTGACGTAACTTAATACCGCAGGGATACCTGGTATTCCTGCAGACAATGGTCCAAGCTTAGAAATATTTTTTATAATGTCCTCATTTTCATCTAGATACATATTTTTATGAGATTGAAGCGGAGCAGTTTCTCGAGCATCTAACATTTTATATTTATTACTTTTAGCATCATAAATTAACCAGAAGGCCCCACCTCCAAAACCTGATGCAAAAGGCTCTACTACAGAAAGCATTGCACTGATTGTTGTAGCAGCATCATAAGCGTTACCACCTTCAGCTAAAATTTTTTCTCCTGCTTCGGTGGCTAGAGCATTGGAAGTTACAACAGCACCCTTGAATTGAAACAATTCATTAGAGAAAATGGCTCCAGAATAAAATAATATAGATAATATATAAAGCCAATGCACGGAAATTTTGGATGTCTTCATTTAATAGAAATTAATATAATTAAAGTTAAAATTATAATGCTTTAAGATAAATTATTAAGACTAATAAAAAGCCTTGTTTTTGATTAGTAATCAATTAATATATTTTATAATCATATTTGATTTTTTTTTACATTAACCCTCTAATTAATATTTAAATTTACATAAACATGACAAATAATAAATTATATAAACATTTTTTTATTTTTTTCTTTTTAACGATATTTGTAGGTTGTAGTAAGCCGGATACTAGTCAGCTTATCGATAAAGCTTTAGAAGCTGAACATAGAACGCCTTCTTATATCCAGCGTGATAAATATCGCCATCCAAAAGAAACATTACTCTTTTTTGGCCTGGACCCAGAACAGTCTATTATTGAAATTACTCCAGGATATGGTTGGTATACAGAGATCTTAGCACCCCTGGTTCGTAATAAAGGGCAGTACACCTACACCTCCTTAAAATTGCATGAAAAAATAAACCCTTACTTTGTTAAATTAGAAAGAGCATTTAAAGGAAAAATGGAAAAAAATCCTGATATTTACGATCAACTTCGTTGGGTTCATTTTGATCCAAAACAACCTGAATTTGCTCCGAATGGACCTGTTGATATGATCCTTACATTTAGAAACGTCCATAATTGGGCGAAGGCGGGATCAGCTGAAGCAATGTTCACTAGTTTCGCAAAGGCACTTAAGCCTGGAGGAACCCTTGGTGTTGTAGAGCATAGAGCAAAGGTAGGAACGCCTTTAGAAAAGCAGATTGAAAGTGGTTATATGACTGAGGATTATGTTGTTCGGATGGCAAAAGATGCTGGTTTCAGGCTTGATGCTAAATCTGAAATCAATGCAAATCTGAAGGATACTGCTGATCATCCAAAGGGTGTTTGGAATCTGCTACCTAGCTTAAGAGGTGTGGAAGATGATGATAAAGCAAATATTATATCAATTGGAGAATCGGATCGAATGACCTTAAGATTTATTAAGGAATAATCCAATTAATTTAAATTAATTTATGAGTTTATTCATATAATATATTGATTATAAACAGTATTATCTGATTACATTGAACTGTCTAGTACAGTATAAAACAATAAATTGGTGGAGGTAAGCGGGATCGAACCGCTGACCCCTTGCATGCCATGCAAGTGCTCTCCCAGCTGAGCTATACCCCCGTGAGATTAATCTCGATAATTTTTTTCAGAATCAAATTGACCTAAATCAACTTTAGGCTGTGGCTTCCATCCTGGTTTTGTATGTTCTGCAATGACATTAGTAAAGATGCCACCTCTTACAAAAAATTTAGCTGTTAATCGCATAAATCTTGGGTTGGTTGCCTTTACAAGGTCGTCTAAAATACTGTTCGTTACTGCCTCATGAAAGCATCCCTCATCTCTAAATGACCAGATGTAGAGTTTTAGACTTTTTAGTTCCACACAAGTCTTATCGGGGATATAATCAAGGTATAAAGTAGCAAAGTCAGGTTGGCCTGTTTTAGGACATAAACAAGTAAACTCTGGGATTTGCATATGGATATGAATATCTCTTTTTGCATTGGGATTTTCGAATGTTTCTAGCGTTTTAGTGGGTTGGGCTGTTGGCTTTCCACCGAGTGAATTTTGATTCATAACTTAAGCTTTAATATATTTAAAAGATGACATTATACTGCCTTGAACAAATTCTTTTTCAACAAAATTCAAAGATTGACTGACTATTGAAACTTAAAGAGATTAAATTAGCCGGCTTTAAAACATTTGTTGACCCAACAACAATAAAAGTTGACGCTCAATTAGCGTGTATTGTAGGTCCAAATGGTTGCGGTAAGTCTAATGTAACCGAATCTATTAAGTGGGTTTTAGGATCATCCTCAGCCAAAGAACTGCGAGGAGGAACGATGGAGGATGTCATATTTTACGGAAGTGACACTCGCCAAGCTGTCTCAAGAGCAAGTGCTGAACTTTTCTTTGATAATTCTGAAGGAATGGCTCCACAGGCATGGGCTAGTTATGCTGAAATATCTGTCAAGAGAGTCATTGAAAAGGAAAAGGGGTCAAGTTATTATATTAATAATACTCAGGTGAGGAGAAAGGATGTCGCTGACTTATTTCTCGGCACTGGCTTAGGCGCTAAAGGTTACGCAATTATAGGGCAAAATACAGTTTCACAAATTATCGAAGCAAAGCCAGAAGAGCTTAAAAACTTTCTTGAAGAAGCCGCTGGCGTCAGTCAATATAAAGAGAGAAGAAAAGAGACGGAATACCGTCTGCGTGATACAAAAGAGAACCTATCTCGCGTTGAAGACTTGTTAAGAGAAATTAATCAACAAATCACCAAGCTTGAATCTCAAGCAGAAACCGCAAGCAAATATAATAAACACCAAGAAAATTTAAAATTCCAAGAAGCTCAGGTCTGGGCATTGAAGAAGAGAGATGCAAATGAATCATGGGATCAAATAAAAACACTTATTACTAAACAACAGACTGAATTAGATCAATTCACAACAGCGCTAAGAGATATCGAGGTGAATGTTGAGAATGCAAGGCAAGAGCACGCTGAAATATCTAATGAAATCAATTCTGCGCAGGCTAAATTTTATGAGGTGAATGCCCTTGTATCCGATGCAGAAAACGCCCTAAATAACATTAAAAATAATCTAGAGAGATTGAAGATTACATTAGTGGAGAGTGAGGAAAAATTAAAATCCCACACCACTTTAATCGATGAAATTGAAAAAGGGATGGAAGAAAATCAAAATTTAATACAAATCGAAAATGAAAAACTTTCACAGCACCAACAAAATGCAGGTGCTGATAAAGCCAGGCTTGTGAAGGTAGAGGCTGAATATAGAGTGGCCATTGAGAAGTTAGAATTACAACAAAGCGAAAGTCAAAAGATATATGAGTTAATTAATCTAGAATCAACTCGAATTGATTACATTAATAAAAGTATTGAAGATTTAAAGACAAGAAAAAAACAACTTTATGACGAATCTTTGGCGATAAAGGAGAAAGGAGAAAGTAATGACAGCGCCCCTTTAAATCACATAGGAGATATAGATAGTCAAATAACGCTCGCTGATAATGAATTATTAGAGAAAAAAGAGTTACTCAATAGGTTGGAAAAAGAAACGGATAGCCTTAACTTACTGAAGGATGAGCATCTTAAAAATTTTCAACAAACTGAAATACAAATCTCGACGCTGTCTAACTTTGTAGAGAGTGAAATGAATGATGAGGTTACCAGTGAGTTTCTTAATGAAGTAGGTATCGATAAAAATAGAAATATATTTAAAAGAGTTGATATCAAAAAAGATTGGCAAAAAGCAGTTGGCTTCCTTCTTTCAGAATATGCTAGCGCCTATGAAAGTAAAAGAATAGCGCCTCAATCACTTAAGGAGATACCAACAAGCATAGCTGTTGTATATGAAGGAAGTTCAAGTAAAACAAATACACATAATGCAAAACTCACACCATTGCTTACAAAGATATCTTCTAAAATACCTAATATAAATGATGTTTTAAAAGAGTGGCTATGTCATACGTACATCACAAATGAACAAGATCTAGAAGTTAATCTTCAAGATCTTAACTTTGGTGAAGTGTTGGTTGATCAATCTGGAAACATTCATGGTAAAAACTTTCAAGTATTTCGATCTGAAAATAAAACAAATTCAAACAAACTAATTAATCTTAAGCTACTTGAGGACTTAAAGAAAGATTTACCTGGGCATAAGAAAAAACTTGATAACACCATTAGCATGACAGATGAGCATATAGAAAAATTAGGGGCTATAAAAAAAGAAGTAGAACTTTTATCTGAGAAAAAATTTACTCTTATTGAGGAGAAAAATTCAATTAATTTAGAGGTAAATAAGCTACAACAAATTGAAATTCATAGGCAGGAAAGAGTTGTCAATATAGGCATCGAGGTTGAAGAGGCTGATAAAAAAATAAGTGGGTTTATGCAGGAGCTTAGTCAAAAACAAAAGAGTCTCGATGAGCACAGTAAAGATAAATTAAATTTCCAAGACATAGTAGAAGAATTATTGAGGAATAAAAAAATCTCCGAGGTACAATTTGAATCTGAGAGAGAAAAGGTTTTTGCTCGAGATAAAGCTGAGCAAGAGCTCATGTTTAATCTAAAAATTTACCAAAACAAACATGAAGATTTTATTGAAAAATTAACTCACAATGTAAACGAAAAGCTTCGCTTAGAAAAATTAATTAATGATTCGCATAGACAATTAAACGATAAAAGTTCTGAAAACCAAGAATCCATGCTCAAAGAAAGTCTGCAAGGAAAAGAACTTGCAGAAAAAAAACTTATTAAAGCAAGAGAAGAACTTTTAACGAAAGAAGCTAATTTAAAAAATTTAGAAAGCACAAGACTGGAAAAACAGCACTCACTGAACCCACTTACTGAAAAACTGCAAGAAACTAAAATTCAAGAAAGGGAAGCACAGATCTTATTCCAGCAATGCTGCCAGGAAATTGAAAAAACCTCATTTGAGGAAAATGCTTTACTTGATGCAATCGATGCTGAAATAAATGTCGAATCAATAATAGAAAAGTGTGACTCACTTCGCATTAAAATGGAACGTCTCGGTCCAGTTAATCAGGCTGCTATCGATGAGTTAAATTCTATCCAAGAAAGAAAAAATTATTTACAAAAACAATCGGATGATTTAACTGAAGCGATGACGACACTTGAAAATGCAATTAAAAAAATTGATAGTGAAACAAGAGAAAAATTAGATATAACCTATAAGGAAGTTAATAAAAACTTTAGCGAGTTTTTTAAAAGATTGTTTATGGGTGGAAAGGCAGAGCTTCAATTGATGGGAGGTGAAATATTAGATACAGGTCTTCAAGTATCAGCGCAACCACCAGGTAAAAAAAATACAACGATTAATCTTTTATCGGGAGGGGAGAAAGCATTAACGGCAATATCTCTTATATTTGCACTATTTAAATTAAATCCCTCTCCGTTCTGCGTCATGGATGAGGTAGATGCACCTTTGGACGACACCAATACAGGTAATTTCTGTTCGTTGGTAAAGGAAATGGCAGAAAAGACACAATTTTTAATCGTGACACATAATCGGATTACCATGGAAATTGCAGAGCAATTAGTGGGCGTTACCCAGCAAGAACTTGGAGTTTCTAGAATTGTAGAAGTTGACATGCGTGATATTGACGATATGGAGCTAGCTTACTAAATATGAATGACGTTCAACTTGCACTCTTAATCGCAGGCCTAGTAATTATTCTTGTATTGATTATCTATAACTGGAGTGAATTAAAAACATTATCAAAAAAACAAGCTAGCCTCACGAAACCTAAGAACCATATTAGCGAAGAAAATGATCCTCTATTTCACAACTTCAATAATATAGAAGAGACCGTTGAGGTTGTGGAACCTTTTGAGCCTTCAGAGAAGAAGATCAATGAACCTTTAACTGGCTCAGAAAAAATAATTAATTCAAATTTACCCGATGGCATTGACAGAGATATTGAAACTGTAATTTCAATTACATGCCAAAAGATACAAGAGAGTAGCAGTGGGTTGCTTTTAGAAAAAATAAAATCGATGCCAGGTGTGAGAGTTTACATCAGAAAAGATAATGATTTATGGGCAACAGAATCAGCTATTTATGACACTATTCGTTACAACCAAATTCTCTTAGTTTTGTTGCTCGCAAGTAGGAAATACATCCTCGATAGCCAAGGTATTGATGATTTTAAACAACTTGCGAATGATATTTCATCAAACGTTGATGGACCAATATTTTGGTTATCTAATCAGGACATTGAAAAAGAATCTTTTCATTTAAATAAATTTAAAAAAGAAGTTGATCACTCATTGATTCTTCAGGTTTTTCCAAAATCTGACCCAACATTTCACGCAGGACCTTTGTTAGACTTTTTTAAACAGCCTATCTTTAAAATTAACAATAAGTCGTATCACGAATTAATAAACCCAGATTCAGGTCTAAAGATTTGTACATTGACTTCACTATCTGGAAAGCCATTAAATATTAGTCATGAAGCATTCCTTCAAGGAATTATTTTCAAAATGGATATCCCAAATACCTTAAAAATTACAACGGCATTCAACGAACTGATTCTGACAATTAAACAGTTCAACTCCAAGCTTAATGGGGTGCTTGTTGATGTCAGCAGAAAGACCTTGAATGATGACCAAATAAGCCAAATTTATGTACATTTAAAAAAATTAGAAAAAATAATGCAAGAGAAGAAAATTCCATCGGGCTCTAATATCGCTCAAAAAATGTTCAATTAAGTCATGAAAAAAAATAGTGCATTTGATGAAATTGTTTTAGCTCTAAAAAAAGAGATTCAAGAACATAATTTTAATTATTATGTTAAAGACGATCCTACCATCGCTGATAGCGCTTATGACGACCTCATGAGGAAATTAGAGGGGTTAGAAAAGCAATATCCTGAACTAATCACCGAAGACTCACCAACGCAAAGAGTCGGCATGCTTTCCAATACCGCATTTAATCAAGTAAGCCATATCAAACCTATGCTCTCTCTGAATAATGTTTTCCATGAGGACGAATTAGTAGCCTTTGATAAAAGAATTAAAACTGACTTAGGAATAGAAAGTATAAATTACGCAGTAGAACCAAAATTTGATGGGCTTGCGATTGCATTAATTTATGAGGAAGGTTTTTTCTCACTTGGTGCGACACGAGGCGATGGCTTCACGGGTGAAGATGTGACTCACAACCTCAAAACTATCAAGTCTATTCCCCTTAAAATAGACACAAAAAGTCTGCCATCAAGAATCGAAATAAGAGGTGAGGTTGTCATGTTTAAGGAAGATTTTCTCGCTCTAAATAAAAAACAGGTGGAGTTGGGTCAAAAGGTATTCGCTAATCCAAGAAATGCTGCAGCAGGCAGCTTAAGGCAATTAGATTCAAATATTACAGCAACACGCCCACTCAGATTTTATGCTTACAGTATAGATTTTGAAGGCATTGAAAATATCCTCACCTCGCACTCTGAATCAATTAAATTGCTAAATGAACTTAAAATACCAACAACAAATCTTGTAAAAAATGTTAATGATATTAAAGGCTTATTAGCTTATTACCATGAAATTATTGATAAAAGACAAGAGTTACCGTTTGATATTGATGGTGTTGTCTATAAAGTAAACTCACTAAATCATCAGGATGAGCTTGGTTTTGTGTCAAGGGCGCCAAGGTGGGCGGTAGCACATAAGTTTCCTGCAGAGGAGGCTGAATCACAAGTGTTAGGCATTGATGTTCAAGTGGGGAGGACAGGCGCAATCACACCAGTAGCAAGACTCAAACCAACTTTCGTATCTGGTGTGACAGTAACCAACGCATCACTTCATAACGAATCAGAGCTTTTAAGAAAAGACGTTCATATAAATGACTTTGTTTTAATTAGAAGAGCAGGGGATGTGGTACCTGAGGTTGTAAGTGTTATTAAGTCTAAAAGACCAGGTAATATTAAATCATTTTCAATGCCAACAAACTGTCCTGAGTGTAATTCAGAGCTAAAAAAGGAAGAGGGAGAGGTTATTCTTAGATGTTGCGCAGGCATTCAGTGCTCCGCACAAAGAAAACAATCCATCATGCATTTTGCATCAAGAAAAGCCATGGATATTGATGGTTTAGGTGAGAAGATTATCGATCAACTACTACAAAATAAAATGATTAATGATTTTACAGATTTATATACGCTAGACTTAGCTTCACTTGAAAGTTTAGAGCGGTTTGGTGAAAAATCAGCAAAAAACCTCATTAATTCCATTCATCACTCAAAAGAAACAACATTGGGTCGTTTAATATACGCATTAGGTATAAGAGGGGTAGGAGAGGCAACAGCAAAGGATTTGGCCAAAGAATTTGGAACTATCTCTAATATAAAAGCACAAACACTCGTTGATCTAGAGCAGGTTGATGACATAGGGCCTACTGTTTCAGGCTTTATTCACAGTTACTTTAATGACTTAAATAGTGTTGCTTTAATTGATAGGCTAATTAATAATGGCGTGACCTTTAGAAGTGAGGCCAAAAAAGAGGTCAAATTTGTACCTGAAATTAGTGAGAAGATCTTTGTTTTAACAGGCACGTTACCCACACTTAAGAGAGAAGATGCAAAGCAAATTATTGATCAATATGGCGGAAAAGTGACTTCAACCGTATCTAAAAAGACAGATTATCTTTTGGCTGGAAATGATGCGGGAAGTAAGCTAGAAAAAGCGCAAGCGCTTGGGGTAGTAGTTTTATCTGAAGATGACTTAATTAAATGGACTACGGAGGAATAATGATTAAACAATTAACATTAACTTTATCTTTTATATTATTATATTCAAATAGTATTTTAGCTTACAATGTCAACAACGAATGTGAGAAAAAATTAAATAAAGGTAAGTATGAAGAGGCTTTAAAAGCAGCGAATTTAGTTAAGGATAAATATGATTCTAATTTCTGTAAAGGTAAAGCTAATTTCCGTCTAAGAAATAATGAGCAGGCAATTAAGGATTTTAATATTGCTGAGAAAGAAGCTTCAATTCAAGCCGATCAAATGCAAGCAATCCTTTTTAAGGGCATTACACAAAGAGATTCAGGAGACTTAAAAGTGTCTAGTAAAACCTTTACTTATGGATTTCAGACAGCAGAGCTTGGTAATAGTAAATATCTTCAATATGAACATCGTTTTTTATACCAACTAGGCATTAATAATTTAAGAACCAAAGAATTCTTAGATGCCCAAGACTTTTATACAAGAGCATTGGTATTAGCTTCGAATGACAATGAAAGAGCGGTTTGTTATGAAGGGTTGGCTCAGACTTACTACTACAGAAATAAAAGCTCTAAGGCGGTCGAGTATGGCTTAAGAGCAACATTAATGTTCCAAAAGACAGGCATGTTAGGTGAGTATGCAGATAGCAGTATCGAGCTATCTAGGTATTACTATTTAGATAAAAATGAAACTAAGGCAGTAGATACACTTAATAAGCTTGAGAAGTTTTGTATTGACAATGGTGGTGAATATTATTTAGCTAAAACATTGATAGCTCAAGCTGAACTTTATACTAAGATTGGTGATGAGAAGGGTGCTACTGAGAGCAAAAAAAATGCAGAAATAGTGATGAAAAGATTAGGGATTGAAGGCTTTAATTAAATCACTTTAAAATAACTTGTACCCTAGTTTAAATTGTACTAAAAAGGTTATCGCTTGAAATCTAACGCTCCGTCATTAATCTTACTCCATTTAAAGATTAAATATTCAACGAAATAATTTTGATAAAACTTATATGTCCTGTTCGGAAACTTATCCATCGCTCTTAATACGTAATTAGCCTGTATTGATGGCTTAGACTTTTCTCCCAAATACTTAGCAGTACACGAACTTAATTCGTTTTCCTTCATATACTTGATTGTTTTACAAATACGTTCATTGACTATTTCGCATCTAGCCGTCCAACTAAAATTTATGTATCCTGCATGAGCAAAAAGATTTGGTAATCCACTAAACATCATCCCTCTGTACCAGCTAGTATCATTGATATTTATTTTTTTATCGTTAACAAAAATATCAATGCCACCTAATAATTGTGCGTTACCGCCTGTCGCCATTACTGTTACATCACTATTGATAACTTTACCATTTTGTAACTTAATTCCTTTTGTTTCCCAATTACTAACTCCTACGCGCTCTATTGTTACATTGCTTGACTCTACAGCCCTAAAATAATCTTGATCTAAACTAGAAGCAGGGCGCTGGTCCCAATAATCATATGAGGGAGTAGTTGCCTCATTATAATAAGGATCTGCAGCTATTATCCTTTTTCTAAGTGACTTTTTAAAAAATCTACTAGATATATAATCCTTCAAGACCTCAAATGTTTTGTACCTTCGTGATGATTTTTCATGACTATCAATATTTATAATCCATGCAGGACTCCGCTGAACTAATGTTACTGCTTTGGCTTCTTTTATTATTGATGGTGCCATCGTAATCGCAGTGCATCCACTACCAATAATAGTTACATTTTTATCTTTGTAGTCTGTATCACCCCAATTTTGTGTATGGACGATTTTTCCTTGGTATTTATTTTCATCTTTAAACTTTGGTAGGTGCGGTTTATCACGGTCACGTGATCCAGTACAAAAAATAACGTATTGGCTAGTAAAATTTTTATGGTTAGTTTTTGTTGTCCATTGATTTATCTTCCAAGATGATGAAATGACTTTTGTATCGAATAATATATTCTTTTTAATATTAAATTTTTCTGCGGTATCGTTTATATAATTTTTAATATCCTGACCTTTTCCTATTATTGGACCTTGCCAAGGATTAAAACTAAATCCATAGGTATACATATCATTATCTGCCCGAACACCAGGAAACCTCATTTGGTCCCAAGTGCCACCTACAGCGCTTCTTGAATCAATTATTTTATACTTGATATCTGGAAAGTTTTTTTGCAAGTAATAAGCTGTTGTAATTCCAGCTATGCCCGCACCAATAATAATTACGTCTATTTTATCTGTCATAATATAATCTTTACCCTTAACCCTTAACTTTTCTTCTAGAAACAAATATACCGAAAACAATTAACACAAGAGCTGATATATTTTGCCATAAAACTGGCTCACCAAGCATTATTGCGCCTAGAGTAAATGCGTAAACGGGAATGACGTAATTCATATTTGAAAGAAAAGTTGCTCCAGCATTATTGATGAGATTGAAGAATATTAATGCACCTAGACCTGTTGGCAGTATGCCAAGTGCTAACATATTTAAAGACGTTTTAAGTGGAACTCCATCAAGATTGATATGAACCATATCGGGCCATATCAAGAATGCTAACAAACAGGCAAGAATAGATGAGCATGTTGCTGCAACTATAGGGTCATACTTCGGAAGCTTTTCGACGACTACGCCATGGCTAGCATAAGAAGCGGCTGCACCCAATATCAAAAGAATTCCAAATAAAGTGTTCCCTCCATCATTAATAGATGGCGCTAATATAAATAGCACCCCAGAAATTCCAAGGACAAAACCTATGATCTTAAAGCGATTTAATGCATTATTTGGAAGGAAGATATGTGCCAATACCATAGTGACTAATGGAACAAAAGCCATGAGAAGGCCTGTCATGCCTGATGTAATATGCATCTGACCCCTAGAAATGAGTAGGAAGGGGACAATGTTTCCAATAATTGCATATATAAAAAAATGCATCCATGGCGTTAATGTTTTTGGAAAGCTTTTCTTGCAGAATATACACGCCATTAACAATACAATTGATCCAATAGCCAATCTATATCCAACGGTTTGTTCCGGTGAGAAATGTCCACCAACAAGACATTCATGCATCATCGCGAAGGATGACCCCCATATAATGATAATCAGAACAAGATACTGGTAGTTTCTTAATGTGCTTTGCACGCTTTCCCTTATAACTTAATTAACTCATCAATAATTGACGTATAAATATTAAAAAGTTCATCATAATATTAATACCAATTAAAAATACTAATATGATTAATAGTTTATTTGTTGTTTGTGTTTGTTTCATGTCTAGCCCAAACATAAATATTCTTCTAATATAATTATTATTATATTAAATCACAATTCCATTGACCTATATAGACATAAATAGTTCATTTAACATAATATACATTATACGAAGTAATTAGTTAGTGTTCTGCTTTATCTAAATCATCACTTATATCATCTTCTAAGCTTGCAGTAAGGTAGTCAATGCTGTGAGGAAGGTCTAATGTAAGCTGTTCTATAGGTTGTATTTTAATTTCAACGTTTTTTGATAAGAACTCAAGCAAATGACCTCCTCTTTGTTTATCATCTGATATGAAGTGAAGGTGATAGTCAGGTACCGTGACTGAATGCATGAAATCAGGTGTCCAAAACCCAACTAATGTTCCTTCTTCTTCCTCGAAGAAAAACTCTTTTTGATCGCCTGCGACATCAACTAACGGTCGATATGACTCCTGCTTGGGTACAGAGCGTGCTTTAATTGACTTAAAGTGTCCTGTAACCTGAATTGCATAGATTAAGTTTTTTGATAAGAATAAGGAGTCTATTTTCTTTTTTAATGTATCAAAAGTAAGCTCCTCATCAACAATTACCGAAGTTTCAGGCTTAAAATGTGTCACACAGGCATAGGGTGTCTCAAGGTTAATATCCGCTATATTTGTTTTTCCATCGGAGTGAAGATCATAAAAAACACCTTCTAAAAGCACCATCTCACCATCTAGATCATTAAAGGTACCTAAGCCAAAGTCTCCGTGCTCAAGAACTTCTTTAAGTGTCTTATCCTCTCGCAAGATACCTTTAACGAGTGCGTTCACAGGGGATGAAACGTAGAGGGAATTTGATTTTTTCATTTTAAATACAACATTTTAAGTATAATTAATTGTATATGAAAAAAATAACAATTTTTACCTTTTGCCTTGTAATGATAATAAGATTATGCAGTAATATTACTTCTGTGAATGACAAAAAGGTAGGTTATTAGTTTGTCTGAAAAAAAAACATTATCCGGAACAATCTCCTTTCTGACTTCTGAGGCTTTTAAATATCACCAAAAAGGAGACCTAAAAGAAGCCAAAAATATCTACGAACAAATTCTAAAACATAAACCTAAGCATTTTGATGCCTTACAGCTATTAGGCATCCTTTATGGGCAGATTAACGAGAAAGATAAAGCCATCAAACTCCTTGAGTCAGCATTGCAGATAAAGCCTGATGATGCAGCCACACTTAATAATTATGGCGTGATACTTACTGAAGTGAATCGTACAAATGATTCTTATAAGGCACTTGAAAAGGCAACAAACATTAAACCTGATTATGCCGAAGCTTATAGCAATAAAGGAAATACCTTAAAGCTACTCGGAAATTATGATGATGCAGTTAAAGCTTACAGCAAAGCCATCCAATTAAAACCTGATTATGCTGAAGCCTTCAACAATAGAGGGGTGATTTATAAGGAGCTTAATAAGATGGATCTCGCCCTTAAGGACCTTAAAAAAGCCATAAACCTCAAACCAGATTACCCAGAAGCAAATAGCACATTGGGAGTTACACTACTTCTAACGGGCGACTTTTCAGGAGGCTGGGGGCAATATGAGTGGCGATGGAAAGACTTATCCGATCCTTCTGTGATTAGAAGCTTTAAACAACCCTTATGGGATGGAAAAAAGTCACTTAAGGGTAAATCTATACTGCTCTACAGCGAGCAAGGCCTGGGCGATACAATTCAGTTCAGCCGTTACATATTACCCATCAAAGCGTTAGGTGCTAAAGTCATCCTTGAGACGCATAAGGAGTTAGTGAATATTGTTGGTTCCATTGATTCTGATATTACAATCATATTGATGGGGCAAAAACTCCCCTATTTTGACTTTCAGTGCCCGCTACTCAGCTTGCCTTTAAAATTCGGAACGGGATTAAAAAATATTCCGTCCCCTACCCGCTACGTTTGGGCCGATACAAAACTTGCATCTAAGTGGAAGAAGAAAATAGATGCACAACAAAAACCCTTAATTGGACTTGCGTGGGAGGGAAATCCATTACATAAAAACGATCATAACCGGAGCATTTCACTGGCTGACCTCATCCCTCACCTTCCCACACAATATAGGTATATCGGCTTACAAAAAGATATTAGAAAGACTAATTCAGATACACTAAAGAAGAACACATTGATTAATAACTTAGTCGATAATAATGCCACGATGGACGATACAGCGGCCATTATCGAAAACTTAGATATTGTCATTAGTGTAGATACCAGCATCGCTCACTTAAGTGCTGCGATGGGTAAACCTACATGGGTAATGCTGCCCCTCGTGCCTGATTGGCGCTGGTTGTTAAACAGAAGTTCTAGCCCCTGGTATAAATCGATTAAATTGTTCAGACAGAAAAAGCGAGGAAATTGGGAGGAGGTATTTAAAGAATTAAATAAAAAATTAAATGTTTAAAATCAATATATTATAAATATATTTGAATCTAATTTATTAAACTTCTACTGTCTCGGTTACTTCTCCAAGTAGGCTATCAACAAGCTCAAATGGTGCAATCACCGATCCACCAATAGTTTCATTCTCACCCTCGTCAAATTGATCAATAGAAGCCACATCAACTTGCTCATCATTAGTATCATTCTCTTCAATTAGGCTGTCAATCTCATCGCCAGGTACATCTAATAAATCAGATAAGTCAATAATAGATGCATCCACGCCTGCTAAAGGAGGTTCTTCCAAAACGCTAGCGCTATCTGATGCCTTATATTCATCGACGAGTAAATCTGTATCAATTATATCGACTAACACATCACTTGATGAGGGGCTGGGAGTATCTTCAAAATCAGCTTCTGTTAAATCCGAATACTTAATCAGCATGTCTTTCACGTGAGTCATTGCATCCGCCTCCTCAACCCAAATACCACCGACTTCATTGATAAGTTGTTCCACTTCCTCCTCGGATGCCGTTCTTAGATCCAGTGATTCATGAATAAGTGCGTCCCTAATCGCTTGCGAGATAACGATGTTATCGTAGGCATCATTATTATCATCGAGCGATTGTAAGAAAGTGGCCATATTCTCTAGATAAGTACCATTCAGAGTAGTCCTATCCACATCAGCAATATCCTGTAAAAATACCCTACCTGCTGATAAGTCTTCGGCCGTTGCAGTTCCTAAGACAACACCACCAATGTTAAATGTCACATCATCACCTATATAGTGAGCAAAATTACCTTCATGGTCGGTTAGCCCTTTTAATCCTGAACTGGTTGTATATTCCACACCAACAACAATGCCATCGGTTAAGCATGAGTTCGTAATCACCCTCATGAAATCCCCTTTTTGTCCATTCTTTGCCCCAAGTGTAATTTCTTTATAGGCGTCAGTACCCGTGGTGGTCATTCTAATCCAGTCTCCACCACCCTCAATTTCAAAGTCTCTATTACCTGCGCTAGAGGCCGACGTAGATGCATAGAATGCTCCAGATTTTTCAAATTGAGACATTATGGCTGGGGTACTTGTAGTATCTTCTTGCCCATAATAAATACCCATAATGTTATGCTCAAAGCGAATGGTTCCTGTACCCGATGTCCTTCTGTTTATATCATTATTTAAGTAGACGAGATAACTATTGAAATAGTCACCATTTTGGACATTAGTGGTAGTTGCGTTACCTGCTTTATTTTTACCATAGACAATATTATTGTAGATATTATTTTTACCGCTATGCCCAGTATAAGTGTCAAAGGTTTGTGAGTTGGAACCACTCCATTGAGAGTCGACTTGCTCTGCTGTAATAATAAATCTATCATTTGGATGATCGTTAGATCTTCCACTGCCTCCATCAATTGTATTTTGAAAGTCATCCGCACTATTATTAACTACCACATTAGTAGTATCCCAATAGGTGATTCCATCAGCATCACATTGTGCATCGTCATTATAGATAGTGCCCGCCCCTTGACTATCACTGATCGTAGCGTTCGTTGGGCTTGAAAGATTGACGTACAAGACTTCAGTGCTTTCATAAACGCTGTCGTTAGTCACATTGACAGTGATCGTTGTAGTCGTGCTTCCTGCTGTAATAGTTCCCGTGCTTGATGTGCTTGTATAGTCAGAACTGGATAATGCTGAACCGTTTGCAGTAGTATAGTTAAATGTCACATCTTCAGAATAGGTTCCTGATGCAGTGACTGTAAATGTCATACTGCCGGCATTCTCAGTCACTGCCACGTTATTTATAGTGAGTGATGGCTCTGCCTCAGCCACATCATCATTATAGATGGTACCTATCCCTTGCGAGTCACTAATAGTTGCATTCGATGGAGAGGTTAAGTTCACAGCAAAGGTTTCCGTACTTTCAGCTACAGCATCCTCCCAAACACGTACGTCGATTGTCTTAGAAGTTTCTCCGGGGGCAAACGTTAATGCAGTTGAGGTAACGGGCCGATAATCGGTACCTGCACCGAAGGCTCCGATGGCGGTGATATCAGCTGCTGCATAATTCACTGTAATTTCTTTCGAAGATGCCGTTGACAAAGACACTGTAAAGGTCAAATTTGCTGCATTTTCTGTCATCGCGTTATTGTTGATACTAATTGATGGTGCGCTATCATCATCCAAAATAGTGAGTGTGCCAGTCGCATCACTAATGGTCGCATTCGATGCATTGGATAAAGTCAGTGTCGCCGTTTCATCGGCTTCATCTGATGTGTCCACCAACACAGGGACATTAAAGGTTTGTGTTGTATTGCCAGCAAGTATGGTGACGGTGCCAGAAGCAGCGGTATAGTCAGATCCTGCTAAAGCCGTACTGTTTGATGAGGCATAATTAACCACAACATCCTGACCCGAGACCGCTGATAAGGTGACGGTAAAGGTGGCATTGCCTGCTGATCCAGATTCGGTATAAGACACATCATTAATAGATAACGAAGGTTCTGTGTCATCATCCAAAATAGTGAGTGTTCCCGTGGCATCACTAATGGTCGCATTCGATGCACTCGATAAAGTCAGTGTCGCCGTTTCTGATGCCTCATTTAATGTATCGACCAATACAGGCACATTAAAAGTCGCCGTGGTGGCACCCGCGGCAATCGTCACTGTGCCAGAAGCGGCGGTATAATCAGATCCTGCTGCGGCCGTGGCATTCGATGAGGCATAATTAACAGTCACCACTTTCGAAGAAACTTCGGATAAGGTCACCGTAAAGGTGGCATTCCCTGCTGAGCCTGACTCGGTATA